>Ga0137427_10001180_pt1 | contig 12106 bp, 5 predicted proteins | sample EasRivERMZT700_2_FD_102309 | JGI IMG/M metagenome (GOLD analysis project Ga0137427, IMG submission 102309) | Soil microbial communities from meander-bound floodplain in the East River, Colorado, USA - East River MetaG ERMZT700_2 | ecosystem: Environmental > Terrestrial > Soil > Floodplain ...
AGTAGGCGTTCATGATCTCTTCCGCCGTGGACTTCTCGGTGAGACCCTCCGGACGCTTCTTCGTGAACAGCCGGCTGATGAAGTCGGCGCGGTCCGTCGACAGTTCGAAGAGTGCCTTGTACATCAGCTGCGTGTGCAGGTTGCCGCGCCGGATGTCGGTGATGAACACCATCTTCGGCTTGAGCAGCGCGATGTAGTTGAAGTTCTGCTCCGGCCCGACGCCGAGGTACACACCGCCCTGCCCGGCTTTCTTGAGCAGCTCGGACATGATGTACGGGTAGTAGAGCTCGTTCGAGAGCAGGTTGTCGGAGCGGAAATACCCGTTCGGCTCCGACATCTCTTCGGACAGCTTCCAGAACTCGGCGTCTGTGAGCCGCGCCGGCAGTGTGTCGGCTGCGGCACGCGCCAGTTGCGGCGCCGGTGCCATCACGAAACCGAGGATGACGGCGAGCCCAATCGTGAGAAGGGGTCTGTGCTTGGTCATGGCTGAGTGATGACCGGATGGTACCACGGAGTGTTATTGGGTGAATGTGTGAATGGGTGACTGCGTGAATGCGGACTTGCCCGCTCACCCACTCACGCATTCACTCAATCACTCATTAACCCATTAACCCATTCCCTCAGCGTCCCGTGGCCCGCTGAATCCCTTCGCGGAGCGCCTGCATCAGCGGCTCCGACCCCGTGAAGATGTTGTCCGGGAACGTCGTGTTCCTGATCATGTTCGCGTAGATGGGGGCGCTTTGGTACAGGTTCAGTCCCATTCCGGCCAGGTATTGCAGCCGGAGGTTGCGGTCGCGGTTGATCTGCGCGTCCGCGAGCCAGCCCTCCAGGTCCTTCGGCTGGCCCGCGTAGGTCGAGAAGAGCTCCACGGCAGAGTTGAAGCCGATCTCGCGCAGCGACTGGGCCACCTGAGCGTACTCGGGGCTCGCCAGCTTGGCTTCCATTGCGTCGAGGTTGATCTTGATCGGCTCGACCTGTCCCATCAGCACCAGGTCGTACCCGGCACCGTTGTTCGTGTTCCCCCAGACGACGCCGTTCGGAAACGCCTTGAAGAAGGTGGCGATCTCGCTCTTCACCGCAGCCTCGTTGCTCTCGTAGAGCTGCACGAACAGCGTGACCACGCCGCCGGGATTCAGCTTGCTCTTGACGACGTTGAAGAACTCCTCCGTGTAGAGCGTGGCGGCGCCCTTGACCCACGGATCCAGCGGGTCGGACGTCACGGCGTCGAACTTCTCCTTGGTCGTGATCAGGTAGTGCCGCGCGTCGTCGATGTGGACGTCGACCTTCGGGTTGTTGATGACGTCGTAGTTGTGTTCCTTGAACCAGTCATCCACCGACGACGGCACGAGCGGCTCAATCTCCGCGATCGTCTCGCGGACGACGCCTGGGCCGATGGACACCGCGCCGGCGGTCACGCCCGCGCCGCATCCAATCACCAGGACGCGCTTGGGCGACTTGGGTATGAGATGCGTCATGTGGCCGAGCATCCGCTGCAGACGCATGTCTTGCGGCTCGCTCGACGCCTGCACCTTGCCGGCGTTGTGGTAGTTGCGAACGCCGTTGCCGGTCTCCGTCACGGCGACGAACGCGTTCAGTCCCTCGCCCTTCCAAATAACGTTGGGCGGCGGCGTCGCCCACGTGGCGGCATAGCGGCCGTATGCAATGAGGAGTCCGGGCACTTCAGGCACGCCACGCGCGAGCAGGCCGGCGCCGCCCGTGGCGGCAATGAGCAGGAGCGTGGATGCCCACTGCATCTTGCCCTTGCTCGATTCGCCGGCCGCGGCCGGTGCGAGCATCAACAGCGCGGAGACCGCGGAAACAACAATCAGCACCTGCTGCGCGGTCTGGCTGCCGAACGCCACCACCAGCACCAAGCTGGCGACGAGTGAACCGACAATTGCGCCCACCGTGTTCGCCGCATACACGCCGCCCACGAGGCGCGCGGGATCCTGTCCGGGCACGGCGACAGACGCCAGCGCCAGCGGAAAGCTCATACCCCACAGAATCGCGCCCGGCAAGACAACCCAGAACGCTCGAACGAGATCGAGCTGGAAGTTGAACCACGGATCGGTCGAGATGGACGGGTTGATCGGCCAGTACGGCAGCGAATTGGTCAGCATGTAGGCCGCCCAGGCGAGCGCGGCACACACGAGCATCTGGCACCAGCCGAGCGCCACGCGCGGGCGCGTGGTGGTGCGGGCTATCGTGGAGCCGACCGTGCTCCCGATGCCGAGGCCGAGGAGAAACACCGCCAGGATCAGCGAGAACGTGTAGACCGTCGCGCCGAAGTTCAGGGACAACAGACGCGTCCAGATCACTTCCGCCGACAGCGCCGTCATGCCGGATAGCGCGATCGTGATGTAGACCGCGCGCGAGCCCGGCGCGCGCTCCGTGCCGGTCGCCGGAGCCGTCGCCGCCTGGTGGCTGGTTACCTTCGCGATGACAATCGCGATGGCCGCCACCGCGATGTTGAGGGCAACCGCGACGTACGTCGCCTTCGCCAGATCGAACACGCGCAGCAGGTAGAAGCCGGCGAGCAGACTGCCGAGCACCGCGCCGCCGATGTTGCCACCGTAGAAGTACCCGAGCCACGACACGCCCTTCGGTGAAGTCTCCACCCAGCGCGCCATCGCCGGCAGCGTCGCGCCCATCATCAGCGTCGGTGGCAGCAAGCAAATGCCGGCGACGATCGCGCGCAGCACGATGTTGCCGCCGATGGCCGAGTAGATGCCGTTCACGAGCGGCATGCCGACCAGCAGCAAGAGGCCCATCGCCCCGATCCCGAGTTCGAGGAACGCGTAGACGCGCAGCGGATGGTGCCGGGCGTCGATGAAGCGCGGCAGCAAGTAGCTCCCGAGGCACATCCCGCCCATGAAGGTGCCCAGCAGCACCGACAGCGACACGGCCGAGGATCCAATCACCAGCCCCAGCAGCTGGAACCAGACAATCTCGTAAATCAAGGCTGCACAGCCACTTCCAACGAAGAGCAGCAGCAAGGCCGGCAAATACTGACGATGGGGGGCCGTCGAGCTCGCGTCGTTCATAGTGTCGAGAATCCTATCTCAAAGGGGAACCTGGGTTTTCGCCCTCCAATACGACGACGGCCAGCGTTCCGTGTCAAGGCCGGTAAGGGCGGTTCTTCACCCCTTCATCCGCTTCATCACCTTGATCAATTGAATCTGGCCCGCGTGATACAGGTCGTGCGCGGTCGCCCCGGACACCAGGTCGGCGTTCGTGAACGGACTGTCCTTCGCGCGGCGGCCGAGCTCGGCCGGCGTGAGGCGAGAGACCGCGGCTCGCAGTTGCCGGTGCATCTGGTCGAGCAGCGCCAGGTCGGCGCGCCAAGCGGCCATCGTCGCCGCGCCATCAGGGCGCTTGAAGAAGTTCGAGCCCTCGAGCGGAAACGAGCCGCGGCCGGCGCCGGTCAGGCGCCGCCAGACGGCGTACTTCCAATAGGCGCAGTGGACGACCAGCTCCCAGATGTTGTGCCGGCCCGATCCGGGCCGGCGGGCGGCCTTGGCCGGCGAGAGTCCGCGGACGGCCCCGCGCAGGTTCGTGCCGTGCCACGACCGACGGTTGTAGGCCTGATCGAGCGCGTTGAGCAGCAGCTTGTTCATGAGGTCAGCGAATCGCGAATCGCACGTCACGCCGGGGCGTCCGGCGGGCGCCCAGCGCGGCTTCGATCGTGAGCAAGTACGGCCCTGCCCGTAACTGATGAAGCGGCAGCGAGAGCGTGTAGTCGGCGGACCTCGACGCGCCAAACCGAGCGGGCGCCATCGCCTCGATCGTCTCGGAGACCACCTTCCCCGCCGCATCGACGACGCGTGCCGTGAGCGTCACGGCACCGGCCGCCTCGGACCCACCTTGATAGACACGAACGAAGGCACTCACCTTGTCACTCGTCGTGAAGAGGCGCACCGCAGTGGCCGGCAGCGAGAGGAACGGGTCGAGCGTGCCGAATGACACCGGGGGCGCGACGGACGCCGCGAAGAGCGCGACACCGGACAGCGACACGACCTCACGCGCGAAGTCGGGCACGACGATGTCGAACTCCGTGCTGCCGAGTTTTTCGCTGGCCGGATTCTGCGCGACGAGCCGGATGGCGTACCGTCCGGGCGGCAGATCCAGGCGCGAGAACACCGCGTATCGCACGTGGTCTTCGGTCGCGGGCGCGTCATCGAAATGCGCTTCGGTGGTCACATCCGTGCGCAGTTCACCGCCCTCTGCGTAAGCCAGCATGCGCAGATTCATTCGCTGCCGCACGCGCGTCGTGCCCTGAAGCACCGGCTCGCGCAGCTCGGTGACGAGCGCGACGGACGGCCACCCGCCGGTCGTCGAGCCGAATGGCATCCCGACCGCGTTGAAGCCGACGTCGAGATCCGGCAACAGACCGGCCAGCGACAACGACGTGTCCTTCGAGGTGACCGGAGCATCGGCCGGCGCTGCATCCGGCGAGACCTTCGGGCGGAACCACATGCTTCGCGTGCCGATCGTTACGTCGCCATGGCCAGCGACCTTCACCGACAGTTTGCGAAATCTGCCGTCCATCTCCGGGTGCGTCGTCTGGTAGCCGAGGATGTAGTAGGAGCCCGTCTCCTCGAAAATCTGATCCAGCCCGGCGTCGTACTTCGCGGGGTCCGTGATCGCAAAGCCCCCGGTGTCCTCGGCAATGGTCCGGATGTCGTCGAGCAGACGAGCCATCGCTCCGCGTTGAGGCGTCAACACCTGCGGATTGATCTGGTAGACGTTGACGTTCGCCATCTGCGCGAACCACAAGGTCTCCTGCAGCTCCCGGAGCGGATCGATCCTGCCGCGCCCGCTGGGGCGTTTCGCGGTGCCTCCCCCGATGACAATGACCGCCTTCCGGCGCTGTGGAACCACCAGCAGGTACTCGGCCAGGTTGCGGATGAGCCAGTGCGACCGTTCCGCGAGGGCGACGCGTGCCGGATTGCGAGGACCGACAACCGACTTGCACGGCGGCCCATTGGGCAGGAGCGAATCAATCGCGTTCAGCAGCTTCTCGCGGTCGCCGGTGAACGATTGCGCGCAGGAGCCGCTGATAATCGCGGCCATGTCGCCGCCGCGCATGCGATCGATGATGGCATGGACGATTTCGACGACCCCGTCGATCGTCGCGGACGTCGCCCCGCGGCGGCTGAGCACGTTGCCCGGCATCGCCGCGTTCAGCGGCGGCGGACGGGAGCCGTCGACGAGGATGGCGAACAGCCGCTTGTCGCCGACTTCGTTCGTGGCGACATCCGGCGGCGCGGCGTGCTGCCACACGGGCACCACGAACTCGTCGTCCTCCGCGATCTCCGTCACGGTCACGATCTTCTGCAACTGGCCGTCTTCTTTAATGGTGAAGTCTGATGCCTTCAGGCCGTGGACCGGCCGCCGTTTCTTGTCGAGCACCGAAACGTCGAGCTGGACGACGTCCGTGCGGCCGCGAAACACCGGCGGTTGCTGCTGCTGTGGATCCTGGGTCGGAGTCGCCTGCTGCGCGAGCACGATCGTGCCGGCCGCCGCCAGGACGCCGCAGACGATGGCCGCACAGGAAGTGCGCATGGGACCGGCACAAGCCGGTCGCGCCATGTTATCGCACGACAAAACGCACGTCGCGGCGGGGCGCGTGGCGAGTGCCGAGCGTCGCCTGGAACGTGAGCAGATACGCCCCGGGACGCAACTCGTACGCCCCGAGCGGCAGCTCCAGGTGGTATTCCGCGGACCGATGCGCGTCGAACCGGTCCGCCGCCAGCTCCTCGCGGACCTCGGCAATCACGGCCCCTTCGGCGTCCAGGATCGTCGCCGACATCGTCACGGGCCCGACCGGCGACGTGCCGCCTTGGTACACGCGCATCGACGCGTCGAGGACGGTGTTGGGCGCGAAGGTCCGTGAGGCCGTCGGCACGACGTCGAGAATCGGCGCGAGCGTGCCGAACGACGGAATCGGCGGGCCAGCCTGGCGTGGCGTCACGATCGCCACACCCGAGAGCGAGATCGCCTGGGTCGCGAAGTCCGGCACCGTCGTCTCGAACTCCAGGTTGCCGAGCTTGCCGGTCGCGGCGTTCTGCGCGACGAGGCGCAGCTTGTAGACCCCAGGCGCGAGCGCGAACCTCGTCAGAATCCGGTAGCGCACCTGGCTATCGATGGACGGCGCCATGTCGATGGTCGCGCGCTCGACGGCCGAGCCGGCAATGCTGCCGCGTTCGTCGTAGGCGACGATGCGCACGTCCATGCGCTGCGCCACGCGCGGCATCCCGGGGCTCACCGGTTCCGCGATCTCAGTCACGATCGCGACGTTCTGTTTGGCCGCGCCGGGCACGGCGTACGGCAGCACGTCCGCGCTGAAGGCGACGTCGATGTCCGGGATCAATCCCGCCAGGTGCGCCGCCAGGCCCTTGGACGGCCGCGCGGCCATCGCCGAACCGTCGGCGCTCGTGGGGCTCGATCGCGTCATGGACGAGCGCGCGCGGACGAGGACGCCCTCGTGCCCGGCCACCTTCACGGTGAGCTCTCGCCGGGCGTTGTCCGGCTGCGCCGAGCGGTAGCCCAGCACGTAGTAGCTGCTGTTCTCGCGGAAGAGCTGATCGAGTCCCTTGATGTACTGCGCGAGGTCCAGAATCGCGAGGCCGCCGGTGCCGGCCGCCAGATCGCGGAGCCCGCCGAGCCGGCTCATGCGCTCGCGATCCGACTCCGCGTGCGCGTCGAGTCCAAAGGTGTTGATCGTGTAGATGTTCACGTTGCCGCCCTGCGCCGATTTCACGGCGGCGAACAGGTCGTCACCGCCCGACGACCAGCTCCCGCCCTCGAGATCGATCCCGGGGCCGATGTAGATCACGATCTTCCGGCGCTGCGGTGCGGCCGCCAGGTACTGGGCGATGTCGTGCACCAGGACGTGTGCCGGGCCCAGGTCGGCATTCGTAAAGCGCGTCGCACACGGCGGCCCTTCCGGCCGGATGGCGTCGACCGCGCGGTCGAGAGCATCGCGATCGTTCGTGAAGGATTGAAAGCACGTTCCGCCGGCGATCGCGGCCACGTCGCTCGGACCCAACCGGTTGATGATCGCGCCCACGATCTCGCGGAGGCCCCGGGCGACCTCGGAGCCCATCGGCCGCTGCAGCGTCATGCGCTTCATGGAGGCGCGCAGATCGCCGATGCCGTCGATCACGATCGCAAAGAGGCGCTGATCGCCGAGCTCGTTGGACACGACGTCGGGCGTGATCGCCCGGGCCCAGACCGGGCGCGCCGCCGCGCCCACCGGCATGGTGACTTCAGACAGCGCCACGACTTCCTGCGGCTTGCCGTCTTCGATCACTCGAAAGTCCGAGGCCGAGAGGCCCCGGAGCGGCTGGCGGGCGCGATCGAGCACGGACACATCGAGCCGGACAAGATCAGCGGCGCCGCGAAACACCGGCGGCGTTTGAGGGGTCTGTGGTGGCGAATCAGCGCGAGCAGGTGGGCCCGCTGACAAGGTGAGCACGGCGGCGGCGGTCAGCAGAGTCGAAAGCGCAATGCGAAAACGCCACATTTCTCATTCTGAAAAACATCCGCGAATGAGACCAGCGCGTAGCGGTTCCCGCGACCTGCGCAAACTCTCAGGGTAATCCCCGAGCGTACAAACACGACGGGCGCGCCATCGTCCGGCGCGCCCGTGTGTTGTCAGTCGATCGGTGGTGACTTGCGGACCAACGGTCCGGACGAAATGGCGGACCGAAACGCGGTCCGCCCCGGCGCCGAACTCGCCGCCCAATCACTGCGGTCCCCATTGCCCGAAACGTTGCGAACCACCCAGTGCAGACGTACTATTGCGAGCATTCTGGGACGAGTACCGGTCGCTGCGAACGAGTGCGGCTGAGGTGACCCCGTGACTTTGCGAGAGTTCAAGCGGCGCATTTCTTTGTGTGTTGCCGCCTTGGCCGCAACGGCACTGGCACTGGGCGCCTTCCAGTCACCAGCGACGCCCGCCCAGCCCCGGCCGGTTGACTATCCGACGTCCAATCCTCTGAAGGATATCGACGGCGCGCTGGCCCGGGCAAAGACGGATGGGAAATTCGTTCTCCTTGATTTCGGCGCCGATTGGTGCCTGGACTGCACGGTGACGTCCGTTGCGTTCCGAGAACCTGTTGTCCGCGCTTTTCTCGACAAGCACTTTCACGTGATCAAGATTGACGTCGGCATGTACTTCATGGGCGAGACTGCTTTCCGAAATGCCGACGTCGCCAAGCGATATCGAATCGACCCCATGCGTGATGGCGTGCCGATGTTTGTTGTCCTCGATGCGACCGGCCAGCAGGTGTATGGAACCTCCCGCGCACGATGGGGCGAGGCGCGACACTTCTCCGTGGGAGACGTCCATCGGTACATTCGGCTGATGTTGCCGCCGACCGTCTTGAGCTCATTGCCTGGGTTCACCGAGAACGGCGTTCGGGTGAGTTTTGCCCTCGAACGAGATGACCTGGGTGAGACTTGGCTCTCGTCGACGTTTTCCCCATCGTCGCCAGGTTTCCAACTGTACGGCGTGGATTTGCCGAATCGCGGCATTGACGGCGTCGGTCGGCCAACGCGCGTTGAGATAACGTCCACGACCGGCTTGCGCGTGACTGGAGAACTCCTCGAGACAGTCAAACCGACCATCGAGCACGTCAAGATCCTGAATCTGGATTTTCCGATGTATCCCGCGGGTCCGGTGACGCTACGAATTCCAGTTGCCCTCTCACGTCTGGGCCAAGGCGCCAAGGTCGAGGCAGCAGTTACATACATGGCGTGTGGGCCGAACGGCTGTCTGCCGCCGGTCGACAGTAGACGCGTCGCTCTCAACATCCCCAACAGCAAACATCCAGGCCCTGAAGTTCCTTCACGTTGATCCTGGCAGGTTGGCCCAAGTTGCTCAGAGTGTGAACCGTACACACAACGGGCGCGCCCATCGCTGACCGCGCCCGCGTGTGTTATTCGATTCCCCGATTCGCGATTCCCCGATAGTCAGTTATCGATTCCCCGACCACCGGTTCGCGATTGTCGATTCAACTACTCGATATCGTCCTTGATGTTGAAGTCCATGTCCGCGTACTCGTCCATGTCCCTCTGCGCTTCGAGATCCTCCGGCGACGGCGGCGGCGGTGGCGGCGGCTCATCCGGCGGAATCGCGATGTGCTTGTACCACTCGAAGCCCGTCCCGGCCGGAATCAGCCGGCCCATCGTGACGTTTTCCTTCAGACCGCGCAGGTAGTCGACCTTGCCGCTGATCGAGGCTTCGGTCAGCACGCGCGTGGTCTCCTGGAACGACGCCGCCGAGATGAACGAGTCGGTCGAGAGCGACGCCTTCGTGATGCCGAGGAGCAGCGGCCGGCCCTTCGCCGGTAGGCTGCCGTTCGCCAGCACGCGCTCGTTCTCTTCCTGGAAGCGCCACTTGTCCACCTGCTCCTCGATCAGGAACTCGGTGTCGCCCACTTCCTCGACCTTCACCCACCGCATCATCTGCCGGACGATCACCTCGATGTGCTTGTCGTTGATGCCGACGCCCTGGAGGCGGTAGACCTCCTGGATCTCGTTGACGAGATACGCGTGCAGCTCCTTCTCGCCGAGCACCGCGAGGATGTCGTGCGGGTTGCGCGGCCCGTCCATGAGCGGCTCGCCCGCGCGCACGCGGTCGCCTTCCTGGACGTTCACGTGCACGCCGCGCGGCAGTGAGTACTCGCGCGCTTCGGCGCCCTCGTCGGGCACGACGAGGATCTTGCGCAGGCCCTTGACGATGCCGCCGTGGCGGACCGTGCCGTCGATTTCCGAGATGACGGCCGTCTCGCGCGGCTTCCGCGCCTCGAAGAGCTCGACCACGCGCGGCAGACCGCCCGTGATGTCCTTCGTCTTCGTGGTCTCGCGCGGGATCTTCGCGAGCACGTCGCCGGCCACCACGGTCTCGCTCGTGCCGACCATCAGATGGGCGTTCGACGGCATGTGGTACTTGTGCAGAATCTTGCCGTCGGCCGCGACGATTTCAATCGCCGGCTGCTTCTTCTCGTCCGGCGAGTCCACGATGATCATGCGCGACAGGCCCGTGATCTCGTCCACTTCCTCGTGGACCGTGACCTTGTCGATGATGTCCTTGAACCGAATCGTGCCCCCGGCCTCGGTGAGGATCGAGAACGTGTACGGATCCCACTCGACCAGCACCTGGCCCTTCTCGACGTGCTGCCCGTCCCGCACGCGCAGGTGCGCGCCGTAGACGACCGCGTAGCGCTCGCGGACGACGCCCTTGTCGTCCAGGATGTTGATCGAGCCGCTGCGGTTCATGACGATCAGCGACTTGCCGCCGGCGTGCGCCGACTCCTTCTGCTCGCGTCCCTCGACGGCCACGAGGCCCTCGTACCGGACCGTGCCCTTGTGACGCGCCTCGAGCGTCGACTGCTCGGATACGCGCGAGGCCGTGCCGCCGATGTGGAACGTCCGCATCGTGAGCTGCGTGCCGGGCTCGCCGATGGATTGCGCCGCGATGACGCCCACGGCCAGACCGCGATCGACCAGACGGCCTGTCGCGAGGTCGCGCCCGTAGCACTTCGCGCACACGCCGCGGCGTGACGCGCACGTCAGCACGGAGCGGATCTTCACGCGCTCGATGCCCGCGTCCTCGACCCTGTCCGCCAGCTCCTCGTCGATCTCGCCGGCGGCATCCACGATGACTTCGCCCGACGCCGGGTCCACGATCGGGTCGAGCGCCACGCGCCCGATGATGCGGTCGCCCAGCCGCTCGACGATTTCACCGCCGGAGTCCACGATCGCGCGGGCCTCGATGCCGTCGAGCGTGCCGCAGTCGATCTCGTGAATGATGACGTCCTGCGCGACGTCGACGAGACGCCGCGTGAGGTAGCCGGAGTCGGCCGTCTTGAGCGCCGTGTCCGCCAGACCCTTGCGGGCGCCGTGCGTCGAGATGAAGTACTGCAACACGGTCAGCCCTTCACGGAAGTTCGACGTGATGGGCGTTTCAATGATCTCGCCTGATGGCTTTGCCATCAGGCCTCTCATGCCGGCCAGCTGCCGGATCTGCTGCTTCGATCCGCGCGCGCCGGAGTCGGCCATGACATAGACCGGGTTGAAGCTCTTCCCGGACTTGTCGAGCGCTTCCATTTCTCCAAACATCTCGTCGGCAATCTTCTCGGTGACCTCGGACCAGATGGCGATGACCTTGTTGTAGCGCTCGCCGTTGGTGATCGCGCCGTCCTGATACTGCCCTTCGACCTTGATCACTTCGGCGCGCGCACCCTGCACGATCTCCTGCTTCTTGGCCGGGATGATGAGGTCGTCGATCCCGATCGATAGGCCGGACTTCGTCGCGTAGGTGAACCCGAGGTTCTTCAGGCTGTCGAGCATCTCGACGGTGGCCTCGAGCCCGTGCCGCAGATAGCAGTAGCGCACCGAGTTCTGCAGGCCCTTCTTCTTCAAGAGCCCGTTGAGGAACGGCATGACCGTCGGCAGCGCGTTGTTGAAGATCACGCGGCCGACGGTCGTGTTGATGATCTTGTTGTCCACCTGCTGCTCGGTGGCTTCCGTGATGTCCTGCGAGTCGCGCGCGACCGTCAGGTCGACGAGCCGGCCGGTGTAGCGCAGGCGGATCGACGAGAGCGTCTCCACCTCGCCCGCCTCGAGCGCCAGCATCACGTCGTCAATCGACGCAAACGCGCGGCCTTCGCCTTTCGCGCCCGTCTTCGACTTCGTCAGGTAGTAGCAGCCGAGCACGATGTCCTGCGACGGAATCGCGATCGGCTGGCCCGAGGCCGGCGAGAGGATGTTGTTCGACGACATCATCAGCACCGAGGCCTCGATCTGCGCCTCCGGCGAGAGCGGAATGTGCACGGCCATCTGGTCGCCGTCGAAGTCGGCGTTGAACGCCGTGCAGACGAGCGGGTGAATCCGGATCGCCTTGCCCTCGACGAGCACCGGCTCGAACGCCTGAATGCCGAGGCGGTGGAGCGTCGGCGCGCGGTTCAGCAGCACCGGATGCTCGCGAATGACTTCCTCGAGGATGTCCCACACCTCGCCCTTCTGCTGCTCGACCATCTCCTTCGCCTGCTTGATGGTGGCAACCAGCTGCCGCTCCTCCAGCTTGTTGTAGATG
>Ga0137427_10001183_pt1 | contig 12089 bp, 8 predicted proteins | sample EasRivERMZT700_2_FD_102309 | JGI IMG/M metagenome (GOLD analysis project Ga0137427, IMG submission 102309) | Soil microbial communities from meander-bound floodplain in the East River, Colorado, USA - East River MetaG ERMZT700_2 | ecosystem: Environmental > Terrestrial > Soil > Floodplain ...
CCCCCGGCGCCATAGTTCCCGCTCGGAATGATCCCCTCGAAATCGCCGTACTCGATCGGGTGGTCCTCGACTTTGACGGCGAGGCGTTTGTCGTTGGTGTCGTACGAGGGGCCCTTCGGCACCGCCCACGACCGGAGCACTCCGGCCATCTCGAGCCGTAAGTCGAAGTGCAGCCGCGTGGCGGCGTGTTTGTGCACGACGAACAGCCGCCCCGGAACCGTGGAGACCGTTCCCATGGGCTCCGGGGTAGCATCCTGGGACCGTTTGGCGCGGTAAGTACTGAGACTGTCCGCAGTTGCCTCGTCGTCGCTACTTGCGGCCACGGGTTTCTTTCGTGAAGGTTTTAATCCGGGGGCGCACGCGCCCCGCCCACGCTCCTCGCCACCCGACTTTCATATGCCAGCGCGCTCCATCGCCAACGCCACGATCTCGTTCGGCCTCGTCTCCGTTCCCGTGAACCTCTACTCGTCCGCGGAATCCAAGGCCAGCGTGTCGTTCAACATGCTCCACAAGAAATGTGGCTCGCGCCTCAAGCAGCAGTACACCTGCCCCAAGGACAACGAAGTCGTCACCCGCGACGAAACCGTCAAGGGCTACGAGTTCGCCAAAGACCGATACGTGATTCTCTCGGCCGAGGAGCTCAAGGCCCTCGAGGAGAAGGCGACGAGCACGATCGACGTGATCGAGTTCGTCCCGCTGGCCAAGGTGGACCGCGAGTACCTCGACCGCGTGTACTACCTGGGCCCCGACAAGGGCGGGGATCGCGCATACCGTCTCCTCGTCGCCGCGCTCCAGGAGACGGGTCGCGCCGCGCTCGGCCAGTACGCGGCGAGGGGCCAGCAGCACCTCGTGCTTCTGCGCCCGCGAAACGGCGTGCTCGTGATGGAGCAGCTGCACTACGCCGACGAAGTCCGATCGCCCGCCGAAGTCCCGATCCCCGAGGGCGAAGTGAAGCCCGCCGAGCTGGCGCTCGCCAAGCAGCTCATCGAGCAGACGGCGAACGACACGTTCGAGCCCGAGAAATACCGGGACACCGTGCGCGAGCGCGTAATGGAGATGATCAATCGGAAGGTCGACGGCCAGGACATCACCGCCGAGGCGACCCCGGAGGGCGGCGGCACCAAGATCATCGACCTGATGGAGGCGCTCAAGGCGAGTCTGTCGGCCCCCAAGCCGGAGCAGGCGCAGAAAGTATCGTGACGCTGCTCGCCGGCACGAGCGGCTTCGCGTTCAAGGAGTGGAAGGGGTCGTTCTATCCGAGCGACCTCAAGGACGCCGGCATGCTCGCTTTCTACGCGGGGCGTTTTCCGACCGTCGAGATCAACAACACGTTCTATCGATTGCCCAAGGAGCAGGTGCTCCTCGATTGGGCGGCGCAGGTGCCGGAAGGATTCACCTTCGCGATCAAGGCAAGCCAGCGCATCACGCACTTCACGCGGCTCAAGCCGGAAGGGGCGAGCGCGTTGGACTACCTGCTCAAGACGACGGCCGCGCTTGCCGGGCGGCTCGGGCCGATCCTGTTTCAGCTGCCGCCCAACCTCCAGAAGGATCTCGACCGCTTGAAGGTGTTTCTCAACAACCTGCCGAGCGATCGCCGGTTCACGATGGAGTTCCGTCACGAGAGCTGGTTCGACGACGGCGTGTTCGCCGCGCTGCGCGAGCGCGACGTGGCAATGTGCGTGATCGATCAGGAGGACTTCACCGCACCGATGCAGCCGACGGCGTCGTGGGGATACGTGCGCCTGCACCGTTTCGACTATGACGCTGTCGCCCTCGCGGAGTGGGCTCGTCGCATCGCGGCGCAGCCATGGCGCGATGCGTACGTGTACTTCAAGCATGACGAAGGCGTCGGCTCGGGCCCGCCGGCGGTGGACGCATTTCGCCGCGTCGTCGACGGCTGAGAGCGTCGTAGTGCGAGAGCCCGCCGGCTCGGGCTTCGCTGCACTACCGTAAGCGGCCTGGATCTCATTCGCCCTGTCCGGGTAGCCACTCGCGCCGGCTCACCCCGCCGGCTGACCAATGAACGCGGCGATGAACAAGCCCGACCCGACAAAAGCGGCTCGCCAGACGTACGGGGCGTGGTGGGGACGGCGCCCCGGCACGGCTCCCCTGTCGACGACGACTGTGGCGCTCGCGGGCACGGTAGCGTTGTTCACGGCCGCGTTCGCCGCCATGACTACCGTGCGACGTCCACCGGGACCGACAATCGCGCCGGAAAAGCCAACCGTCGTGCGCCTGACTCCCCCGCCGCCGCAGACCGACGTGCGCCCGATCCGCCGGCCACAACCGGCTCCGGCGCCAACCGCCGTTCCCAACCAGTTGCCGCAGCCGGTGACGACAGCCCCGCCGCCACCCACGGTCGTGAACCCGACGACACCGCCGACTCAGGATACGGCCGCCGCCCGTGGTGCCGCGCCGCCGGCCGTCGCGCCGTCGATCACGATCCTTCCCCCGTTCCGAGAGGTGCCCACGTTCCCGAGCAGCGCTGACGGAGCCGGGCCGGTGGGTGTGGCGGCTCCTTCCGCGGTCACGAGGCGTAACACGCCCCTGACCCCGGCTCAGAAGGACTCCATCATTGCGGCGACGGTGGCGCTAGTCCCCTACGAGGCGCTCAAACGACCGATCACGGCGGAAGAACGCGCGGAACTCGATCGCCAGCTCGCGCCAGGACTGGATTCGCGCGGTCGCGCCGCGCGACTCCCCGGGGAGCCGGTATTCGCGCCGACGATGGGTGGGAACGTCGCCGTTGGCATCACCATGTTCACCATCGCCGTGGGGCCTCAGCGCGACCGAAAGCGCGACGCCGCGATCGACACCGACAATCAATTCCGCCTTCGTCGGCTGCAGGACCGGCTCATGTTGCGGCGGGACTCGATGCGAGCGGATTCGCTTCGCCGCGATTCACTCGCCCGGGCGGCGCGAACGCCGTTCTGAGGCGGGTAGACCCGCGCGCTTGCGCTCCTCGAGGGGATGCGCTCAGAATGACGGCTCTATGGCAAAGGCCGACGCAGCCGAAATCCTCACGATTGCCGGGCGCGAGGTGCGCATCACCAATCCCGAGAAGCCGTATTTCTCGCGGGGGGTGAAGCTCTCGAAGCTCGATATCGTGCGCTACTTCCAGTCGGTCGCGGGAGGCGCGATCGCCGGCATTCGCGATCGGCCGATCGTGCTGAAGCGGTTCGTCAATGGCGCCGAAGCGGAACCCTTCTATCAGAAGCGCGCGCCGGAGAATCACCCCGACTGGCTGCGGACGGTGACGTTGTCGTTCCCGTCCGGGCGAGTCGCCGAGGAGGTCGTGGTGGACGACGCCGCGGGGCTGGCGTGGGTGGTGAACCTCGGCTGCATCGAGCTGCATCCCCACGCGGTGCGCGCCGGCGACCTCGATCATCCCGACGAGCTGCGCATCGACCTCGACCCCGTGCCGGGCGTGGGCTGGGACGACGTGCGCCGCGTCGCGATGGAAGCCAACGCGCTGCTCGACGAATGCGGATTGCGTGGATGGCCGAAGACCAGCGGTTCGCGCGGGATCCACATCAACGTGCGCATCGCGCAGCGCTGGTCGTTCAGCGAGGTGAGGCGCGCCGCGCTGGCGTTCTCGCGCGAGATCGAGCGGCGTGCTCCTACCCTGGCCACGTCCAAGTGGTGGAAGGAAGAACGGCGCGGCGTGTTTCTCGACTACAATCAGAACGCCAAGGATCGCACGACGTGCTCGGCGTATTCGGTGCGACCGCTCGCCGATGCGCGCGTCTCGACGCCGCTCGAGTGGAGCGAAATTCCGTCGTGCAATCCGGAGGACTTCACCGTCCTCACCGTGCCAGCGCGCTTCGCCGAGGTCGGAGATCCGCACGCCGAGATGGACGCGCACGCGGGCTCGTTGGATCTCCTGCTCGACCTTGCGGCGCGCGACGAAGCGGCTGGCCTGGGCGATGCACCGTGGCCACCGCACTTTCGGAAGACAGAGGGCGAGGCGCCGCGCGTCGCTCCATCACGCGCCAAAGGCGCCGCGAAAAAGAAGGCGGCGCCGCGCGCGAAGATGCCTCTCATCGTCGTGGCGAACTCCCCGGACAAGACGGCCGCGCTTGCAGGTCTCGAGCGGTGGAAGGCGAAGTACGGGGACGTCGCCGCTCACCTCGCGGTCGACGACGTGCTTGTCGATTCGATGCGCGGGCGGTCGTCGACGTGGACGCGCATCCGCGTCAACCTGCGCAACGTCCCAGACGAGCTTCGTCCGCCTCAGGAGAAGCCCGATCCCGACGACGACCCGACGCGCGAGTGGCGGGAGATGTGGGCGAAGCGGAAGCGCCCGGATGCCGGCAACGAGTCTTGATCGATGCAGCAGCAACGGCAACGGCAACAGGATACGGATCGTAACGGATCAAACGGATCGGAACGGATCCAACAACAAACGAAATCCGTTCCGATCCGTTCAATCCGTTCGATCGCTTTCCCTTTGCAGTTGCAGTTGCTTTTGCTTTCGTTGGCGTCACCCGCTTGAATGGACAACCGCCGCCCTGCTCGGTCGATTCGGGCGACGCACACGTTGCACCGCCCGACCACACACTCGAACATCGACCGACTACACCGCACTGTCGCACGCGTCGTCCGAACTGTTCGATCGACGGAAGGATCTGTCCGGCCTTCGAATACCACCGCACTCTGCGTCGCGACCATTTCTCCTCGCGACGCCGCCACTATCATCCCGTGCGAGCGAATCGCCCGAGCAATCAGCGAGACTGTTCGTCGTCGAGGTACGACGGACGGCCGAATAGCTCCCACGACGCCCGAACCGCCCGCACTGTCGCGCGATGAGCCCGGCGGGCAGCCGATCAACATGCCATCGTCGAGATCGATTGCCCCACTGTGCACGGGCAGGCCGACACGATCGCCGGCGTACGAGGCACTGTCACGTGCGAACGAGGCACTATCGCGCGGATGGCTCGCACGGTCGTCCCGGGCATCGGCAGCGTCGGATGCAATGATCGCTAGTCGGCGCGCAACGCTCGTACGTCCCGCGCGCGCACCCGAACCTTCTCGGCGGTTCTGACCACTGCCCGTCGTGTAGAGGCCACTTCCGGCCGATAACGGTCCTTGTTGTGGCGCTGAGCAGGAACTGACGCCGAGGTCGATCGCGCTGACGGATCCCAAGGGAGCTCTGTGCGCCCAGGAGACGACACTCGCCTCCGTGCAGACAGCACTCTCCTCCCTGCAGACAGCACTGCCTCCCTGCAGACGGCACTCTCCTCCGCTCACAAGGCACTGCGCGCCGGCAACGGAGCACTGCCGCGCGCGTCGCCGCATTTGTCGCTCCTTGAGAAGCCTTTCGCGGCGCCCAAGGGCCCCTTCCGACCGCAGGCGCCGCATTGATTTGCCCGCGCGCGACTAAGCTTCCTCGCGCCCGACTTCACGGCTTCGAGCGACTCCTTTGCGGCTCGCTTCGAGGACATTCTTCCGGCGCGCGGCGACTTTATTCGTCGTCGAACCGACTTTCCCATGGCCTCGAGACACTACCGACATCGGCACCCATCGATCCCACCGGACGCCGACTGCTTTCCGATCTCGTGGAATGACATTGACTTCGGCAATCGGGTCTTTTCAGACGCAGCGCCGGCGTTCCGCGTCGACATCTCGACGTTCCGCGTCGGCGTCACGACGTTCGACGGGGCCGCGCCCGACTTCGTCCGTCATCGCGGGTGCTAAACCGGCGCGTTCCCCCGGAAAACCAGCGCTCGCGTGAATTTCGATTGGCCCGCGCCCCCATTCGCTGAATCCGCACCGTACAAGCGCATTCGCGTTCGACCCTTCGCCAGTGATTGCCGGCAATAGGCACATGTCGCGTCCGAGTTCATCGTGGTGACGGCCGCATTCGCGGATGCTGGCGCGCCTTTGATTTCGCCGATGGCGGAATTGACGTTGTCGGTGCGTGGCTTCCGGCGTTCGGTGCGTGAATTCCCCTCTCCGCTGCGTGACTTCCCTTCTTATGAAGGGCATTCGTGTAGTCGTTGGTTGTTTGCCGACGCATGTCGTCAACTTGCCCTCGCGAGGGACGACTTTTGCGTGCGCGAACGGGAGTTGACATCGTCGGCATGTGGTCGCGCTGCAGGGCACGCGAACCACGCATCGCACCGCATCAGCTTTGCCGCGCCCCTCTCCATGACGACGCCGGAGTCGTCTAATTCGGCCGGTCCCCGCGCCGGATCTACCTCGCGGCGGCGGGCGCGGGGGCTGCCGCCACTTAGGTCGGTCGGTAGGTCACTCAGGTCGGTCGATGGGTCAGCGCGGTCTGCACATCTTCCTGTAACCGCCACCCATCCGGTTACTTGGCTCGACCCCTCTTCCCCTCGAGGCCGCTGCAACGCATTGTAGCCGCACCACGCAGGCCGCGCTCGCCGACGGGCCGCCGCGCACCAAGCTCGTCCCGTCGTCTGGAGCCGCTGATGAACACCCGGCAAGCGCGCGCCATTAAGTCCGCCGAGAACATCCTCGGCTTCCTCAAGATCACCAAGCCCCTCACCCCACGCCTCGAGTCCGCGAGGGCCGACCTCGAGGTCGCGCTCGAGCGCTTCAAGGAAACGAGTCAGCGGCAGCACAACGCGGTGACGAGCCGGTTCGCCGATTCGGCTCACGCGCGCTCCCTCGGGCGCCAGCTGCGCGTGAAGCACCTCGTGCCGATCTCCCGGCGCGGGAAGCTCCTGCTCAAGGGACTGCCGGGTATCGAGGAATCGCTGCGGGTGCCGACGGCACGCGCCCATGCCGACGAGTTGTTGCAGGCGGCCGAGCAGATTTTCAACGCGGTGCGGCTGCACGCCGAGCCGTTCTATGAGGACAAGTTCCCGCGGTCGTTCCTCCGTGAGCTCGAACAGGCGGCCAAGGCGCTACACAAGGCAATCACCACGCCCGACACTTTCCGCTCGCGCAGCGCGCGCTCGACGCTCGACCTGAGGGAGGAGATTCGGCATGTGCGAAGCATTTGTGCGTCGATCGACGGCTTGATGCGCGCGGAGTTCTATGGCGAGCCCACGGCGGTGCGGTACTGGGAAGAGCGGAAGCGCATTCCAGGGCGGATTGGTCGGCCGAAGGGAAAGAAGGCGGCGCCGCGAGCGGATTGACGGCTCAACGCCCCGTCGCGAAGATCTCGGTCACCTCCTGCGGCGGTACCACCTCGAGTTGCGCGAAAGTGCAATCGGTCGGCGGTTTGTCGGTGCGCCACCGGCGGAATTGCGCCGTGTGCCGAAAGCGCGAACCCTGCATGTGGTCGTAGGCCACCTCGACCACGAGCTCGGGACGCACGGGCACCCACGAAAGGTCTTTTCCTTGACTCCACCGGCTTCCGACGCCCGGACGCCGATGCGGCGCACCGTCGCCTGTATCCTGATACTCCGCCCATTCGCGCCAGGGATGACCTTCCAGCGCGTTGGCGCGGAAGGGTGCGAGAAATGTCACCAATTCCCGTCGCTTCGCCGTGGTGAAGCTCGCACAGACGCCCACATGTTCCAATCGACCGGCATCATCGTACAGTCCGAGCAGGAGCGAACCGACGGCGGTATCGTGCGCTCCCTTGTGCCAGCGGAATCCGGCGACAACGCAGTCGCAGTCACGCTCGTGTTTCACCTTGAACATGATGCGCTTGTTCGGCTCGTAGGCGGAGGCTTCGGCCTTGGCCATCACGCCGTCGAGGCCCGCCCCTTCGAAACGGCGGAACCAGTCCCCCGCCACGACGCGGTCGCGGGTCGTCGGCGTGACATGCAGCGGCGGCGCCGCGCGCGCGAGCAGGTCTTCGAGCAGTGCGCGCCGCTCGGCGAACGGCGACGCGCGCAGGTCACGATCGCCCACGCAGAGGAGGTCGAAGAAGACGACCGATGCCGGAATCTGACCGGAGAGCGTCTTGACCCGCGACGCCGCCGGATGAAGTCGCAGCTGTAGCGCCTCGAAGTCGAGCGCCTGGTCGCGCGCAATCACAATTTCGCCATCGAGCACGCAGCGTTCGGGAAGCTGCGCCTTCAGCGGCTCGATGAGCTCGGGAAAGTAGCGATCGAGCGGCTTCTCGTCGCGGCTCTGGATGAACAGCTCATCGCCGTCCCGAAAGACGAGTGAGCGGAATCCGTCCCACTTCGGTTCAAAGATCCACTGATCGCCGGGGGGCAGCTCGCCGACGCGCTTGGCGAGCATGGGCAGGACGGGTGGATTGACGGGCAAGTTCATGGAATCAATGGAATCAATGGAGTCTGACCCCATTGATTGGCCCGCGACCGGGGCCTACCTCGGCCAGCCCGTCTGCGGCAGAGCCTTGGTGATCTTTAACGCGTTCTTATAGTAGACCTTCTTCAGTACCTCGTCCGGCAGGTCGATGCCATACAGCTTCCAGAACGCGTGGTAGTCGCGGTAGTAGTCGAAATAGTCGTCCTTCGTCTCGAAAACGCGCCAGTAGTACGGATATTCCTCGGGTTGGAACGAGTCCTTACCGAAGAGAATGCGGTCCTGGTATTTGATGAAGAAATCGCGCGCGGCGCGCGGCTGGCGGCCGATGTCGTAGAGCACCGCGCCGAGTTCCGCATAGACGTTCGGCATCTCGTCGAACATCTTGCCGAGCCGCCCGAGGTCGTTGGCATGCCAGCCCATGTGCGCCGCGACGAAGGTCGTTTTTGGGTGCTTTTTGAAGAGATTGTCGCGCGCGGTCATCAGGTCTTCGAACGTCGGACGCCCGGTGCCCGGTCCGTTGCGACGATCGTTGAACAACGACAACTCGAGCCACCGTTCATTGCTGTAGTCGATCGGCTGGAAGAATTCCTGTGGCTCCGCCGTGTGAATAAAGACCGGAATGCCGAGCTTGCCGGCTTCGTCCCATACCGGATCGAGCTCGGGATCGTCGATCTTGAGGAGCGAGCCGTCGGCTTTGCGTGTCGATAGCCCGAATCCCTTGCCGATCTCGCCCACGCCGACTGCGCCGGCGGCGATGTCGGCATCGAGTTGCGCGACGGCGCGCTGCGCCCAACCAGGACCAACGTCGCGGAAACTGATCCCCGTGAGGATGCGAACCCTGTTCTGCATGTTCGGCGTCGCCTTCACCAGCGCCACCGCGCTCTTGAGGCGGTCGCCCGAGATGTTGTCCGCGACGACCATCAGCCCGAGGTTGAGCTGATCCATGTAGATGCGGAGCGAGTCGAGCCGCTCGGCGCTCGACAGGAAGCCGCCGACGTGCGCGTGATAGTCGATGGCCGGGAACTTGGCTTTCGGAATCTTGTGCTCGGGCACCTTCAGCGTGTTGCGCGGCCGGTAGTCCACGATGCTCGGCGGCGGAAACTCAGGCGCCATGCAGCTGCGGGGGCGAATCTCCGTCGTCCCGGGCGGGCACTGTTCACCGGCCTGAATCGGCGTCCCTCGTCCGCCGCCTTGTCCGCGCCCGCCGCCGGCGGGGGGCTGTGCCTGCGCGGCAACGACGACTAACACAAGAATGTGAGCGGCAAGCATGAACGTGCGACGCATGAAAACTCCTGTAAGTACGTGCCTTGGATAATCTGTCTCGGGCGCGAAAGCCCGGGAACCCGGAGATCCAGAAAGATTTGTCATCCTGAGGGAGTGAAACGACCGAAGGATCTCATCCGCTGCAGACGGTGGGTGAGATCCTTCGCGGAGCCTGCCCTGAGGAGCGCCAGCGACGTAGGGCTCAGGATGACAACGAACTACGGCACGATCGCCGCGGCCACCGGTTCGCTCTTCCTGAGGAACGGCACGCCGTCGGTCAGCCACTTTGGCGCCGGCGCCCCCTTGAGGTAGTGATCGAAGAACTCGAAATAGCGCACCGTGAGATCCTTCCGGTTCGCCAGCCCGCGCAGCCCGTGCCCTTCCCCGGTGTACGCGAGCAACACCGCATTCTTGCCGTTGTAGCGCAGCGCGTTGTAGAACCCGAGGCCGTTCTGGAAGGCGACCGTCGGATCGGCCGTCCCGTGCATGATGAGGAAGGGCGCCGTCGCCTGCGGCACATGCGTGAGCGCCGACTCGAACATGTAGACGTCGGGCTTTTCCCACGGCGAGAAACCCCAGCGACCCTGCCCGTACAGATAGTAGTCGTTACCGTTCGCGCCGCTGCCGCCCGGTACCTGATACGCCCAACCCCAGTTCTGGCTGAAGTCTTGATAGAGATCGGTCACGCCGGCGCCCATGCCGATGGCGGCGAACATTTTCGACCGCGTGCCGATGAACGCCGCGCCCTCGCCGCCGTAGCTGTGGCCGTTGATGCCGATCTTCTTCGGATCGACGTAGCCCATCGCGACCACCTTTTTCACCGCCGCCTCGACGGCGTCGAGCATGTCGCTGTGCGACGATCCGGTGTGGAAGTACACGTCCGGCAACATCGTCACGTAGCCCCGGCTCACCGCCTCCATCGGCGACGAACCCATCCCGGTGAGGAACGACGGCGCCGAATAGCGATGGAGGTTCTGCGAGTTCTTCTCGTAGAAGTTCACCAGCATCGGCCGCTTCTCACCGGGTTTGTAATCATCGGGGAGCGCGACAATGCCCTGGAGCCGGTGGCCATCCTTGTCCTTGTAGTCGAACAGTTGGCGGCGGCCCCACAGGTACTCGGACTGCTGAGGATTCGCGTCGGAGATTTTCTTCGAGTCCTTGAAATCGGCCCCGGAAATGCGCAGGTCCGGGAACTCGACGAAGGTCTGGCGCGTGAAGAGGTACTTTTCAGCCTTCGCCGCCTTCGTCGGATTGCTGAACGACGCATCCTCGTAGACGATCTCTTTCAAGCTGCCGTTCGCCAACTCGTAGAAGCCGGCCTTCTTCGTGTACTCGCCATAGGCCGACAGTGTGACCGGCTTGGACAGATCGATCGTTCCGCGTCCGCCGGCACCGCCACCGCGGCCGCCGCCACCGCCGCCACCCGGAGCGGCTCCCTGCGCGGAATCGGGCTCGGTCCGCACATACCGGAAGCGGATCTCGTTCTTGGTGCCGACGCCCTTGGTGATGTTGGTGGGCGCCGAGCCGTCGAGCGGCACGAGATACAGATCGTACCGATGCGTCGCGATCAATGCCTTGCCGTCGGCCGTGTACCCGGTGACGCCGTACGACGGCTTGGGACCGGGGTGGTCGAACTCGAGGTCGACGAAACTCGGCGTCGCGCCGGCGCCGAGCGTCTTGACCGTGGCAGCGTCGAGATTGTACGCCTGGAACTTGTTGTCCTTCCAGTACACGAAGTAGTTGCCGTCCTGCGAGATACCGAGGACGTGCTGGCCAATGAGCTGGTTCTTGGCGATCAGCGTGCGCTGGCCGGTCGTGGTACTCACACGATAGATGTCGGCCGCCGGGCGCTTGTAGTCGGAGATGTAGCCGCGTGTGTCGCGACCCACCGCCCAGCGTCCATCCTGGCTCAGCTCGAGATCGCGCATCGTCGTGTCGGCGAGCGCGACGTATTTCGCACCGGCGATGTCGAAGGCCTGTCGGAACGTGAAGTTCCGATCCTGATCGGCGCGAATCATCTGCTGGGACTGAATGCGTTCATCACGGGTGTTCCAGACGTCGACGTCGGCGACTTCGTCGGTGCCGCGACGCCGCGCCGTATCCGGCGCCGGAACCTGCTCCTTGATGCCGAAGAAGACGCGGCGGTTGTCGTCGCTCCAGACGAGAGTGGCCCGGTCGCTCAGTACCCAACCCTTGGGGAAGCTGGATACCTTGGCCGGATCCAACTTGGCCGGCGCGTGCTCGGGACTGTTGAGCGCCGACTGCACGTCGGCATACACGATCAGGGTGTTGTCGCGCTCGCGCATCTTGTCGACGTCCGCGCCCTTGAGCACGGCGACACCGGTGCCGTCTTCGTTCCAGGTGAGGCGGCTGTAGACCCGGGCGTCGTTGTCGAGCGGGTTCACGCGTCCGTTGCGAAGATCGAGCACGAAGAGGCCGTTGCCGTCGCGCGGCGACGCATCGACGGTGTACGCCAGCAGATCTCCCTTCTTGTTGAACGCGATCTCGCCGACCGACCCAAGCAACTGGTCGCGCCCTGTCGTGAGGTCATGGAGAATCACGTCGGCGCCGCGCGGTCCCGCCGGCGGGTCGGCCGCCGGTCCCCCACCCGCGCCCCCGGCCCCGGCTCC
>Ga0137427_10001185_pt1 | contig 12082 bp, 6 predicted proteins | sample EasRivERMZT700_2_FD_102309 | JGI IMG/M metagenome (GOLD analysis project Ga0137427, IMG submission 102309) | Soil microbial communities from meander-bound floodplain in the East River, Colorado, USA - East River MetaG ERMZT700_2 | ecosystem: Environmental > Terrestrial > Soil > Floodplain ...
CGATGGGCGAAGGATGAAACCGACGCGAAGGAAGCGAAGGTTTCGAGGGCGCCGTGCGTAGGCGTGCGAAGTGGGGCCGAATAGCACGCGCCCGAAACGCGAAGCATGAAACCTGAGCGGACGAACCTGACCCACTACCCGGGACTCACTTGAATTGACGTGGCTGCACTTCCAGCGAGTCGTCCGCCGTCATCGACGCGAAGTCGGCCGGCCAGGCGGACAGCGGTTGTTGCAGCGCGCGCGCGACCGGTGATCCGCGAAACGCCTCCACGCTCGAGGACAGCAGCGCGCGGGCGCTGGCCTCGTTGCCGGCGTCGCGCTCGAACAAGGCGAGCACCACGTTGATCGCGGGATGTGCGCGATCGGCGCGCGGCCGGCTGGACAGCCACGACGCCGCATCGGCCGGTCGATGGAGCAGACGATACGACTCGAGCAGCAGCGCGTCGTGAAAGCCCCGCGGCGCGAGGCGCACGAGCTTCATCGAGAGCGCCAGGGCGAGGTCCGCGCGTCCCATCTGCTGCGCCCGCAGAACCTGATTGGCGAGCGCCGTGTCGTACACGTTGCCGTAGCCGGCGTCGGCGGCGTCGGGCCAGAAGCCGCGGCCCCACCAACGCCAACCCGGCGTCCGCGTAAAGCTCCGTACCCTCTCCGCCGTCAGCGGCGGCGGCGCGATGTCCGGCCGTTCGCGGATCCACGGCGGTGACGCCAGCCGCCGCAGCGCTTCGTCCGTCGAGCCGCGCGTCGCGAGGTGAAACCATGGCAGCGTGACGAACGGCGACGCCGTCGCGGTCGTGGCGAGGATCTGGTCCGGGAGCACTCGCGACTCGCCGTCCTTCGTGCGACGCGCGAAGGCCGGCACACGCGCCGCGCCGGCCGCGGTCGCCCGCGGCCATGCGCACGCGAGCCGGAAGTTCGTGACTGGAACGGGGTGCTGCAGCAGCGGCGCGAGATTGAGCACGATCGAGAGCGCTAGCGCCGACGCAACGGCAACGCTCCGCCACTGCGCGATCTGGACGGCCGCGACGCACGCGAGCAGGGGGATCGCCGGCACGATCAGCCGCGGACCCCAGCCGTGAATCCCGTACCACGCCCACCATCCCGCCGAGATCGCGATGAGACCTCCGAGCACGCCGAGCGCCGAGATGGCGCCGATCGCGAGTCGATGGTCGTGAGACCGCCGCGCGCGCCACGCGACGATCGGGACCAGCACGGCTGCCGGGAAGAACAGCAGCAGACCGGTGTTGGGACCGACGAGCAGCCGCCAGAACCCGTCGGTCCACGGATGCGAAAACGATTCACCGGCATAGCCACCGAAGAGCCGCCCGAACCGCAGCAGGTCGAACGTGGCCCAGATCGCCAGCGGCAGCGACAGACCCACGGCTGCCCAGATCGTGAGGCGTCGTCGCTGTCCCGCGGCCGCACCTAATGTTAGGAGCGGCAGCAGCGCCAGCGGCGCGACGGCCAGGAGCGAGGATTTCGTCAGCGTCGCAATGCCCACCGCGCATCCCGCGCACCATGCGAGCCTCGTGGCGGGGGCGGTGGAGAATCGAGACGCCGGCCGGCTGGCGGCCAGCGCCGCGGCAAATGCCCCGGCCAGCGCCGCGGCCTGCAACGGCTCGGACAGATCCAGCGCGACGTACGCGACGAGGGGAGAGCCCACGGCCGTGAGCGCGATGGCGATGCGCTGGCCGGGCAACTGCGCGCCCAGTTCTCGCGCGGCCAGGCCGGCGAAGATGGCCGCCGCCATCACGAAGATGAACGGCGCGACCAGAAAAATCGGCTGCGACGACCCGGCGCCGAAGCGATCCTCGACGGCCGGCGCCAGCCACGCGGCGGGCACCTGCGCGAAGGACATCGCCACCCCGAATCGCGACACGGCGTCCTGCCCGCGCGGGTACGCGAGGTCACGGCCGCGCGCCTGGCCGATCTCGCCCGTCTCGGCGATCGCCACGGCGGTCCAGATCATCTGGCGGCCGTCGGCGATCTGCCCGACGTGACGATCGTCCGTGGTGAGAAAGAACACCGCAGTCAGAACCGCGAGCAGCCAAGCGTGCGTGCGGAGAAACCGAGGTCCGGCGGCAGGTGTTGTGGTGCGCCGTCGGCGGGACACGGCGCTCATCTTAGTGCGGGCGGGAGAAAGAAAGGGCGGCACGACGTCGTGCCGCCCTCGTGTGTCACATGTAGGGGCGGGCTTCAGCCCGCCCCTTGCCCGCCCCTAATCCGTGCGTGCTACGCACGCACGGATTAGAACGAGAACTTCATGTAGAACCGGGCCTGGCGCGCGCCACGGAAACCGCTCGCGAGCCCGTAGCGCGGATCCAAACGTCCCGCGTTGGTCGGACTCGCCAGGTTGCGGGCCGCCATCACGGCTGCCGCGTCGAATCCATTGAAGAACGGATCCGCGCAGAACGTGCAGTTGTCACCGGGCAGTGCGAACGCGTCACGCCACTTCGACGTGCCGTCCGTGGTGACGAAGTCCTGATCGAAGAGGTTCGTGACGTTGAACTGCGCGGTGAGCCGGGTGCCGCCCGGCATCCTGAACGTCTGCGAGAATTGCAGGTTCGTGTTGGTGTAGACCGGCGTGCGGCCGAGATTGCCAGGCGCGTAGATCATCACCGGCACGCCCTTGTAGGTCATGAGGGTGGTCTGGAGGTTGCCCTGGAACGCCTGGAAGTCGACGCCTGCCGATGTGCCCCACGGCAGAATGTACGTGCCCTGCAGCTTCCACTGGACGGGCCGGTCCGTGCTGATCTTGCCGTAGTTCGTGCCGGCGTCGCAGTTGATACGGTCCGGGCAGCCCTTTTCCGTGAAGCTCATGAACAGGCCGTCGAAGAGGCGCGTGACGTTCGGGCTGTTCCGGTTCGATTCGGATGTCGAGTTGCTGAGACCCGAGTAGTTGCCGAACAGCCGGCTGAAGGTGATGTTCGAGGACAGCGACCAGTTGTTCGCGAGGCGCCGGTTGAACGTGAACTCGATCGCGTCGTAGTCGCGCTGCGGGAACGGCGTGCGCGGGTACGCCGTGCCGAGCGGGTACGCGCCGAGGCCGTAGCCCGGGTTGGCGATGTAGAACACTTCGCCGATGCCGACGACCTGCACGCCGACGTCTTCGATCGCGTTGTTCGTCCACTTGTGCACGAAGCGCGTGCCGACCGACATCAGGCGGTTCAGCTCGTGATCGAGGCCGATGACGGCTTCCTGCGCCTTGTAGGGCTTCATGTTCGGATCGACCAGGTTGTTGTTCGGGTCGTTCGACACGTGCCGCAGATCGTTCTGCTCGATGTAGGTACCGAACCCGGCCGGGCCCGTGCACATGTTCGGGATCTGGCTGAGCGATTCACTCGACTTCGGCCACGTGCAGTCGATCGCCGCGAAGTTCGGCGTGTCGAGCGTGAAGTAGTAGTTGTTGATGTGCTCGGCGCCCCAGGCGCCGCGCGGCATCTCGAGCTTCTCGATGTCGTAGAAGATGCCCCACGATCCGAACAGCTTCCACTTGCCGTTGCCCTTCACGTCATAGGCGAACCCGAGCCGCGGCGCCACCTTCTCGCCCCACCCGAACGTGATGCCCGGGTTTTCCTCGCGGTAGGACGGGATGTTCGTGCGGTCGAAGCGCACGCCGTAATTGAGCGTCAGCTTCTGGTTGAACGCCCACTGATCCTGCAGAAAGACGCCCGTGTTGATCGAGTGAATGGCGCCCTCAGTGTGGCTCTCGCCGACGGTGAAGTAGCCGAAGTTTCCCCGGACCAGCCGCTGGTCGAGCGTCAAGCGCGTCTGGTTCCAGCGGAAGTCGATGTTCGGCGCGTGCTGCCCGGCAACCACGTCATTGCCAAGCCGCTCGTACTCGACGCCCATCTTGAAGGCGTGCTGGCCGCGCCACGTGGCAAACCGCGTGATGTTGCCGCTGAGGTTGAACCGGGTGAAGTTGTCCTTCTCGGTGTACGAGTTGGGTAGATTGTCGAAAAAGCCGCTGGGATGCTGGAACTCGGCCGGTACCGGCGTGCCGTCGAGGCCGAGCAGATTGATATTCGACTGGCCGAATCCGCGGCGCGTGCCCGTGTAGAAATTGCCGCCCTGAACACCCGTGCCATTGCCCAGGAAGCCGACCTGGAAGTTGGCGTAGGTCTTCGTATCCACGTTCCAGTCGGTCACCGCGCTGTACGAGTTGTTGTAGCCCAGGTTGTAGTTCGTCGCCCGCGGGTTGAACGTCGCCGCATTGTTATCGCTGATGCCAAAGGTGTTGCCGTTCGAATCGACCGTGAACGTCGATGTGGTGACCCCAGGCAAGGCGAGCCCAGTCGTCGTCCGTTGGTTGTTGCCGTTCACGCGAAGCCGCACGGTCGGCGTGACCTGCCACGTGCCGTTGTACAGATAGCGAATGTCCGTCGTTTTCTGGTTGAACGACTGAATCGCCGGGTACGTCACCCCGCTGACCGTCGGGTTGAGCCACTGCACGGTGCGATCCTGGTTGAAGGTCGAACTGTTGCCGCCAACCCAGAACCATGAACGATTCCTCAGGATCGGACCGCCGATCTCGAACAGGGGCTCGATCGTCTCACGCTCGTACTCGTTCGTGCGCGGCGTGGTGAAGTACACCGCCGCGGGGTTCGGCCCGCTGTCCAGCGGATCGAGCTGGATCTGCGGACGGATGTCGCCCAGCAGCCTGTTCATGCGCTTGCCCTGATAGTCCATCGCGCCGGAGCCGTGATACTGGTTCGTGCCGCTCTTCGTGATGGCGCTCACCACGCCGCCGGTCGTCGCGCGGAACTCGGCGTTGTACCCCGACTGCTTCACCTGAATCTGATCGATGAAGTCCACGACGAGGCCCTTGCCGGACGTGCCGTTGCGCAGGTTCGTCGTGTCCTGGCCGTCGATGAGGAACCGATTCTCGGTCTGCGTGGCGCCGTCGATCATGATGCCGGTCGCGCGCGATCCCGAGATGTCGGTTTCGTAGTTCGTGCCGGCGATCCCCGTCAGCACCGACAGGAAGTCTCGCCCTTTGGGTAAGAGATCAATGATTTCGGCGGTCACCTTCGCCGTCACCGCGCTCTGTTTGATGTCAACGATCGTCGCTTCAGCCGTGACCGTCGTCGTGGTCGAGAGGCTCGCGAGCAGCAACGTGATGGGGACCTTGATCAGCTGGCCGATCTGGACTTCGACTCGGTCGACCGTCAGCTCTCTGAAGCCCGACAGTGTGGCCGTGACGCTGTAGCGACCTGGCGGCAGCGCCGGAAACCGAAACACACCGTCGCTGCCCGTTACCGACTGCTGGGTTGCCGCAGTCGCGAGTTCCTTCGCACGCACGATAGCGCCCGGCAACACACCGCCGGTGCTGTCCTTCACGATGCCTTCCATCGATCCGCGGGTTTCCTGTGCAATGGCCGGTACCGCACAGGCGAACACGAACACGCAGGCTGCGACGACAGGCGCGAGCCTCCTTGCACGCATACGCTCATCCTCCTGTCACCCTGAGACCTGGATTGCACGGCCTCTTCCGTCAAGCGTCAAGCGACGAAACGCAAGAGCCTGAATGGATTCGGGTGACGCGCGGAGTATATAGCGTGCGGTATCGGACGGTACCCGGCCTCAGGTCTTATTTCTGGGAGTCATCTGACGCAAAGAAATGTCCGATGCCGGGCTATTACAAAGGGAATAGTCGGGGCTACTGCTTTCGAATCGTGCGTGACACGTGGCCGATTCGTTGTCCGTTGGCAGACACGACGGCCCTCAGCACGTAATCGCCCGCCGGGAACTTCCCGAGCGCGACGTCGCCGGTCGCCACCAGCCGGTCCGCTTCGGGCGAAGCCAGCACGCGCCCGACAGCCGACTCCAGCGGCGGACCGTTGACGCTCGACGCGACCTCGAACGTGGCGACCACGATGCTGCCCGGCGGCAGCACGCCGTAGAGCTCGACGTAACCGGAGACCGAAGCATCGCCAGATTCAAAGAGCAGACGCGGACTGAAGTTGCCCCTGTCGAACTGCCCGGTCATGAGCGACCCCATCTTCACGGGCGACGCCTCGGTGAGCGCGGCCGTGAACTCGTAGTCCACGGTGCCACGCCGGCCGGTCGTGTCCTGCGCGGCAACCCTGAGGCGGTAGTCACCCGGCGGCACAGCGGCGGCGGACAGCAGGGGACGCATGACGACGTTGACGCCGTCTTCGGACCACCGCGCCGCGTTCTTCCCTGTGGCATCGACCAGGGCAAACGCCGCGGCCATCAACGTCGCGGAGGACTCTGCGGGCTCGACGGCGACGACAATCTTCAGGTACCGGCCGTCGTTGTCACGGAACGCGAACGCGGTGGCGCGCAGCGGCAGGCCGCGATGGCTGGTGACGTCGCGCAGCAGCGCGTCCAGCACGAGCGGCGCCGGCGGCGTGCGATCGGGATCGTCGAGGACAAACGTCGGCCGCGTTCTTATTGAGACGCGCGGCCGGGTCGTGGTGATCCGAATCGAGTGCGCCTTTCCATTCTGCTCCCCACGCTTCGGTTCGAAGCCCAGCAGGTAGTAGGCGGAAATCTGATCCGCGATGCGTGTGAACGCCGCGTCACCGAGCCCGGTGACGCGCAACAGATCCCCGCCCGTCACCCCCGCCAGGTGCTCGAGTCCGGTGAGGCGATGCATGTTGTCGATCGTCATGGTCGGGGGCTGATCGCGCGCCGTGGCGTCGAGCAGGGCTTCGTGCGGCTGAATCACGAACATCTGCACGCGCGCGCGCGCCGCGGCCTTGCCCACGTCCTCCATGTCGAGGCGGGTCTCGTCGAACTCGACCAGTCCGGACGACAGGTACACGACCATCGTCGGACCCTCGGCGCCGCTGATGCCGCCCAGGAAGTCTTTGAAGGCCATCAGTGAGAGGTGCGTCGCGCGTTCGGTCGCGCGCGCCATATCCAGCGCGTCCTGGACCACGCGGGTACGGCAGAAGCCGTCGGCCGACGCGAACTTGCACTCACGGCCAACGAGCTCTTTGGTGAACTTCTTGTCCGGATCGAGCAACTCTCTCTTGACGGTCAGCGCCTCGTCGAGGCTGATGTTCGAGATCTTGCCCGTCGGACGCACGGCGTGCCCGATGATCGTCTGCAGCGTCTTCCGTACCCTGGCGTGGTTGGTGGTGAGGTCCGCTTCGACCTTACCGTCCGGCAGGGTGACGACGCCGACGCGATCGAGCGGGGTCAGCCGATCGAGAAACCGTCCGGCCGCGTCGAGCTCGCCGCGGCCTTCACCCGCTCTGATCTGCGTGTGATCCACGACGATGATCACGTTGCGATTGGGCGTCGTCGTTTCGTTCGTGCCGAACGGCGGCGCCAGGCCGGGCACCGGCACCGGGGCTTCGACGCTCGTGGGCGACAACTTGTAGAACTGCACGCTGCGGATCTCGCGCGTCTGTCCATCCACCTTCAGCGCGAGCTCCGAGGCTTTGAGATCGGCGACCGGCCGGCCCTTCTCGTCCATCGCGAGAAAGTCGATGGGGACGATGTCCGTGGCGCTGCGGAACTGGGGTGTGGCCTGGCGAACCGGCGTCTGCGGCGCCGCGATGAGCAGAGCGGACCACACCAGAAGTAGAAATGTTCGCATCCGAACAAATCCTACACCCTGTATCCTCATCTCTCATGGCAGCCAGCCGCGGCGTTCTCGGCGGCATCTGCATCGGGCTGGCCGTGCTGGTCGTGGCTGGGCCGCGCGCGCTGAGCGCCCCGCCACAGTTGCCGACATTCCGCGGCGGCACCGAGCTCGTCGCCGTCGACTTTCTGGCGATCGACGCTGACGGGCGTCCCATCGGCGACCTCAAGGCGGGCGAGCTGACGCTGACCGTCGATGGCAAGCCGCGGGCGATTGAGTCGCTGAAGTTTCTCCACCTCGCGTCCGCAATGCCACCCGCGAAGGGCACGCTGCCGCCGGCGAAGGCGGTGCCACTGCCGTTCGGTTCAAATCTTCAGCAGGACGCCGGCCGCACGATCATCCTGCTGTTTCATCACACGTCGATCGAGCAGGGCGACGAGCGGCTGGCGCGGGACTCGATCGCCAGGCTTCTGGACTTGCTCACGCCGCGCGATCGCGTCGCGCTCATCACGTTTCCGCAGGGCCAGGTCGTGTCCGATCTGACGACCGATCACGACCGGGTTCGCGCGGGTCTTCAAAACGTGACCGGGCACGCGCCGCGCGCCGGGGACACGAATCCCGCAGCGGCCGACCCGACCTTCCCGTACGTGCTCCGTGACCTCGCTGCCATCGTCGACGGATTCAAGCAGATTGACGGGCCGAAGACCGTGGTGCTCGTCTCGCAGAAAATGCCGCCGTTGTTGGCCGACGGCCGGAGCTCGACCGTTGATGACTATGCCGATCTGGGGAAAGCCGCGAGCCGCGTCAGCGCACACTTCTTCATCATTCAGCCGCATGCGTTCGGAGCGATGAGCGTCACGAATCGCGTCGGGATGCCGGAAGGGAGCACGACGTACGGACCCGCCTCACGTGTCGGCACGGGCATCGAAGACATGGCGGGCGCGGTGGGCGGCGTGCTGTTCACTTTGTCGGCCGGCGCCGATGCCGCGATCGACCGCGTGCTGCGCGAGAGCTCCGCGTACTACTTGCTGGGATTCACACCGGCGACGTCCGAACAGAACGGCAAGAACCACAAGATTGGATTGAGCGTGAGCCGGCCGGGCGTGGCGATTCGTGCGCGGCCGCAGTTCATCATCGACAAGCCCGCGGCGGCGCCGAAGGGCAAGCCGGCCGCACCGACCACGCCGGAAACGCTGCTCAAGGACGCGGCAGCGCACACCGATCTGCCGCTTCGCGCGGTCGCGTACACGTTTCGCGCGCCCAGCCCCGCGAAGAATCTCCTGAAGGTGCTCGTGGCCGTCGAGTCTTCTGTGGCGGGAACGGCGCTCACCGGTGCGGCATTCTCGCTGGTCGATCTGAAGGGCCGCATCGCCGCGGTGTGGTCGGCCGACGCGATGGACCTGGCGATGAGCCCGGTCGTGTCCGCGATGAACGTGAAGGCGGGGACTTACCGCGCTCGAGCCGCCGCGCGCGACGGTGCCAGTCGGTTGGGCGCGGTCGACTACGAGTTCTCCGCGTCGCTCACGAAGGTCGGCACGATCGACGTGGGGGCGCTCATGGTGGGCCTCATGCGGAACACCGAGTTCCAGCCGAGGTTGACGTTCGGCACGGACTACGAGGCCATCGCGTACACGGAGCTGTACGGCGCCGACGCGCGACGCGCCGAGATTCGATTCGAGCTCGCGCGCACGACCGATGGCGCGCCGCTCGACAGCATTCGCGGCACGGTCTCCGCGACGAAGGATGCGGATCGATGGATCGTCACGGGCGCGATGCCGATCGCCGCCCTCGCGCCGGGTGATGTCGTGGTGCGGGCCGTCATCGTGTCGGGCCAGGACACCGGGCAAATCGTCAGGACGTTGAGGAAGCGGTAGCGGAAAACCGATACCGGGTGTCGGTTTTCGAGACGCTCCTGGAAAACCGACACCCGGTATCGGTTTTCCAGGAAGTAGTGGCGCGGCGCCGGGGCTTGTGGCAGAAATGCCGCATGAAACAACACTTTGTTTTGGCGGTGCTGGCGGGGAGCCTGCTGATCGCGGTGGAGGCGCCGGGACGGGCGCAGGCGGGCCGTGCCTTTACGATCGACTTCACGACGCAGGAGTTCGCCGCACGGCGGGCGAAGATCTACGACGCGATCGGGACCGATGCCGTCGCCCTGATGCAGGGCCTGCCGGCGGTGCACTCCTCGGCCGTCTTCCGTCAGTCGAACGAGTTCTACTACGTCACCGGCGTCGTCGCGCCGCAGGCGCTGGTGCTGATGGACGGCGCGGCGCGGCGCACGATCCTCTACCTGCCGAAGCAGAACACCCAGCGCGCGGCGACGGAAGGCGACGTGATGTCGTCCGACGATCCCGCGAAAACCGCCTCGGTCACCGGCGTGGACGAGGTGAAGTCGCCCGATCAGCTGCTGCCGGATCTCCAGGCGCGAACCGCGGCGAAGGCGATCTACGTGCCGTACGCGCCGACCGAAGGTTCGAGCGAGAGTCCGGACGGCGCGCGGCGTCGCACGCAAGACGCGGCCGCCGATCCGTGGGACGGCCGCATCAGCCGCGAGAATCAGCTGCGTGAGCTGCTCAAGACGCGAGCGTCGGGACTCGAACAGCGCGATCTCTCCCCGATTTTGAACGGCATGCGCGCGCTCAAGAGCCCGGCGGAGATCGCGATCGTCAACCGCGCGACGAAGATCGGCGGCGAGGCCATTCTCGAAGCCATGCGCAGCACGGCGCCAGGGTTGACCGAACAGGAACTCGACGCCGTCGCGCAGTTCGTCTTCGTCCGGCACGGCGCGCAGGGCGAGGCGTACCGCGCCATCGTCGCCAGCGGACCGGTGGCGATGAACGCGCACCATCGCGCCGGACCGAAGGTCATGGCGGACGGCGAGCTCGTGCTGATGGATTACTGTCCCGACCTCGGCTACTACCGCTGCGACGTGACGCGACAGTGGCCGGTCAACGGCAAGTTCTCGCCCGTGCAGCGCGAGTTGTACGGTTTCTACCTCGGCGTGTACGAGGCGGTTTTGTACTCAATCAAGCCCAACATCACGGCGCAAGAGGTACTCAAGGCGGCGCTGCCGAAGATGGACAAGATTCTGGCGGAGACGAAGTTCTCGAAACCCCTGTACGAGAACGCCGCGCGGCAGTTTGTCGAGCGCTACCGTCGTTCCGCCAACGCCGAGGTGACCACCGGTCGAGGCGCCAACCTCGGCCACGCCGTGGGCATGGCCACACACGACTTCGGCGGCGGCTCCGGCATGATGCGGCCCGGACTGGTCTTCACGATCGAGCCGGAGTTCCGAATCCCCGAGGAACAGATCTTCATCCGGCTCGAGGACATGATCGTGATTACGGGGACCGGCGTGCAGATTACGTCTGACTTCGTGCCTCGCAGCATGGCCGCCGTCGAGAAGACGATCGCCGAGCCCGGCATGCTCCAGCGGTACCCGAAGTAGTAGGATGGCCCCCATGCAACGCATCTTGATTCCCGTTCTCGCCGTGGCCACCGTGTCGCTTGGCGCTCGGACCGCGACCGTGGGTTCGACTCCTGCTGAGACCGTGCGCAAGGTCTACATTTCGGTGACGGACTCGAAAGGGGTGCCGGCGGTGGATCTCACGGCCGCCGACGTCACGGTGAAGGAAAACGGCAAGCCGTACCCCGTCGCGAGCCTCGAGCCGGCGAAAGCGCCGATGCACATCGCCATCGTCGTCGACGACGGCGGCACGGGCGCGTTTCAGAGCGCGGTGGCCGAGCTCCTCCAGAAGACCTTCGGGAAGGCACAGTTCAGGATCAGCATGCTCACGCCGCAGGCGACGACGGTGATCGATTTCACCGAAGAGACAGACGGTCTGAAGGGCGCGATCGGACGACTTGGGCTGCGCGGCCGACAGAGGGCGAGCGGGGATCACCTGCTGACGGGAGTCTCGGAAGCGGCGAAGGCGCTCCAGCAGCGCAACGCCGAGCGGCCGATCATCGTCGTGATGACCCTCGGTTCCGGTCAGGCGACTGAGATCGATCCGAAGGCGGTGCTCTCGACGCTTCGCACGAGTGGCGCGTCACTGAACGTGCTGTATTTCAGCGGCGCCGACATCGGCGAGGTCATGATCGACGGCCCGAAGCAGTCGGGCGGCCGGATCGAGGAAGCGAACGCGGGCGCGCCCATCGCGCCCGCCGCCGGGAAGCTGGCCGAGATTCTGCTCAAGCAGTACGTGCTGACCTACAAACTGCCCGACGGCGTGAAGATGTCCGACAAGGTCGCGGTCGAGACCTCACGCAAAGGCGTCACGCTCACCGCGCCGACGCGGATTCCGGACAAGTAAAACGGCCTGGCACTGGGTCGGTTTGGAAGAGTGGGGCACGCCTCACGAAGCTCGCGCTCGAAACCGATCGCTTCATCCGCTCAGGTTTCGAGAATCCCCATCGCGCGAATGCTGATATGGAACGACCTTGTCAACTAGCTTGATGTCACGTGCTCCTGCATTCGTACGTGCTCCGGCCTTCGTTCTGTGCCTGTATCTCTGGTGTCGGTGGCGA
>Ga0137427_10001187_pt1 | contig 12047 bp, 6 predicted proteins | sample EasRivERMZT700_2_FD_102309 | JGI IMG/M metagenome (GOLD analysis project Ga0137427, IMG submission 102309) | Soil microbial communities from meander-bound floodplain in the East River, Colorado, USA - East River MetaG ERMZT700_2 | ecosystem: Environmental > Terrestrial > Soil > Floodplain ...
TCCGATGCACGGCTGATCCTCGAGAGCGGAAAGCGAAATGCCGAGCGCTATCATGGTGACCTGCTGGTTGCCTATGTACGGCAGTCCGATCTTTCGCCGCAGGATCAATCGGCATTGGATAGCAACCTCGGGATCGCGCGGGAACTTGAAGCGACTATCCACGTCCTCGACGGACACGATCCGGTTCGTTCGCTGATTGACTTCGCACGCCTGGCCGGAATCACGCAGATTTTCATCGGGCACAGCCAGCGGCGTGGATGGTGGCAACGCCTGCGAGGCAACCCGGTAGAACGTCTCATCGATCTTGCAGAAGGCATCGACGTTCGGGTATTTCCTCAAAGGACCATCACATGAGCGTGAGAAGAGGCCGCCTCAAGGTGTTTCTCAGTTATGCGGCCGGAGCGGGAAAGACGTACCGAATGCTGGAAGATGCTCAGGAATTGAAAAAACGCGTCGATGTGGTCATTGGATACTTTGAGCCTCATGCGCGCAAAGACACCATTGAAAAGACCGAAGGCCTCGAGTTCATTCCTCGCAGAACCCTCGAGTACCGTGGCAGTACGTTCGAAGAGATGGATACCGCCGCTGTCCTCAGCCGGCGCCCCGCTGTCTGTGTCGTGGATGAGTTCGCACATACCAACGTGCCTGGCTCCGAACGAGCGAAGCGCTGGGAAGACGTGGTGACGTTGCTTGACGCCGGTATCGATGTGCTGACCACAATGAACCTTCAGCACCTCGAAAGTCTCAATGACCAGATACTGCAGATTACCGACATCCGCGTTCGAGAGACGGTTCCCGACTGGGTCATCAAGCAGGCCGATGAGATCGTGATGGTGGATGTTACGCCCGATGCACTCATCAACCGGTTAAAGAGAGGCGTTGTTTACGAACCCGAAAAGGCGGCAAAGGCGCTGGAAAATTTTTTCCGAGAACAATCGCTGGCCGCCCTGCGGGAACTGGCGTTGCGGCAAGCAGCACATGAAGTTGAGGTCCGTCACGAAATCCCGCGATCGAACGATCGTCTGCTCATTTACATCACCGATGAACCGGCTACTGCGATGCTGGTCCGGCGCGCGCGGCGGGTGGCGGACTATCTGCGAGCCGAGTGCTTCGCCATCCACGTCTCCGATACTGGTGACTTGAACAGCTTAAACCGGGCTCAGCGAGAGGCGGTCGAACGACATTTGAATTTCGCCCGGCATCTGCAGATAGAGACCCGAATTCTGCAGGGGCAAGATGTGCCTTCCACTCTTGTGGAGTTTGCGCGCCGGGAACGCATCACTCAGATCTTCCTGATGCGGCCTCGCAAGGGCCAGGGAAAGTCATTTCAAAGCCGCAATCTCACCTTCGATATTCTTAGACTTGCGCAAAACCTGCAAGTGACCGTCGTGGCCGATCGCAGCGGCCAACGACTGTAACTATTCTTTCATTTCTTCGTCGCGAACCTGGTCCCGAACCAGAATTCAGCACTTGTTGAAAGTTTGTGGAAAACGCGTGGATTTTCGATGCTTTGAAGTGAATCGTTTGCAGTATGGCTGCAGTTCGTTATGAACGTGTTGAAGTCAGGTACTTTCAATCTACAGAATTATCTACCTTTCGCTGCCGAGAACGAGTTCCTATTGTACCGGTTTCTCTGTTTTCCCTCTCCACTCGACGGCTACAACACATGTTCGAGCACCTTCTTTACTTCAACCGGAAGATTTACAAAAATGAAACACGAAGCCGGATACAAATAATCTTCTCCTTCGTTGTCAACCACTCGAACGAAGTCCGATTTCTCCGCCGAGGCATCTGGAAGGACCTCATAGATTTTACGCGGAGTTAAAAGGTCGGGGTCATCAGTCTTAATACAGATGGCGAATCGTCGCTCTCGTTTTGGTCGGCTCATATTCAATCCAGGAATCGCTTGATTCTCATCTTTCTCCGGCCGATACCATGCGCCTCAAACCAGTGTATCTCAGCCGGCCGTACTGTTCCATCCGGCAAGCGCACGCGACAAGAACCCTTCAGCTTTCTCCATCGTCCCTTTCCGAATCGTTTGACCAGCAATTGTCGAATTCGAACGCCCTTTCCGACCGCGATCGGTTCGATGTCGGTAATTTCATCAACGATTTCGAATTGCACATAGCATTATCGGGCAAAACTTAGGAGCTCGAGAACGAGAATAATCAGACAACAATTACGCCGAGCACGCAATCAAACGCATTCGCGATCAAACCCAGGCCTGACGGCCTGGGCTACGCTCTGGCCGCGCCTCCGGCGCTACGGGCGCTAGGAAACAGCCCTGGCGGCTTATCTAAACTGTGCAAAGGATTCGTATTGGTCGGTGGCAACAAAGTCCACGCCGGCCTGGATCGCGGCGCGCCAGCGAATGCGCACTGACTCCGCAGAACCGAAGTTGTAGCCCTCGCTCCAGCCCAGGCTGTCTTTCGCATCGTGACCGTTCAGCGTGTAGAAACGGATCCATAACCCGAGTTCATGGGCGCGCGCTACGAGCGCCCGAAGCCTCGCGTTTTCTGCAGGCGTCCACGAACCCGCTTCTCTTTGCCCGCCTTGCTCGACGACCGCCCACGGGTTGTTCCACCATCGACGATAGTTCGACGCGCGAAACGTCATCAGCTTGTCCGGCGCAATTGTCGCCGGCGAGATGCCGCGCTCAAGCCGCAATGGTGGTGCGGCGCCGAACAATCGCAACTTACCGCCGATCGGAACCTGGTCAAAGAAGACGCGCTGCTGATCGTTGGACGTCCCCGTCAGCACCAGTACCGGCCGAACGTCGAGCGGCATCACACGGCTTTCGTCCGCGACACGCTCTGACGTGGTCAGCCAGGACTCGTACTTGCCGAGCACCTGCCAGATCGCACTGAGATGTTCCGGTTCGTTGGACTTGAAGTCGAGGTTCAACGTGATCAAGGGCCAGTGCCGGCGATCGCCGTTCGCTAACGCGGCTTCGACGACCGGACGGATTCTCTCGAAGAAATAACTCTCGAGTGTGGGCTCCTTGCCGGAGTAAGGCTCACCGTGTGTCACGATCGACCAGGACTTGCCGGTGGCCGGATCCGTATACCACGCAAGGTCCGGCTCCATTGCCAGCGGCATCCCGTTCTTCAATGCGCGCTCGATGCGATCCGCCCACTGTCCGTCATACGGATAACAATTGTGAGCGTCGAGCAACACGCGACGGCCGGGAAGGAAGTCGGGTTCGGTAGCGCTGATGCTAAAAACCCGCGCCACCATCAGAATCGAAATCAGAAATCGCATTGCTGCCTCCTCAGAAAAAGAACCGCACCGCCGCCTGCATGATTCGCGGATCGTAAGCGTCGCTGATAATGCCGAAGCCCGAACTGCCGAATGAGCCGGAGGGGTTGTTGTAGTTGGTCCGGTTGAACGCGTTGAACATTTCGAGCCTGAAATCGATACCCTTTTGCTCGTCAATGTCGAATCGCTTCACAAAACTGAGATCGGTTGTAAAGAAGCCAGGTCCCCATGCACTGTTTCGGGCTGCATTGCCGGGCGTGTTCACGGGTTGCACTTGATAAGCGGCAGCATCGAGATAGTGGAATCGATCGGCGCGTGCGTCGGAGCTGGTGTTTGGCTCTCCGACTCGATTGGGACGGAGTGCGCCGCCATTGCGATTCAGGAATGTGTAGTTGAGTCCGGTCCGTGGATCGACGCCGCTGCTCGCCAACGTGACATTCACGGGAAGACCCGAACGCATGGTCGCAATACCGGAGATCTGCCAACCGCCGAAGATCGCTTCCGCGAGTGCGGGCATATCGCCTGCCAATGCGCGGCCACGACCGAACGGTAAGCGCCACACCTGCGAGTACGTCAGTCGCTGGCGCGAAACCTGAGCCTGCGGCCCTCTTTCGAGACGGAAGTTGTCGCCAATCTGAACGTCGGAGCTGGCGCCCCAGGCGCCATACTCGTCCAACGCCGATGCGAACGTATACGACGTCAAGGCGTAGAAGCCGCGGCTCATCCGTTTCTCGAATTTCACTTGCAGCGCGTTGTAGCTGGATTGCGCCTGCGTCACCGCGTGGCCGATCTGCTGCCATTCCGGAAAAGGACGATTAGCAGCGACACTGCCGTCTTTCCCAAACGGCACCTGGTTCGCCGAATAGATCGCGAGCAGATTTCTCGACTGGTTCCCAACGTATGCCAGCTCGAACGTCGAATCCCAGGGCAACAGGAACTGCATTGCGGTGTTCCACTGATAGACGGTTGCCGAGTTCTGATCCCGGTCCCGCGATTTCAGCGACACCGTCGCCGGGTTGTAATTGCTCAACATTCCTGCAGGCAAGGGATCGGATATCCGAACCGGCGGAGCGCCCGTGCCGACGCGATTGAGCGTCGCAGCAATGAGCTGGGGAGGGTTGTAGGCCAGAATGCCTTCCGATCCGCGCATGTCTTCTCCGGAATAGAACATTCCGAAACCCGATCGAAAAACCAGACGGTCGGGATGGATCTGGTAGGACAAACCCAGTCGAGGAGAAAAGTTATTGCGATCCGGATCGATCAGGTATTTGTCGTCGTCCGACGCGAAAACGAGTTGTCGGGTCACTAAATCGAAATTGATGTTCTTGTTGGTTTCCGCGCCGTAATAGGGCGTGGTGTACTCGTAGCGCAGACCCGCGTTAATCGTCAGGTTGGGACGCGGCTTCCAGTCGTCCTGGATGAAACCGGACCACGCTTGTTGCTTGAGATGCACTTCGGGAGCCGTTGAGGCGCTGACCGATTGGGGCGACCCCAGAAGCAGATCGCCAACGGCGTCACCGGTGAACTGACCTTGAAACGTGTAAGCCGGATTTCGCCTGGAAATGTCTCTCAAGCGATTCCCTTTTGCGCGGACCTCAAAGCCAAATTTCAGAGCGTGCGCCGCGCGCACCGTAGACAGGTTTTCGATGAATTGCCAGGTCTGCGGCTTCTGATATTGAGGTCTGAAATTGCGAGTGCCGAGCCCGTTGTAGTTGCTCGTGGTGATCAGGGGAAGGCCGCCGGTGGTCAGCATTTCGTCCGAGAGCCCTTTGAAACCAAAGTCTGCAGCACTTTGCGAATTCGCTGTGGCGTGCGAAAAACTTGCGTTCGTGCGGTTGTAACCGAATCGGCTTTCGAGAACGGAGTTCGGAGACAGCGTGCGCGTCCAGCTCAAACCGACACTTTGATTGCGGTTGTACTGTTGACCCTGATCGCCAACGCCGTCGCCGAGTCCTTCGAAGATGGCGTGGCGATAGATGTCCTGTTGAAGGAAGCTGTATCGGGCAAAGATTCGATCCATCGGACCGACGTAATAATCGTTTCGCGCATCGAACTTATGCGTATTCTCGCGCGCTGGACGTTGAACGCCGTAGTTTTCGACGATTCGTCCACCCGCAACCGCCCGTCCAGGAAGATTGGGCATCGGGTAGAGGTCGAGCAGCTTCTTGCCAAGAGGATCGAACCGGCCAGGGGGAATCGTGCGATTGGAAAATGGGGTATTGGTTGAGGGGTCGATTACGTCGAAGGCGAAGACGCCGTTGCGTTGCAGTTCCGTCGGAACGTTCACGAGAAAGGCATCGGAGAAGTTGCGATGAAAGCCTTCATACGATCCGAAGTAAAAGATCTTGTCCTGAACGACCGGACCGCCAACTGTGCCACCGAATTGATGCCAGCTCAGTTCGTCCTTTTTCGCCCCAATCAGATTTGAGCGCCATGAATTCGCGGCGAGAGCTGCATCCCGGTTGTAGTACCAACCCGAACCATGCACGTCGTTAGTGCCAGACTTGATCGACACATTGACGACCGCGCCGGCGGACCGGCCAAACTCAGCGGAGTAACTGTTAGTTTGGACTTTGAATTCGCTGATGGAATCTGGCGACGGTTGCACAACCTGAGCCGACAACGACTGGGCGTTTTGTGTGCCTTGATTGTTGTCGAAGCCATCGAGCACGAAGTTGTTCTGGGTATGGTAATTGCCATTCGCGACGAACCATCCCGGACCGCGCGTAACGACGGTCATGGTGCTGTTCGTGACGCCGGGAACAAGCAGTGCCAGTTCGGTATAGCGTCGCGCGGCGAGAGGCAGTTCGACCGCGACGTCTCCCTTGATCACTTGTCCGACTGAAGCTTCTTCCGTTTGAATCGCAGCGGCTCCGGCCGTGACCTCGACCGTTTCCGCCGTCGATGTGACCTGCAGTTCGACACGAACAAGCTTGCGCTCATTGACGTCGAGGACGACGGAGTTCATTTTCACTCCGACAAATCCCGGCATCGACACGGCGATCGTGTAGGTGCCGCGAATCAACGGTGTGAACGACGAATAACCGGCGTCGTTCGAAATACGCACCAGCTCGACATTCGTGCTTTCATTGATGAGCTTCACTTCGGCGCCCGGCACCACGGCGTGGCTCTGGTCTTCAACCAGCACGCGCAATGACGCGGCATCCATTTGCGCAAAGGCCGCTGTGGCAAGAGCCAGAGGTATCAGGATCACACAACAGATTCTCTTCATCGCTTCTCCTTTCCGGATTGGAAAGGATGAATATTCCCGTCGGAGATGACGCGATCGTTGCGCGTATGTGAAGAGTGAGTGACGTGCCGTCGAGGGGACTACCCGGTGGGTTACAGAAAAATATACGGCTCGTTTATCTTCCCGTCACATCAGACTGAAAGTCTGCCGACATGCAAAATAATCCGTTTTCTCGCCGGCATTTCTTGTCACGTTCAGGCCAGTTTCTGATGCTGACGATGGCTTCGCCGTACTACACGCTGGGCCAGGCTCCGTCTTCAGAAAATCCGTTCAAACTGGGAGTTGCTTCCGGGGATCCCGAGCCTAATGGGGTTGTTCTCTGGACTCGGCTTGCTCCCGATCCCATAAATGACGGCGGTATGCCGCCCCAACGAGCGGAAGTCGAGTGGCAGGTTGCCACCGACGAACGAATGCAGCGTGTCGTCGCACGGGGCCGCGATACAGCCACCCCCGAGTTCGCGCATTCCGTTCACGTCGAGGTCAAAGGCCTGGAGCCGGGTCGCTGGTATTGGTATCGATTCAGGACCGGATCGCACGAAAGCGTGATTGGCCGCACTCGGACCGCACCGGAGTTCGGCCGCCCGATATCGAAGCTGAGTTTCGCCTTCGCTTCGTGTCAGAACTACGAGATTGGTTACTACACCGCTTACCGGCATATGGCTGAAGAGGACATCGAGTTTGTGGTTTTCCTCGGTGATTACATCTATGAAGGCGGTGTTTCCCAGAACCGGCCCCGGCAACACAACAGTCCTGAGCCGACCACGCTCGCAGCTTATCGGAACCGGCATGCTCTGTATCGCTCCGATCCGGACCTGCAACGAGCGCATGCCATGTTTCCGTGGATCATCACCTGGGACGACCATGAAGTGGAGAACAACTACGCCAACGAGATCTCGGAAAACAACGCTCCTCGTGAGGAATTTTTGCAGCGTCGCGCGGCGGCGTATCAGGCCTACTACGAACACATGCCGCTCAGGCTGGCGTCGATACCGCAAGGACCGTCCATGCAGATGTACCGCCGTGTGGTGTTCGGCGATCTCGCGTCGTTTTCGGTTCTCGATACACGGCAGTTTCGCTCGGACCAACCATGCGGTGACGGCAATCGAATCGACTGCGCCGATGCGTTCGCGCCTTCGCAGACCATGTTGGGCGCCGCGCAGGAGCGCTGGCTCCAGGATGGATTGGCTGCCTCGCGCGCCCGCTGGAAGGTGCTTGCCAATCAGGTCAATATCATTCCCATCGACTATCGAGTTGGCCCTGAGATCGAGTTGTCCATGGACAAGTGGACCGGTTATGAGCACGAGCGCGAACGGCTGCTGAAGTTCCTTCACGATCGCAAGATCTCGAATACCATCGTGATCACCGGGGACATTCATTCCAACTGGGTAGGCGATCTCAAACTGGACAGGCGCGACTTCAGTTCGCCGACCGTCGCGGCCGAGTTTGTCGGCACATCGATCAGTTCCGGTGGCGACGGCTCAGATACGACTCCTGGAATTGTGTCGGCACTGATGGATAACCCCCATATTGCTTTCTTCAACAATCAACGGGGCTATGTCCGCTGCACGCTTACTCCGAAAACGTGGCAGTCCGATTACCGCGTTCTTGAGTACGTGAGCCGGCAGGGTTCACCCATCACAACCCGAACGAGTTTCGTCGTGGAAAACGGCAAGGCTGGTGTTCAGCGGTCGTAACCTGCAAGTTTCTTTACTGCTGGCTGATTTGTTCGATCCGATGCTTGATAATCGCGCCTAGTGACGGCTTCAACTCGACGGCGCGAGCAAAGTCTTTCTCAGCCTCCCGCTTCATTCCCTGCTGCAGCAGAACAAGCCCACGATTAACATAAGCTTCGAGAAACCGTGGATTGAGCCTGAGCGCTCGTGTGAAATCACCGATAGCCCCTTCGAGATCTCCGAGTCCGACACGAGCAATGCCACGATTGTTGTAGGCGAGACCATAATTGGGATCGCTTTCGACAGCCCGATCAAAGTCGGCCAAAGCCCGCTCGACATCGCCTTGCCGGAGTCGTAGATAGCCTCTGTCGTTAAAGACCGTTTTCATTTTTGGATTAATGTTTAAGGCCGAAGACCAGTCCTCAAGAGCCTTATCAAAGTCCCGTTGCTGCATAGCCAGGACGTAAGCGCGATTTGCGAATGCTTCAGCGCACTCGGGCACGATTTCCAGCGTTTTGGTGTAGTCCGCGATAGCCTCTTTGTAGTCACCCCGGGCCTGTTGCGCAAAAGCCCGGCGATAGTATGCGAGCGCCAGACCCGTATCAAATTGAAGCGCAAGATTGTATGTCCGGATGGCGCGGTCAAATTCTTTGTTTTCTACGAATTGATCGCCGAGTTGGACATACGACAGCGCGGTCTGCCTGCGCGTTTCAGCGTTCGCAAGGGCGGTCGAGGTTATCAGGCAAAGCGTGATGCAAAGCGCTCGGCGAAGTACGGGATGGTTCATTGTTCTTCCTCGTTAATACCAAGTTGTACTCGCTGGATACGCGAATTAACAGCTTTTTTTTAATTTAGTAATAATTTTGTAACATTTCGTACATGAATCAAGCGGAAGCACTTAAAAGGAAAAAATCTCAGGGGGAGGGTCGGATCACATCCAGGGAGAGTAACGGAGTGCGGCCCTTAGCGGAACCGCACTCTGTAACGGGTCAAGGCTAGAAGTTCAGTTTCATTGAGAACTGCATTACGCGGGGACCACCGACTGAATCGGTAATCTTGCCAAAATCTGTTCCGACATCGCCGATGACGGCATTGGGTGTTGCAAAGTTCACGGTATTAAACACGTTGAAAACGTCCCAACGGGTTTCCATTTTCAAACCTTCCCGAACACGAAGTTCCTTGGACAACGACATATCCAATCGTTTTTGACTTGGCGCCCGGAGAGTGTTGCGTCCCAGGTTACCGAAACCTCGATTATTGGGATATCCACCGGCGAGCGAAAGAGGTGAGCACAGCACCGAAGGATTGAAGTACGACTCGGTGACATCCGCTCCCTTTTTTCGCAAGTCATCCAGGTTTCCACATAGGCTTGGCCGGCCAAATGCGAGTCTGTACAGACCAGCCGAACCGAGGCGCACATCGTTATATTGTGCGGCGGATCCGACAGTCGTTTCGGCTGAGAAGATCGTAAATGGAGTACCGGTCTGCGTTTGCAGGAAGCCCGATACTCTCCACCCGGTGGCTAACTGCGAAACGGAACCGAACGACGGGATCTGGTACACATAACTGGCACTGAAACGATGCGTGCGGTCGAAATCGGATGGAGCGTAGTTCGCCCGAGTGTTGAAGGCATTCCCTTGTGCTGTGAATCCGACGTTCGGCAAATCCGGTTTGCCACCACCGGCAGTGCTTCCGGGATCCGCTGAAGCGTTGTCCATTGACTTCGAATAGGTGTAGGAAAGATTGAATTCCAGACCACGCGAATAGCGCTTGGTCAAACCGAACTGACCGGAGTGATAGTGCGAGTATGCAGAATTGCCAAGCAGGATGGCTTCAGGAACATCAAACCCGAGATAAGGTGAGCGACCTTCAAACGTGATCACTGCGCCGGCGGAATTGGCGAGATTGTAATCCACCATGCCGCCCAATGCAGTATTGGGGAACCCGAAGGCCCGCCCCACACCGCGTTCCCTGGCAGTGGAGCCGGAATTCAAAGCTCCGTTGGGACTCCCGGCTGCAACATAAGCATTGTTGAAACGCTGGAAGAGGAAATCCGGAGTGCTGGGATCATTCAGGTCGAGGCCTTGGGCGAACGACACAGCCTGCAGCAGCTTTGTTCCATGAGATCCGACATATCGAGTCTCGACGAGCAAGTCCTTCGTCAACTCATACTGCATTCCGAGATTCCATTGCTGAACGTAAGGCGTTCGCAGGTTCCGATCGACCGCTCGGAACTCAAAAGTCTCGGCGATGTTCCCGAGTGTCGGATTTCCAGTCTGCGGATCAATAGGATTTGGCGTGCCATCAGCACCGAGAGTCACGCTCGTACCGTCGCGAAGCTGATAAGTGCCCGTAGCTCCTGCCGTCCTGACGACGCGATTTGGCAAATATCGATTGAACGGGAAGTTGGGATCCTGTTGTGACCATGCGGTCGTGAACGGAACCTGACCGCCCGGAAACGTCACTTCCACTTCTCTCAGGAAGGGATAGTTGCTGAACACAGTATTGATGAATGCGGCGGATGGGCGATCGAAGAAAATGCCATAACCTCCGCGGAGCACCAACCGGCTGTCGGCAAGAGGCGTGAACGCAAAGCCAACGCGTGGGGCAATATTGTTCAGGTCTTGACCATTGAGTGTGTGCTTGTTTGACACTTTGGTCGTTGCAGCAACTGCAGCATCAACAGCGGCAAAACCCGTATTCGTAGCGTTGCTCGGCACGAGGAAACCGGGAAGCGGATTATCAAAGTTCGTCACAAGCGACGGATCAAAATTCCCAATCCGACCGTCACGCTCCTCCGGCCAACCGAACCATTCCCAGCGCATTCCGAGATTCAACGTTAACTTTGGATTAATCTTGAAATCGTCTGCAACAAACGCGCTCCAGTCGCGGAAACGAAAACGCTTCTCGGTAATACCAAACTGCGTGTCGCCTTCCGTCGCAACCCCGCGCAGGAGTTGGGTGAAGTTATCGAACTTTTCGAACTCCGTAGCCTGTTCTTCGGGAAGGGCGGAATTGAACCGATGCATCTTGAACTCAGTCCCGAAGCGCAGGAAGTGCTTTCCCGCAACAATGGCGACCATATCGGCAAAGCTATAAGTCGTTTGTTCTCGGCGATTGAAGGTATCGTTTGGCCCGCCAAACGAAAAGCGTTCCATCAGTGTGCCCGGCCGGCCGACGTAATGTCCAAGTCGCTGAGTTCCTGGGCCCTGGTCAAAGAAAACCGCCGGATTGGGAATGCCAACCGACTCGTTCGTAATGGCAAGAAACGGATCATCCAGGATACGGGTATTGTTCAGATAGAAATACCCGGCTCGGAATTCGTTTGTCGTCCTCGGATTCAGAATATGTACGTCGGATATAGCGAGCGTGCGATTCCTGTCGTTGCGCTTGAGGGTGACTGGAGAAGCTAAGCTTCCTGGATCCGGAAACGGATCATAACCGGGGAAGTTGGAGAAAAAGAACGTGCCGCTCAGCGTGTTCGCTGCCCCGATTCGTCCGTCAAGCTTGGCCGTGAACTGATCCTGTTTAAATGTCGCAGGGAAGCTATTGCGCTGCCGAATAAAAGGATTGCCACCGACGGAGCCCGTGGCCACTACATCGTTACCAGTAACCAGACCGCCGGAACGCGGCGCCGGAATCATAAAGTCGCCGGTGGCGGGATTCCTGATATTCAAAAGTCTCACAGCAACATCGGAAATGCAGGCTCGATCCGAGGCGGACGAGCATTGCGCCTTAGGGATGCTGGTTAGAATATTTGGATTCAACTGAGAGAACGCCGCGAACAGATTGTCTTTTGTGCGGGCGCCGTTTATCAATTGGAGCGCCTGCGGTAACACCGTGATGCTGGTTGCTGTTGGAACGAA
>Ga0137427_10001188_pt1 | contig 12041 bp, 12 predicted proteins | sample EasRivERMZT700_2_FD_102309 | JGI IMG/M metagenome (GOLD analysis project Ga0137427, IMG submission 102309) | Soil microbial communities from meander-bound floodplain in the East River, Colorado, USA - East River MetaG ERMZT700_2 | ecosystem: Environmental > Terrestrial > Soil > Floodplain ...
GTGCCCGTCGACGTGGTAGGCCCAGAATACCTGGTCGCGAGTGTCACCGCCGGGTCGGCGTTTGCTTGCGTTGTGAAGTACCCGGGCCGGGCGTCATGCTGGGGACTGAACGACTCCGGCCAGCTCGGCGACGGAACACTTCTCCAGCGCCCCCTACCCGTTGATGTCCTTACCGAAGTGAAACCGACGCCGCCGAAAACGCCCGTTGAAGTGGTTGAAGGCGACGCCAACTGCGACGAACGAGTGGATAGCATCGACGCGGCCGTCGTCCTTCAGTTCAGCGCTGGCCTGCTGAAGGAAGCGCCCTGCTCCTTCTCTGCCGACGCAAATGACGACTTCTCCGTCGACAGCAGAGACGCCACACTCATCCTGCAGCACGTTGCCGGCCTGGTCGTTCTCTAAGGGCCTGGCGGAGTCACTGCTAAACTGAGGCACTAGCTCAACAGGGAGGCACCATGTCGCTCTTCGTCGTCAAGCACCAACATTCGCCCGAAACGTGTCCAGCAGGCCATCCAGAGATGGGACCGATGCTGGTACAGCATGTCTCGCCAGAGAACGCGTCGAAGTTCGGTGTGAACATGCGCAGCGATGCCGTGATCGACGGACAACACACGTTCTACTTGATTCTCGACGCTGCGGACGAGGGCAAGGTGAAGGAATTCATGGCGCCGTTCTACCGGGCAGGGACAGTTGAAGTCATGCCGGCCAGCTCGTGCGAGCAGGTGGTCGAACGGGCGCAGTGCTGAGCTATGCGCGCTCTAGATACGCACCACTTCGCGTATCGATCTTGAGCTTGTCGCCCTGGTTGATGAAGAGTGGGACCTGAACGACGAGTCCGGTCTCCATCTTGGCCGCTTTCGTGCCTCCGGTAGCAGTATCGCCCTTTACGCCCGGTTCGGTCTCAGCAATGGTCAGCACGACAGCGGCCGGTAGCTCGATACCGATCGGCTCATCTCCGTATGCGAGCATCTCGCAGTCTGCGTTCTCGCTCAGGTAGTTGATCGCATCACCAACCTGATTGGCGTTGAGCGGCACCTGGTCGAACGTCTCGGTGTTCATGAAGTAGTAGAGCCCGCCGTCTCGATAGAGGTACTGCGCTTTCGTTCGCTCGACCCGCGCGCGGGCAAGCTTCGCGGTGGCCTGAAACGACTTATCGACAGTGTGGCCTGCGCGGACATCGCGCAGCTTGAGTCGCACCTGGGCGGAACCGCGGCCCATTTTGATGTGCTCGTAGTCGAGCACCATGTAGAGAATACCGTCCATTTCGACGGTAATGCCCTTGCGGGCCTCGGTAACGTTGATCATGTGTGCTCCTCGAAGAACGTAGCCACAGATGGCACAGATGTATAGGATTCGCGTACGAAGGAAAGCTTAGCGAATTGACTAGGCTGACATAAAGGCCGTCAACGGGCGGCTTTGATAGTGCTCTAGGGCTGCGACACGTAGGGCATATCTCGAGAGATCTCTTTGAAGCCGATGCCGTGGTAGACGAGCTTTGGGATCGGGTAGTCGTCGTCGCCGCGGCAGCCGACGATAGAGTGGGTCGCGCCAGCATCCTGGAAGCGCTGCATGCCGAAGAGCATGACGTTACTAGCAAGCCCGAGGCGTCGATGGTCGCGATGCGTGCCGACCGGCTCGAACTCACCTACGCGGTTGGCTTCGTCGTACCAGCCCAGCGCTGAGCAAGCGAGCGTGCCGTCAGGCGCTTCGACAACGAAGTCGAACTCCGGACGATACGGCCAGAGCGACATTGCCACGTTGTAGTCGTCTTCGTTGAGACTAGAGTCCACCCATGACGCTCTATGTACCGCGACCCGCTTCTCAACGTCCATAACTTCGGCCATCGTCTTCAGCGCGTAGCCGTCGGGTACTACCGGCTCCGCTATGTCCCGCAGGTCGCGCCTGTTCAGCAGGTCCCAGGGTGCGGTCGGGTCGTACACGAAGCCGTGTCCTTCTAGCTGCGCGATCGCCTCTCGGTGCGTCGAACGGACCGATGTCTGGCGTCCTGCTCCCGGCGTTTCTTCGGCGAACCAGCCGAGTATGCCATCAAGCGCGTCGACGTGCTCCGGGTGCACTTGCCAGACAAGGCCAGCCTTGCTCACTTCTGTGCGGTCTGCCGATACGCGGATCGACGTCGGTGGATTGATGACGCCCCACGCTACGACCCGTCCATCGTCGGACCACAGCCGGTGCTTGCGCGGCGCGGCGCCTTCGTCCTGTGGTGGACCGAACGCCCAGGCGATCTCGCCGACCGTCGTGTCGACGTTGACGGTTTCGGGCGCAAGCCGCCAACACTCTGCGGCGAGCGATTGCATAGCCCGAAGGGTTGTTGGATCCATGTATTTCCCTCACCCCCGGCCCTCTTCCGCCTGCGGGAGAAGGGAGCTAAGTACGCCAGCTCCGGAGCAAATCGTCGGGCGCGACTGGGAACGATGCTCGTCTCACACCGTGACAGGTCAGGCGGCAGTTGTCAGCTTGGGGGCGTGGCTGAGGAGGCGGGCCTTGCCGTTTTCGAGCACGACGACGTCTTCGATTCGGACGCCGCCCCAGCCGGTGAGGTAGATACCGGGCTCGATGGTAAAGACCATGCCATCGAGCAGCTTGTCCTTCGACGTTGGACCGAGGCGGGGCGCTTCGTGGATCTGCAGCCCGACTCCATGGCCGAGTCCGTGGCCGAAGTGCTCGCTGTGGCCGGCTTGGCCGATGACGTTGGCGGCCAGGTTGTGCGCCGTTTCGCCTGTCATGCCCTCCTCTACGAGCTCGTGGGCGGTCTGCTGCGCGGCGAGCACAATATCGTACACGCGCTTGAACTCGTCGTTCGGCTTACCGAGGAAGATCGTGCGGGTGAGGTCGGACATGTAGCCGCCGAGCTCGACACCCATATCAATGACCACACCTTCGCCCATCTTGAGCTTGCGGTCCGTTGGGAAGCAGTGCGGCATCGCGCCGCGCTCGCCCGCGCCGACGAGCGTATCGAACGACAGGCCGTCGCCGCCGTGCTCGCGGATGTACTTTTCGATTTCCCAAGCTACCTGCTTCTCGGTCCAGCCGGGCTCGACGCGCGGCGCAACATCGGCGAAGGCTTCGTCGCCTAGCGTAATCGCCGCTTGCAGCGCAGCGACCTCCTCGGCGTCTTTGATGACGCGGATGCCTTCGACGAGGTTCGTCGTTGCGACGAGCTTCGGTCGCGCGTCCTCAGGCATATCCTGTACGATCTTGCGCACCGCGCGATAGTGCTGGTAGCTGACGTGCGGCGATTCGAACGCGACACGCTTGCCGCCGAGGCCTTCGAGCATAGCGGGGAGCCACTTGTCCGTGGCTCCGACAGACTTGTGCAGGCGAAACGCCTTCGCCTGCTGCTCCGCCTGTTCGTAGTAGCGGAAGTCCGTCGCGATGATCGCATCGTCCTTCGTAACAAGCAGGTAGCCGGACGTTCCCGTGAAGCCGGAGAGATAACGCCGGTTGACGGGGCTGGCGTTCTCCGGGCTGGAGACGAAGAGCGCGTCGAGATTGTGCTTGTCGAGTTGCTCACGCAGGCAGTCGATGCGGTTCGTAGTCATGACGAGAGTATAGCGAGCGCCATAGCGCGATCCGCCCACAACATGAATCTGCCGAAAGTGACAAGAAGCGCTTGGAGCTATTTCAGGGCTCGGTTAGCATGGGCCGCAACGGCTCATATCGGGCCAAAGGGGGTAACAGTCAGCGCATACGTCCACAAAAAGGCGTTTTTGCGAAACGAAATCGCTTTCAGATTCCGAAGCGCACCCAGAACCCTCTGAAGAGGGCGGGATTACAAGCAAACCCTCTCGGGTGGCGACCTAAAGGTCGCCGCTACCAGACAGCCCGAGAGCTACGGCGACCCATTGGCCTCGCTGACCAGCGCCTCGAGGGCGAGGATGTAGCCGTACCAGCCGAGACCGGTAATTACGCCTCGACAGGCGGCTCCAGTGACGGAGCGCCGCCGGAACGGCTCGCGGGCGTAGATGTTCGAGATGTGGACCTCGATAGCCGGGGTACCGCAGCCGGCGAGCGCATCTCGTAGCGAGAGACCATAGTGGGTGAGCGCCCCCCCATTAATGATGATGGCGTCGGCGGCATGTGATTCTTGCTGAAGGTAATCGATGATGACGCCTTCGCTGTTGGACTGGAAAGCGCGCACTTCTGCGCCGAGCTCTTTGGCTCGCTCAGACACACGCTGGACGATGTCGTCGAGCGTGAGGGAGCCATAGATCTCTGGCTCGCGTGTACCGAGCGTGTTCAAGTTCGGGCCGTTGATGAGCAGAATACGCATCGAAAACAGCGTACTACATGGATGTGGCATGGAGCATTAGGGGAAAGCCCTACGAGTCCTGAAGGGTCGAGGGTGATGGGTCAAAATTCGAGGGAGGCTCGACATTGTGTGGAGTGTGTTGTGTCTCATCAGATTCCTCGCTGACGCTCGGAATGACAGAGCCGGCTGATGGCCAGGGGCTGAGCGGCCATGGTCCGGCAAAGGCTGTTATGAGCGAACAGCGAACGATATGATCGTTTCTATGAAGACGCAGGGATTGCGCGCTGTGGTGGCCATGGGCCTGGCGGCGTTGCTGCTGGTGGCCGGGGCGGCGACGTCACACGCGGGTGAACGGGCCGGTCTCGAGCTAATAGTCGAACTCGACACGCGCTACCCAACGCCATCCGAAGAGATCGAGATGACGATCCACTTCGCCTTGCCCGACGGCTGCTACGAAATTAACCGCGGGCAACCGGAGGTGCTGCCGGAGAGTCCCAACAATATTCAGGTAAGGATTCGAGCCACCGAGGTACCTGGGCCGTGTCCCGGTCCGACCGATGAGACGATCCATCGCATCGTCGGACCGCTGGCTCGGGGCCTGTATGCCATCGGCGCCCTAATTGATGTGGACTACCTCTGCACAAACAATTCCTGCCACGGCGAAGGACATGGCACGATGACTCCAGTACGCGTGGCTGTGCTCGGCGATGCGAACTGCGACGGCTCGATCAACAGCATCGACGCGAACGTGGTGCTCCAGCAGTCCGCTGCGCTGTCCAACGTCCTCTGCCAACAAGGTGGCGACGCGAATGACGACGGCGAAGTGCAGTCGATTGACGCGACGTTGATACTGCAGTACACGGCAGGGTTGGTGGGACAACTGCCGCCTTCGTAGGAACTCACATCCGGGTGGTATACTCGCGGCGGAGGGAACTCATGAAGTCGCACGGATGGCGCGGTGTGGCTATCGTCGGGATGACGATGATGCTGATCCTGTCCGGAGCGGTTGCCCTGACGCCGAGCGCCTTCGCAACAGGGCCTGCCGGGCCCGAAGGAACTGGAGTTAGGTATACAGTCGAGCCCGACGGACCAACACCCCTGGATGACATAGTTGTGCGCGTGACCGTCTCGCACGAGTTCTGCTATTCGATAGATGGCATTGAGCTCATCGTTTCCGACGACGTAGTCATGATCGGCGTGGTTGCAACCAAGGGAGAGCTCTGTCCCGCTGTCGAGGGCCCCTTCGAGACCGAGCTCCCTGTCCCGATCGGTCGCCTCGCTGCGGGTACGTACTCCGTAGATGTCTCATTCTCTGTCTGCGGGGGCGCAGCCTGCGATGAGATAGGCATCGGAAGCAACTTTGACGTTGTGCCTGTTGGCGATGCGAACTGCAGCAGCGCGGTAGACAGCATAGATGCGAACATCGTGCTGCAGAGCACAGCGCAGTTGATCGACAACGCGCCATGCGTCTCCGCAGCGGACGCGGACCGAGACGGCGTTGTCGAATCGATTGACGCGACACTGATCTTGCAGTACACGGCAGGTCTGTTAGGGAACCTTCCACTCGGATAGTCAGCAGAACGATTCAAGGCACAAAGAGAACGGCCCGCCGGCGGGATGCGGCGGGCCGTTCGGCTACGGGCGCTCCCCCGAGCACTACGGTGCGCTGCAGGATGCGCCATTCTGGTGCATTACCTGAAGCATGTCGCTGACGGTGATGGGGCTGCCGTTGGGAGACGGCTGGGAATAGTTAGCGGTCACGGCCAGCAGGTCTACGGCGCCGACGCGACCGTTGCCGTCGAAGTCAGCGCATGTCTGAATCGTGGCGTTCGAAGGTGCCGGAACGAGGATTGTGCCAGCGATCACGATGCTGCCGAGCGCTATTGCTACCTTCATGCCGATCCGGTTGATGATTCCGCCTGTCATTGCTCTCCTCTTTTCTTCCCTTCAGGGTCTTGTCCTTGCTTACGGGACTAGACTACGCGAGCAGCGAGACGCTGACCATGAAGGAGCTCACACTCGCCGCCCGAGTGTGAGCTGGTTCACGTTGGCCCCGAGACGGTGCGCCACTGGCGTAGCGCGGCACGCCAGCTGACAACGGAGAGCTTAGCCTCGAGCGAGACGAGGGGTTATCATTCGCTCGATGGCCAAGACATACAAGCGCATCGTCGCGAAGCTGGGGACAGGGCTGCTGACGTCAGGGACGGAGCAGCTCGATGCCGAGATGATCGCGGCGCTGGCGGCACAGGTAGCGAAGCTGCGCTCGACTGGCTGCGAGGTGATCGTGGTGACCTCAGGCGCGATCGCGGCCGGGCGCGAACGGCTGAACATAGGCGATGCCGACCAGGCCGCTAGCCGTAAGGACATGCCTTTCAGGCAGGTGCTGGCTTCCGTGGGTCAGAGTCATCTGATGCAGATATATGATTCAGCCTTCCGCAGGCACGATATCGTTGTAGCGCAGACGTTGCTGACGCGGCGCGACCTTTCGGACCGAGTCGCCTACCTAAACGCGCGCAATACGCTGCTGGCACTGCTTGAAGTTGGGGCGCTGCCAATCGTGAACGAGAATGACGTCGTCGCGGTCGAGGAGATCGCGGACGCCCACATCGGTGACAACGACAACCTTTCAGCGCTGGTCGCGAACCTGGTTGACGCTGACCTTCTAGCGATTCTCTCGGACGTAGCGGGGCTGTACACCGCTGACCCGCGGCGGGACCCGACGGCAGAGCTGATCCCCGTCGTCGAGCGCGTTAGCCCCGAGATCGAACAGCTCGCCGGGGGCAAAGGCAGCGCGCACGGAGTGGGCGGCATGGTGACCAAGCTGCAGGCGGCAAAGCTCGCTTCGGCGGGCGGGACAGACGTGGTGATAGCGGAAGGACGCGAATCGAAGGTCCTCGAACGACTGATGGGCGGCGAGGCTATCGGCACGCTGTTTCCGGCGACGGGCGACCGTGTCGAGAGCCGGAAGCGCTGGATGCTGTCCGGGCTGGCGTCTCGCGGAAAGATCGTCATTGACGCGGGCGCCGCGAAGGCGTTGCGTTCGGGCGGCAAGAGCTTGCTGCCGGCAGGCGTAAGGGACATCGAAGGGTCGTTCCAGCGCGGCGACACGGTCCCGATCTTCGACGACGAAGGTCTTCGGATTGCAGTGGGCATCACGAACTATGGACACGCGGATGCGCTGGCGATACGAGGCGTGCGTTCCGACAAGATCGCGGAGGTGTTGGGACACGAGTTCGGGGCGGAGCTAGTGCACCGGAACAACTTGGTCGTCCTGTAGTCACTATGCTTTCCTGGCTCCGCAGGTTCTTCTACAGCGACGATCCAGATACCAAGCTGGCCGCCGGCATGAGCGAGCCCGAGGCGATGATGATGTGCGAGCTGCTGGAGAACAATGGGATCATGTCGTTTTCCAAGAACACGCAATGGATTGGTGTAGCGTACGGGATGTCTCTGCCGAACGCGTATGACGTGTGGGTAAGACAGATTGACTTCGAGCGGTCGCGGGCCGTGCTGGGCACGTTGCTGGAAGGCCACGAACCGGACGAAGGCCACGGCACACGCTAGGAGGGGCGCAACTAGCGCGCGATCTCCCCTGGCTTGTTCGGCCGAGGGGGGTTTGGTATCTTCGCTCGTAGCAAAGCTACGAGGAGGGCCGTAGATTGGCCGTCGATATCAAGAAGACGGAAGCTCCCAAGGGCCAGGAGTCGAGCGCCTACACGTTCGTCGCGGTCTGCAAAGTGGAAGACCTGCCCGAGGGCGAGGTCAAGCAGCTTGAGGCCCGCGGCAAGGAGATCGCTGTTGGCCGCCTCGCCGGTGGTCAACTGTTCGCCGTGCAGGGCCGCTGTCCGCACCTGCGCGCCCGGCTCGGCAAGGGCCACCTCGAAGGCTCCCTCCTGGTCTGCCCGTGGCACGGCTCGAAGTTCGACGTGACTGACGGCTGCATGGCACAGTGGGTGCAGGAGCCGATGCCGCTCAAGGCGCTCTACGATGCGATCCTGCCTTTTGCGCTGAAGGGCAACGTCCATACGTATGAGACGAAGGAAGAAGGCGGCGAAGTTCTCATAGCCATAGACTAGGATCTACAATTCCGCGGACTTCCGCCTGCGGCGGATCTTCCAGATGTCCGGGGTTAAAGAAACAAGCCATGCCGTCCGCCAGTGCGGGCGGTTTGCTATAACTGCGGCATGCTGGGTGGTTCATCACTCTCCGGCCTGGCGTTTCTGCGCGACGCGCGGCGTGGACGCGCATCTTCTTACGACTCTTCGGGCGGGAATGCAGACTTCTGGCTGATGCAGCCGGGGGAGACGCGCACGCTGGCATCGATGGAGAGCGCGGGATCGGTGCGGCACATCTGGATGACGCTCGGCTCGCGGGAGGAGGCGTTCCCGCGTCGGAGCGTGTTACGCATGTTCTGGGACGGCGCATCGACGCCGTGCGTTGAGGCGCCTGTGGGCGACTTCTTCGGCATCGGTCACGGTATCACGAAGGAGTACTGGTCGCTTCCGCTGACGATGAGTCCTCGAGACGGGCGTGGCTTTAACTGCTTCTTCCCGATGCCTTTCGCCAGGAACGCCCGCATTGAGGTGACGAACGAGGGCGAGCGGCGGCTGATGCTCTACTTCTATATCGACTACGAGACGTACGACGCGGCGATGGAGAACGCGGCGTGCTTTCACGCGCAGTGGCGGCGAGAGAACCCGACCGACGGCTGGAGCGAGCCAGGGCGCCGGTTCGAGGATGACCGGCCGTACCGGACGGAGGTGTTTTCAGTCGCGAATACGGCCGGCGAAGGTAACTACACGATCCTCGAGGCGCGCGGCCGCGGGCATTACGTTGGCTGTAACTTGCACATCGATTGCTTCCGGCGTGGGTCCGACCCGTGGTACGGCGAGGGCGACGATATGATCTTCATAGACGGCGACACGACGCCGACGCTTCACGGCACCGGCACGGAGGATTATTTCAACACGGCCTGGAGCCCTCAGACGGAATTCTGCGCGCCGTACCACGGTCTGCCGCTGACGGAGGGGGCCGCTGACTGGCCGTGGGGCGGCAAGCATAGCATGTACCGCTATCACATCGAGGACCCGGTGCACTTCCGCGAGTCGATCCGCGTAACGATTGAGCACGGCCACGCGAACCACATGTCGCACGACTACTCGTCGACGGCGTACTGGTACCAGACGGAGCCGCATGCACCAGGACCACCGCTGCCACCGGTGGGCGCGCGGTTGCCACGATAGCGTAATTGGCAAAAGTCGTAGCTGCAGAATTGAAAAAACACACCAATAATTACCGGTACCGTGTAAGAAACCAAGCGCAGCTAGCTTTGAGGGCGCGCGGCGTTGTGTGAGATAGATCACAGAAACGCGGACCTTTCTGGCAGGACCACGGTGATGGTGACGCGAAACGCTTGACGGCTACTGGCTGCGCCAGTCGCTTGCCGGCACCTACGCCTGACGGGTCGAGCGAGAATCATACGAACCTTCCTAGTGCGGGTTGTCGAGACGAGGATAGGGCTGCCTGAGAATAGCGCCAAGCGTTTCATGGCACTGGAGCCATCTCAGCTGGTCACCCGTTGAGCTTGCCGGCGCTACGTTAGAAGCGGAAATCAAGTACACTAGACCCGCGAACCTGGTGGTGGCGGAGCGGGGAGACGGCATGCACGAGAAGACTCAGTCTGTACTTCGTAGGATGACGCTGGTGGCGCTGCTTGCGGTTGGCGCCGCGGCGGCGTGGGTGAGCGCGGGAAGCGCTCCTGCGATCGCTACGGGTGGGGTATCCGTAGTGTCGGTAGATGGCAACGGCGACGCGGGAGACTTCCCGTCCATCGCGCTCGACTCGGCCGGGAATCCTGTCATTGCGTACATAGACAGGGCGAACGGCAGCCTGAAGGTGCTCCGCTGCGGCGACCCGACGTGCACAGCAGGCAACGTCATCACGACGCCTGAGGCGAGCAGGGCTGAGTACATCTCAATGGAACTGGATTCAGCGGGCCGGCCCGTCATGAGCTACATCTACGTTGAGGCTCCAGCTGTTCCGAAGCTCCGGGTGCTCCGATGCGGCGACGCGACCTGCAGCGCTGGCAATTCGATAGCGACGATTGCGACAGGAAGCCTCGTAGGCGAGTATCCATCGCTCGAACTGGATGCGAACGACCGGCCGGTCGTTGCTTTTCACAACTTCAGTGTGAACGAGCTGCACGTCCTATTCTGCGGCAATACAACGTGTACGGCGGGCAATTCGACCGTTGAGATAGATTCCGACGCAGGAGTGTCGCCCTCACTAGCGCTCGATGGCGCCGGCAATCCGGTGATGAGCTACTTCGATTTGAGCACAAATGACTTCAAGATCGCGCGTTGCGGGACGCCGACCTGTTCGGGCGGCAACACGACGGCTATTGCCGGCGAGGTGGAGGCATTCGGGAGCCCGTCATCGATACAGCTCGACGCGTCCTCTAGGCCAATTGCCTCCTACACTGACGCCGGTGGCCAGCTCGCGATTCTTCACTGCGGCAATCTTGCGTGCACCGCAGGAAATTCAACGGCGACTCCAACGGGCAACAATTACAACCATAAGGTGAGTTCGCTTGTGCTCGACGCGGCTGGGAATCCAGTAGTCGCGACCGATGGCGGCCCGGTGCTCCACTGTGATGACCCGAACTGCGCAGGATCAGAGGCAGGCAACTTTGGGGCGGGTCAGGCAGGTAGTCCATCACTGAGGCTGGATAGCGCAGGGAATCCTGTCATCGCCAGCTACTCCGGGACGCTGTATTTCACTCATTGCAATGATCCGAAGTGCCAGGGTGGTGGTGAGACTGTTGGTCTCCCAGACCCGGCAAGAAACGTTGGCGCGGATTCTTCGATCGCGCTCGACGCAGTGGGGAACCCTGTGATCAGCTACTACGACGGTACGTCCGGTGACCTAAAGGTCGTGCACTGCGGCAACGAGGATTGCACTGCTGGAAACACGTTCGCCGTGCCCGATAGCGCAGGGATAGTCGGTCAGGGCACGGCGCTAGCGTTGGATAGCTCTGGTAATCCTGTTGTCGCGTACAGCGACGTGACTGGCGGCCAGATCAAGCTGCTGCATTGCGGCGATGTGAGTTGTCTGAGTGGCAACACTATCGAGTCGATCACAACAGACAGCGCTTTTCATCTTTCCTTACGACTAGACTCAGCTGGCATTCCAGTTATGGCTTATCTGGACGCCGACGACCACGCTCTCAAGATCGTGCGCTGTGGTGATGCGACTTGCTCGTCCGGAAACAGCTTTGCGTCCTTTGACACGGGATTTGACCCCGGAATCATCAGCGAAATCAGCAATCTCTTGCTGGATGCAGCGGACAATCCATTCATTTATTACGAAGGCAGCAGCACACCCTTCTTACACTGCGGCAATCCGTCATGTTCATCGGGAAATGTGGCGTTTGCAGCACCTGTGAATACGCCCGTTAGGATCGCTCTGGATGCGACCGGGAACCTGATTGCCGCACATCGAGCCAGTAGTTGGAGGCTCGGCCTCATTCATTGCAACGATCCATTATGTTCAGGATCGTTTTCGGACGAGATCGTCGATAGCGAGAGGGGACGCGTGGTTGACTTGCTGCTGGATTCAGCCGGGCGGCCGGTAATAGTCTTCAGGCCGGGAGATTTCCACGATGGGGGAGGTGGCTACCATCCACCCGCAAACTACACCGTCCTTGAGCGCTGTCTTGACGTCGACTGCACCAGCGTAACAAGATCCGAGGTCGGAACGATTCCCGTGTCGA
>Ga0137427_10001189_pt1 | contig 12037 bp, 14 predicted proteins | sample EasRivERMZT700_2_FD_102309 | JGI IMG/M metagenome (GOLD analysis project Ga0137427, IMG submission 102309) | Soil microbial communities from meander-bound floodplain in the East River, Colorado, USA - East River MetaG ERMZT700_2 | ecosystem: Environmental > Terrestrial > Soil > Floodplain ...
ACGCCGCCGAGATTGCCGACGGCATTGATCAGGGCGATGCCGCCCGCCGCCGCCGTGCCGGCCAGGAATGTCGGCGGCATGGCCCAGAACGGCGCCAAGGTGGAGCAGACTCCGATCGCAACAAGCGCAAGCGCGATGAACACCAAAGCGGGTGAATCGACGCCCGCGATCAACGCGAAGGCGAACGTGCTAAGGAGACAGGCGAGAGCGACGTGCCAGACACGCTCGCCGGTGCGATCGCTGTGCCGGCCCCAGGCGATCATCGACACCGCCGCAAGCGCGTAGGGCAGCGCGACCAAGAGACCGGTCGCGCGGCTCGAATAGCCCATCGACTGAAGGATCTGCGGTAGCCAGAAGGTGATGCCGTAAAGGCCAACGACGATGAAGAAGTAGATCGCGCACAGCAGCAAGACGCGTACATCCGCAAGTGCCGCCCAGAGACCCTGGACCTGCTCATGGTCATCAGTCCGCTCGCGCGCCAACTCGTCGGCGATGATCGCGCGCTCGCCGTCGGACAGCCATTTCGCTTCTCTCGGGCCGTCGGGAAGAAACTTCAACACCGCAATCGCCAGCAGCAGAGCCGGCAGCGCTTCGATCAGGAACAACCACTGCCAGCCGTGAAGACCGAGCAGGCCGTCCATCTCGAGCAGCAGGCTCGACACCGGCGCACCGATCACATTGGTCAGCGGAATGGCGATGAAATAGGACGCGGCGTAGCGCGCGCGGAGCGCCGGCGGAAACCACAATGAGAGGTAGTAGATCATCCCCGGCGCGAACCCGGCCTCGGCGAGGCCGAGGAGGAACCGCAGGACATAGAAGCTCATCGGGTCCTGGACAAACGCGTTGGCGGCGGAGATCACGCCCCAGGTGGCCATGATCCGGCAGATCCAACGCCGGGCGCCGACGCGCGTCAGGATGACGTTGCTCGGCACTTCGAACAGAAAATAGCCGAGGAAGAAAATTCCTGCTCCCCAACCAAAGACTTGAGGGGAGAAGTTCAGATCCTGGTTCATGGTGAGCGCGGCGAAGCCGACATTCACGCGGTCGAGAAACGCGACCGTGTACAGCGCCACCATGAACGGAATGAGGCGGCGCGCCACCTTGGCAAAGACCTGATCGTGAAGCTGCATCCGCCCCCCGTGCCTGATCTAGCAAGTTCGCCGAGGTCTTATCGGATAAATCGGATCTTCACTCCGACATCGACACCGCGCCAGGCGCGATCCGCAGTGACCACGGGCAAATCCTCGCTCAGCGCCAGCGCCAAGCAGGCGCGATCGCCCAGCGAGAGACCCTTGGACCGCGTGCGCTGGGCCAGAGCCCCTGTTTCCTCAGCCAGCGAACGGTTGAAATCGGCGACGTGCAAATCCCAGAGGTCCAGAATCTCGACCGCCTTTTCCTTCGATGCGCCCTGGCGCATGAGGACAGCCATCGTCTCCGCCAGGTTGACGGCGGACAATAGCGCCCCGGCAATCGTGCCGATAAGGGACTCACTTCCCGGCTCGCGGTTGAGACATGCGAGCAGTGCCGACGAGTCCAGGACGAAGCTACTCATTTCTCTTTCTCCGCTTCGCGCCGCCTCTCCTTGAGAAGCTCGTCGACGAGGCTGACATCCTTAGGGACGAACTCGCGCACCAGGTCCTGCGCACGGCGGATTGCCGCCCGGCTCGAGAGCAGATGGATTTCGCCGTCGCCCGCGGCGCGCACGAATAGCGTGTCCCCGCTCTTGTACCCGGCAACGGCCAAGGCGGCGGACGGCAACGCGACAGAGCCATCGGGGCCCACGACGACCTTTCCCGGCGTGGCCGGAGAAGCAGCCGGCGAAGAGCGCGGCCGCGCCGCTGCCGGCGCCGCCGGCGCCGCCGCCTCGGAGAAACCACCCCGCGACTTCCGCTCCTCGTCGACGAGCACGTTGCGAACGTGCTGATACCGGATGCCCAGGAAGTCGGCGATCGCCTGCCGTGGGTAGCCCGCCGCCCCGAGGCTCCTTATCTTATCCGACTTGGTTGCAAGATTTCGGGTCAGTTTTTCCATATCGGATTGATTTGACACGGTTTTATTCCATGCAGCTGTATCTACATATCAATACTATATATCTACCTAACAATCAATCAAGCGCAATCCTCCCATCGCGTGGGCTCGACAGTCCTGAGGGATTAGCGGGTCGCGCTGGCGACCGGAACCTCGCGGCTGTTCAGCAGGGCCGCGCAGTTTGCGTCCTTGGCCAGACCCGGATCGACGAACGGCAGGAGTGCTGCGAAGGGGGACAGCAGGGTCGCAAGGCCGGCAGCCAGGCCGCCCTGGGCGATCGCGCTTCCGGCATCCAACCCAACCACCGGGCGTGCCATTGGCCCCTTGATGGTGATCGGTCCCCGCACGCGCACCAGCCTGAATTTCTTGGGATGGCCGGTGAGCCGCAAGTCCAGCGCCTCGGTCTTCAGATTGATGGCCCCCTCCCCGGTCACCTGGACCACTTCGGTGTCGAACACGAACTGGTTGAGGGTGAGGATTCCGTCCTTCGCCGTGAACTCGGCCACCCCACAGCGCAGCTCGGTTTGCGCGCGCTCGTCCAAGAGCAATGCCCGCGCGACGTTGATGCCCATCAGCTCGGCAAAGGACTGGCGCATCCGGCCATAGGGCACCACGAGTCCGAAGGAGCCGTCCGCCGTCGATGCCGCCGTATGGACCGAGTTTCCGACTCCACGTAGCTTCGCGCGCGCCAGCAGTTCGCCCTCCAGTGCCGGCGGACTGCCGAGACCGGTGACGAACTGTTCGAGCCTGAGCTTGTTCAGGCGCACATCCATGTCCGTGACGGGGATGTCCTTGCTCGCGTCCACCTTGAGGGTTCCGGTCATCGCGCCTTGAGCGAACGACACCGAGACGGGGTCGAGCGAGAGCACGCCGTTCTTGAGCGACACCTGGGCGTCGGCCGACCGCAGCGGAAAATCGCGCGAGACGACCTTGTCCGCGCGATAATGAACGTCGGCATCCATCTGGCGCAGCCGTTCGACATCGAGCGGCTTGTCGGAGAGCACGCGCGCGGTCGCCTGCTGCCTGCGCGCTTCCAGTTTCTGTTCTTCCGATGCGGTCTCTCGCGGGCCGACCGAGGGCGGCAAGCCGAACGTGGGACCCAGGTCGTCGAAATCGAGCAGGCGCGATGCGACGTCGCCCTTCAAATACGCCCGCTCGCCAGAGGCATCCACGTCGAGCGTGCCGCGAATGTCGGAATCCCCGACCGTGCCGTCGAACTTCTCGAAACGCCACATCTCGCCGTCGCGCCTCAGCGCACCTTCAACGCGGTAGGGCGGCGTATTGGGCAGCGCCAACCCCGTCAGGTCGTAGAGCTCGGCAAGATCGGATCCGGAAAACGTCGCATCGACCTGGAACCCACCGAGATCGAACGGCTTTGCGAGCGAGCCTTGCCCCACCACGCGGGTCTCGCCGGCCCGGACATCGGCCTTGAAGCCGTAAGGCTGATCGGGATCGAGATTGAGCAAGGGATCGCCCGTCATCGTAAGCAGGAACGGGCGGCGGTTAATCTGTCCCTTGCCGTCGAGGTGGAATGAATTTTCCGAGCCGCCTTCAATCTCTTGGGACGCAAACGTGCCGTCGAGGGTGAGCTTCTTGCGTGCGTCGAGAAGATTGAGCCGTCCGCCTTCGATGGCGACGTGGCGGATGGGCGGCAACCGGGGCGCGCCATCCTGCGCATTGGGATCGTCGCGCCAGTTCGCTCGGCCGGATGCGTCGCGCAGCAAGCGAAAGACGGGTCGCATCAGCGCAAGTTCAGGCAGGACCACGCGCCCTCGGAAGAGCTCACCCAAATCGATCGAAACCGCGAGCCGCTCGATCTCGGCGAACGACTCGGCATTGGCGTTCTGTTCCTTGACCCAATCCGGCTGCTGGACGATGAGACCATTCAAGATTGCGCGCGGCGTCCATGAGAACAGCGTGACATCCAGATCGCCATCGATGCGCACCTCACGATCGAGCCGCGATGAGAGATAGCGCGACAGCGGCCCGCGCATCGCGTTCCAATCCAGCGTTGCAAGGACGAGAACGACGATCGCGACAAGTGCGGCAAGGCCCGCGGCAATGCGCGCCGCGACCCGGCCACTCGGCCTGGAAGACCGCTGCGGACCGCTGTCCTCTCTCCGGATCCATTCAAGCGCGCGCCGGTAGGCGGTTTTCGCTCTCGCTTGCAGTTCTGGCCAGCGGGGCATGACTCATCTTCGCGAGGTTGCTCATGTCTTAACGTCCGGGCGCTCCGCTGTGTCCCGCGCCCGCGGATTGCTCCAGCCAAGTTCCAGGAAAGAGAATTGCTGTGACAATCGCGGGGCGCGGGAACTTCAGCACGAATTCTGCCCACGAGAATTCCTGTTATCGTAACGGCAATGGCGTGGACGCCGATATACGAGCTATGGAGGTGGACGTGATGTTGTCGCACTCCCCCACGAATGGCGAATGGGAATCCGTCATGAACCAGAACCTCGACGTTGCGGGATTCTGGAGGCTTTCCAACAACGGGCGCGTCGCCCATTGCCGCGCGATGGCGGCTGAAGCGGAACGGTTGGCCGTGTCTGCCGGCGGCGATGTGCGGACTTCCTACCTCGGGCTTGCAAGCAAGTGGTCCGAGCTGGCCCACGAACTCGCGAGCATCTCAAGGCGGAATTCCTAGCCCATTGGGGTGTTCCGTGGCGCCGGGCAGCCGGGTTCCTTGGGTGATTTTTGTGACATCCGGTGGACGCTGGCTGCCGCCGGCGGCGGTTAATGCTATGTCCACCACGCTGGCGCTGAGGGGCGGCAGGCAAGTGGGGCGAGATGGAAGCGGGGGAACTGCCGCCGGTCGTTGACGTGCGGCGACTCGCTTTGAGCGTTCTGGTTGGGTGTGCGGGGGACGGTTCGAGCCGCCCGGCCTCAGGACACGACCCCTTTCTCTGCAGATTCACAGACGGCAATCCGGAATTCGCACGCAGGCATTCGGAGGCGCTCACGCCGCCGAGGCAATTCTGGCGCGTTGTGCTTATGCAGGCGGTGGATTGAATTGCCTATGGGGCGGATCGGATTTGAGATGCGTGCGGATCCTGCGAAGGCCAAGCGATATCGTGAGCGCGCGGAAGAGCTGCGGAAGATCGCCAACGGTCTGGTCACCGGCAATATGCAACGGATGATCCTGGGACTCGCACTGGAATACGACCGGTTGGCCGGCTTGCTCGACGAAAGCGACGCAAGCGACGACCCGACCAGCGCGCTCGCCGCCCTCAAGAAGCCCGACAATTCGAGCTGAGGCCGTTGGCTTGCGGGGGGTAGGCCTTTCCGCTATATCCCGCCGCCTCAACCGGGTGCGGTCGTGGGGGGCTTGCGGTGATGCCGCCGGCCAATGCGGGATGGTCCCGCGCCTTTCACGAACCGACGCCGGAACCGAGAGAGCACCTTCCTCTCGTTCCGCGTGCCGCACCCCAGAAGGATAAGCTCATGGCTCTTTACGAGCACATGCTGATTGCGCGTCAGGATATCAGCGCGCAGGCCGTCGATGCCCTCGCGACCCACCTGAAGACCATCGTCGAAACCGAAGGCGGCCGCGTCGAGAAGCAGGAATATTGGGGCCTGCGCACGCTGGCCTTCCGCATCAAGAAGAACCGCAAGGGCCATTACGTGCTCTTGAACCTGAACGCGCCGGCCAAGGCGATCTTCGAGCTTGAGCGCCAGCTCAAGATCAACGAAGACGTATTGCGCTTTTTGACGGTGCGGGTCGAAGGGTTCGAGCAGTCCAATTCGAGCCGCAAGCGCGAGCGCGACGACCGCCCGCCCTCACCCCGCCGGGCCGATGAAGCTGCCGGCGAAGAAGGAACGAAGGAATGAGCGCTCAACCTCCGATGGCCCGCCGGCCATTCTTCCGGCGCCGCAAGACCTGCCCGTTCTCCGGCGCCAACGCGCCTAAGATCGACTACAAGGACGTCAAGCTGCTCCAGCGCTACATCTCCGAACGCGGCAAGATCGTGCCCTCTCGCATCACCGCGGTCTCGAGCAAGAAGCAGCGCGAGCTGTCCAAGGCGATCAAGCGCGCGCGTTTCATGGCGCTTATCCCCTACCTCGTGAAATAGGAGCGTCCGATGCAAGTGATCCTGCTCGAGCGGGTCGAAAAGCTCGGCCAAATGGGCGACGAGGTGAAGGTCAAAGACGGCTTCGCCCGCAACTATCTGCTGCCGAAGAAGAAGGCGCTGCGCGCCACCGACGCGAACCGGGAATATTTCAAGACGCAGAAATCGCAGCTCGAAGCGCGCAATCTCTCGCAGAAGAAGGAAGCGGAAGCGGTCTCCGGCAAGCTCTCCGGCAAGATCTTCGCGATGCTGCGCCAGGCAGGCGACCGCGGCCAGCTTTACGGCTCGGTCTCGCCGCGCGACATCGCCGATGTGATCACAGCGGGCGGCTTCAACGTCTCGCGCGGCCAGGTGCCGCTCGACAAGGCGATCAAGACCATCGGCCTGCATGATTTGAACGTCGTGCTGCATCCCGAAGTTCGCGTGAAGGTCACGATCAATGTCGCGCGCACCGAGGACGAGGCGGAACGCCAAGCCCGCGGCGAAGACGTGCTGGCCGAGGCCGGCGAGGAAGAGGCCGCCGAGGCCGCGCCAAGCGCCGAGGCCCTGTTCGAGGAAGGCGCCGCGCCCAAGGCGGCCGACGAAGAGGCCGAGGCCTAAGGTTCGCCGCGCGCTTTACGGATCTCCGCAAGGACGCCCGCGTTGTAGGAGAGTATCGACTCGCGCCGCTTGCGCTGCATCTCCGTGACCGCGTCGTTGACGGACAAATCCCAGAGCGTGCGGTTGCGGATGCCGTCGCGCCGTCGAGTCAAATAGACCGCATAGAACCAGCCCAGCGATCCGTCGGACATCCGGCGCAGGTCTGTGACGTCGAACAGAGAGAATCCGGCCTCGTTCATGACGCGATCGAGACCCTGAAACTCCGCGAGATCGATCTCGCAGATGACCAATTCGGTCGCCTCCAGCGTCTCGCGCGCGCCCTTGAGCACGGCAAGCTCGGCGCCCTGGATGTCGAGCTTGAGCAGGAACGGCGGCGGAAGCCCAAACTCGCGCGCCAGCGAATCGACCGTCACGGCCGGGACTTTCACCTTTCCCGCATGAAGCTTGTTCATGCGCTGCCAATAGGCATCCCCTTCGCCAAGCAGAGAGCTCCAATAGGGGTGCGATCCGATCGTGAGCTCGACCTCGCCGACATGATCGGTCACCGCGGCGATGACGTAGCGTCCGCCGAGCGTGTCCCTGATCGCTTTCAGCGAGTTTTCGTAAACCGGATTGGCATCGACATTGACCGGCACAGCCCCTGCGAACGGTCCGAGGCCATAGTGCTGGACGAAGAAGTGGCCGTCGGCGCAGCCGAGATCCATCACGGTCCCGTACCGCAGGCCCTTCGCCGCAAGAAGTTTCAGACTGTCCGTGAACGTGCCGGCATCGGCCATCGCGACATCCCGGAATGACAAAGGACGATCCCGGTCGGTTCGGGATCGTCCCTCGAAAAGGTCATCAATAAGCGGCTAGCGGGGAATGGCGTTCTGGTTCGCGGCGTTGGCGTCGGGACGCTGATTGATGGTGCTGCCATCCGCGAGCTTCACGGAACGGTACTGGCCGCCGCGCGACCCGTCGCGCAGAGGATGCCCGGTGACGGTGATCTTGTCGCCCGGCTTGATCGAATCCGACTTCCAGCCCTGGGCGGCAATCTGGCCGACCGAGCCCATCTCGAACGCCCAGTCCACGGGGCGGCCGGTGGTTCCATCGACCGCGGTCAGGTGAATCCAGGCATGGGGGTTCGACCACTCGAACTCCTTCACCGTGCCGGATACGGAGATCGTCTTCTCCTGGTCGAACATGGCAAAGGAATGATGCGCCTGGGCCTGGAAGGCGAAGGCGGCCGCTGCGATCACAGCACAACCGGCAATCTTCAAATTCATGACAGTTCCCCTGGACATTGGCCTGATGGGCATGGTTTCCCCTATAATCTATCATGAGTTCCTGGACGGCTTACAGAGGGAGGGAGCCTTGCGCGCAACCGGCTTGATGCTTGCGGCAGTTTTGGCGGCATCCGTGCCGGCGGCCGCGGCGTGGAAGGAATACCCGACCCGCGAGCTTGGATTTGTCGTGGAATTCCCGGCCGATCCGATGATGACCCGCGCCAGCTACAAAACAGTCCTCGTCCCCGACGGTGCGACCGCGCATGTCTACACGGTGAAGGAAACAAACACGATCTATGTGGCGACGGTGGTGGACTTGCCGGACCGCAAGGAGGAAGGCGCGACCTTGCTCGGCGAAGCCGAGTACAATCTGACTCTGCTCGGCGATCTCAGCGGACAGTCGGTGTCGCGCGTCGAGCCCGGCCGCGCCTCGATCTTCGGCCGGTTCCTCACCGTCACCTGCCGCGCGGGGCGGGTCGGGGGACAGGCGGGCCAGGTCGAGGGCGCCGTCGCGTGGTTCAAGCAGATCGCCGGCGTGGAATGTCCGACCGGTGCGCGGCTGACCTCGAACATCTTCCACAATCGCGGACGGCTCTACCTGATCAGCGGGATTAACCTTCCCAACGGGGACAACAATTTCGGCCCGGCGGCATTGCGCTTTACCAATTCCATCAGCTTCTATGCCCCCGACGGCACGCGCAATGCCGCGGATAACGTCCAGTAAAAGGCAGCTCTGATGTCCGTACCGAGTGAAGCACGCCGGATTTCGGTTCCCGAAATCAAGGCGCGCAAAGGCCATGAACCGATCGTCTCGCTCACCTGCTATCACGCCCATACCGCCAAGCTCCTGGACCGGCATGTGGACGTCATGCTCGTCGGCGACTCCCTCGGCATGGTCATGCACGGAATGGAGACGACGCTCGGCGTGCCGCTCGAGCTGATGATCCTGCACGCGCAGGCGGTGATGCGCGGCGCGAAGCACGCGCTCGTCGTCGTGGACATGCCGTTCGGGACCTATGAAGAGAGCCCTGAGATCGCGTTCCGCAACGCCGCACGGGTGATGAAGGAAACCGGGTGCTCGGCCGTCAAGCTGGAGGGCGGCGCTCGGATGGGGCCAACGATCCGCTACCTCACGCTGCGCGGGATTCCGGTCATGGCGCATATCGGCATGACGCCGCAGATGGTCCAGGTGATGGGCGGCTTCAAGACGCAAGGCCGGACGGCCGAAGAATGGCCCGCCATCGAGGCTGATGCGGTCGCCATCGCCGAGGCCGGCGCGTTCGCGGTCGTGCTCGAAGCTATGGCTGAGCCATTGGCGGCGAAGATCACGCAGATGATCCCCATCCCGACCATCGGGATCGGCGCCTCGCCGGCCTGCGACGGCCAGATTCTGGTGATGGAGGACATGCTCGGGCTCAATCCCAGCCCGCCGCGCTTCGTGCGCGAATACGCCCATTTGGGACGCGAGATCGAGGCCGCCGTGAAGGCCTACGCCGCCGACGTCCGCAGCCGTCGTTTCCCGAGCCAGGAAAATGTCTATACAATGAGCAAAGGTTCGACGGGCGGTTAGGCCTTTGCCTGCTGCCATGGAAACGCGCTAATCGTAGTTCGATCAACGATTTGATGCCCGGGGCTGTTCACCGGCAGCCCGCGGACGAGGACGTGAATGAGCGACATTTTTCAGGAAGTCGAGGAAGACGTCCGCCGAGAGCGCTATGAGCAGCTCTGGAAGAAATACGGCAACTACGTCATCGCCGCGGCGGCGCTTCTCGTGCTGGCGGTCGGCGGCTACCAGGCCTGGTCGGCCTACGACACCAACCAGCGGCAGTTGGTTTCGGACCAATTTGAAGCCGCTCAGGCCGTCGCGGCGGCAGGCAAAGCCGCGGACGCGGAGGCTCAGTTCGCCGAGCTCTCCAAGAGCGGCTATTCGGGCTATGCCACGCTCGCCAAGTTCAACCTCGTCGCCGTCTATTTGGCCCAGAACAAGCGCGATCCCGCCCTCGCGCTGTTGCGTGAGCTTGCGGACTCCTCGGACGACGCGGTGTCGAGTGTCGCGCGCCTGCGGCTCGCATGGGCGGAAGCCGACGCGAAGCCTCGCACGGAGATCCAAGTCATACTTGAGCCGCTGACGGCGGCGGACAATCCGTGGCGGTTCGCCGCCGCCGAAGTGCTCGCCTATGCGGAGTTCAGAAGCGGCTCACGCGCGCAAGCCGAAGCCGACTTCTTGAAACTTTCCCAGGAGCCGGAGGCTGCGCCGGGTCTTCGCCAACGCGCTGCCGCAATCATCCAGTATCTGAGAGCCAACCCCGCCAGCGGTCCGGCCGCCTCCACCCCGGCGGCGGCGCCTGCGGCTCCTGCCCCCCCGACGCCGGCACCGACCCAAGGAACGACGAAATGAAGCGATCTCACATTTGCTCCGTCGCGGTCCTGCTTGCGGCAACTGCGCTCGCGGGATGCGGCGGCCGAATTGCCAATCTGTTCGATTTCGACCGGACCACGGTCGCCATCCAAGGCGAGCGCATTCCGATCATCGTCTCGGACCAGGTGATCACGGCCGACCCTCTGCTCGCGACGTCCAAGATGGAATTGCCGGCACCCAAGCGGAACATGGAATGGCCCACGGCCGGCGGTTCGCCCGACAACATGAGCGGGAACCTGATGGCGGACGGTCCCCTGCAGCAGGTGTGGAGCGTGCCGGCAGGCAAGGGTTCGGATGCGTCCTCCCAGCTCACCGCGCCGCCGATCGTCGCCGGCGGTCTCGTCTACGTGCTCGACGCCGAATCGCACGTCTATGCCTTCGATGCCCGCAGCGGGAATGCGGCATGGGACAAGAGCCTCGTGCCTGAGGAAGTCGCAAACGGCGGGCGGCGCTGGTTCCAGCTCTTCCGCGGCTCGGGCGTGAACATCGCCAAGGGCTTCGGCGGCGGCCTCGCCTTCGACAACGGAAAGATCTTCGCCACGACCGGATGGGGCACCGTTGTTGCGCTCGACGCGAAGACCGGAAATCAACTGTGGACGGTTCGCACCATCGTGCCGGTGCATTCGGCGCCGGTCGTGGCAAACGGCCGCGTCTACATCATCACCGAGGAAAATCAGGCGCAGGCGCTCGACATCAATGACGGCCGCGTGCTCTGGGAGCACCGCGGCACCGTGGAATCGGCGGGCATTCTCGGCAGCGCCAGCGTCGGGGTGACCGGCGATACGGTCATCGTGCCGTACAGCTCGGGCGAGTTGTTCGCGCTCAGGGCCCAGAACGGCACGCAAGCCTGGACCGATACGCTGTCGCGCAACGCCAACGTCACGGCGCTGACCGTCATCAACGACATCGCGGGACGGCCGGGCATCGACCGCAACATGGTGTTCGGCATCAGTCATTCCGGCACCATGGCGGCGATCAATCTGCGCTCGGGATCGCGGGCGTGGACGCGCAACATCTCGGGCATTCAGACGCCGCTCATCGCGGGCGAGTATGTCTTCGTGGTGTCCACGGAGGGTCAGGTCGTCTGCATGAACCGCGCCGACGGCCGGGTGCGCTGGACCTCGCAGCTCGAAGCCTTCGGCGATCCCGAGGACCGCGAAGACCCCATCGTCTGGAGCGGTCCGGTGATGATCTCGAACCTGCTCGTCCTCGTCGCATCCGACGGCAGGGCGCAATTGCTCTCGCCCTTCACCGGCCAGAAGCTCGGCGAAACGGTGATGCCCGACGGTACGTTCATCGCGCCCATCATCGCGAACGGAATGATGTATGTGCTGACCAACGAGGCGGAACTCGTTGCGCTCAGATAGAGCGCCAAGAGTCATATCATCATGCCTGTTACCGTCGCCATCGTCGGCCGGCCCAATGTCGGCAAATCGACCCTGTTCAATCGGCTGGCGGGAAAGCGGCTCGCGATCGTCGACGACAAGCCGGGCGTGACGCGCGACCGCGCGCTGGCGCCGAGCACACTCGGCGGACTCGACCTCATGCTGATCGACACCGCGGGCTTCGACAAGGGGCCGGCAGGGAGTCTCACGGCGCGCATGGAGGAGCAGACCAAGACCGCGATCAGGGACGCCGATGTCTGTCTCTTCGTCATC
>Ga0137427_10001191_pt1 | contig 12034 bp, 11 predicted proteins | sample EasRivERMZT700_2_FD_102309 | JGI IMG/M metagenome (GOLD analysis project Ga0137427, IMG submission 102309) | Soil microbial communities from meander-bound floodplain in the East River, Colorado, USA - East River MetaG ERMZT700_2 | ecosystem: Environmental > Terrestrial > Soil > Floodplain ...
CCCATTCACCGAAACGGGGATTGCCATCGATCCCCGCGATCCGCGGCGTGCGGTGGGCGTCTATCAGAACCAAGCGATGGCCGCATGGACGGCCGACGCCGGCGTCACATGGACGGGCGCCGAAGGAACGGCGCCGCCGCATTATCGCGTGGCGGGCGACCCGAGCGTCGCCATCGATCATCACGGGCACGTGTTCTTCTGCTACATCGCCTTCGACCGCACCGGCGTGACCTCCTACTGGGCACTCGGCGGAACGCGCGGCGGCATCTTCGTGCGGCGCTCGTTCGACGGCGGTCGGACGTGGGAAAAGGATCACCAGGTCGTCGTCGAACATCCGGTAACGAAGCCCGGGCTGCCGTGGGAGGACATGCCGTCCATCACGGCCGACACACGGGAGAAGAGTCCATACCGCGGAAACCTCTACATCGGGTGGATTCAGTTTCAGGTGGATCGAACCGTGATGCTCTTCTCGCGCTCGACCGACGAGGGAGTCACCTGGAGCACGCCGAAGGTCGTGAGCACCGATCCGGGACTGCCGCGCGACGATACCGGCGGCCTGGTGGGCTTTCGCGCTGCGATCGCGGACGACGGCACGCTCTACGCCACGTGGCACGACGGGAAGGGAATCGTGTTCACCACGTCGCGCGACGGAGGAAAGACGTTCACGCGGTCGAAGCGAGTCATCGAGACGGCGCCGCCGTATTTTAACATCGCGAATTTTTCGCGCGGCAACGGCTTTCCCAACATCGCCATCGAGCCGAAGAGTCACCGGCTGTACGTCTCCTGGGGTGATTATCGCAACGGCGACATCGACATCTTCGTGGCGACGAGCGCCGATCGCGGAAGGTCGTGGTCCAAGCCGACGCGCGTGAATGACGACCCGACGCACAACGGGAAAGATCAGTTCATGCAGTGGGTCACCGTGGATCCGAGCGATGGATCCGCGTACGTGGTCTTCTACGATCGGCGAGGAGACTCGTTGAACGTGCGACCGATCGTCGTGTTGGCACGCTCGACCGATGAAGGCCGCACGTTCACCAACTATGCCTGGACCGATGCGTCGTTCGACCCGCGCGAGTCGCAGTTTCTCGGCGACTACAGCGGCGTCGCGGCACTCGACGGGCGCGTGTACGGCATCTGGGCCGAGGAGGCGCAGACGCCGGCCGCCGTCGAGAATGGCCGGCGGGCGAGAAACACCATCGTGCGGATTGGGACAGCGCAGTTTCCACGTCGATAGGATCGCGCTACTCGACTCGCAACGTCGTCGACGGGTCTACGTGCGAGGCACGACGCGCCGGGATCCAGGTCGCCGCTGACGCCACAGCCAATAGCAGCACTGCGATCCCCGCACCGATCGCCCACGCGTTGACGCCCGGCGCAATCACGAATCCTCGAGACATCGCCACCCGCAGCGCCGCCATACTCAGCGGCAACCCGAGCAGTAGCGCGACCGCGCCGACGCGCACGCCGGACGCCAGGAACATCCTCGCCACGCGCGCGGGATTGGCGCCCACCGCAATCCGGATCCCGATCTCCCGCGTGCGCTGCTGCACCGCGAGCGACACCACGCCGTACAATCCGAGCGACGCAAGCAGCAGCGCGAGCGCACCACCCGCTCCCGCCATCCCGGCGACCTGCAGCGTCTCGCGGTACTCCTGTGCGTCAATCTGCGCGAGCGTCCGCATCGACCAGACCGGGAGCGACGGCGCCTTCGCGCGCACGAATCGCTGCAGCTCGGGGATGAACGACTCTGCCGGGCCGCGTGTGCGTACGAGGATGCCGTCGTGCAGCCAGTGTTTGCCGCGCGCGGTGTACACACGTGGCGTCGGCGTGCCGCCCGCGGTCCCGCCGGCCCACGTCATGCGGGGCAGGGCGCGCGCCGCGTCGAACACGCCGATCACCGTCATGGGGATCGAATCCTTCCCGAAGCCGTCCACGCCGGGCGACGCCAGCCTGCGTCCGATCGGATGCGCGTCTCCCCAGAGCGCCCGCGCGAAATCGCTGCCGATGACGACGGGATAATCCGTCGCATTGGTGTCCGCGAGCGACACGTCGCGGCCGAGAATGATGGGCACGTCCACCAGCGCGAACCATCCCGGCGCAGCGCCCTCCATGTGCACGATCGTTGGCACGGTGTCCGCCGCGTTCCGCGCCTGACGATCCGGCGCGACGATGGCGCGAATGGCGAACCCCGTGGCGTTGGGCACGGCGCCGAGCACCTCGGGGCGTTCGGCGATCCTGGGGACGAGCGAGTCTACGGCCTCCGGGCGCTGACCGGGCGCTCCGTTCGCCAGCGGGCGCAGCCCGACCGCAATGACATGCCGGCTCATCTCGGCGGCATGCGGTTGATAATCGGCGATCACCAGCCAGAGCATCGTTCCGAGCAACACGAGCAGCGGCTGTGACAACATGATCTGCGCGCCGACGAATGTCCGCTGGAGACACGAGCGTCCCGCGGATCCCGCCTTTGAATCACGCAGCGCCGTGGCAACGCCGTCACGCGTGGCGTGCAGTGCCGGAGAGAGCCCGAAGACGATCCCGGTGGCGACGGCAATCCCAAGCGTGAACGCGAAGGTGACGAAGTCCGGCGCGATGTCCACGCCGTGGATCTCCGTTTTCTGATTGTAGGTGAGGAACCACCAGGCCAGCAGGAGCCCGATCGTGCCGCCGGCGAGGGCGAGCACCGTGGACTCGGTGACGAGCTGACGCACCAGTCGGATTCGCGACGCGCCAAGAGAGAGCCGTACCGCGATTTCATGCCGGCGCCCCACGGCGGCAGCCACCATCAGCGAGCTGACGTTCATCCACGCCACGAGCAGGATCAACACTCCGATCGTGGCGATGGCGGTGATGGCCAGCATCAACTCGTGTCTCTCATCGCCCGGTGGCAGCTCGAGCATCCCCTGCACATGAGCCGTGCGCGCCATGCCGACCCGCACTGCAGAATCCGGCAGCGTGCTTGCCAGCACATGCCGCGTGAGCGCGGTCGCCTGGTCGCGGGAGGCGCCGGGCGCAAGTCGAGCGAAGAGCGAAAGCGCCGGAGCATCGATGAGCCATCGCGGTGAAATGCGGGCGATGTCGGCCCGAGCGCTGATGGGCATCCAGAGCGCGGGTTCGTGCATGTTGCGCATCGCGCCCTGGAACCTCACGGGCGCGACGCCGACGACGACGACCGGCACCTCGTTGACGAGGATCTTTCGGCCGACGGCGTTCGCCGCAGTCTGGTACAACTGCGTGGCGATGGCGTCCGACATCACCGCGGTGAACTCAGGTGCGCCGGTTGGTTGACGGGACATCCCCTGGCCCGCGGCGAGGCGGACACCCAGCGCCGCGAAATAATTGGGAGTGACGAACTGCGCCCCGAGGCCGCGAGCGCCAGATCCGTCGCCTCCGTCGAGCACGATGTCGTCCGCGATCCAGGCCGCGACCTCGCCGAAGATCTCCGGGCGTTTGGCGAGCGCGAGCAGCTCCGTGTACGTGAACTCGCGCGGCTCCCACGGTGCCGTCCGCGTGGCGCGCTCCTGCGCCCAGATGCGTGCCTGCGCGTCGTCGTCGGGGACCGCGGGCGCGGGGCGCAGAAACTCCGACTGGAACATCGAGAAGATCATCGTGTTCGCGCCGGTGCCGAGTGCCAGGACCGCGACGATGATTACGACGGTCGCCTTGTGGCGTGCGAAGTATCGGAAGGCGAAACGCAGGTCGCCGGCGACCGAGTCCACCCAGCGTCCTCCGCGGGCGTCGCGTGACTCTTCCTGGAGCACGGTGACATTGCCGAACTCGCGCCTGGCGGCGAGGCTCGCCTCGGCGGGGGACAACCCACGGGCGACGAGACGCTCGGTTCCGCGCTCGAGGTGCTGTCGCATCTCCGCTTGCATGTCATCGTCGAGGGTGCGGCGGCCAAATATGGCACGCACCTGGAGCATCGCCCGCCGGAGGAGATTCATGCCGCGGCTCTTATAAGGTTGCAGGCTCTAAACTCGCCAGTGTTCACTAGACGGTCTAGTGAGCGCCGGAGTTTCAGATGGCCCGCCCAGTGTCTGAAGGCGCAACGGCCGGCAGTGTGCGCCACTAGTCACTCCGCACGCCGTCCACCGCACCTCTCCCCACGTCGCGCGTCAGTTCCCGCCGCACGTCCCGCACGCCGCACCGCCGGCGGTTTGCGCCGTTAACACCCCGCACGACCGCGCGCCGCACCTCTCCCCACGTCGCGCGTCAGTTCCCGCCGCACGTCCCGCACGCTGCAGCGCCGGCTGTTGCGCCGTTAACGGCTCACGCGGACGAACTACTGTGCGGGGCGACGAATATGATTTCCATCACAGGCGACACATGCATAACCTGCCGCACCATCCGCCGCGAGCTTTTGCTGACCCACATCGTCACCTGAAGCCCGGCAAAGTCGGCGTCGATGCGCCATGTGTCTCCGTACCCTTCGACCGCCTCTGAGCCGACAACCTTCGCGGTCAGCACGCGCGAGCCTCCAAACCCGGAGAACGTGGGTACCGCGACCTCATACCCATCGGAGAGCGGGGAAGCGCGCAGAATCAGATCGAAGCTCGCGCTGCTGTACCACCCTTTGGGCAGCGGTGAGTCGACGGATCGCGTCGGACTATCGGGCTCCTCGACGACGCCGATGACGCGACTCGTCTGCCAATCCAGACGCTCGATGCCGCGATCGGAGCGCGACCGCACGGTTCGCGGTTGGAGCGTCGCGAATGCGTCGACGAGCGTGTCCACGCGACTGCCCAACAGACTGTCCGTGACGCGGTAGATGCGGCGCAACCTCGTCTCGCCATTGACGCGGACGGTGTCGAGCCGGTCGATGAGAAAGCCCGTTCGCTTCGGCTGGCCGAGTCGGACGACGTATATCTCAAGCGAATCGCCGCCGAGCCGAAGACGTCGGCCGTCGGGTTGCGGTCCCACCGGCGTTTGCGCCAGGGCACTGGTCGCGGTGACGGCGAGGGCGATCAGAGAGTGAAGGCGCACGCGATGAGTCTCCTCCGGTTGTCATCGCACGTTGTGATCGGGACCGGAGTGCGTCAACCTATTTCAGTCCCAGCACCTTGCCGCTAGTCAGCAAGCGAATCGCCTCCTCGAGACGCCGGAGTTTCGTTTCCTCGCGCTTGGCGGCCTCGATCCAGGCGACGTACCGCCGGCGTTGCTCGGGTGCCAGCGCTTCGAAGTGGCGCAGGGCTGTCCGGTGTTTCTTCAGTGCCGCCTGGATGTACGCCGGAAGCTTTGCGGGCAGCGGAAGCCGCCGTGGCCGAGGACCGTAGCCGCGATTCGTAGGTGGCCTTTCGATGCCTGGTGGTTTCAATCGGCCAGCGGCCTTGAGATCGGCGTACCGCTTCCGATTCACATCTGACCATCGGCTGTCCGCTCTCCGCGGCGTGAACTTCTGTGCGTAGCGCCGGTCATCCAGTCGTTTGACGAGGCTGTCCACCCAACCAAAGCACAGCGCTTCGTCACGCGCGTCCGGGTAGCCGATTGACGCAACGCCGGTATGTCGTTTGTGGAAGATCAGCCAGATCTCTGACTCTGACGCGTGGTGCTCGTCGAGCCAGTCCCGCCACTGTTCAAGTGTCTGCGCGAGCAATGTCTTCATGTCGAGTCACCGAATCCATCCCACCCGACGCCGCCGCGCGCGAGGTCAGCGGATCCACGTGCCGAGCCGACGCCACCGGATCGCGGTCAGAGCGCGAATGTAGTCGACGCCCATCTCCGGATCATACGAGTAGTAGACGAACATGGGCGTCCCGCGAAGATTCGCTCTCGGCACGGGGCCGTAGTACCGGCTGTCAACGGAGTTGTCCCGGTTGTCGCCCATCATGAAGAAGGTCCCCGGCGGCACGACGACGGGTCCCCATTCGTGGAGGCTGGGAGCCGACACCGGCGGCCCGAATCGAGAGTCGTGGATCTCGATCTGATGCTGCCAGCCGAAGATGGGCTGCGGCTCGTCGGCGATGGCATCAGGGAGGACATGCGTGTTGGACGGAGCGACCGTGACACCGTTGACTGATAGCTGCCCGCGCCGCATGAGCAGCGTGTCTCCGCCCACACCGACAATCCGCTTCACCAACGTCGGCGTGACCTGGTCGGGAGAAATGCGGATGGACACGTCCTGCGGTGGCGAGATGAAGACGGCGACATCACCGCGCTTCGGCGTGGCATACCCGGGCAAGGAGCGGTTCGTGAGCGGAATGTGCGGTCCGAACCGGAGCTTATTGACGAAGAGCCAGTCACCGACGAGAAGCGTCGGCTCCATGCTACCACTTGGAATCCGGAACGCCTCGGCGAGGGCCTGACGCGTAACAACGACGATCGCCAGCACGGGAAGGACGCCGATGATGAAGGCGCGGCCACGCGCCGCGAGGGACACTGGCGGAGTCGGCTTCGAGGACGTCGCGGCGCGTTTTCGTCTGGATTTGCCCATCGTGATGCCTCCGATCGAGTACCAGCCCGGAACCTACGCGGCTGTTCGGGCTATTGCTTCACGTCCCGCGTCCGCCAGTCAGGGCCACCGTTCTTGCAGCCGCCGGTCGTCGTCTCCGGTCAACGGGAAGAAACGAACGCGGTCCGACGCAAAAGCCGCCGGGCGGCACGACGCCGGCCGTCCGCACATCAGCGTCGTAGAGTCGCCGTTATGATCCAGCCCAAGCACGTGCCCGAGCTCATGCGCGACGACGTTGCGCACGGTGTTCGGCATCGAGAGGGGCGGAATGTCTGCCCGGCGGACTCCCACGACGCCTCGACTCCCCGTCCGCCATCGCACACTGAACGAAATCAGATCGGTGTGCGACAGCGCGATCACAATGTCGGCTGGTTCATTGGAGAGCGTTCCGAGGAGCCGTGTGGTTGCCGGCCCGCGGCCAAAGACCGCCTCGCCGCTTGCAGCACGCAGCAGCTCGTCCGGAATCGAGTCGGGGCGAATCGTCGCGGAATCGAAGTGGGTGCGCCGCCCCAGGCGAAGGAACTCGCGATTCCAGTACGCGATCGCCTCGCGGGCCGGCGGAACGCGAGGATCGGCCGGATCACCGACGATCCTCACGCGAAGCCGCTCCCCGGCCGCGTCCCGTTCGAGCGTCGTGGTGTCGGCCCGACCGGAGTCGCGCCAGAAATACATGCCCGCTCCGACGAGAAGTATGACCACAACCAACCGCCGAACCCACGATCTCTTCATGAGAACCACTGTCTAGAATGCGCCCGTACGCGTGTACGTGACGGCTCGGCGGTTCTGCACGCAGGCCGACCCTGCCGATGACGCGCCGTCCAGCACGATCGACCAACTTCCTTGCGCATCCAAGGGAACGCCGTAGTCGTTCGACCACCCACTGACACCGCCGAAGTCGGGGATCCCCACACCGAACGTCGCCGAGCCGGTGTATCCGCTCGTTGCACTCACCTGCATCGATCGTGAGAACGCGCTGTAACGAAGTGTCGTAGCGCCGTTGTACTCGGCGGCGACTGGTCCGACCGTGACTTCGAGGCGCTTGTAACCCGCGGGCAACGTGTTGAGCGCCGACAGTGAGACGGCCGCCGGAAAGATCACGTTGCGATTCGTCAACTGCTGAAAGGTCACGGTGGTCGTCCGACGCGTCAGTCCCTGCGTCGCGCTGATTATCAGCTGATGAAAGTCCGAGGCGCGTCGCAACGAGTCGGGAACGCCGAAGATAAAGACCGCGCCGCTCAGGCCGCCTGCATATAGGAAATTGGCCGTACAGGCCGACGTGGTGAGGTAGCCCATCGTGTGGGCAAGCGTTTCCTGCCCGGTGAAACCGGCGACGGTAAGCGTCGCGCGCGCCGAAGCAAACGATTCCGAGCCAATGAGGCTCACCGATCCCAGAGTTGGTTCGTTGACGACGTCCACGTCGCGCCGGATCAACCCGCGCTGTCCCTGCGCCGTGACCGGTGACCACGCGACCAGATCGTGCACACCGTCGCGCACGCCGGCGATCGAGAAACTCGGCGCGGCAAGTGTGGACGTCGCGCTTCCGCCGCCGAGCGAGTAGTAGTAGACCTCGGGCGGAGCGGTGGTATGTACCCCGACGCCAGACATCGTCCGCGTTGGCGCGACGGGAACGCACATGCTGATTGGCGCTGCGGTGAGCTCCGCCTGCGTCATGTACCGTACGACCACGGAACTGCCTCCTTCCACGTAGGCGAATGCACCCGTTCCCGCCTTGACGTCGAAGCGGTACTTGCCAGCCACGCCAACCAGCTGCGCCCACGCGCCCGTGCCGTCCTGCCCGGCTACCCAATCGGGCGTCGCACACCCCGACCAATCGACGAGCACGTTGCCGGATCCGCCGGCGACGACGGGCGCCACCGTCAGAACAATCGTCGCCTGGCGTGACGCGCTCGCGGGCCACCCCTGCGGTCTCGCGCGCACGGTGAGGTTGTACTGTCCGGCGATGGCGGCACTCGATGCGGAGATCGTCACGACTGCCGACGTTCCCGTCACGATCGATGGCTGGACTGTCGCCGTGACGCCACCCGGGGCTCCCTCGACCGCGATCGCGACGTCGGCAGACAGCGCAACCCGCGCGAGCGAAAGCGTAGACGTCGTCGACGTGCCTTGATTTACCGTGACACGTTCCGGGCTGAGCGAAAGCGATACGTCGGAGGGAGCGACGTCCACCGTGAACGGCGAGGACACGGATCCGCTCTGCCCCGTGCCTCGGAGTGTCGTGGGATATGCGCCGGCGGCAACGTTCGGATCGACGACGAGCACCATGGTCGCGCCAGACAGCGTGGGATTCGGCTGAAACAACGCCGAGATTCCCGCGGGAAGGCCATCAGCGACGAGCGACACCGGACCGGCGTCGCCGGCGCGATTGATGATCAGGTCCTCGGTGAGCGAACCTCCCTGAAACGTGGCGAGTCGGGCCGGAACGAGAACCTGTAGGGGAGCTGCCGTCACGATGATCGTGAGCGGAACGGTGCGATCGGCAAGTCCGGCGGCGGTGCCGCGCAGCACGACGCTGTAAGAGCCCGGGGGCACGGCGGCGCCCACGGCGACAGTCAACGTCGCGGCGCCGGCCACGACCGGGTTGGCGTCGACGAGCGCCGTGACGCCGGCCGCGCCCTCGAGCGTCAATGTGAGCGGCGACGGAAAGTTGGTGCGTGCAATCTGAACGTTCGTCCGTGCGATTCCGCCGCGCGCGATGGTGAGCGTCGGCGTGGAAACCGTCAGATCGAATGACGGCGGCTGAACGACGGTCAGCTGGAACGGAGTCGTGGCGTCCGTGATCTCATCGGCGTGGGCCTTCAGCTGGAGTAGATAGCCGCCCACAGCGACATCCGCTGAGACACGGAGCGTGACGCTCGCTGTCGTGATCTGTCCGGTTGTCGAGCTCCCGATCGTGGCGACGACGCCCGCCGGTACGCCCGAGAACGTCAGCGTGACCGGGCCCTGATAGTCGCCAATCCGAGTGACTGTGGCCGTGAGGGTCTGCTCTCCGCCCTGCGGAACGGTGACGGCGCCCGGTGAGAGGGCGACCGAAATCCGCGCGTTGGGTGGGACGTGGCCCTCCAGCGCTTTGTCCAAAGCCTCGCAGGCGCTGATCGAGACGGCAACAACGACGAGGAGCGGAAAACGGCGCATTCAGGTGGGTTCCGGCGGCGGGATCCTGGTATACGATCGCTGCCGTCACGCGTCCGGGCAAGAACCGCGTGAAGGGGCGGGCTCAAACGCCCGAGTCGCGGGCGTCACCAGAAAGCGTCGCTTTCACCCATGTTCCGGAGACGGTACTCGGCGATCCTGCGGACCAGATCCTCTGGCACGGTCTTGTTGTAGGGAATCTGAAGGGAGTTCTTGGTCGTCTTGTGCTTTTCCAGTTCCGTGCGAAATGGCTTCAGCGCCGCCGCTGTTGCCGCGAAGCTGCAGTGGGCCTTGTGCGCGGAGAAAGCGAACAGGAATCGGGGCTCCACGAAGAAGGGAACTCCCCACTTGATCGTCTCCTGGGCCTCTGGCGCGACGCTCTTGAGGATCTTGTACAGCCGGCGCAAATGCGGCTGGCCCTCGCGTGGGGCAGCCCGGATATACTCGGCGATCGTAGTGGGACGCTTGCTTGGCATTTCTCTTTCCGGAATGCTTACTTGCGTTTCGTTGACTTCTTTTCGCCGGAAGTATTGAGAGCGACGGCCGCGCGGACGAGCGCCTTGAACGCCTTCGCGTCAATCTCCTCACCCTCGTGAATGTCGATGGCGCGCCTTGTGTTCCCGTCCAGGCTCGAGTTGAAGAGTTTGGCGGGATCCTTCAAGAACGCGCCCTTGAAGAAGGTCAGCTTCACGATCGACCTGTACGACTCTCCCGTCGTGATGCCCCCGTCATGGGACCATACCGGGGTCCCCATCCACTTCCACTCTTCGACGACATCAGCGTCGGCCTCCCTGATGAGCGCGCGCATCCTCGCCAGCGTTTCGCCTCGCCAGTCGTCCAACTCGGCGATCCTTTCGCTAATGAGCTTGGAGGCCGCAGCGCCCGCTGCCTTTGCTTGGCTCTTCATTTTCACGCCTTTCATTGTGAGTCGACCGCGCCCGGTGTGAAGGTGCGTCGCCCGTTGCGCCACTTGGCGACATACGGCAGCACGAACATGTACAGGCCGGTAAACAGGAGCAGCGCGAGCGGGAGCAGCGGCGTGTAGGTCACCCAGGTCGTCTCCTTCTGCCCCATGCCGAGGGCGACGAAGTTGGCGATGACGGTCAGCGTAAAGGCAATGGACAGCCAGCGGTGGATTTGCCGAATCCAGGCGTTCATGTGATCCTCCCGAGCAGGTCGACGAGTTTACCTCCCATCATTTTCCAGCCATAGCGCGCCCCGCCCCAGTTCTTCTTCTGGTCCGGCTTGAAGCCCGATTGCACGAGGGACAGGCGCGTTCCCGACGCCGTGGGCGTGAGCGTGAAGGTCACGACGGTGTCCATGCCGGGCACGCCCCACGAGTAGCTGAGCTTCCTCTGCGGTTCGATCTCGATGAAGCTGCAATTCACCGTGCCGTCCCACCCGGGGTACGCCTGTGTCTTGAATGTGAACGCCGCTCCCGGCTCGAGCTCGAGCCCCACGACGGGCAGGAGCCACTCCGCGAGCAGCGCGGGGTCGGTGAGCGCGCGCCACACCTTCGCCGGCGCATGATGCAAATCGAACTCGAACGAGATGGCTTCGGTCTGCGACTGTGCGGTCGTGTCGGCGAAATTCATTCGTCCATGTCCTCCAGCAGTCGTTCAAGGCGCTCGACGTGCTCGGCCCAGAAGGCGCGGTAGTGCGCGATCCAGTCGATGAGCGGCTTCATCCCGCGCGGCTGCACCCGGTAGTAGACGCAGCGCCCCTCGCGCCGGGCGTTCACCAGGCCGGCCCCTTTCAAGGCGGCGAGATGCTGCGAGACCGCCGGCTGCGAGATGTCGAAGCGCGCGGTGAGCTCCTTCACCGCCGCTTCGCCACGCGTCAGCGACTCGAAGATGGCCCGGCGGCTGGGGTCCGCCAGCGCGTAAAAGATCCGGTCTTGGGCTGCGGCTGCGCTCTGCATGGATAACGTATAAGCCACTACTTATTGGTTGTCAAGCGCGGATTGGGCGCTGACGGAGCAGGGCATTGCTTGACACTCGTTGCGGTCATTGTACTTTATACCGCGAAGTACTTGGCATTGCGCAGCTCCCTCCTCCAGAACATCGCGCCCATGTTGAACCGCTTCCGGATTCCTTCGCCCGCCTGCGCCCTCGTTCTGCTGTCGATGGGCGCGTCCACCCTTGCTGCACAATCCGGCCGGGCCGACCCCCGGATACTCGACTCCATTGCCGGGGCGGGAGTCCAGCAAGGTCGCGCGATTGGTCTCGTCGCCGCGGTGGTCAAAGGAAACGACACCCTTCTAATGAAGGCGTACGGCAAGGCGGACCTCGAATGGGACGTCCCCATGACGACGGACGCCATGTTCGAGGTCGGTTCCATTGCCAAGCAGTTCACCGCCGCCTCCATTCTCCAGCTGCGCGACGCGGCGACACTCAGCCTCGACGACGAGATCACGAAGTGGCTGCCGTATCTCGG
>Ga0137427_10001193_pt1 | contig 12025 bp, 8 predicted proteins | sample EasRivERMZT700_2_FD_102309 | JGI IMG/M metagenome (GOLD analysis project Ga0137427, IMG submission 102309) | Soil microbial communities from meander-bound floodplain in the East River, Colorado, USA - East River MetaG ERMZT700_2 | ecosystem: Environmental > Terrestrial > Soil > Floodplain ...
GCGTCGCGATGGCGCGCGGACTCACCACGCCATCGGCCCGCCGGCGTGACGCGGCCGCCGACGGGCTCGACGAATCAATCGCGTGCTCAGTTTGAAGTTTGGAGACCCCATGGCGACCATCTACTACGACCGCGATGCCGATTTGTCCGTCATTCGAAGCCGGCGTGTCGCCGTGTTCGGGTACGGATCCCAGGGCCACGCGCACGCGCTGAATCTCCGAGACAGCGGCGTCGATGTGTGTGTCGCGCTGCCATGTGACAGCCGATCGCGCGAGCGCGCGACGGCGGCCGGACTCCGCGTCTGCACGCCCGCAGAAGCCGCCGCGTGGGGCCACGTGCTCGTCCTGCTCGTGCCGGACACATCGCAGGCCGCGCTGTACCGGACGGCGATCGCACCGGTCCTCGCGCCCGGCACCCTGATCATGTTCGCGCACGGCTTCAACATCCGGTTCGGCGGCATCGCGCCACCGGCGGACGTGGACGTCGCGATGGTGGCGCCCAAATCGCCGGGCCATCGCGTGCGCGAACTGTTCGTCGAGGGCGCGGGCACGCCCGCACTGGTCGCCGTCCACCAGGACGCGACGGGCCAGGCGTGGGAGATCGCGCTGTCCTACGCGCGCGCGATCGGCACGACGCGCGCCGGCGTGGTGCGAACAACGTTTGCGGAAGAGACGGAGACGGATCTCTTCGGCGAGCAGGCCGTCCTCTGCGGCGGGATGTCGGCCCTCGTCACGGCCGGCTTCGAGACGCTCGTCGAGGCCGGCTATCAACCCGAGATCGCGTACTTCGAATGCCTGCACGAGCTGAAGCTGATCGTCGATCTGATGTACCGCGGTGGACTGAACTACATGCGGCATTCGATCAGCGACACCGCCGAGCACGGTGACTACGCCGGCGGCCGGCGCATCGTCACCGCCGAGACGCGCGCGGCCATGCAACGGATTCTGCGCGACATTCAGGACGGCTCGTACGCGGCGCAGTGGATGGCCGAACACGAGGCCGGCCGGCCCAACTTCAACGCACGGCGAATGGCGGAACGCACACAGCTCGTCGAGCGCGTCGGCGCCAGGCTCCGGGACATGATGCCGTTTCTGGATCCGGTCACGACCGACGAGGCACCCACCGGGCAGCTGGCTCACCGTACGCAGTCGTAGGAGCCGGCAGACGTTGCCGGGCCAGCGGAGTACCGCGGGTAGGCCGGGTACGAGCAGAGCGGCAGAGATCGATCGCCCGCTGTCACGGTGAGTGCTTTCGCCGGCACTCTCCGTTCTTCCACCCACGACACCAGCAGCCCGAAACGATCGTAGCTGTTGGGAATTGGCGCAGGCGTCACGGCGCGGCCGTCGCCGTCCTGCGCGTACGTCGTTCCGCTCAGGCCGTGGCCCGTCTGGGGAATCACGAACAGGCGCGCGAACCCGTCCACGGCGCCCACGCCCATCGTGTCGATCACGGACTGGTAGTAGTCCAACTGGGCGCCTGGTGATGCCAGCGTGTCGTTCGTCCCGACGGTGACGATCATCCGGCCGCCACGACGCGCGAACGCGGTCAGATCGGGATTCGTCGAGTCGAGCGATCGCGAAATCTCTTCACGCCGGCGGTTGAGCGCGCCGCCTTCGACGTAGTCGAGCGGATTCGCATTCAAGTCGCGCATGAGAAACCCGGTGACGCCGAGAACCCCCAGATGCGAATGTCTCGGCGCATCGGCGGCCGCGCCCTCCTGGCCACGGAACCGTGCGGCGACGATGAGCCCGCTGCCAGACGGATCCGTATTCGGCAGCCACATGCCGAACGACGTGACGCCGTTGGCCAGCGGCGTCGCGAGCCGGTAGCGGCCGTACACGAGCTCGAGTGTCGATATCTGTCCGTCGGTCAGACACGCAACGGCAGACGTGTCCGCCGGGTCCGGATCGACGTTGTCAGGACAACGCTTCGCTGCCCACGGGTGCCGGCCGATCGTGCCCTGCCTCACGTCGAAGACCGCACGGCACGCGATGTAGTTGTTGATCACGCCGTCAACCAGCCCGTCGAGCCGGTCGCACTGTCGCATGAACTCGCCGCGGATCGCATTGACCTTCGCACGCGTGACCCAGTTGGCGAGCGGCTTTTCCTGAATGCGAATCAACTCGGGCGCGAGCATCAGCGAGGAGAATCCGACAATCGGCACGTTGGCGACGACGCCGTCGTAGTCAGCCGGATAACGTTGCGCCACGGTCAACGCCTCGCGTCCACCCTGCGACGTACCGCCAAAGTAGTTGAACCGCGGGCGCTCGCCGTACACACGCTCGATCAGCACCATCGCCGCGTCATGTGTCTTCTTCAACTGCTGGTAGCCGAGGTTGCGCATCGCCTCGTCGTTGAGCGCCCACTCGTCGCCGCCCGCAAGCGCCGGCCCGCCGCGGCCGAACGACGTCTGATGACCGGAGTCGCTGCCATACGTCACAAAGCCCCGTTGCAGCGGTGAAGATCCGCCAATCGGAAACGGGCCCGTCGTCAGGTTGGGAATCGATCCGTTCATGCCACCACCGCCGACCTGGACGGCGCGCCCGCTCCACTCGGCGGGCAACAGCACGCGGAAGTTGATCGGCCGCGCGGTCGCGCTCGTGTCCACCGGGGCCATCGCCCCGTCGATCGCGCAATGCGCCGGCGCGGACGCCGTCCCCTCCACCCAGCGCGGCGCCGGGAGCATCACGGCGGACACTGGCTCGCCAATGCGCCCGACCGGAATCGATGCGCCGATCCGGTCCGCGACACAATCAGCAGCCGCGATCGTCTTGACGGGACCGGCCGGAATGGTCGTCGCTGGTGTCTGAGCCAGGACTGCCACAATGCATGGAGCGATGCGTAGTTTCAGCACGGCGGGATTCTAGCAGGCTGATTTCGAGCAGAATGCGCGCAGACCGACCATGACCAATTCCCAGCCCGTCAGCCGTCCAGTTCGCGCAGTCCGCATCGGCAGCGCTGACCCGACCATCGAACACCGCGCGAACGGCTGCACGTACGTCCGAGCCTCGTCTGGGCTCGGGGCCTACCCTGACACACTCTCGGCACGGCTCGATCACTGGGCACGAGAGGCACCCGATCGTGCCTTTCTCGTGGAGCGCGGTGCGGAAGGCTCGTGGGTGCCGGCGACGTTTGCGGACATGCACGCGCGCGTGCGCGCCGTCGGGCAGGCGCTCCTCGACCGCGGCCTCTCGCCGGGCCGGCCGCTGGTGATCCTGTCCGGCAACAGTGTCGATCACGCAACGCTGGCCCTGGCCGCGATGCACATCGGTGTCCCCTGCGCGCCGATCTCGCCTGCATACTCATTACTCTCGCAAGACCATCACGCGCTCCGATCGATCTTCGATCGGCTGGAGCCCGGACTCGTCTTCGTCGACGATGTCGGCCCGTTCGAGTCCGCACTCCGCGCGGTCTCCAGGCCTGACATCGAGCTGGTCTCCTCGAGCCCTGGATCGCGTCAGGCGACGCCGTTTGCAGATCTCGTCGCGACGCGCGCAACGGCCGGCGTCGATGCCGCGAACGCCAACGTCGGTCCGGACACCATCGCGAAGGTACTGTTCACCTCCGGCTCAACCGGCCGCCCCAAGGGCGTGATCAACACGCAGCGGATGCTCGCGGCAAATCAAGCGATGATTCAGGCCCGCCTGGCGTTTCTGGCCGACGCGCCGCCGGTGCTCTGCGACTGGCTGCCGTGGAATCACACGTTCGGCGGCAATCACAACTTCGGTCTCACGCTCTTTCACGGGGGCACCATGTACCTCGATCGGGGCCGGCCCACTCCGGAGGGCTTCGGCGAGACCATCCGTGCGCTGCAGGACGTTGCGCCCACGGTGTACTTCAACGTGCCTCGCGGGTACGAGATGCTCGTCTCGCATCTCCGCGATGACGTGCGCCTCTGCGAACGATTTTTCAGCCGCCTCCAGCTGTTCTTCTGCGCAGCCGCAGGACTGCCGCAACACGTCTGGGACGCGCTGCAGGAGCTCGCCATTCGAACGTCGGGCGAAGAGATTCTGATGATCACCGGCTTCGGTGCGACGGAGACGGCGCCGGCTGCCGTCTACACGGGACGTGAGGGCGCGGCGTCGGGCTGGATCGGCGTGCCGCTGCCCGGCGTCGAGCTCAAGCTCGTACCCGTCGGCGAAAAACTCGAAGCGCGCCTGCGCGGACCGAGCGTGACGCCCGGCTACTGGCGCGACAATGAGCTGAACGCCGCAGCGTTTGACGACGAAGGGTTCTACCGGATGGGCGATGCCGTGCGCTGGGTGGACCCGCACGCGCCGACTCGCGGGTTGATCTTCGACGGCCGGCTGAACGAGGACTTCAAGCTGTCGTCGGGCACGTGGGTCAGCGTCGGACCGCTGCGCGCCAGGCTGCTGCTTCACCTCGGCGGACTCCTCCAGGATGTCGTCATCGTCGGACCGAGTCGCGGTTCGTTAGGCGCGTTGCTCTTCCCCGCAGCCGGCGTCGCGGACGATGCGGCGACGCGCACCCGATTGAGGACGTTGCTGCAGGACTTCGCAGTCCAATACCCGGCGTCGTCGACGCACGTGGCGCGCGCGCTGCTGCTGACCGAGCCGCCGTCGTTCGCGGCCGGCGAAATGACGGACAAGGGATCGCTCAATCAGAAAGCGGTGATGGCGCGTCGTGCTCGCGAGGTCGACGAGCTCTACGACTCGCCGTGTTCCGATCGTGTGATGCTCATCCAGCCAGCTCGACATGGATAGGGGCCGGGCATGCCCAGCGATGCTCAGAGCGCGGTCAGTGCGGCGAGCACTTCCTTATAGAGGTACTTCGCCCCCTCGACGCCGTCGAGCGGCCCCGCCTCGTACTCCAGCGCGAACGTGCCCCGGAAGCCGGCGGCCATCATGATGCGCACGGATCGCTGGACGTCGTTCTTGTCGCCCCAGCGGTCCCAGTATTTCGCGTGCACGTTCGAGCTCGAGTACGGCGCGAGCGCCTTGAGCCCGCTGAAGAGCATGTACTCGTGCTCCCAGTTGCCGAAGTCCGGTGTCGCGTCGCAGTAGGGATGGTTCACCGCGTCGATCATGATCCGGATGTTCATCGGATCGGCGGCCAGGCCCCAGTGGTTCTCGAACGTCACCTTGATGCCGTATTTGCCGCCGAAATCCGCCATCTCCTTGTAGGACTCGATCGCCGCATCGAGCAACGGCACGATCTCGAGGTTGCGCGGATAGCCGTCGCCACTTCGCGGAATCGCGTTCGGCCGAATCGAGGGCCCGAGCGCTTGCGGAGAATTCATCCGCATCGAGACCGGACCGAGCACGGCGCAACCCTCAATCCACCGTTTGGCCATGGCCACGCCAGCCTTTCGGCGCGCGTCGGCTTCGGGCGATCCGAAATCGGCCAGACCGAACGGCGCGTTGTTGGAGACGTGCTGCACCTTCGTGCCGGTCTTCACCATCGTGTTCGCGAGCGCGTCGAGCCACGTGCGCCCCGAAGCGCTCATCGGATCGAAGCCGCTGCCCTGCGGGCTCCCCGCCGGGAAGTACATCGAGTCATCGACCATGTCGCCGAAGAACCCGGAGTAGATGTCCATCCGAGTGAGGCCGGCGAAGTTGTCTTTCATCCACTGCGGATACTCGAGCAGCGTGATTTCGCCGTACCGCTGCTTCATCTGCGCGGTCGTCGTCTGGTCGCGATTCGCCGGGATGGATGGAATCACGGCGCCCGGTGACGCTTGCGGTGTACCTGCCGTGTTTCCCGCGCCACGGCCACCTGTGCCACCACCACCGCCGCCGCCGCGATTCGGGTTCTGTCGCGTCTTGAACAGCTGTCGAATCGGCCACGTGCAGCCGGCGATGCGCTCGAGGCGGGCCTTTTCCGCCAGACTCTGCGCGCGCGCCGTGTCCTGGGCGGTCAACATCACACCCGCCGCGGTCAGGCCGGTCGTCGCCGTCTTGAGAAAGTTGCGTCGATCGAGGGTGTGCGTGTCGCGCGCGCGGTCAGTCATGGTGCGGAGTTTACCGCGCCAGGGCCTCGAGTCAGAACAACGCGTAGCGTTGCGCAAGCGGCAACACGCGCGCCGGCTCGCAGTGCAGTCGCTCGCCGTCCGCAGTGACCTCGTACGTCTCGGGATCGACGTGGATCACGGGCAGCGCGTCGTTGAGCTTCATGTCACGCTTGGTCAACCGGCGGCAGTCGCGCACGGCCGTCAGCCGATGTGCGAGACCGAGCCGCCCAACGGTGCCATCCGCGAGCGACGCCTGCGACACGAACATGACCGACGTCGCCGCCGCGGCCAGCCGCCGCGCCCCGAACATCGGCCGCATCACCACGGGCTGCGGCGTGGGAATCGACGCGTTGGCATCGCCCATCTGCGACCACGCGATCAAGCCGCCCTTGATCACGAGCTCCGGCCGCGCGCCGAAGAATGCCGGCTGCCACAGCACGAGATCGGCCAGCTTGCCGGCCTCGATCGATCCGACGTCGTGACTGATGCCGTGCGCGATCGCCGGATTGATCGTGTACTTCGCGACGTACCGCCGAATCCGCGCATTGTCATCGGATCCCGACTCGCCGGCGAGTCGTCCCCGCTGCTGCCGCATCTTGTGCGCCGTCTGCCAGGTGCGCGTCACGACCTCGCCGACGCGGCCCATCGCCTGGCTGTCGCTCGACATCATGCTGATCGCGCCGAGGTCGTGCAGGATGTCCTCGGCCGCAATCGTCTCGCCACGAATGCGGCTCTCCGCGAACGCGACATCTTCCGGAAGATTCGGATCGAGGTGATGGCAGACCAGGAGCATGTCGAGATGCTCATCGAGCGTGTTCACGGTGAACGGACGCGTGGGATTCGTGGAGCTCGGCAGCACGTTCAACGCGCCGCACACACGCAGGATGTCCGGAGCGTGTCCGCCGCCCGCGCCCTCGGTGTGGTACGTGTGAATCGTCCGGTCCTTGAACGCAGCGATCGAGTCGTCCACGAATCCCGACTCGTTCAGCGTGTCCGTGTGAATCGCGACCTGCACGTCGAAGCGATCGGCGACAGCCAGACACGCGTCGATCGCCGCGGGCGTGGTGCCCCAGTCCTCGTGCAGCTTCAGGCCGGCCGCGCCGGCGCGGATCTGATCGTCGAGCCCTGCGGGAGATGAGCTGTTGCCCTTGCCGAGCAGCCCGAAGTTCATCGGGAGATCGTCGAGCGCCTGCAGCATCCGCGCGATGTTCCACTCACCGGGCGTGCACGTTGTCGCCTTCGTGCCGGTGGCCGGTCCGGTCCCGCCACCAATAAATGTGGTGACGCCGCTCGCGATCGCCGTGTCCACCTGCTGCGGCGAAATGAAATGAATGTGCGTGTCGATGCCGCCGGCGGTGAGGATGTGGCCCTCGCCCGCGATCACTTCCGTCGTGACGCCGACGATGAGGCCGGGCGAGACGCCGGCCATGACATCGGGATTGCCGGCCTTGCCGATGCCGGCGATGCGCCCATGCTTGATGCCGACGTCCGCTTTGTAGATCCCCGTCCAATCGATGATGAGCGCGTTCGTGATGACGAGATCGAGCGCGTCCGCGTCGCGCACGCCGGTCGCCTGCCCCATCCCGTCGCGGAGCACCTTGCCGCCGCCGAACTTGCACTCGTCGCCATACACGGTGGCGTCGTGCTCGACGCGCGCGACGAGCTCGGTGTCCGCGAGTCGCACGCGATCGCCGGTCGTCGGGCCGTAGATCGACGCGTACTGATGACGCGCGATGCGGGAGCTCATCGACGATCTCCGTGACGTCCGAATCCACGGGCCGACGCGAGGTCGTTGATCGTCTGCCGGCGAGCGTCGGTCACCGGCCCACTGGCCAGCGCATTCCCGCCCTGCACGTCTCGAAGGCCCGCGATCTCGACCAGCGCGACCGTGCGCGTCTGGCCCGGCTCGAAGCGCACGGCCGTGCCCGCGGGAATGTCGAGCCGCCGGCCGTACGCGGCCGCGCGGTCGAAGTCGAGGGCTCGATTCGTCTCGGCGAAGTGGTAGTGACTGCCCACCTGGATCGGCCGATCGCCCAGATTCGTCACGGGCAGATGAATGGCCTCGCGGCCCGCATTGATCTCGATCTCGCCATCCTCGACGAGGAATTCGCCGGGCGGTCCACCGGCCGTGAGGGCGGGCGACGGCCCCCGAACCGGCACGGGCAGAAAACTGCCGTGCAATGCGAGCGTCAGATCGCCCTCCTCGCTCGCAACCGGATGGTGAATCGTCACGAGCTTCGTGCCGTCCGGAAATGTCCCCTCGACCTGGACTTCGGTCAGCATCTCGGGCACGTGTTCCATGACATCAGCGCGGCCGAGAAGACGACGGCCGGTGTCCATCAACTCGGCCACCGTTCGGCCGTCGCGGATGAACTCGAGGATCTGCGTGGCGATGAGCGCGACCGCTTCCGGGTAGTTCAACCGCAGCCCGCGGGCCAGCCGCTTCTGCGCGAGCACTCCGGCCTGGTGAAGGGACAACCGATCGAGCTCGCTGGGAGTCAAGTGCATGGGGTCTCCTCACCATCTCCTCGCCCACGGATCGTCGCCGACGAGCGCCACGATCGGCCGCACAACGTCGCGCAGCAGGGTGAGCGCGCGTTCCGGGATCCCGGCCGCGATGCGTAGTGCCGCGCCACCGTCGATCGGCACCACCGACGCCACGAGATCGGCACCACGCTCGACTGGCGTCGCACCAATCCGTTGATGCCATGACGTCACGAGTGATGCGACCAGAGGACCGACCGCGATCGCGAGCAGGAACACGTTGAACGACCGCATCCGCTCCGCCACGGCGCCATCCGACCGATCGAGGCGCACGTGATCGACGAACGACGGCCGGCCGGTGCGGACGACCTCGAGCCGGCTCGCGCATCGATCGAAGGCCCACCGTTCTCCTGATGCCTGCCGGCCGGCCAACACGCCGTCGAGCACGACGATCGATCCGGTCGCCGCGAGCTCAAAACGCTGACGCTGCTCGAACGTCGAGGACGCGAAGGCGATGATCGGGTCCGGCAGCGACGCGAGCAGGGCTCCGTCGCCGATTCGCGCGTGCAATCGCTGGCACGCCGGCCGCGTCGATCGGTACACCTTCGTCGAGGCCTGCGACAGGAGCAGCACCCTGGCCTGCGGCTCCACATCGATGTCGAGGTCGATGACGTCGCCGCCGACGAGTCCCCCGCCGAGCGTGGCCGTCACGACCCATGCCGCCGTCGGAGTGACGTGGGGCGTCAAGAGCCGCAGCGGGCTGGCCGCACGCACGCGCGTCACCACCGTACGGCCCGGCGCTGCAGCCGTAGCGCGCAAATAACCCGTCCCTTCGCGGGCCGCCGTTGCCGTCCAATCGGACGTCATCGTCGACTCGAGCATGGCCGGCGCCCGAACGACTCTGGCGCTCACTGCGATGCCAACCTCAGCTGCGGCCGGATGACGTCGAGCATGCGGATGATCTCGTGCACCACGCGCGGCGGATGCTTCGCCCGGGGATACACCCATCCGGTTTCGCGTTCGAGCGTGACGCCGCTCACGCGCGCACAGGCGAGCCGTCCACCGCGAACCTCGCCTTCGACCGATTGAAACGGAATCATCGTGATCCCGATGCCGCTGCTGACGAGCGCTTTGAGGATTTCGACGTTCTCCGTCTCGAGCACGACGCGCGGCTCGATGCCGGCACTCGTGAAGAGACGATCGACGGTCCGCCGGGTGTTCGAGCTCGATTCGAACAACACGAACGGCTCGCTCGCGAGCTCCTCCGGCCTCACGCGTCGTTTGGCGGCCAGTGGATGATCGACCGGCATCACGACCATCAGCTCTTCGCGCATGGCGGGGACGACGACGAACGACGGCTCGTCGATGGGGAGCGTCAGCAGACCGAGATCCGCCAACCCCGTCTTGAGTTGGCGAATGAGCCGAGGCGTGGCCCCGGTAATCAGCTTGAGCTCGACGCGCGGGTGCTGGCGCCGGAATTCCTTCAGCAGCAGCGGGAACACGTAGAGGCACACGGTCATGCCGCCCGCAATTCGGATCGTGCCGTTCAATTCGTGACGCTCGTCGCGAATCTGTCCGACCGTGGTCGTCAGGTCCTGGAGGAGACGCCGGCCGAGTTGGATGAGGGTCAGCCCCGCCGCCGTCGGCACGGCGCTCCGGCCTTGACGGAGGAAAACCGGCTCGCCGAGCTCTTCCTCGAGCAGCAGGACCTGCCGGCTGATCGCAGGTTGTGAGACGTGCAGTCGCTCACCGGCGCCGGTGAACGTGCCCACCTCGGCAATTGCACAAAGGATTTCAAGCTGACGAAGATCCATCGCGGCTCAGGCAGTCATTATCGGGGGCGCCCGGTCGGCATAACCCGGACGCACCTCAACATGCCTGCGCCCACCGACGCCGCGCGGTGGTCGGCTTACTTCCGTTCCATCGCGAATCCGAATGCGTAGAGCGCGCCGTCGAACGTGCCCACGTAGACCTGACCGGTCGCGCTCCAGAAGCTTCGTCCCGGAACGTATGAAGTCATCGTCGTCCCGCTGTTCCACAGGTCTTTGCCGTCCGCGCCGTTCAAGGCGTAGAGAACGGCCGGCGTCACGCGTCGCGCCGGATCCGGTCCCGTCGCGCCGGCCGCCGGCGGCGGCGCGGGCTTTCCCTTCGATACGGCAAAGACGACGCCATTGACGATGATGGGCGTCATTGGAGCGGTCAGGTCGCGCGACACCCACCCTGGCTGCAGCGACAGCTTGCCGGCGTCGTCCACGACTTTGAGCGCGACGATCGCGCCGTTGGTGATCGCGCCGCCGGCGAGCGGCCACGTGCCGGTCGGGAGCGGGCCTGCGACCGGAAGCAGCAACCATCGCGTACCCGGTTGCATGGTGGGCGCCGGAGGCGGAGCCGCCGCGGCTGGGGGCGCCTGCGCTCCCGCGGCCGCCGTGCCCGCGGCCCCCGCAGGGGTAGTCGTCGCGGCGGGCGCAGTCGGAATCGGCAGCATTTCCTGCCATGTCGCCAACGCTTCAGGTGCGAAGGTCGCAGGCGCGGACGCAAAGGAGCGGGACGCGTAGAGCGGCGTCGCATGATTCGCTCCGCCGAGCGACGTCGTGTCGAGGAGCAGCACGCGACCGTCCCGCGTCGCGACGGCGGCGATGTCCTTGTCGTCGTGCCTGAAGACGAGCGGCGACGAGGCGAACTCCACCGTCGGGCTCGTGAACCAGTCTTTGACGCGCAGCGTCTTCGCGTCGAATGCGACGATGGCGTTCGTGTACCCGCCGGGGGTGACCGGGCCGGGACCGATGGCCGCGATCAGCGTGCCGTCGCCGGTAAAGGCCAGCGTACCGATGATGCCGCCACCGTTGGTCGTCCACGACGTCACCGGCTTGTTTTCACCCGCGAGATCGATGGCCCAGATGCCATTGGGGGCGCCGCCGCAGTTCTGGCTCGTTGCGGCGTACATCGTCTCGTTGACGGCGATCGGATCGGACCACTTCGCGTTGGGCGGGAGGAACAGCGCCGGTTTCTGAAGGTCCTTGCCCGACGCGAGACCGAGCACGTGGAGCACGCCGTCGCTCGAGACGACGTACACGACTCCGGCGGGCCGACCGAATCCGCCGCCGCCACCGGTGCCGCCGGCGCCTGGAATGCCGCCACCGGCGTTGCCGCCACCACCTCGCCCGCCCGGTCCGCCGCCGCGAGCCGGATCCGGTGCCGCACCGCCACCACGCGCTGGATCAAGCGCAGCACCACCGCCGCGTGCGGGATCCGGTGGAGCACCACCGCCGCGTGCGGGATCCGGTGGAGCACCACCGCCGCGTGCGGGATCCGGTGGAGCGCCGCCGCCGCGTGCAGGATCCGGCGGAGCGCCACCGCCGCGTGCGGGATCCGGCGGAGCGCCGCCGCCGCGTGCGGGATCCGGCGGCGTGGCGCCAGCACCGGCAGCGGCACCACGACCTCCCGGGGGAGTCGCCGCGCCGCGGCCTCCACCACCACCGCCGCCGCCGCTGCGCTGCGCCAGTTCGGCGGGCGCACCTTGTCCAGGCTCACTCACGGCACCGCGATAACCCGAAGCGCCGCGTCCTCCGCC
>Ga0137427_10001194_pt1 | contig 12023 bp, 6 predicted proteins | sample EasRivERMZT700_2_FD_102309 | JGI IMG/M metagenome (GOLD analysis project Ga0137427, IMG submission 102309) | Soil microbial communities from meander-bound floodplain in the East River, Colorado, USA - East River MetaG ERMZT700_2 | ecosystem: Environmental > Terrestrial > Soil > Floodplain ...
GACCGGTCTGTTTCCCGGAATTCGGTGGCTCCGAGATAGCCGTGGAGCTTTCACGTCGCCGCGCGCCACGCCTTCCACGCGCGATAGGTCTTCGCAATCGGCAGTCGCTTGAGCTGGCGCCAGGCCCTCACCGCGTCAGCCAAGGTGCGGCCGCGGTCACGCGCGCGAAACTCGCTCACGAAGTTGATGTACCGGCCGTGTGGGACTCTCGCGAACGGCGTGGTGGGCCGGCAGAGGCGAACGTACTCGCGTACGAGGTCGCCGTACGTGATGGGCTTGCGCCGGGCCAGTCGATCCTCGCGCCACCGATTCAACCGATACCGCGCGCCGGACCTCCGGATGAAATCCGGCGCGATCTTCCTCGCCTCACGCTCGAGGAACTGCTTGGTCGTCGATCATTCGTGTAGACGACGACCCGCCGGCGCATCGTCAGTCCTCGTTCGACGTCGCGTGTGCCGGGCTTGGATGGCGGCCGGCCGGTGAAGTGCACGCGCCGACCGAATTTGAGGAAGGCCTCGATCGCGTGCTCGAGCTCGTTCTTGCGCAGCCGGGTTGCGTGAGGGATGCCGAGCTCGGTCGCAAATCGCGTGAGCTCCGTCGCGTACCAGTACCCGCGATCGAATTGGTCGCGGGACATCGTCTTCGACAGCCGCTTCACGCGAGCGCGCACCATGCCTCGTGCCGGACCGAACGTCGGTCCGCCCTCCGTACCACCTACCTCTGCACACCCGTCGCCGGTGTCCAGTTCAAGATCACCGTGGCCGGCGGCGTCGAGCGCTCGACGAACATGTTGATGAGAAAGCGGCCGTCCACCGCGACGTCGTAGAACGTCCCGACCCCCAACGCGCCGGGAAACGCGCGCGGGGCAAAGAGCGGCGCCGGCACGCCCGGCGTGAAGTCTGGTCCCGCGCCGACCGTGACGGCCATCAGCTTGCCGTCAGGCGCGCGGAAGTACAGCTCGCGGCTGTCGGGCCGCCACATCGGCCAGCCTCCGCCACCGATGGAGACCGGCCACTTGTTGCCCTTGGGCTCCGGAAACGTGGTGACGTACACCTCATTGCCTCTCGCCTCATTCGAAACGTAGGCCAGCCAGCGGCCGTCGGGCGAGATCCGCGGATGCGTCTCGACAGCCGGCGTTTGAATGACGGCCCACGGCTTTCGGTCGCCGGACGCGGGCACGAGCCAGATGTCGTTCCGCGTCGCCGGGTCGACCATGACGAACGCAATCAGGCCATCCCGGGACCAGCTCTGGGGAAACGACTGGAGGATGTTGCGAAACAACGGTTGGGGCTCGGCCTGCGTATCCAGCGGCTTGACGAACAGGTTGGGCGGCGACTCCCGGGCCGAGGCAAACACCAGCGACCGGCCGTCGGGCGCCCAAATCGGCGTCGAGTCGTACTCGGACCCGAACGTCGCCCGTGATGTGGTGCCGCGCGCGACGTCGATCAACCAGATCGCCGGTCCAGGATCCAAACGATCGACCGCCGCCTGACGGCCATCCGGCGAGAGCCTGACGTTCATGTATGGCCCGGGCGGACCGACGGTGCCGGCGACCGTGCCGTCACGACGCACCCACGTCAGCTGCGTGATGTTGTGACCGCCAGACCAGTACACGACGTCGCCTTGCGCCGACACGGCGAGGGCCGGCGTCGGACCGGCCATGGCGACACCTTCTGCCACCAGGACCGGCTCGCCGACCAACGTCCGGGCGGCGACGTCGAGTCGTTGCGTCATGAGGTTGCGATTGCGCAGGAAGAACAGCCGGTCGGGTCCGCTGACGCCCGCCCAGGCGATGTCGGGCGCGAGCCGCGTCCGCTCAGGTCCATCGAGCGTGGCCAGGTAGAGGCCGGCGTTGTCGCGGCCGCCCAGCACGAACACGTAGTGGCGGCCGTCGGGAAGGAACGCCGGCACCAAATGCGCGGACTCATCGTGCGCGGCGTCGAGCGTCGTCACCGGCGTGGGCGTGCCGCCGCCGGCCGCGACTCGTGAGAGGCCGGTATCGATCGACGGCGCGAACAGAATCACGTCCTCGCGGCTCCACGTGGCGCCGCCACCACCACGCGTTTCACAAATGGTCGCGACGCTTCCGTCGGTGGTCGAGACGCGCTTCAATTTGTTGTTGGCGAAGAAACCAATCGACGCGCCGTCCGGCGACCAGAACGGACCGTTGGCGCCTTCCGTGCCCGCGAGCACACGCGGTTCGAGCGCATCGAATGACCGCAGCCAGATCTGCCGCTTGCCTGGCGCCACCATGACAAACGCCAAGTGACGCCCGTCGGGCGACAGCGCAAACGGCGACGCGCCGACCGTCAAGTGAAATGTACCGCCAGCAGGCGGAGCGACGGTGAACCGGACGGGAGGCGGTGGGTCTGCGCGGTTGCCGATCGATCGGTCGATCACCAGGCCGAGCACGGCAGCGCCCAGCACGGCGACGGATGACCATGCGATGACTGCGCGGCGACCCGCCGCGGGTCGCGGCGGGATCGTCGCGGACGCCGTTCCATCGCCGAGATGATCGTGGACCTTGACCAGATCGCGCGCGAGGTCGTGCGTCGACGCGTAGCGAGCCTCGGGCGCTTTCGCGAGACACCGCTCGACCATCCAGCGGAGCGGCACCGGGCCCGTGCTCGCGGGATCCAATGGCGGCGCATCGTCGCGAATGATCGCGGAGAGCGTCTCGGCGGCGGTCGGTCGCTGAAACGGCCGGAGTCCGGTGAGCAACTCGTACAGCACGAGCCCGAAGGAAAACTGATCGGATCGAAAGTCCGCCGCCGCGCCGCTCGCCTGCTCCGGCGACATGTATCCGACCGTGCCGAGCAACACGCCCGGCCGTGTCCCATGGTCGATGGTCGTCTCGAGGCTCTCGCCATGCAGCGGGCCGCCCGCGAGCTTCGCCAACCCGAAGTCGAGAATCTTCGCGTGGTCATCGGATGAGACCATCAGGTTCTCGGGCTTCAGGTCGCGATGCACGATGCCGGCGGCGTGCGCCTTGGCGAGCGCGCTCGCGATTTGCGCGGCGATGTGCAGCGCGCGTCGCAACGGGATCGGCCCGCGCGTCAACAGCTGGCGCAGCGTCTGCCCCTCGACCAGCTCCATGCTGATGTAGGGCCGGTCGTCCACGCGACCGAGCTCGTAGATGGCGACGATGGCGGGATGATTGAGGGCGGAGGCCGCGCGCGCTTCCTGCTCGAATCGATGCAGTCGATCGGCGTCCCGCGTGAGATGCGCCGGCAGCACCTTCAACGCGACGTCCCGATTCAGCGTCAAGTCGCGCGCGCGGTACACCTCGCCCATGCCGCCCGAGCCGAGCGACGAAATGACTTGGTAAGAACCCAGTCGAGTTCCGGCGGTGAGCGGCATGGGCTCGGCGTCCTCAAATAGGAATGGCGCGGGGCCCCACCCCGGCCCCGAGTTGGGTGCGGACCTCGTACTGGGCGATGCGAGTGCCGACGCCGAGCGGCATGCGGGAGAGCTTACTACCGCCCCGCCGGCCGCCAATTCAGGATCGCGGTGAGCGGCCGCTCGGCGCCGACCGCTTCGCGAATCACCGCGAGGAACCGTTGGCCGCCGGGCGCGACGGCGAAGTCCTGCCACCCACGCGCGCCCACCAGGAACATCACAGACGGCTTGCCGACGTCGAGCGTGGGTGACGTGACGATCGTCACGCGCATCATGCGCGAGTCCGGCGTGATGAAGAACAACTCGCCGCCCTCGGGATTCCAGCGCGCCGACACCGCGCCCTCCTGGGACACCGGCGTCTTGATCCCGCCGCCGATCGGCGCGACGTAGAGCTCCGACCGGCCGGACGCGCTGGAGAGGAAGCTGCAATAGCGTCCGTCCGGCGAAAAACGCAGATCGCTCTCGTTCTTCTCGGACGACTGGTACGCGACCGCGGCGGATGGTTCGGCGACCGGCACCATCCAGATGTCGAAGTCAACTCGCCGCTTGGTCCCTGTGGATGGTCCCCGGGCCCGTTCGGTCATCGTAAGGACGCGCCCGTCCTTCGAGATGTCCGTGATGGTCTGCAAGCCTGTGCCGGGAGAGATGACGGTGGCCGGCGCGCTGTTGCCCAGCTCGCCCCGCGCCAGCCGGGGCGACCGTCCCAGCGATTGCGAGTAGATCAACGTCTTGCCGTCGGGCAGGAGCACGGGTGAGATTTCGGTGGCGCGATCGTCGAAGGTGAGCCGCGTTTCATTGCCGCGGTCGAGGTCGATGGACCAGATGTCGAACGTGCCCAACTTGGGAATCGCGCGGCTGAACAGCGCGCGGTTGCCCGGCACGATGCGCACGTCGAGGATCGGCCCCGGCGTGCCCAGGGGGCGCTCCACTCGGCCGCTGCGCTCGACCAACGCCAGGCGCGATCGATCGACTGCCGACAGGGACACAATCGCGGTCCCGGACGCGGAGAACGCGGCCGCCGACGTCGACCAGAAGAACCGCACCGCCTCCGCGACGGCGAACGGCTCGCCCGACACGGTGTCGCTCGCGGCATCGAACCGCTGCGCGACCAGCGTGCCGTCACGCGAGAAGACGAGCAGACCCGGGTCCACATACACGGTGTTCGACTCCGTGGCCATCACGCGGCGCGACGGCTGGCCGCGCTCGCCGATCATGAGTGACGTGTTGCCGTCGGTCGCTCGGGCGATGTACAGAAACTGCCGGCCACCAGGTAGAAACATCGGGAACGTGATGCGGGCCTCGTCGCGCGTGGCGTCCGCCTTGAGGATCGGCGTCACCTGTCCGTCGGTGAGCGACACGTGATAGATCGCCTCGCCTTCGATGGACGCGAAGAGCATCTCGCTGCCGCTCCAACTGCCGGCATGGCCGTAGGGGCCGCTGACGGGGCAGACGGTCACGGCCGGCCCCGACGGCAGCTCCATCCGTTTGAGCTGCCCGTCGGCGAAGAACGCGATCGACCGGCCGTCCGGCGACCAGAACACGGACTGCGCGTCCTCGGTGCCGGCAATCGGCGTGGCCGCGATCGATGTCAGCGGGCGGGTCCACACTTGTCGAGTGGCGCTGGCGTTCGGCGCGACGAACGCCAGCGTGCCGCCGTCCGGCGACAGCGCAAACGTGATCGCCTCCACGAAGTAGTAGAAGGCAGACACCGGCGGCACGATCTGGAGCTCGACGCGTGGCGTCGCGACCGGCTGCGAGCCGCCCCAGCGCCACACCCCGAGCGCCGCCACGATCGCCGCAGCGGCGACCAGCCACGGCGCGGTGACGATCCGCCATGGTCGTGTGGGTGCGGCCGAACCTGATGTTGACTCGCTGACCTGCATCGCGGAGAGCTGGATCGCGGCATCACGCGCCGACTGCCAGCGCGCGTCGGGATCCTTGACGAGGCACGCGTGGACCAGCCGCGCGAGTGCGGCTGGCGCGTCCGGTCGCACCGACGCGAGCGCCGGCGGCTCCTGGTGCAGGATCGCCGACGCGGCCGCGACCGACGTGTCGCCGCCGAACGCGCGGCGTCCCGCCGTCATTTGATAGAGGACGAGCCCCAGCGCGAAGAGGTCACTGCGCGCATCCGCGGCCCGGCCCTCGAGTTGCTCGGGCGCCATGTAGGGCACCGTGCCGAGCCATTGCCCCTGCTCGGTGACCGGAAAGGCCTCGCTCTTCGTCAGCAACTCTGCGGATGCGATCGCCGACGGCGCCGCCGCTTTCGCGAGACCAAAATCCAGCAGTTTGACGCCCGACTTCGTCAGCATCACGTTGCCCGGTTTGAGATCGCGGTGCACGATGTCGTGCTGGTGCGCCGCCGCCAGCGCGTCCGCGATCTGCGCGCCGAGTCGCAGCACGTCCGCGAGCGGCAACGGCCCCTTGACGAGGCGGCTCGCCAGCGTCTCGCCATCGAGCAGCTCCATGACGAGGTACTCGACCTGGCCTTCGCGGCCCACGTCGAACAGCGCGCAGACGTGCGGATGCGAGAGCTTCGAGATCGATCGGGCTTCCCGCTCGAAGCGTTGCCGGGCCTCGGGAGACGCGGTCAGCTCGGTGGGGAGCACTTTGACGGCGACGTCGCGGCCCAGACGGGAATCGTGGGCGCGGTAGACCTGGCCCATGCCCCCCGCACCAAGCAGCGAGACAATCTCGTACGGGCCGAGGCGGGCGCCGGGCAGCAGACTCATCGGGGAGGAGGGCCTGATCATAGCCTCGGCCGAACCATCGCGTATCATTCGTCAACCGTCCACGTCCATGAAGGCTCGCTTACGGCTCGCCGTTATCACGATGGTCGCCGTCACCGCTCCCCTGTTCGCCCAATCCGGCCCCGACATCGTCACGCGCTACCGCGAGGCCAACGCCCCGCGCATCCTGCGCGAGTTCGCCGAGCTGCTGTCATTCCCGAATCGCGCGCGTGACACGGCTGACATCGAGCGTGGCGCTGCGTACATTCGCGACCAACTGCGTGCGGTCGGCGTGACGTCGGAGCTCCTGCGCGTCGACGGCGCGCCGCCCATCGTCTACGGCGCGCTCATGACGCCGGGCGCGACGCGCACGCTCGGCATCTACGTGCACTACGACGGCCAGCCTGTGAACCCGGCCGAGTGGAAGCACCCACCGTTCGAGCCGACGCTCTACACGGCCGCGATGGGCAAGGGGGGCCAGCCGCGGCCGATGCCACGCGACGGCGAGGCCGTGAATCCCGAGTGGCGGCTCTACGCGCGCTCGGCCGGCGACGACAAAGCGCCGATCGCGGCGATCCTCACCGTGCTCCGCGCCTTTCGCGAGCAGAACCTGCGGCCCACGTCGAACCTCGTGTTCTTCTTCGATGGCGAAGAGGAAGCCGGATCGCCGCACCTCGCCGAGTACCTGACGCGCTATCGCGATCGCGTGAATCCGATCGACATCTGGCTGTTCTTCGACGGCCCCGTGCACCAGAGCGGACGGCCGCAGCTGACGTTCGGCGTGCGCGGCGCGATGGGCATGGAGGTAACGGTCTACGGCGCCACGCGTGAGCTGCACTCGGGCCACTACGGCAACTGGGCGACCGATACGCCGCAGGTGCTCGCGCGGCTGCTCGCGTCGATGAAAGACGAGAACGGCAAGGTCCTCGTCGAGGGCTGGTACGACTCGGCCGATCCCATCGGTCCCGAAGAGAAAGCGGCGCTGGCCGCGATGCCCGACTACGACGCGGCCCTCAAGAAGGAGTTGGGACTGGCGCGGACGGAAGGCCAGCCGGCCTCGCTGCCCGAACGGCTCCTGCTCCCGGCACTCACTGTGCGCGGCATTTCGAGCGGCAACGTCGGCGCGCTCGCAACCAACGTGATTCCCAACACGGCCACCGCAGCGCTCGGCATCCGGCTCGTGAAGGGCAACGACCCCGCGAAGATGCGCGCGCTCATCGTCCGCCACATCGAGCGCCAGGGCTTTCACGTCGTCGACAAGGATCCGGACCTAGAGACGCGGCTCAAATATCCGCGCATCGCGAAGGTGACTGGCGGCGCGGATGCGTCGCCGGCAGCGCGGACGTCAATGGCCAATCCCTTCACGCGACAGGTCGTGACGGCCGCCACCCGCGCGGCCAACCGGCTGTTCGGCGGCGACTCGCTCCTGATCGCGCCCGGCATGGGCGGCACGTTGCCGCTCTATCTCCTTACTGATGTCGCCGGGAAGCCGGCCGTCGTCATTCCGGTCGCCAATCACGACAACAACCAGCACGGTGCCAACGAGAACATCCGCATCGCGAATCTCTGGTACGCGATCGATCTGTATGCGGCGTTGTTGACGATGTGAACCATGTCGCAGGCCACCCCGGTTTCTCGCACCGACCGCCTCGAGACGCTCGACGTGCTGCGCGGCTTTGCGCTGCTCGGCATCCTGGCGATGAACATCCGCTCGATGACGGCGCCGCTCAGCGCGTATGTGAACCCCTACGCGCTCTTCGATCACACGGGCGCGAGCCGCGCCGCGTACTTGTTCACCGCCACCGTCTTCGATCTCAAGATGATGGGCTTGTTCTCAATGCTCTTCGGCGTCGGTGTGCTGCTGTATGCGGCCAAGCCGACCGAGACGGGTAAGCCCCCGAGGGGTCTGTGGTTCCGGCGGATGTCCTTCCTCCTGCTGATCGGTCTCGTGCACGGGTACGTCATCTGGGGTGGCGACATCCTCGTCCCCTACGCGCTGTGCGGCATGATCCTGTTGTGGTGGGTCCGCCGGTTTCCGCCGTGGGGACTCGTGGCGGGCGCGATCTTTTTCCTGGCCGTGGGCGCGCTCCTGACGGTCGGGCATGGACTCTCGTGGGACGCGATGCCTGAGGCCGAGCGCGCGCAGGAAGCGGCGATCATGATGCCGACACCCGAACAGGCCCGCAGCCAACTCAGCCAGATGCTCGGCAGCTACCCCGAGTTCGTCGCCGCCAATGCGCCGACGGTGTTGATGATCGAGACGCTGTACTTCCTCGCGTTCTTCTTCTGGCGCTGCAGCGGCATGATGCTGCTGGGCATGGCGCTCTTCAAGTGGGGATTCCTGGACGGGCGGCGATCGGCCGGAACCTACGCGCTGACCGCCGTGGTGGGCGTTGCCGCGGGTCTCTTCCTCGCCGGGTACGGCGCGGCCGAGCTCGAGCGCGTGCGGTACGGAATGCCGGAGCGTACGATCCCTGACCTCTGGAACTACGGCGGCGCGGTGCTCGCCTCCGTGGGATACGCCGCGGCCTTTCTCTGGGTCATCAAGCGCGGCATGCTCGCCGGCTTGCGCCGACGCCTCGCCGCCGTGGGGCAGATGGCGTTTTCCAACTACCTCTGCCACAGCATCATCACGGCCGTGATCTTCCTCGGCTGGGGATTCGGTTTCGCGGGCCGACTTGATTACGCCGGACAACTGGCCGTCGTCGCCGCGATCTGGATCTTCCAGCTCGTGGTCAGTCCGATGTGGCTCGCACGCTACCGCTTCGGTCCGGCCGAGTGGCTGTGGCGATCGCTGACGTACGGAACACGGCAGCCGATGATCCGGCAGACTTGAAGGCGCCCGTCCGCCTACTTGACCGGCGTGACGCGCGCCTTCGCGTCGCGACGATAGAACGCCGCGATCGCAGTCTTCTGCTGCTTGTCGTACGCGAGCGCAATCTTCTCGAGACATGCCCGCACTTCGGCGGCGTCCGGGCCCAGCGCGGCGGTGTACACGCCCAGCGCGACGGCGTACTGGTGCACCGCGGACGTGAACTGCTGGGCCGTGAGGAACTGGTCGGCACGCGCCATCGCGGCCGGCGCCTCCGTGGCCGAACCATCGCGGGGGGCGGCGCGCTTGATGGTCAGCGATCGCTGTAAGAGCTGGTCGCACTCCGCCGCGCGGGCCTGGGCGCACACCGTCAGCGCCAGGTCGTGCACCACGCTGCCGACGTAGCGGTGCGACTCGCCGTACTGCTTCTCGTAGAGGCCAAGGACACGGCGATACTTCGCTTCCGCCCCGGCGAACTGGCCCGCCTTCGCCGCGAGCCACGCCAAGCGCGACACCATGCCGGCGGCCATCGTGCTGTCCACACCACTCACCTTCTCGCGAATCGCGAGCGCGCGCTCGTAGAGCGGCCTGGCGGCGGTCGCGTCGCCCTTCGCCTCGAGCACGGCCCCGATATCGGTCAGCGCGCCGGCCACGCTTTGGTGCTCCGCGCCCTCGACGCGCTCGCGCGCGGCGAGCACGCGGCGGTAGGCCTGCTCGGCGTCGGCGTAGCGGCCTTGCCGCATCGCGATCCACGCGAGATCCGCGACGCTCTCGGCTGCCGCGACGCTGTCGCGTCCGCTCACCTTTTCGCGCGTCGCGAGCGCACGCTCGTACAGCGGCTTCGCGCCGGCGGAGTCGCCCTTGGCGGCCAGCGCATCGCCGATCGCGCTCTGCAGGCCGGCGATGTCCGGATGATCCGTCCCGAGCGCCTTCTCGCGAATGGCCAGCGCGCGCCGGTACAGCTTCTCCGCCTCGTCGTACCGCGCCTCCCGATGCGCCAGCCAGGCGAGGTCTCCGAGGCTGTACGACACCGCCAGGCTGTCAGCGCCGTTCGACTTCTCGCGGATGGCGAGCGCGCGATCGTAGAGCGGCTTCGCGACATCGTAGCGTTCCTGCGATGCGAGCACGTCGCCAATGTTGCCGAGCGCGCTGGCGACCTGCGGATGGTCCGGGCCGACCGCCTTCTCGCTGATGCCGAGCGCGCGGCGGTACAAGGCCTCCGCCTCGACGTACTGGCTCTGGTGCGACAGCAACCCGGCGAGCGACGACAGGCTGGACGCCACGAGCACGTGGTCGGGGCCCAGCACCTTCTCGCGGATCGCCAGAGCACGTTGGACCAGCGGCTTCGCCTCGGCATGACGCTCCTGGGCCACGAGCACGTCCGCGAGATTACCGAGCGTGAGCGCCACCGACGGGTGATCGGCGCCGACCGTGCGCTCGCGGATGCCGAGCACGCGCCGGTGGATCGTTTCCGCCTCCTTGTAGCGGCCCGACGATCGGTAGAGGTTCGCAAGGTTGTTCAGGGTCGGCGCAAGGTTGACGCTGTCCGGTCCGTAGGCTTTCTCGTACGTGCCAAGCACCCGTGTGTAGAGGGCCTCGGCCTCGGTGGGCTTGCCCTGCGAGTTCATCACGAGCGCCAGGCTGAACACGGCCGACGCGACCTCGGGATCGTCGGCACCGAGCGCGCGCTCGCGCGCCGCCAGCCCACGCCGCGCGAGTTGCTCCGCCTCGGCATAGCGCGCCTGCCGCCACCGCAGGGTCGAGAGGTTGAGCAGGTAATAGGCGACATCGCTTTCCTTCCGCGTCGTGTCCTTCTCGACCACCGCCAACGCGCGCATGAAGTGCGGGTCGGCGTCGGCGAACTTGCCCTGCGCCAGGTACACGAGCCCGATGCCGGAGAGCGCATTCGGCAGTAGATCGGTCGAGTCGGTCCGGGCCTCGATGATCGCCTTCGCCCGTTGGTGCATCTCGAGCGCCTGGGGGTACTTGGCGTTCGTGCGGTATTGGTCGGCGAGGCCATCGAGATCGATGGCAAGGTTGCGCGAGCCGGGCTCGAGCTTCTCGGTGATTGCAAGCGCCTTGAGCATCAGCGCCTCGGCTTCAGTCGACGCGCCGAGCGCCGCCCGGACGCGCCCAAGGCCGTAAAGACTGCTGCTGTACGTCGCGTCCTGCGCGCCCGACGCCTCGGCCTCCTTGATCGCCGCGCGATAGAGGCGTTCGGCCTCGCCGTACGAGTCGTTCACGTACGCCTTCCAGGCCTGATCGTTGTAGGTCTGGCGGACGGACGACTGGGCTAGCGCCGTCGACCAGGCGACGAGGCTCAACAGAATCGCGATACCAAGGCAGCGAACTCGGGCAGCAGTCACGGCGCTCAACTCCCGCGGGGCAAAGCCCCGCCATTGGCCGGATCGACCCGGCCCTCGGGTATTCGACAAATCCCGGCCCGAGCTTGAGTTCGCGTTCTTTTCTACGAAGTAGGAACAGGACGAGGCCTTCGGCCTACGTCCGCAGAGAGGTGAACAGTCCGATCGTCTCGGGCGGCCGTACCTACCAGACCCGCTTCACCTGATACCGCCCAAAGACCGGATCGGCGGAAACAATAGACAGGTCCTCTTCAAGCGCCTGCCCAATCAACAGGCGATCGAACGGATCGCGATGGTGCGCCGGTAGCTCGCTGACCCGCAAGGCGTGACCGTGGCGAATCGCGAGAGGCAGAACGCCGGTTTCGCGCATCTGCGTTGGAACGAACTCCGACGGCGGCGACGGCAATTCAAGCTTCCCCAGTCCGTGTTTGATCGCAATTTCCCAGGCCGACACGGCCGAGAGGAACAACTCGTGGGTGGTCGACGAAACCAGACCGCGGACCCGGCGCGACAGCCGGTCGGGGTCGCTGACCATCCAGATCCAGCACTGGGTGTCGAGTAGCAGTCTCAACGCTCGAACGTCGCCTGGAGATCAGCCGGGAGCGGCGCATCGAAGTCGGCGGCGATCCGCACCCTGCCCTTCGCGCCACCCAGGGTCCGGCGCACTGGCTCGGTCGGCACCAGGCGGGCGACGGGCACACCAGCACGGCAAATGACGACGTC
>Ga0137427_10001196_pt1 | contig 12015 bp, 8 predicted proteins | sample EasRivERMZT700_2_FD_102309 | JGI IMG/M metagenome (GOLD analysis project Ga0137427, IMG submission 102309) | Soil microbial communities from meander-bound floodplain in the East River, Colorado, USA - East River MetaG ERMZT700_2 | ecosystem: Environmental > Terrestrial > Soil > Floodplain ...
GACGTTAAAGCCGTCCTTCCAAACGCCGATGATGATCGCTTCGAATGCTTCGCCCAATTGACGTTCCATCAGGATTACCTTCTTCCAATCCAGCAACTCACGCTCCGCCTGGTCGGCCAGTCGCTCACGTTCGCTCGACTCCGTCGCTATCGCCTCAAGTTGCGCGTGGCCGGGCACCTGCTGCAGACGTCGCGTCATGGCGGCTTTCAATATCCGGTGCACAACGAGATCCGGATAACGACGTATAGGCGAGGTAAAGTGTGTGTAGCTATCTGAGGCCAGACCGAAGTGCCCGATGTTATCGGCGGAGTAGCGAGCCTGTTTGAACGACCGCAACATCAGATAAGCGAGCATTCGCTCTTCGGGTCTGCCAGCAATCGATTCGATGAATTTCTGAAACTCGCTCGCCGTCAGACGATTCGTTTTGAATCTCAATCCGAAACCGGCAACGATTTCCGAGAATTCTTCGATTTTGTTTGGATCGGGATCTTCGTGCACCCGGTATAACGACGGGATGTCGCGCTCTTCAAGGTGACGGGCAACGACTTCGTTCGCCAGAATCATGAATTCTTCCACGATTCGGTGCGAAAAAAGTCGTTCCGATTTTACGATGCCTTCGACCACGCCTTCATCGTCGTAAGTCAGCATCGGCTCGGGCAAATCGAAGTCAATTGCACCCCGAGCGTGCCGCCGTTCCAAAAGGATCTGGGCAAGTCGAGAAAGATTCAAAATCAGTGGGACAGCATGCGAGTACTTGTGCCGCAGCGTTACGTCGCCGTCGAGGATGCTTTGAACTTCCTCGTAGGTCATGCGCTCTTTCGAATGGATGATGCTCTTGTGGAGCGAGTAATCACGAACCTCGCCGCCGCGGGACAGATGAATGACCACGCTCATCGCAAGGCGATCGACACGGGGGTTCAGCGAGCAGAGTTCATTGGAGATCTTTTCGGGCAGCATCGGAATGACACGGTCGGGAAAATAAACCGAGGTTCCCCTGCATCGAGCTTCAATATCTGTCGCAGCATCGATCGGAACAAAATGCGATACGTCCGCAATGTGTACGCCAAGCTGGAAGCTGCCGTCCGGCAGGATTTCGACGTCGATTGCGTCGTCGAAGTCGCGAGCTGTCGTCGGATCGATGGTGATCGCGTTGCGCTTGCGAAGGTCGTCACGACCCTCCAGATCTTTTTCTGTGAGGTGATCGGGAAGCCTCGCAACTTCTTCTTCAACCTCTTTGGGAAACGTCGGTGAGAGTCCGAACTTCTTGATGATGACGCTGGTCTCGACGTTCGGATCATTGATAAATCCAATGACCGAGACGACTTTGCCGGCGGGCCACTGACTTGCGGTCGGGAACCTGGTTATTTCGATCTCGACGATCTTGTCTTTGTGTTCGGATGCATCATTCGTTACGAGGATCTTTTGGGGAAGCTTCTCGTCGCTCGGCGCAACAAAGAAGACTTGGCCGTCCCAGCGCAACTGTCCGACAACCGTCTCACGCGCGCGTTTTTCGACGCTGAAAACGCGCCCCTCTGCACGTCCGCCGGGCTTGCGATACGTGATTTCGACCTTCACCTTGTCCCCGTTCATTGCGGTTCCGGTCAGCACCGATGGTATGAAAATGTCGCTGTCGATGCCCTCGACCTTCACCCTCGGGACCACAAATCCATAACCATCGCGATGCAAAATGATGGTTCCGTCAATCAGATTTCTCGAGGGTGCTTCGAACCGATTACCCTTATGCCGGTCCAGCCGTCCTTCTTTAACGAGCTGATTCAGGATGTCTTTGATTTGCTTGCGCGCGACGGGAGTCGCGTCGAAATCATCCAGAATGTGCCGAAGATTGGCGCTCCTTTCGGCCGTCTTCTGAATGTAGCGGACGAGTTCTTCCTTCGTGATTTCGGGTTCGGACCGTTTTCGCTTTTGCCGCGTGTTGCGCCCGCGCACGCCGCTCTCCTTTGTTCGATTTCGAAGAGGTCAACATTCCAGTCTATTGACTTGAGCCGTACGAAGCACTTAGATTTGAAGGTCCGCGCCGAAATGGCGGAATTGGCAGACGCACTAGATTCAGGTTCTAGCGCTCGCAAGGGCGTGGGGGTTCGAGTCCCCCTTTCGGCATTCACGCAATCAACGGATTTCCCATCATTGAACGCAACGGCGAAACAACATCTTATTCGTCGGCAATGAGCTGCTTAACGCGATCGTCTCAGCTCCTTTTTCTTTTCACGCAACAACAACGCTTCAAGTGCAACTCTTCTCATTTCCTCCGTCCTGGGGGCATCGGTTGCAGCGAAAAGCGCAACCAGGTACGGTCGCAATTTCATGAATGCGAGTAGCGCCCCGATGCCGGCGACGAAGCCAACAAGCGCATAGAATCCAGCCGGAACGTGCGGTTTTCCTCCTTCGGGCCGCCTTTCGGCTTCATTAATCGCGTCTGCGGGAACAGCGTCTGCGGGAACAGCGTCTGCGGAAACAGCGTCTGCGGAAACAGAAGGACGATCCAGTGCAACTGGAACTGGAACAGCAACAGCAGCAGCAGCAGCCACTGGTTTAGGCGACTGTCTGGAAGGCGGAGGAGATGGAGGACTTACTGAAACCGTCCCCGCGAGGGGGTTCGGAACGTCAGCGTTTTGGTCTACCTGAGATTCTTCGCTCACGTCTTGCACCGGTTCGGGAGCCGGTTCTACAACCACTGGGTCTTGTGGGGCAGTCGCGAGTTTTACTGAAGGATGGCATTGATCAAGCGTCACATTACCTAGCATGCCACGTCCTTTGACCCTGCCCACTACGGTTAAGGGACTACCGACGGCCGCATCGGCAGTCGAAACCAATTCGCAGATAACCTTGTCGTTTCCCGAGCTTTTGAACACGAGCCTTGATTTGCTGTTTTCTGCGACAACTCCGCTGAGCGTTATTGCGGTTCCCTTGAGCGAAACCTGCGCATCCTTTTTGAAGGCGGCCATTAACGAGTCGGGTGAGTATGTTGAGTCTTGAGCGACAGCAGAGAGGCACAACGACAACATCATGATCAAACAATAGACGATGTTCGCGGCCCTGACCCTACGCTCCATAAAGAGCGTATGTAGCATATAGGCCTCCTTCAACCAACTTTCGCAATACAACTATTTTGACGGCCGCATTCAACAAAGTTTCTTGTTGCTATCCAACACGTTGGATCGCGAAAGTCGGTGGATTCATGTAAAGGTGGGTCCCAATTGGGCCGATATCAACGAGGTGCAGTAGGAGGCATTTGTGAGACGCATTCTAATTGTTGATGACGACCAGAACATTTTGGACCGATATCGGGAATCCCTTCTCAAGTACCGGGAAATTCGGCCTACGTTTGCGTTGGGCGCCAACGCCGCCCTCCAGGAGTTGCGGAACCTACAGATGGACGTCATTGTCTCGGACATGCACATGCCGGGTATTGATGGACCGACACTGCTGGAAACGGTCAAAGAGGAGTATCCCGACGTTGTCCGGATGATTCTGTGTGGGCCAGCGGACCATGAAGCCATCTTTGCGGCTCTGCCGGTCTCCCATCAGGTTCTCGCCAAACCATCTGATGCCGAGACCCTGTGCAACGTCATCGAGCGGGCTTGCCGACTTCGTGCGCTTCTCACCGATTCACTCCTCAAGCGAATGGGCCACATCGAAAAGCTTCCCTCACTGCCTGCGGTGTATAGCGAGCTCATGGCCGTGATGGCACGTCCGGACGTCTCGACGCAGAAGATTTCGAGAATCGTCGAAAGAGATGCGGCGATGGCCGCAAAGATCCTGAGACTTGTGAATTCGGCGTGCTTCGGAGTGTCACGAACGATAACGCGCCTGGATCAGGCCGTCAGCTACCTTGGAATGGAACTCATCAAGAACCTCGCTCTTACCGTTCACGTTTTCGCGTCCCTTGAAAAGACCGCGATGCGTTCGGGGTTTTCCTTCGAGGCCCAGCAGGAACGTTCACTATTGACTGCGAGAGTTGCCCGACGGCTTCTGTCTGATCCCGGCAAAGCTCAGGATGCTTTCACCGCTGGATTGCTTCACGAAATTGGAAACCTGATTTTGGCGGTTTGCATTCCGGCCAAGTTCAATGCCGTTGTGGAAGCATGCCGGGTTACCGGTCGGCCTCAACATGAGGTCGAGATCGAAATCATCGGTGTGTCTCATGCCGAGGTCGGTGCATACCTGCTTGGTCTTTGGGGATTACCGTATCCCATTGTCGAAGCGGTTGCCTATCATCACAACCCGGGCGCTGCGGTCGAGAAAGTGTTCGACGTACCTTCCGCAGTCAGTCTGGCGGCGGCTCTGGTCGATGAGGCGATGGGGAATCCGTCATCAATGCCGAAGGCGCATCTGGAATCGTTAAATGTAATGGAAAAGCTGCCTCGCTGGACTGCTATAGCTCAAGATGAAGTACAAATGATGAGCGCCCAGGCGGTCGTCTAAGGCGGGGTTCGCCGGATCGTCAGATCACTCCCTTGGATCGAGAGTTTTAGTTCCGCAATCGTTGGGAATCACGCCTTTCTGTCCTTGCCAGAACGGGGACGTTTACATGTCCCACATTTTCAATCTAAACTCAGCCGGTTTTTAAACGTGAAACTCGGGTTCGAAAAGTGAATCGATTCCGCAGACGGAAGGCTCTGGACTGCTGGCTTTTACAAAAAATCCCTCCAGCCTCTTACCGGAAAAATGTAGGTCATGAAATCGAATGACGCACAAGGAGAGTTGATGAAGGTGCTATTGGCATGTGTTTTTTGGTTTCCATTGAGTTCAACCCTTTTTGCACAAAGTGGGAACACCCAAACTCAGGCAGAAATGATTCAGGCTTTGATCAGCCGTATCGACCAGCTGGAAAAGCGTATTGCGGAGTTGGAGGCGACGAAAGCTCAGGCTCCTCCGGCTCCGATGCCCACGATGGACTCAATGATGGCCGCGCCCAGCGGTACCGTCGAAAATCGACCGTCGATGCATATCGCCGGCTTTAGTGATGTGAATTTCGGCGCGACCGATCAGCCGGGAACTCGCAGCGGATTCACCGAAGGCCAGTTCATCCTGCACTTGAACTCAAATCTGTCGCCCAAGGTCAGTTTCATGGGGGAAGTCAGTTTTACTGCGCGTCCGGACGCCGGAACGGGATCGCCGCCGGCCACAGGCTTCAATGCGGAAATCGAGCGAAGTATCGTTCGCTTTGAACACAACGATTACCTGAAACTATCATTTGGCCGTTATCACACTCCCGTTAACTATTGGAATACGACGTTCCATCACGGCCAGTGGCTGCAAACCACCGTCAGCCGGCCCGAAATGACTCAATTTGGGGGCCGATTCATTCCCGTTCACTTTGTTGGAGGGTTGGTTGAAGGCGTAACCGCGGCCGGCGGTCTCAACTTTAACTACAACGTTGGAGTCGGCAATGGACGCGGATCCATCATCAGCCGCGGTGGGGATGCCGGTGATAACAACAATGCCCGCGCCTGGCTGGTGAACACGTTTGTGCGGCCTGACCGGCTGTATGGTTTGCAGATCGGCGGGTCCGTTTATCGCGACACCGTCACGAGCGGTGGTCGCGACTACAAGGAGTGGATTACTTCGACGCATGTCGTATGGAACCGGGAAACCCCGGAACTGCTCGCGGAGTTCGCCAACGTTCGGCACGAGAATCTGACTGTACCAACTGCGCCCATCTCGAATAGTCAGGCCTACTATGTTCAGGCCGCCTATCGCTTGCCGTACGCCGACAGAAAATGGAAGCCCTACTATCGTTACGAATACATTCATGTTCCGCTATCCGATACGATGTTGCAGCCAATACAGAATCTCTCTGGATCCACTGCCGGTATCCGTTACGACATTGCCAGCTTCGCGGCGATGAAATTCGAATACCGCAACCAGCGCCGCCTGCCGGGTCAACCTCGGATCAAGGGTGGATTCATCCAAACCAGTTTTACGTTTTGAGGAGAGCAGATGCACCGAATCAAGATTCTCGTCACACTCGGCCTGTTCTTCCTGGCGCTTGGTCTCATCCTGCAGGCGGCGCCTGCTGCAGACGTGGCCGTCGTCGTGCACCGCGACGTGGCGTTGGACAATCTCACCTTCGCCGAACTGCGTAAGATTCTGCTCGGCGACCGGCAGTTCTGGTCGTCGAACAGCAGGGTGACACTACTCATCCGAGCGCCTGTCGCCCCTGAGCGCGATGTTGTGATCAAAAACGTCCTTCAGATGAGCGAGGCGCAATTTCGACAATACTGGATAGGCAAGGTGTTCCGAGCGGAAAGCGCGGCCGCACCGAAGACCGTTTACACCAATGAAATGGCCGCTGCGCTCGTCGGCAGCATTCCCGGATCGATAGCATTCATCGAATCCACTCAGGTTCCGAAGGGGACAAAGGTGCTCCGAATCGACGGTTTGTTGCCTGGCGACAAAGGATATCCACTCAGCTATTCGAAACCATGACGATTCAGCGAAGACTCTCTCTTTCTTTCCTGATCATCCTCATGCTGTTCGCTGTGAATCTCGTCATCTATTTTTGGGGAAATCAGCGACGGCTATCGACGGTTGAAGGCCTTCGCAGCGCCCTGTCGCGACAAGCATTGATAGCCGTGCTGAATCAGAACCTTAATAATATCCAAAAGCAGATAACCCTTCTCAGTCAGGTGGCCACGGAATCGTCCGCTTCGACTGGGGCGGATCCGACAGACGTGGCGGAATTCAATAAGCAGCTAAAGAAGGTCGAGCAGGACATTAATGAATTGCACAGTCTCTCCGAGCCGGACACAAAAGCAAACATTGCTGCCTTCGCAGAGGCCTATCAACAACTCAGCACTTCGTGGCGCGTGTTCTATGAGAATTTTGGTGTGGATCAGGCGAAGGCGATTACCGAACTGGTCGTCCGCGCGGAACCTCTCGCCCAGGAGGTCATCCAACAGCGCTTGCCACAACTGCAGCAAGGCGAAAATGTCCGCGTCGAGGCAGCCAGCGCCAACTTCTACGACGTTGCACGCCTGACCGATCGCACCACGATGCTGATCTTTTTGCTCTCAGCCGTGGTTGCGTTCACCCTGGCCGGTGTCGTCTCCCGACAATTGACTTCCGGTCTGAATCGATTAAGGGAGGGCGCCGCGTCCATTGGAGCCGGAAACCTCGAAAAACGCATTGAAATCAGGGGCAAAGACGAACTGTCCGAACTAGCCGGATCATTCAACGACATGACCGGCGACCTCTCGCTCGCACGCGATCAACTGACCCGCGTCAATGAGCAGGAAAGGAAGAAGAGTGAGGAGCTCGAAAAGGCATTGGATCAGCTTCGAAAGGCTCAGGATCAACTTGTCGTCCAGCAGAAACTTGCGTCGTTGGGTTCATTGACTGCGGGCATCGCCCACGAAATCAAGAACCCGTTAAATTTCGTGACCAATTTCGCAGAAGTCTCCGTGACCATGGTGAACGAACTTCGGGAGACATTGGACGAACAGAAAGCTCGACTCGATGCCCGGGTGATCGAAAACATCGACGAAATCCTCGTCGATCTCCAACAAAACGTCCGGAAGATTCAGGAACATGGCAAACGCGCCGACGGCATTGTTCGCAACATGCTGATGCATTCGCGCGGCCACTCGGACGAGCGCAACCTGACCAATCTGAACACCCTGCTGGCCGAATACGTGAAGCTGGCTTATCACGGCATGCGCGCCCAGAATACGAACTTCAACGTTACGATTCAGGAAGAATACGATCCGTCCCTGGAACCGGTTGTCGTTGTTGCGCACGATCTGAGCCGAGTGTTTCTCAATATTGCGAATAATGCCTGCTACGCCGCGTTCGAAAAAAAGAAACGGCTTGGCGACGGCTTCTCACCGACCGTGCGGGCCACAACAAAGAGTCTACCCTCCGCTGTGGAGATCCGGATTCGTGACAACGGAGATGGCGTACCGGAGAATGTGCAGAAGCGGATATTCGAGCCATTCTTCACCACGAAACCGGCCGGTTCCGGAACCGGTCTCGGTCTGTCGATGAGCTTTGAGATCATTGTCCAACAACATAAAGGCCGGCTCGAACTCAACTCCGATCCCGGTCAGTTCGCAGAGTTCATCATCACGTTGCCCAAAACCACCTGAACGAGGACCAACAGGATGCCTTTTAAAGTACTGATCGTCGATGACGAACCTGATCTCGAGTTGCTCATCCGGCAACGCTTCCGCAAGAGAATCAAGGACGGCGAGTTCGAGTTCGTATTCGCCCACGATGGGCAGGAAGCGCTCAACAAACTCAATGAGGATCCCGACCTCGATGTCGTCATGAGCGACATCAACATGCCGGTCATGGACGGCCTGACTCTCCTCCTTCGACTCTCGGATATCAATCGCAGTTTGAAGGCGGTCATTGTATCGGCCTACGGCGACATGCAGAACATCCGTACGGCCATGAACCGCGGCGCCTACGACTTTCTGATCAAGCCGATCGACTTTCAGGATTTTGAGCTCACTCTGAACAAAACTATTCAGGAACTCGAATCGATCAAACAGGGACTCCGCGCTCGCGAAGAACTGACAGCCCTTCAACTCGAGCTCGGTATCGCCGCGCGCATACAACAGTCCATCCTGCCGCGGACATTCCCGCCATTTCCGACCAGGACCGATTTCGACATCTACGCTCAGATGACGCCGGCCCGGGAAGTTGGCGGCGATTTCTATGACTTCTTCTTTCTCGACAAGGACCGCTTGGGCATCGTTATTGCCGACGTTTCCGGCAAAGGAGTGCCTGCGGCTATCTTCATGGCTGTCTGCCGCACATTGCTCCGGGCTACGGCTCTCCAGGGATTCCCTGCGGGTGAATGCATCAAGTACGTCAATGATGTGCTCACGCGACAAAGCGACGCGGCGATGTTTGTTACCGTCTTTTACGGTATCCTTCACACCAACACCGGCGAACTCGAGTTTTGCCTCGCCGGCCACAATCCGCCGTTTGTTCTCTCGCCGTCAAAGGGCCTTCGAATTCTCGACAAGCCATCGGGACTGATGGCCGGCGCTTTCGAACACGCCACTTACGAGACGGGTAGAACCGCCCTCAGCCCGGGCGATACCGTTTTCCTGTATACGGATGGTGTTACCGAATCCGTGAACATATCAGGTCAGTTTTTCACCGATCAACGGCTGCGCAGTCTGCTCGAAGATTTCCCTGGAGGTTCAGCGGAGGAACTCGTTGCTGCTACCTTCAACGACGTGCGGCGCTTTGTTGTTGACGCCCCTGCGGCCGATGACACTACTGTTCTCGCACTGAAGTATCTCGGAAGTTAAGACTGTAGCGGCGAATTCCCCGGCCGTTAAGAGCCGCGTAGCGGCGACATTTCCCTGGCCCACGGCTTCAGCCGTGGGCCACGTACGCGGAGGAATCCAGCGCCGTTACGCGACCGATATTCATCATCGTGCCGCCCCTTCCGGGGCTGCGACACGTTAAACCAACCGGACCCCACGGCTGAAGCCGTGGGCTATGGGAAATGTCGCCGCTAACTAACGCGGCTGGAAACGTTCGGCAGCAGCCCCTTAACGGATCTCGCTTAAGGCCGCACCTGACCCGGAACGAGCGATGCCGGGTAAACAATTGTTCCTGTCTTATCGTGATAGGTGTGACACGTGACGCAATCCGCGCTTGCAGCTCCTGAACCATGACAATGCAGGCAGGTAGTTTTGCCGGGTAGAAGGACATCTTCAGTCTGGCTGCTGTTCTTTACGTCTGCGTGACATGACGCGCACTGAAGCATTCGGTGTTGAGCATGCCCGAAATGGCTGTGCTTAAACCATTGCAACGGAATATTGGGTGTTTCCACGACCGGTATCGGCGACGAGAGATTCGAGATCATGTGGCATTCCGAGCATCTGGTCTGGAGCAGCAAACGGTTCGCCGACGTGATTTGACGCTCCAGCGTCTCCGGTAGATTGCGCGGCGCATCGGAAAGCATCTGTCTTAATGCTGCCAGTGAGCGCACGCTGGTTCGGTTTTCAATCTTACGTCCAGCAAGTCTCGCCAGTTCAACACGGACAAAAGCTTCAACCAATTGTGGATCTTCATGAGGAGCCTGCTCGGGACTGCGTGGATCGAATGCGAGCGAGTGACACGACTGACAGTCGCGCTCGAATTCGACCGGCATCATTGTGCTCCCGTCCTTGCCCAACCGATGACAATCCGTGCACTGCATTTGAACAGGACGGCCATCGGGCCCTGGAAGATCCGCTCTCAGGTGTATCTGATGATTCAGTTTTATTGCCGAAGAATCTCGACGTCGCTCGGCGATGACTCGAAACTCCGGATGATGATCTCCGGAAAATGAGGTAACGGTCTTCGCAAAGGTTGTCGAGCCCGCAACTTCAAGAGAACGGTGACACTGAGTGCAGTGACCGTCCACTACCAGCGCGGGGCGGGCCGTTTCGCCCTGATGTTCCAGGTGACAGCCGGCGCATGGTGGCTGGACGCCTTGCCGGCCTTCGTAGACCTGGTTTTGATGGTGGACCGGACCGGCGTGGCACTTCTCGCAAGCCGCGTTTGTGACATTGCGAAGAAACAGAGCGGCGCCGGCCCCCGTATGGCAGGACTGACACTGACCGCCGATAACACTATGCTCGCGCGACAACGGTCCCGGACTGAAGACGTCGTTTCGTCCGATGATCGTCAGTGCCAGAATCCATACCGCAGCCACAGCCGCTGCCGCTACGGACAGTCGATTCATCAGGGTTTTCGTTGTCATTGCCCGCTCAAGAATCGAAGCGACATCACTACGTGAGCGACAGTCAAGACCAGGACGGCGGCTGACAACGGAGCGTGGATCAATAACCAGTTGTGAAGTATGTGATGCAGCCTCATCTGCCTTGTCAGGTCTCGTCGTTGCCGCACCATAGTGCGGAGATCCTCGATCACTGGATGCGCAGGTGGAGCCGTAATTTTGCGTAGCTGGCTGAAGACGGCATCACTCCGGAGTTCCGTCGACAGTAGCCGGCTCGGTTTTTGTCCCCTGAGGAACGGAGTAAGCTCATCCGTATAGAAGCGCTTGATGTGTTCGTAGGTTCGGTTATCCGGTTCGGTATCGGTCTTCCCGGCTTTTGGAGCCAGTGATTCCACGCGTTGTTGCGCCTTGGACACGAGTTGATCGATAAATTTATCTGCCTGATCGAAGACGACCTCGGTCGGAATCTGTTCCATCATGAGGCGCGGAAGGATCTGCTGAAGCAAGGTGCCCACCAATCCGGACACGATCACCAACGTGAACAATACGAATAAAACCGTATTCAGCGTGCCATTCACGCGAAAGCCGCTGTGAAACAGGACCATCAAAAAGCTCAGCAGTCCCAGCCACAGGTGTCCCCGCATCCAGAACTGCATGCGGCCGACATGAAGCGTCGGGTACTTACGGCGTGCTCCGAGCAGCGCCGCAAAAACCATCAAGCCGATGGCGACTGTTCCGAAGAGAAGGCCGGGCCAGCTGCCACCTGACGGACCATTGGGAGAATTCATCGCGTAGAGCGCATAGCCTACCGCACTGCCTGATCCGACGGCGAGAATGCCCCAAATCCATGGTCTGTTATTCGAATCGATAATCACTTAGGGTCCGGGAAAGTGATTCCCACGAGCTCCTGATCGAAGAATTTCATTGGTTCGACGCGATGCGCGGCGTCGTGAGGACACGCGTACACGCAACTAGGTTCGGCGTGTTCCTTGCAGAAGTCGCAAACCGTCGCTTTCTTGCCAACCACCTCTTTAGTCTGACCCGTTTCGGTGTCTACCTGCACGTGGGTGAATTCGTGCATGGTGATGTTGCCGTATGGGCAGTTCTTGGCGCAAAGACCACAACCGATGCACCAATCCTTGATCATGACTTCCAGCGAATCCAGCCGTTGTATCGAACCCACCGGACAACCGATCATGCAAAGCGGATCAAGGCATTGGCGGCAGGCAGTAGCGATCAGGTACTTGTCGTATTTCACGCCCTCTCGAATCAAGCGGCTGATCCCGTCGTGGGCTGAGCTGCAGGCA
>Ga0137427_10001197_pt1 | contig 12004 bp, 8 predicted proteins | sample EasRivERMZT700_2_FD_102309 | JGI IMG/M metagenome (GOLD analysis project Ga0137427, IMG submission 102309) | Soil microbial communities from meander-bound floodplain in the East River, Colorado, USA - East River MetaG ERMZT700_2 | ecosystem: Environmental > Terrestrial > Soil > Floodplain ...
CAGATTGGCGCTCCGGGAAAACTGGAAGGTACGAACAGCCAGACGACTCTGAACCGGCCCACCAACTTTGAATTCGATGGCACCGACGTATACATCGCGGATTCGGGCAATCGTCGCATCGTTGTGTTGGATGCCGGAACCGGTGCCTACAAACGACACTGGGGTGCATACGGCAAGGCGCCCGAAAACACGGACCTCGGTCCTTACGATCCCAATGCGGCTCCGGCGCAGCAGTTTCGCGGCGTAAGCTGCGTCCGTGTTGCAAAGGACGGCATGGTCTATGTATGTGACCGCGTCAATAATCGCATCCAGGTTTTCCAGAAGGACGGCAAATTCGTGAAAGAGATGGTCGTCTCCAAGACCACCTTGGGCGGTGACAATGGCGGAGGGGTTTGGGACATTGGGTTCTCGAAGGATCCGCAGCAGCGATTCCTCTATGTCGCTAATGGTTACGACAAGAAGGTTCACGTCCTTCAGCGAGACACGCTTGCGACATTAACCAGTTTTGGAACGGGTGGACGCATGGTCGGCCAGTTCGTCGGCGTCGGCAGCATTGCCGTGGATTCCAAAGGCAACGTCTATACCGGCGAAACCTTCCAGGGAAAACGTGTTCAGAAGTGGAACTTCCGTGGCCTGGCGAATGTCCCGGCCAGCCGTTAGGCAGAAAGGATCGAAGTATGAAACGGAACCTATTGATCGGTGCGTCGTTCCTTGTGCTTCTGTTGGCCCTCAGCGTCGCTGAGGTTTCACTGGAGAAAACAGCGGACGCTCAGGCGAAAGGCGCCGTCATGGCGCCGAGATACGAAGTGGATCCATTCTGGCCGAAAACCTTGCCGAACAAATGGCACATCGGCCTGACGATCGGTGTCGGAATCGATGCTCAGGACAAAGTGTGGATCATCCACCGAAACAACCAGTTGTCGGATAGCGAAGTCGGGTCGGAAGGAGCCGCAGCTCCTCCGGTGTTGGCATTTGATCCGGCAGGTAATGTCGTTCAAAGCTGGGGCGGACCCGATGCCCAGAATCGTTATCAATGGCCGGAATCCAATCATGGAATCACCATCGACCATAAAGGTAACGTCTGGATCGGTGGCAACGGCGGGCCGGATTCACACGTCCTGAAATTCACGCAATCCGGACAGTTCATTTCGCAGTTTGGCAGATCCGGAGCGAACATCTCAGCCAATCCTCAGGGACTCGGCAGCAACGATCCCGAGAATTTCGGCCGCGTTGCCAAGATCACCATCGATGCCAAGGCGAACGAAGCCTACCTGGCGGACGGCTATTTGAACAAACGCGTCGCGATCATCGACATGGATACAGGCAAGATGAAGCGGTTCTGGGGCGCGTACGGCAACAAGCCGAGCGACGAGAACATGGGCGGGTACGATCCCGACCTCCCGCTTATCCAGCAGTTCCGGTCGCCGGTGCACTGCGCCGACGTTTCCAACGACGGTCTCGTCTATGTGTGCGATCGTCCGAACGACCGCATTCAGGTCTTCACGAAGGAAGGGAAATTCGTCTCCGAAAAACGGATTGCGCCGCGTACGCGGGGCGACGGTTCGACGTGGGATATCGCCTTCTCCAAAGATGCGGAACAAAAGTACATGTTCGTTGCGGATGGAAAGAACGAACGAATTTATGTCATGGATCGCAAGAGCATGGAGATTCTGACCACGTTCGGCGATGGCGGACGTCAGCCTGGGCAATTCTTCGCCGTCCACAGCATAGCGATCGACTCGAAAGGCAACCTCTACACCACCGAAACGTATGAGGGTCGCCGCGTTCAGAAGTTTGTGTATAAGGGGCTTGCTCCGGTAACCAAGATGGATCAGGGAACCGTCTGGCCCACCACCACGAAGAAGCAGTAGGAAGAAACCACAAGAGGCGCAAGAAGCACAAAAGGGAATTCGGGGTCAGGCACGTAAGACTGATAAAACAAGTGCCCGACCCCGAATTCGGGTCAGGCACGTAAGACTGATAAAACAAGTGCCCGACCCCGAATTCGGGTCAGGCACGTAAGACTGATAAAACAAGTGCCTGACCCCGAATTCGGGTAAGGCACATAAGACTGATAAAACAAGTGCCTGACCCCGAATTCCCTTTTGTGCTTCTTGCGCCTCTTGTGGTTTTCTTCCGGCTCCCCGTTCGGTTCCACGTTCAAACCTTGAATTCCTCTAATTCTCGATTTCCTTAAACGCGGTGGATGTAGTTTAATGTCGGCCCGATGTCATCGATGAAACTTCAAGAGGGGCACGATCTCCAGCGTCGGTTGGATCGCTGGAGGCAAAGGTCGGGAAGGGGGATCGCGGCGGCAATCCGGCTAAACGGCGAGGTGCAGTGGCTCGGCATTTCCGGTATCCCCGAGCTGAACGCGCAGTTTCTCATTTACAGCATCACCAAGACGATTACCGGTGTGTGTATTCTCAGACTTGAACAGGCTGGAGCCCTTTCCGTCAAGGAACCTTTGGTCGATTTCCTGCCCAGGATGGGTTTCGATCAACGAATCACGCTACAACACCTGCTCAGACACACGAGCGGACTTCGAGATTATGGCGGTCTCCCCGAATATCACCGCGACCTGCGGGCCCATCCAGCCCGGCCTTGGACCGAAAGAGAGTTTCTCGACGCCACTGTAAAATACGGGTCGCTTTTCGCTCCGGGCATCGGCTGGCATTATTCAAATATCGGTTACATGTTATTGCGCCGGGTTCTCGAAAAAGCCACGAAGAAATCGTTCCGGGCCTGCGTCGATGACCTGATTTGCCGGCCACTCGGACTCGTCAAGACCTATGTGGCTGAGAATATCGGCGACCTCGCGGATCTGGTCCCGGGTTACGGGCGTGAAGTCTCCAAGAAGGGTGAACCGCTGGATGTGCGCAGGCGATACCATCCAGGCTGGTGTGCTCCAGGTGTTGCAGTCTCCACGACGGCAGAGATCACCTTGTTCTTCGACAAACTGTTTGCCGGCGAGTTACTGAACGAGACGTGTCTGGCCAAGATGCTGGAGTTGGTTCCCGTTCCGGGGCGTCATCCGCCCGCGGTCTCGCCAAGCTACGGTCTGGGAATCGCCTCTGATCCGGACGCTCCAATGGGTGCCAGCTACGGTCATGGAGGCGGTGGGCCCGGCTATTCCGTGACGACGTCGATTTTGCCCCGACTTTCAATCGGTCGATTTGCGATTGCCGTTTTCGCCAACGCCAGCGGGGTGGATGTGGCTCGCGTGCAGCGAATGCTCGCGGAGACCGCCATCAAAGAGCATTTCTCGTAATCGTAACGGTTACAATTAAGTCGACGGCGCCCACATCGAATCGTTCCGGAAATGGGAACGGCAAGATCTGAATCGAACACCTGTGTTCTCGCACCATACTGATCTAAACCACTTTCCTTTGGCAGCCGGTGTGCCACAATCGGACTCCACAAATAAGGAGGCGCATCATGTCTTCGATCTGGCGTGACTGCCGATTCGCTGCACGGTCTCTCTGGAAGCAGCCCGCTTTCACTCTCGTAGCGGTTCTAACCCTGGCTTTGGGGATCGCTGCCAACACCGGCATCTTCAGTCTCGTCAGTGCGCTGATGTTCAAAGCGCCGTCCATTGCGGAACCGGATCGGGTGGTCGTGATGTGGCATACGACGAGAGACAGGATTGTCCAGGGTCCCGTCTCCTATCTCGAACTGCAGGACTGGCGCTCTCTCAGTCAAAGTTTTGAAGCGATCGCGGCATATAAGTCCTTGAGCATGGTCCTGCTGAACGAAGGCCGAGCCGAGCGCCGCCAGGGCTTGCGCGTGACCTCGAATTTCCTCTCATTTCTCAAAATAGATCCGATTCGAGGCCGCGACTTCCAGGCTGATGAAGAACGCCGAGGCGCCGCGCCTGTGGCGATGATCAGTTACCAGTTCTGGCAAAGCCGCTTTGGCGGCAGTGAGGATGCAATCGGGGCGAAGCTGGATCTGAATGGAAAACCGTTTACCGTTACCGGAATCCTGCCGCAGTCGATCAATTTTCCTTTGGCGCAAAACGTCGACATCTTGACCACAATCGCCGAAGAAGAAGGTAATCTCGACGAACGCGGCGCACAGGTATTGCTGGCCGTCGGGCGCTTGAAAGCCGGTGTGACGTTCAACCAGGCGCAGACAGACATTGCACGCGTGGCTGACATCCTCACCGAGCGATATCCCCAGTACAACCGGAACGTCACCGCCTATATCGTGCGCCTTGAAACGCAGATTGTCGGGAAGGATGTTCGCCGCGCGTTGTGGCTATTATTCGGCACGGTCGCGTTCATCCTCTTGATCGCTTGTACCAACGTCACAAACCTGATGCTTGTCCGCTCCGCTGGACGGCAGAAGGAGTTGGCGCTACGCGTTGCGCTGGGCGCCGGAAGATATCAAGTTATCCGCGAACTGTTGTTGGAGAGCCTGATCCTCTCCGCAATGGCTGGAGGCATCGGCCTTCTGGCCACGTCTTGGGGTCTGACGGCGATCAAATATTACGGACAGACACAACTGCCGCGGATCGGTGAAGCGACAATTGACGCTCGAGTGCTGGCATTCACAATAGGCGTATCGGTACTGACTGCCCTGCTCTTCAGCCTGCTGCCGGTGCTCAAAGCCTCCACTCCTGATTTGAATGAAATCTTGAAAGCAGGCTCACGCGGGTCGACGAACGATAGCGGCGTCCGCTTTTGGCGCGATTCCCTCGTCATTGCTGAAGTTGCGCTGGGTTTCGTCCTGCTTGTCGGCGCAGGGTTGATGATTCGCAGTCTCACGAATCTGGTAAACGTCAATCCTGGCTTCGACCCGACCAATGTATTGATGAGCCGCATCACCATGAGCAATCCGATTTACAATGAGGCCGCCGCCCGGGTTCGCTTTGTCAACGAAGCGTTGCAGCGACTTCAAGCGCTGCCGGGAATCGAAAGCGCGGCCTTCGTGGCGCCAATGCCGTTCAGCGGCGCAAACGTCGGCAGCGATTTCAGAATTGAAGGCCGTCCTGAGCCGCAGCCCGGCGAGGAACCCGGCGCCTACAATCGGAGCGTCACCGCGAATTATTTTCAAACGATTCGAATTCCTTTGAAGAAAGGTCGTTACTTCACCGAACAGGATCGGCCCGGTCAGGTGGGCGTGGCCATCATCAACGAAACTCTCGAGCGTTTGGTCTTTGCCGGCGAGGATCCGATCGGCAAGCGCATTTCGCACATCGGCGCGAATCAGAACAAAGGCGATCCGGAGGTTTACGAGATTGTCGGCGTCGTGAGGGACATCCATCACACGAGCTTGACGAACGCCGCAGCGCCGGAGTTGTATCTGCCGTTTTCGCAGAACAGTTGGACCTGGGGACATATCTTCATTCGCGCTTCGCACAATCCTTCGGATCTGGCGAAGACCCTTGCGGACACGATTCAGTCGGTCGATGGCAGCGTTTTGGCGTGGGGCGTTCAACCGCTTGAAGGCGCCATCGAGGCCACAACCGCGCAGTCTCGCTTCTACACATTTCTGTTTAGTCTCTTCGGTGCGACCGGCTTGGTGCTGACGCTGACGGGTATCTACAGCGTCATTTCCTATACGGTGTCGCAGCGCATGCGTGAAGTCGGAATCCGGATGGCGCTCGGCGCGGAGTCAGCGGATGTGCTCAAGCTGATCTGTGGCCGCGGCATGCTGCTCGCGACAGTGGGAACGGTGCTTGGCGGCGTCGCCGCATTTGCTCTGACGCGATCGATGGCGAAACTGCTGTTCAACCTGAGTCCCGGTGACGCGACAACCTTCGTCGTCATCACGCTTTTGGTTCTTGCCGCCGCACTGCCGGCCTGCTGGATCCCGGCGCGGCGCGCGACGAAAGCGGATCCGACGCTGGCGCTCCGCGTGGAGTAACGACGTTCGTGAAACTTGTCATCGCGATCGAATTTTACCCAATCGCGCGAGCGCGAAAGAAGTGAGTGTTCACCTGCGAAGCCTTCACCAGCCTCGTCGAAGAAGCGTCAACGGACCATCAGGGACAGGCCCCAGGATTTCCAGCATGGGTCTGCCCCTGAACGGTTTACGCGCCGATGAAGATCTTCGACGGGCTCCAATCGGTGTAACCGAGCTTACCCAGCGCACGGACCTGGAACTGATAGGTTCCGGCCGGCGTGAGGCCGCTGATGGTGACCTTCTTGGGGCTGGTCAGTGTTAGCGTGGTCCAGGACTCGGGCGTTCCACCACTGCCGTCGAGCGCGTAACGCACATCGAATGCAATGGCCCCTGTCTGGGGTTCGACCTTCACAACGGTTTGTCCGCTGTTCGGGCCGCGGTCGATCGAGCTGAACTTCGCCTGTACCAACGGCTGCGGCTGCGTCCGTGTCTTGGAAGCTGCCGTGAAACCGCTGGTATTGAACGTCGCCAGATCGTTGTTACACATTGCCTCGACATAATGTCCAAGCAGCGCGTACATCTTGATGACCACCGCGCGTTGGTTGTGTTTGGCGCTGATGGCTTTCTTTCCGCCATCTTCCGCATCGACAATCGACGCACTGAAGCTGTCAAGAGCCTGCCGGAAATCCGGCAGGACGATCGGCGTGTTCGGATATGCCGGATTGTTCAACAAGCCGCTGTAGGCGGTGTTACCCGCTTTCAGGACCTCCGTATCCGACACTCCATGGAAACCAACCTTCGCCTTGATCTTCTTGATCGCACTTTTAATGATGTCTGTCATAACTTTCACCTCCTTTCCTGACGGATTTGTTACCTGACGGCCTCCAACGAAAAATTGAAGCCGTATATTGTGTGTAATCCGGAAGAGCGGCAAAGTGGCTGAAAGAAAACTCGTGAGCCTGAAATTTCCGGGAGAGCCGGAGGCGTGGGCCGTTATAACCACAATGTCATCGTATTGTTCTCAATCCGGAGATTGTGTTCGCTTTCCGTCAGGGTTGTTCGCAATTCGCCGATTGGCGCCACAATGCCGCCGCTGTGCGGACCACTCTTCGATTGCGATCGCACTCCTGCGAGTTGATCTAAGATGCCGGAATCGTGATTACGATCCGGCAGGTTTGGTCAAGGCCTCCCGATGGTGATCACAATCTCACGGCTTTGGCCAAAACCCCAGGGTTGCGAACTTTTCCCCGGGATTGAAGACGCAACACGGTAATTGCGGACACAGTCGGCGGATTGTCTCTGCGCATGCCGCGTTGTCACGAGAACCACACCGTTTCAATCGCAACACGTAGACTAGGACCACAATCCGGAAGTTGGGGCCAAGACTGACGGGACGGGATTACAAACCTCGGACTCTGGATACAATCGCCGGATCGCGGTCACAATCGGCCAAATGTGCAATCCAACGTTTGCGAACACCTCGGCAGGTTTCAGACATGACGCTCACTGTGGCCTATTGCCTGCAACTGTACCCGGCGCTCCACAACGTCCTCAATCATCCTGAAGAATTTGAACTGGTAAAGATAACCGAGCGAATGACCGCTGTCGTTCACAAATAGCAGTCACGTCGGGTAGCCGACGTCTTAACTTCCGAGAATGCTACTTCTGGGATCGCTGAGATGGTTACTAAACATAGCGGCGTCTATCGCGAGCAATCGTGGACTGAGGGCTAGAGCTGCGCTAGAGCAACGGTTTCCTAAGCCGTCCAGTCGCCCTAAACCAACCGGCTCGGACCTTCAACAACCTGATCATCTTCCAGCATTTACGCTTACTGTTGTCGATTCTCGTAGGTACCTTGTGACCCACGGCGGTTCAATGAGAACGATTTGTTTTGAGCCGAACTGGGAAATAGTGGTGAATGAAAGTCCTATCCACTAGGATACCGTTAGAGGCTGTGCTTTGTTCTGATAGTTCTTCGTTGAGGAAAGAGACTGTGCAATCAGATCCCGTCATGCTTGCCTTGAGAGCCGATTTCACTGCTGCGATGGAAGCGTTCGACTCGCACGCTTTTAAAGACATGAACATCATGGCTAACCGGATTCTTAGCGATATCGTCTTCGGAGGGCAGGAGTACAGAAAATACATTTTGACCGGGCACATCTTGAAGACGATCTCAGGCAGCCTTGCCCAAACGTCGGGCGAGGGATATGACACGGTTGAGATTCACAACGCCGTCGAAAAAATTCTAAACAAGCTTCAGGAAACTCTCCACAATCCTATAAGCAATGCTGACGTTTGGAATACCTTCGCGGAATACGAATCTGGAAGTCGTCTGCTCAGGTGTCCTCCATCCGAAAGAAAGGCGTACAAGGAAGCCAATCCGCAGTTTACTCGATTACTTTCTGCCTTTCTGTTTGAAAACATTCTCCCCGACATCGACACCATGTGTCGCGTTGATGGGGGAATAGTTCAAAGTTCTTCAGGGGACTTTGAGCGCGCTATCCGCACCAATGGATGCGAACTTCGCGAGCTAATCCTTCATTCAGTTTTCATCACGTTTTCACGAGTATTTGACTATCTGTATTTCGAGTCTATGCCGCCAACTGGCAATTTCGACAGTACGGGAATGAAGGCTAAGGTGGAGCCGTACTTGAAAACAATGCTTGAGACTTATGCGAAAATAAAAAAGGGTGAGGATCCTGTGACTATTGGTAATCCAACGATCGAACAATTCTGCGAGCAATGGCGCATTTTGTTCCTGAAGTACAACGAAATTTCTCGGCCTGGGCAGCAAGCACAAGCTCCTCGAATCGAGTTGCCCAAAGCGGCAAAGGATCAGATTAGTGAGTCCCTTAAACGGGCAATACAGGCGGATCTTGCTAAGGCGCCACGGGCAGTCCCTCAGGAAGGAAAGAAGTGATTACCGAACTCTTGCGACACTTCCCCCGCGATACTGATCCAGCGGTAGTAGCCGATTTAGTGGTTTCCTATATCGAGCAAAGTCTACCCTCGATTCTCCAAGAAGTATCGCTGCCTAAAACGATGTCGCCCACCCAGCGATCAACAGAGAGAAACCGTCTCAGGGGAAAGCACGGTTACAGACAGGTTCCTAAGAGCGCTCGCCCTTTGATTCAAGCGAAGTTGGATCAAGCCGACAGAGTGGATGCCTTCTGGAATGTTAGAAACCAGATTAAGCAAGCCTCGCTTCCAACGGCATCGGCAACCCTCGGCCCTGCATTTACAGTGCCGATAGATGCATCGGCGGCACCAAGCGTTATGCGTCGGGAGATTCGGGATTTTACGGAGACCTTCCTTCCGGTGCGTTCACACTCATTTACGGGAAATCGTACGGCATGGAATCCTCGCCAAGACAGTACAGCCGAATTGTCCGAATCGACCGTCCGAGACATACAAGCATCGTCGTTCCTCGGAAGGCTTTCTGGTGCCGACGCGCGCGGTAAGTTTGCGTTGATCCAGAAAGGTCGCTTAATAGAATTCGTCGACGTGAAGCTTGCGTCCGCCGACTTGCTGCCGGGTACTCAACAAATCGAAGTTCCGATCCAAGACTTATACAAGAAACTGGACTTGACCGCCTTAATGAAAGCCTATAGCCGACTAGCACAAGGGCAGCCATTGTCATCCAGTCTGTCCCGGGTGACTGAAGCGAGACTAATCGATGCTCTCGTGGCGGCCCTCGAACTTGAAGAACAGTGGGGTGTTTTAAATCGCCACAGACTTTACCTGATAACCAAGCGGCACACCGCAGGTCTTCGAGCGGGTGAAAACCGTGAGCTTGAGAGACTCCAGGACGTCGCAAGGGAGCGCGCCAATCGAATAGCGCCACGGCCGCTTTCGACCGTTGAATTCCTGAAAGACTATGTTCAAAAAGCCGGTCTGTCAGACGAAGTATAGTCTCGATAACAAATGATCCAGCCATTTGTATATTCAGGGACCGAGCATCAGCGTCGGCACGGACCAGACGGTTATACCAACTACAAGACATACAAAGATTGGCTGCGAGATGAGTTCGCTTTTCGGTGTGTTTACTGCCTAGTCCGAGAGCGCTGGTATCCAAACACGAGCAATGCTTTTTGTGTAGAGCATTCAAAGCCCCAGCGCGAGGCGCCCGAGTTGGCATTGTCATATGACAACCTTCTCTACGCCTGTAACACATGCAACTCTTTCAAGTCAGACACGGAGGATATTCTCAATCCCTGCACCGACGCCATGGCGGATCATTTGGCCGTACTTCCCGATGGGACGATCAATCCGTTGACCACTGTTGGCTGCATCCTCGTCGATGCACTGGATCTGAATGGTCCGGATATAGTGTCTATGCGCAAAGACTACCTGGTGTTCGCCCAGGGGCTTAATGACGGATCGCTAAGGCCACCGGACGTTGCCGACACTATTCGGTCCCGTTTTGCGTTTCCTGATGACCTGCCCGACCTAAGGACAAGCAAACCACCAAAGAACAGCCGCCCCGATGGCGTTAACGCTACTTACTTCGTTCGACGGTCAGCCGGGAGTTTGCCAGCCACTTATTGAGCTCAAGATGTGAACCATCGGTAAACCGTTGCGACCGATACCTCCAATTTCTGAGCGCGAGGCTCCATCCCTGCTGGCACAGGCTTAGGACCTCTGGTCGGACCCAAAGCGGACGGTTTGAATTGCTCGCGTCATCATTTCAGTCCTCCCTCGTCGCCCAGCGTTTACCCATCGCGTGCCTCAAACAGATCCTTTCGTGTCCCGGATTCGGAATTCGAGCCAAGAGAACTCATCCGTAACGACAAGAATCCGAACCCGGTTTTGTGCTTCTTGCGCTTCTTGTGGTTACTTCCCTTTCCCCAAGTGCATAATCGGTTATTGGAGGTTCGATGGCGGTCGCGATGGACAAGATCGTTTCGCTGTGCAAGCGGCGCGGTTTTCTTTTTCAAGGCAGTGAATTGTACGGTGGCCTGCAAGGCACGTGGGACTACGGCCCGATGGGCGTCGAGTTGAAGAACAATGTGAAGCGGGCATGGTGGCGTGCGAACGTCTATGAACGCGACGATATGGAAGGCCTCGATTCGGCGATCCTGATGAATCGTCTCGTCCTTAAGTATTCGGGTCACGAAGCAACATTTTCCGATCCTCTTGTCGATTGCCGGAAATGCAAGAAAAGATATCGAGCGGACCAGGTTGATCCGGCCGAGAAGTGCGCGGCTGGCGGTATGCATGATTTCACGGAGCCGCGACCCTTTAACCTCATGTTCAAAACGACCGTTGGGCCCATTGAAGACGACGACGCGATCGCCTACCTTAGGCCTGAAACCGCGCAGGGCATCTTTACGAACTTCAAGAATGTCCTCGACTCCACAAATCGAAAACTACCATTCGGGATCGCTCAGATCGGCAAGGCTTACCGGAATGAAATCACTCCAAAGAACTTCATATTCCGCGTACGAGAGTTCGAACAGATGGAGATCGAATACTTTGTGATGCCGGGGTCGGACGAAGAGTGGCATGAGCGCTGGATCGCCGACCGGGTGGCGTGGTACCACGAGTATGGAATCCGGCCGGAAAACCTAAGAAAGTATGTCAACCAGGGCGCGGAACTGTCGCACTACTCGAAGGCGACGACGGACTTGATGTATCGCTTTTTTCCGGAGCGCGCAGACGAAAACAAGCAGTTCGAGGAGGTGGAGGGGATCGCAAATCGTACCGACTACGATCTGACCTGCCACACCAAAGGCGGCGAGACCAGGTTCAAGGATCGCCCGGCGATGCCGAACGAACATGCCGTCTTAAAGCAGACGTACTTTGACGTCGCTACGAATCAGCACCTTACTCCATATGTCATCGAGCCTTCCGGCGGTGTCGATCGCATCACGCTGGCATTCCTGATGGACGCCTACGAAGACCAGATCCTTGAGGGAGGGAAAGAACGCACCGTGCTGCACCTGCACGCGGATCTCGCACCGGTGAAGGTTGCAGTCATCCCTCTGGCTCGAAACAAGCCGGATATGGTGGAAATGGCCAAACGCATCAAGCGCGATCTGCAGACCGCGGGGAAACTCCGCACCCTTTTCGATGATAGCGGGAACATTGGAAAGTGCTACGCGCGGCAGGATGAGATCGGCACACCGTTCTGTGTGACCGTGGACCACCAGTC
>Ga0137427_10001199_pt1 | contig 12002 bp, 16 predicted proteins | sample EasRivERMZT700_2_FD_102309 | JGI IMG/M metagenome (GOLD analysis project Ga0137427, IMG submission 102309) | Soil microbial communities from meander-bound floodplain in the East River, Colorado, USA - East River MetaG ERMZT700_2 | ecosystem: Environmental > Terrestrial > Soil > Floodplain ...
GCCAGCTTCGATGCCCCAGCCAGCTTCGATGCCCCAGCCAGCTTCGATGCCCCAGCCAGCTTCGATGCCCGAGCCAGCTTCGGCGATCAGTGAGCCCGTGACCGACACACCGTCGCGGAACTTGACCCAGCCAAGCCCGCCCGCAATCTGAATGCTGCCATCAAAGGCGGTAACATCGGTTTCGCCGGCGTAGACGTTGTCGGCGTCGAGCATGTCCTTGGTGATGCGGAGTGTGGTCATGGCGTCCCCTCTGGTAGTCGGGGACTATATTTGCGTCAAACGCAATTTGCGGTCAAGGACTATTTTGCGTTTAACGCACATATATGGGTGCGGAGTTGCGAGGGGCCGTGCTATCGCTGGCGGCATGGCGCGACAAGGCAAGAGGAGGGGGCCGCGGGTCCTGAGCTACAATTTCAGCTTCAGGAACCCGGCCTATCGCATCTTGAAAGGCGAAGATGTGCCGGACACGCCAGCGAATCGCCTAACCCGTGAAATCCTGGGGATCATCGAAGACGCGCTCAACAGGAAACTGCCGTTCAGCGAGCTATGGTCCGCAATACAGCGCGCAAACCGGCGGCATCGCCGTCGGAAGGCAAAGCGCGGATCACGGGCCGGGCGGCGCCGCGCTTGCTCAAATCCCGGAGGATGACCTCAAGTCGCCAAACGATTTCAGCCCGCACTTCGGGCGGCGCATCAAGGATCGGGCCAAGGCCGCCCCGGTCAATGGCCTGCCGGACGACACTGTTCGCGATGATTTGGACCGCGATGTTGTCCGGGGCGCTGACCGGGCTTGGCAGGCTCGCCCGAATCGTCTCGATTGTCCGCTGAACGATCTCCGCCGCCTCCCGCCCCTTGATGATCCTTGCGCGCGGCATCTACCCCCCCCTGTGTGGAATCGCGTGGGTCTTAGGTCTTAGGGGCAGGGCTCGGTCAGCGCGGCCATGATACTGACGACCGCTGGAAAGTCCCGCATTTGTGGATTTTCTATGAGGAACCGCAGGACTATATCCACGACTTGCCCCATTTCCATGCCGGGGCGGAGGATGGGGCACACGCCGCGCATCGCGTCTCTGATACCGGGGGTGTCCATCGTATCGATAACCCCAGTGATGTAGCCGAGGCAGGACCTACGCTCGGCGGAGAGTTGGCTTTGGCAGTCGCGCATCAGCGCATTCCCGCGCACAAGCGCGTTTATTGATTGCCGGGGCTGTTGCCGGTCAGCAGCAATGGCAAGGGCCGACATGGTGGCGAGAAATATCGTTACCAGACAATGTGTTGTAAGCCTCACGCGACATCCTCTTCCATTAAGGCCTTAAGCATTCGGACAGCTTGGCGCCGGCGGGGCCCCCTGAGTCTGCGGAGTAGGTCGATTACTTCGGCTTCAGGGTGATTCGGTGGCGGGAACAGCAAATCGGTTGGATCGTCACACCCCAGGGCGAAGGCTATGCGCTCTAGGATCTCCTGCGTCAGTTTGATCTCGCCCCGCTCGACGCGGCTTACAACCGAGACGTCGCGCTCGATTCGCTCGGCCACAACCGATTGGGTGAGTTCCCGAAACTTGCGCCATTCCTTGATGTAGTGGCGGAGGGGTTTGCGCATCCGATCATATTGCGTTGAACGCAAACTGATAACAGAGCGCTACACGCAAATTTTCTCTTGCACCGCTTTTGCGTTTGGCGCAAATATCTCCGCCCATGAGACTGTCCGACTACCTCCGCGAAAAAAAGACCACGGCAGTTGCCTTCGCCGACAGGATCGGGCGCGCACCGTCGACAGTGACGCGCATCCTGAGTGGCCAGCACACGCCGGACGCCGCCACCATGCGGGCGATCATTGAGGCAACGGATGGCGCTGTGTCGCCAAACGACTTCTTCGATCTCCCTGGGGGGGCGCCCCCGCCCGACGCCGACGGCGGCTCGGACCCGCAAAACGGCCAAGCCGACGGTTCTGATTTGCAGGACAGCGCGGCATGACCCGCCACGACCTCCACATCCTCACGGCGATCGTGATCTTCGCGCTCGCGGTTCTTGTGATGGCGGCCGGCACATGAACATGCACTGGCTCCGTCGTGCGTCTCTCTTCGAATCCCCGAAGGTGAAGCGCTGCAAGCGCGGGCACGATACGGCTGTCGAAGGTTTCTACTATTCGCTGCGCACAAATCGCGACGGCTCGCGATCCAGCGACAAACGCTGCCGTCGATGCCGCGTCGAGGACGTCGCCAACTGCATCAATCGCAAGCTGAAGCGGGCGGCGTAGGCGATGAGCGGGGCGGGGGCACACAGAATTCGAATTGGACGATGCGGCTGCAACTCCAGCGTGGCCGTCCCCGCTGAGCCGTGTCGTCCAATACTTTCCACGAATGCACCGAGGCCCTCTAAGCGTGATGTTCAACGGAGCACGTTCGGAGGCCATACCGGGGAGGCGCCGCGAGCGGTTACCTCCTGTCGGCAACGAGCAAGTGATCATAGCCCGCTGCTGAAGCCCTGCGAGGTCGGTGGGCGCTCGCCCGATGAGGGCCGCTTGATAGGGGGCGGGAGAAATCCCGTCCCCGCTCCTTTCAGTTTCCGCGTGGCTCAGAGGCCCCCGAGCTTCGTGGGAGCGAGCGAGGCCCGTGCTTTGGTTCCCCTTGGCACGGGTCTCGCTGATATTCAGCGCGCGGTGATCTAACATGCCGCTGCGCCCCCTTCTCCGCATACGGACAATCGACAGACGCGCGGACCGTGGGCTTCAGCTTAGCCGGACGTCAAGGAAGGTGAGGGGCTCAAATTTTGTTGGCATGCGGCAACCAACAAAGTTTGCGCCCTTCGTCACCGAGCCCGAGGAGGCCGGGAAGCTCGCGCCTGTTCTGGAAGGCTTCGAGGAAGGCCAACTCGCTCAAGCGACCAATCGGTCGAAGGAGACTGCGCGGCTCTGGAAGATGGGCCAGCGTTTCCCGAACGGCGCGAGCCTGATCAATCTTGCGCGGAACGTGCCTGCGGTGCGCGCGTGGCTGCTGTGCGAGATCGGCGGCGACGGCGCGGAGATGGACGAGGCGCGTATGCTCGCGCGGCTCGCGTCAATGCTCCAGCGTGAACTGAAGGGCTTGGACGAATGACCGGCCCCGTCATCACCTTCGAGGAAGGACTTCTCCGCTTCACAGAGGCGGGCAAGACCTACGTCCTGAAAGGCTCGGCGGCGGAGATCCTGAAGCGGCATCGCGCGATATACAGCGAGCCTCACGAGGCAGGAGCATTTTGGAAGGGCGTTTTAGTGACGCTCACATTGGTTGAGCAGATGGCGAAGGAGAAGGAATTACATGGCGAAGCCGAGAAAAAACGGATCGAGCAAGGCCCGCAAGGCCAAGGTCGAGAAGCAGGACCAAACTGAAGTCAGGACAGGCGGCGAGCTCGACCTGCAGCAGATCGCGATCGACGACGATGATTTCGACATGCACCATCGGGCGTTGAAGGGCGCGGTCGAGAAGATGAAGACCGCGAAGAACCTTTACGACGGATGCTGCAAGGCTGCGAAGAAGGTCTCGCCCGAACTGCTCGACGCCGTCAAATTCGCCATCAAACTCGAAGGCATGGACGCCGCCGACATCAAGCGCGAACTCGAGATCAAAGGGTATGCGCTGAAGCGGACCGGCTCGTCGGTGCAGTTGACCATCCACGACACGCTCTTGGGCGACGAGACCGAGCTTGCCTACAAGCGCGGGAAGGAAGCGGGCGGCAATGGGAAGCCGTGCGCATCGCAGTACCCTGCAGGGACGGACCTCGATGCTCAGTGGCGCACTGGATGGCGTAATGCCGTCGGCGGCACGCTCGGACTTTCCGAGGAAGAGACGGAAGACGCGATCAACGAGCGGGACGAAGACCCTGCGCTCGCGGAGCACGCGCTGAACTGACGTAGCCTTAAACCCGACTGTCAGCTTTCCGCGGGGGCGGACTTTTAGATGCAATCGTTGCGGTATGTGGTGGGGTTTGACCCCTCAACCACCCGTTTCGGTATAGCGTGCGGCGGCGAGAAGGATGGCTCGCCGAAGTCGTTCGTGTGGAAATTGCCAGGGGCAGACCCGCACGTTTTCGACAGAACGCTGTCGATTGCGTTCGGTTCCGCCTACGAGCTTCTGATGGCGACGAAGGCGACGGATGCCTTCATTGAAAGCCCGATCATCATCAACGCCTCCAGCACGCACACGATGATGTCGCTCATTCAGCTGGTCGGCGCGGTGCGCGCGGCGGCGGCTCGCGCCAACGTCCGAACGCACATGGTGGCGTCGTCGACGGTGCGCAAGCACTTCATCGATTCCGGCGGGCTCAAGAGCAAAGAGGCCAAGCGCGCGGTGATCGAGAGATGCCGGCTGCTCGGCTGGCCGGTGGAGGACGATAACGCTGCCGACGCAACAGCCTGTTGGAGTTACGGCATCAGCCTCGTTGCGCCGCGTTGGGCACCAAAGGCAACGCCGCTATTTTCGGGGGCAAGGGCATGAGCAACGGGACACTCCGTCTAAAGCGACCGATGCCTCAACATGTGGTTGATCAGCACCGTTTCGCGCGCATGCAGACAATCGACAGCCTGCCTGAGGACTGGCGGGCGCTTGTTCACGAGTACGGGTTTGCGGTTGTCATGGCGATGATCGGCTGTGGGGTGAAGAAGCCGCGCCACGCGCGACACATCATCAACACCGTGCTCGACGAACTGAGCCCCCTACGCGGGAGCTTTTCGAACCAGGGCACAAAGACGCGGGCCGAGAACCGACTTGCGCTCATCCCTTGTGAGCCGACCGAAGCGATGATTCTCGCGAGCATGGCGACCGTCGCGAGTTTTGAGGTCCACGTCACCAAGCGCGAGAAGCACAAACTCCGCCTAAGGGCGGCGTTGCGTGCGGCTACCATGGGGGCGCGGGCATGACCGAGCGACGCTTCACCGACAAGCCGGACCTCGATCCGACATCCGTTCGCGGATTGCCGGACGGCCATCCCGCGCTTGTCGAGAACCGCACGCTGTTCCCGTCGACCGTGGTTGACATCGACGAGAGCTTCGACGGCCAACTTCTCGTCTCGGGCGCGAACAACAGGAAGCTCGGCAAGACCATCACGAAGGGCCGGTTCCAGGGCTATGCGCTCTATGGGTTGTCGCTCGAAGAGCGCGCGACGTGCCCGTCCACCTGTTCTGCGCGGGCAATCTGCTACGGCAACGGGATGCAGCTGGCCAGGCGCCATCGCATCGTCGATCCAGGCCTGTTTGCCGTGCTGCTCGAGGACGAGATCCGGACGATCCTCGCGGAGAAGAAGATCGCGGGCCTGATGGTGCGTCTGCATGTGCTCGGCGATTTCCCGAACGTCGAGTATGTCGGCATGTGGGCCGATCTACTGGACGAGCATCCGAAACTCGCCTGCTACGGCTACACGCATTGGCATGGGACCGAGATCGGCGACGCCATCGCGGCCCTGAAGAAGCGCTTCCCGGATCGCTTCCGCATCCGCTGGTCATCCCATCTTGGCGGGATTGCGGACAGCGCGACCATCGTCAACCGAGTGCCGCTCACGCCGCGCGTGGCGGAGGGCATCGTCTGCCCGGCGCAGACGGATGCGACGGCGTGCTGTGCGTCCTGCGGGCTGTGCTGGGAGCCTCACGCGAAGAAAGAGACCATCGTCTTCATCAAGCATGGGCCGAAATCACTGGAGACGGCGGCGGCGAAAGAGCGCGGCGAGGAGTCTGCCGATTCGCGTCCGATCCAGCCGATCAGCATGCCGCCGGCGATGAAGCCGAATGCGGTCTCGGCAACGGCGCCGCAGGTGCGCATGGTCAAGCCGTCCGACCTTCGCGTCGAGGCGGCTTACCAGCGCGATCTTTCGGGCAAGTCGATCAAGCTCATCCGCAAGATCGTGACCTCCTGGGATTGGGCGAAGTTCAAGCCGCCGATCTGTGCGGAGACGGCTGACGGGCTCGTCGTCATCGATGGCCAGCACACGGCGATTGCGGCGGCGACGCATGGCGGCATCAGCGAAATCCCGGTGCTTGTGACAAAAGCTAACTTGATCGAGCGCCGCGCCGAGGCCTTCGTGTCGCACAACCGCGACCGGCTGGCGATGACGCCCGCGCAGATTTTCTATGGCGACGCCGCTGCCCGCAATGGCGAGGCCGTCGCGGTGCTCAACTGCGTCGTGAGGGCTGGCGCCACGATCCCGCGCCACGCGGTCGGCGTGAAGATCGCGAAGCCGGGGGAGATTTCCGCCGTCGGCATCGTGCGCAAGATGTACCGAAGCGCAGGGCCGACGCTGCTCACGCGGGCGCTCAGCATCTCCGTTCAGGCGCGCGTGGCGCCCATTTCGCACACCGTCATCAACGCGCTTTGGATGATCCTGACGGAAGAGCGCCACCAATACGTGGCGAAACTCAGCGACGATGTGATCGCCGGGGCACTGGCGTCGATCACGGACATCGAGCGCTCGGCTGAGAGTGCAGCTGCTGGGACGGGCCGCAGCCGGTTCACGGCGGCGGCAGAAATCATCGCCGACAAGGCGCGGAAGGCGAGGGCTGCGGCATGAAGACCTTGGCCGACGACATTGTCGAGACAATGGAAGTGCAATGTCTTTCCATTTGTTCCGTGACCGAGATGGCGCGCCTGGTCGGCGAACCGGTGCCGAACGTCGCCGCCGCTTTCACCGCGCTCGGCGAAGCGAAGCGCGCCATCGTGGTCCGCCGCGGCAAGGGCAAAGGGACCCTCTACTTAGCATCTAACAATCATCCGGAATTGGTCTGCTGCAATTGCCATCGCGAATACACGCGGGGAAAGAAGTCCAAAGCCGTAGCGTGCTCGCAGTCGTGCGCCAACTCGTTTTCGTGGAAGAAGCCGGGGGCGGCGGCTCGGCGCATCGCGGCAATCAGCGCGCAGCGGCAGACGCCCCAAGGCAAGGCGAACAGCATCGCCCGGAACAAGAAGCGCTGGTCCGACCCTGAGCAACATGCCCGGCTGATCGCGGCGAACAAGCGGGCGTGGGCCAATCCGGTGACCAAGGCGCTCCGGGCCGCAGCCATCCGCAACGCGCATTCCACGCCCGAGAAGCGAGCTCTCTATTCGGAGATGCGCAAGCGGCATTGGGCGGATCCTGAGAAGCGGAAAAAGATGATCGCGGGCATTAAGCGCTCGAAGGGCTCACCCGAGGCGCGCGCGAAGTTCTCAAAGCTGTTGAAGGATCGTTGGGCCGATCCTGTGATGCGCAAGAAGTATCTGGCGGCGGTGAGGCGCAATGCGCGCGATCCAAAACTCCGGGAAGCGAACAAACTGAGGATGAGGAAGCTCTGGCAAGACCCTGAATTTTTCAAGATGCGCACGCCAGGGGCTAGGAGTGCTGCATCGAAGAGGGGTTATGAGACGCGGCGCAAGAACGCGGAGCAGCGGACATGAGCGCCGGCTTCTGGACCGACGAGCGTATCGAGCAGTTGACGACGCTATGGGGCCAAGGCTGGTCGGCGTCGCAGATTTCGCAACTCTTCGGCGGCGAGGTTTCGCGCTCGGCGGTTTGCGCGAAGGTCAATCGCCTCGGCATCCATGGCGGAAGCCAGAAGAGGGGCGGCGGCCGGGCCAGCGCGGAACGAGCGCCGCGGAAGCGGGTTGCAGTTCCGCCGCCACCTGAACCCGAGCCGGGGCCTGCTTCTCGAGGACGGCTCTCACGTCACCACGATGACGCTGACGGGCTCCACCTGCAGATGGCCGCTGGGCGATCCTTGCGCGCCTGCTTTTCACTATTGCGGTGTGAAGCCGCGCGAGGGCTCGCCTTACTGCGCTTACCACCATCGCGTCGCGTTCGTTGCATTGCCCAAGCCTCGCGGTGGCCGGCGCGCCGACGCTCAGCCTTTGAAGGAGGCGGCATGACGCGCGATCTTGGTCCGAGTCTCGCCGACGTTTGCCCCGAATACGCGGCAGCGCTCGATGCTTTCGAGGCGGAGCCAACGCAAGAGCGATGGGATGCGGTCACAGCGTCCGCGCAAGCCTTCTGGGCGCAACAGAAAAACGGGAGGCGGGTGGCATGAACGCTCGCATCCTGACCCGCGACATTATCGCAGCGACGGCCGCACGCTGCCGCGTCAGCGTCGATGATCTGAAGGGCACGAAGACGGAGCGCCGCGTCTCACGGCCACGGCAGATTGCGATGCTTGCCGCGCGAACACTCACCGGAGAATCGTTTCCGAAGGTCGGCCGCGCGTTCAATCGCGACCACACGACTGTTTGGCACGCGATCAGGGCACTGGAGAAAAAACCGCCGCATCCGTTCGCGATCTATGAAATCCGCATTGCGGCGGGAGCTATAGCAGCCGAGCGGCAAGTCCGCGATCTCCTCAACGTGCGCGAGTTTCACCGCAACGGGAAGCCGGTCGAGGAGCGGGTGGCGGCGTGACGATCCCCACCCACGACGTCGAGCGTGCGCGCGATAGGAGGCCATTGTGAGAGCTCACCAACTTGTCGAAGCTATTCGCGCTGGCGCGTATCGATATGCCTGGACGTTGGGCGGCGACGACGAAACGTACCTGCGGGAATGCGGTCTCGCTCGGCACGGGGTACTGCTTGCTACGGCCAATCGTATCGAGGCGGCACAGAAATTCGATTTTGCCCCGGTTGTTGAAACGTTCACCGAAGAGTTGGCCGAAACGACATCGGACTATCTGCGCAACGATTGCCTGCAGTTGCCATTCCCGTGGTGCTACTTCGAATTCGGCCATGATGAAGTAGGTGTTGCTGCGGCGCTTGTCGCAGAGGCGCGGAGCGCGACGCTGGATGGCGTGGGCGTGATGATCCAGCCCTTCCTGCGCTATCGTGACGAATGGGGTGACCTCGGTTTTACGCTGATCGGCCTCTCGAATAGAGAGGAATGGGCGGTTCACGACTACCGGGACACGATCGACGTGGCCCGCTTGCCGGCGACGGACAACGATTTTTTAGAGACGCGGCACGACGATTGCCTTTTCATCGGCGGCCAGGTTCTGGCTGCGCTCGGCTTCCTGCAAACGCCAAGTGTACACCTTGAAACAGCGGCGGCGCCGGAGCGGTTGAACCGCGACCGTTTGGCGAAGGGCAAGCCGCCGATTTACGAGCACAGGATCGTCAAACTCAAGGCGTCCTCAGTGACCGGATCAGCCCGCCCGTCCGGTGCGCACCCATCCCCGCGGCTGCACTGGCGCCGGGGTCATGTGCGGCGTTGGCAGGAGAGGGTGATCAAGGTCCGGCCGCATCTCGTCGGCGATAAAGCCAAGGGTTTCGTATCTCACGATTATAGGGCTGAGCCGTGAAGAGCTCGCACTACAGCGATGCGGACATCGAGGCGGCGAAAGCGGCCTTCGATCTCGCTTCGATTGTCGGCAAGCGCGTGAAGTTAGTCCGCAAGGGGCGCGATCTCTGGGCGTGCTGCTACTTTCACAAAGAGAAGACCCCGTCGTTGAAAGTGGCGCGGCAATTTTTCATTTGCTTCGGCTGCGGGAAGAAGGGCGACGCCATCGACTGGCTGCGCGAGGTCGAGGGGCTCACCTTCGAGCAGGCGATCTCAGCACTCAACGGTAACCTTAACCTGCCCGAACGCGAGATGAAGCGACCGGCCTGTGCGCCGAAGCCGGTCGAAGAGCGCGACAGCTTCCTCGAGGCGCAGAAGATTTGGAAGTCCGCGGTCACAGCCAAGGGGACGCTCGTCGAGACCTACCTCAAGGCGCGCGGCATCCGTGTCCCGCCGGCCTATTGGAGCGAACTGCGCTTTGCGCCGAGGCTCTACCACTCGCCGAGCAAGCGGCACTTCCCGGCCATGATCGCCAAGCTCTCGGACGATCGCGGGTTCAGCTGCATCCAGCGCACGTACCTCGATCCGAACGAGCCCAAGAAGGCCGACGTCATGCCCAACAAGATGACGAAGGGCCTGATGCGCGGCTCGGCTGTGCGCTTCGGCGAGCCGGAAGAGATGCTTGGTCTCGCCGAAGGTGTGGAAAGCGCTCTCTCGGCCCGCGCGCTCTACTCGCTGCCCACCTGGGCGACGCTCTCCTGCGTCCGGCTTAAGCAGATCGAGATACCGAAAACGGTGAAGGTCATCACCATTTTTGGGGATCAGGACAAGGCGGGCAAAGCCGAGGCGTTCGAGGCGGCCGAGGTGTACGAGCGCAGGGGGCTCAAGGCGGAAATTATCTTTCCTGCATCCGACTTCGAGGCCTGCGAGCGGGATGATTTCAATTCGATCCTGCAAGAGAACAGGGCGCCGCGGGTATGAGGAAGCCGCTTGCGATCGATCTGTTCTGCGGACTCGGCGGCTGGACCGATGGTCTTCTTGCCGAAGACTATGACGCGATCGGCTTTGATATCGAGCGGCACGTCTATGGCGACCATCGCTATCCCGCGCAGTTGGTCCTGCAAGACGTTCTGACGCTTCACGGCTCGCAGTTCAAAGACGCGGCGCTGATCGTCGCCTCCCCGCCGTGCCAGGCCTACAGCTATCGCGCGATGCCGTGGAAGCGGGCGAAGGCTCTCCCGCCTCCCGACAATACGCTGTTCGAGGCGTGCTTCCGCATTCAGCGCGAAGCGTGCGAAGCGGCAGGTCGCCATATCCCGCTGATCGTCGAGAACGTTCGCGGCGCTCAGAAATGGGTTGGGCGAGCACGCTGGAATTATGGCTCGTTCTATCTGTGGGGCGACGTGCCTGCACTCATGCCGGTGACGCTCCGTGCGTCCAAGGTGCCCGGCTTTCGCTTTGATGGAAGCGGAGGCAGTTTGAAAACTGCCTCCGTTGATGGGGTGAAGGCTGGGGATGCGGGGTGGCGGGAACGAGGCCCCGGACGGCAACCGGACGGGCGGAAGCACCAAGGGGACTGGTTCCGCGATCCGACATGCCCGACGCGCCAAGGCGGACAGAAAGGCCGGAAATACGCTGTGGATGGCGATGGCCTGAAACAGCCGGGAATCAATCTCTCGGATGTCGTCTTCAATGTCGCGAACGCACAACAGTTTAAGCATTTGGTCGAAGGTGTGAAGATTGAGCGCTCCGAAGACGACAAACGCCAACACATCGGCGTCACGCGCAAATTCGCCTCCGCGATGATCGCCAAGATTCCGCTGCCGCTCGCACGGCATATTGGCGCGACGTTCAAGCCACAGCGGGCCGCCGCATGAGCCAGGGCCCCATCGACATGGACGACCACAACCGCCCGGCCCCGCTCCGGGTGCGCGATGCCTCCGATCTCGTCGAGGGCAAGATCGCCAAGCGCGAGTGGCTGATCCCATCCGTGCTGGTCAAGCGCTCGATCACGCTCTTCACGGGCGATGGCGGTGTGGGCAAGAGCCTGATGAGCCAATGCCTGCAGGTGGCGGCCGCGCTGGGTAAGGACTGGATCGGGCTCCCGGTGCCGGTCATGAACTCGCTCGGCGTCTATTGCGAGGACGACGACGACGAGCTCGACCGAAGGTTCGAGGACATTTGCAGATTCTACGATTGCCGGTTCAAGGATCTCGACAACCGCGTGCGGTATATCAGCCGCGTAGGCGAAGAGAACGAACTCGTGCGCTACAACGGGCGCGGCGACAACGTGAAGCCCGTCAAGACCGCGCTCTACCACGCGATCAATGAGGAGATCAAAGACAGCGCGGCGCAGCTGATCATCCTCGACACGGCGGGCGACGTGTTCGGCGGCAACGAGAACATCCGGAGCCAGGTCCGCTCCTTCGTGAACATCGTGCGCAAGCTCGCCATCCCCAGGAACGGCGGCGTGATCCTGAACGCGCACCCGTCCAAATCCTCGCTCGTCGACGGCTCGAACTTCTCCGGCTCGACCGCCTGGCACGGCTCGGTCCGGAACCGCATCTTCCTCTCGAAGCCCCGCAAGCGCGCCGGCGACGAAGAAGATGAGGGCCCGACCGATGATCGCGTGCTGCGCATCATGAAATCGAACTACTCCCAAGGCGGCGGCAAGATCGACTGCAAGTGGGAGAATGGGGTTATCGTTGAGACGCACAAGAAGACGTTCACGAGCACGTTCGAAAAGCTCGA
>Ga0137427_10001200_pt1 | contig 12002 bp, 11 predicted proteins | sample EasRivERMZT700_2_FD_102309 | JGI IMG/M metagenome (GOLD analysis project Ga0137427, IMG submission 102309) | Soil microbial communities from meander-bound floodplain in the East River, Colorado, USA - East River MetaG ERMZT700_2 | ecosystem: Environmental > Terrestrial > Soil > Floodplain ...
GCATGCTCGCCGATCTCGATCTCGATGAACCGGGAGCGGTCCGAAGCTGCCCACCCGCCATCGCTCCGCATTTCGTGCTGCCCCGACCCGCTCAGCAGATTCGCACGGGTGCCGATAAGGCAGCCTTTCCTCAGGCGGGCGCATCCGACCACGGCATACGGGCCGATGTAGACCTCCTCCTCGACGAGCACTTGGCGGTGAAAGAACAAAGCGCCGAACCCGATAAAGAACTCGATAGCGCAGCGCTTCAGCGTGAGCCGGTAGAACGCGCGGCGGAGGAACAGGCCGGGAGCGCCCGGCAGGATCGCGAAGATGTGCGTCCAGAACCCGAACACCCCTTCGGCGTGCGGACTGAGGCGCTCTTCAATCCAGCAGGTGAGCGCGGCAGGGAAAACGAGCGCGAGGGCGACGGCGTTGATCCCCGCCTTGACGGCGGTCACGGTCGGATTCCTCCCCTCGCTCATAGAGCGTTCCGCTCAGGTGGTCGGGTCGTGAATCGTCGCCGCATCGCTCCTGCGCACCCGCTTGAACCGCGCCGAATAAACCGGTTTGTCCGTGATCTGGATACGTGCCGGAACCTTGTAGGACGCAAGGCGGTCGGCGCAGAACTGGCGCATGCGCAGCTTGAACTGCTCGGCGGTCTCGGCCGTGGTCAGTTGGACTGTCGCTAGGACGATCTGGCCGGTCAGCGGGTGCGGCTGGCCCCGCACCACTACGTCGGCAACCCCCTCCATCTGTAGCAGCGTGCTCTCGACCTCGGCCGGGTGCACCTTGTTTCCACCGACGTTGATGATGTCGCTGTTGCGGCCCAGGAACCGGATCCACTCGCCGTCGACCTCGACGAGATCGCCGGTGTCTAAGTAGCCCTCGGCGTCGAACGGGCTCGGGGCGTTCAGGTAGCCGAGCATCGCCGACTTCGCCCGAATCCACAACCGTCCCTCTACCACTTTCCACTCGAAGTCTTCCCCGCCGATGCGGACCCACAGCGAGTTCGAATCGCGGGACTGAGAGCGGAGGATGCCGACCTCGGTGAGGCCGTAGGTTTGAAGGAATCGCGCGTTCGGCAGCGTCTGGCAAGCCCGCTCCAGCGTGCTGGCCGGCATCGGCTCCGTGCCGTACGTGATAAGACGCAGGGAGCTCATGTCGCGCTTGGACACTTCGCCCGAGAGCAGCAGCAGGTTGAGAAACGTCGGCGACGTCGGCAACAGCTCGACCCGGTGCGTCTCAATCGCCTCGCAGACGGCAGCCGGCGATCGATCCGCCGACAACACCACCGCGCCGCCGTTCGACAGCGTATAAAAGAGCGTGTTGACGCCCCCGATGTGATCGAGCAGCAGGAATACAAGCGTCCGCAGCCGTTGCCGCGGCACACGGTACTTTGCGAGCAGGCGCGCGAGGTCGTGCAGCGCCGCCTTGGGTGTGCCGGTCGAGCCCGACGAGAAGAGCAGCAACCCGGGGTTGCCGTCGCGGCGCAGGGAATCGTACAACGGATGGCTGGCGGTCCGACCGGTCGCTTCGAGCGCGCCGTCGGACGCCTCCCCGGGCCGGATCCGGTATTCGACCGTGGCCACCTCGAGGCAGGTGCCGTGGTGAGCGCGGGAATCGGGCGACAGCGGCACGATAATATGGCGCGTCCACGTGGCTGCCAGGAACACCGCGATCGAGTCGGGGCCGTAGTCGCCCTCAAGGCTGACGACCCGGCCGGACGGCAGCGCCGCGAGGCGTTTCTGCCAGCTGAGCACCCGTGCCAGGAGATCGCCATACGAGCACGAAGCGGACGGCATGGCCAGCGCGGTCTCGTCGCGGTGCGCTTCCATCTTCTCGATCAGGAACTCGATCATCAGCCCGCGCCTCCGAGATAGACGATTTGCCCGGTGACCATCGCGCTCTCGGGCCTGAGAAAGAAGTCGACCACGTTGGCGACGTCACTCGATTCGGCCCAGCGGGGGATCGCCTGACGCGCCAGCAGTTTCTCGATCTTCTCGGCGCCGACGTTTTCCGTCAGCTGCGTTCTGATGGGGCTCGGCCCTACGGCGTTGCACGTGATGCCGAAGGGTGCGACCTCGCGGGCCACGATCCGCGTGAACGTCTCGACGGCACTCTTCGACGCGGCGTAGATGGCTTCGCCTTCCAGTCGCATGGGCACGGCCACGGTCGTGAAGTTGACGATGCGCCCGGCTTGCGAGGAACGCAGCAACCGCAGGGCCGCATGGGTAAACGCGAAGGTACCGAGGAAGTTGGTGGCCATGATCTGGCGCGCCGTGTCGAATGGCGTCAGCGCAACCGGGTTCATGCTCGCGATGCCGGCGTTGTTGATGAGCGCGTCCAAACGGCCGAAGCGCTGCCGGATCTCGAAGAAGCGGGCGCGCACGGCCGCCTCGTCGGTTACGTCTACCTGCAGATGCGTGTAGCGTTCGTGCGTTACGACGGCTGGCCCGCGCGCGCAGCCCGTGACCAGGTCACCCTGCCCGAGGTAGTGTTCGACCAAGTGTGCGCCGATGCCTCGGCTGGCCCCGGTGATCAGAAGATGCCGCGAAGTCGTCACTGGGTCGCGTGGAGGCTTTCCTGGATGTAGGTCACCAGCGCGTCGACGCTCCGGAACGGGCTCCGGGCCTGCGACATCGCTCGCGCGTCGCTGAGCGTGACGTTCTGACCTCGATCCTGAAGCGCTTCTTCGATGTCGATAAGCAGCGACACGAGGCCCAGCGAGTCGAGAGGGCTTCCGCCACCGAACAGCCGCGCAGTCGGCGACGCCTCGAGCTGCGCCTCCGGCTTGCGCGCCATGTTGATGTTCCGGATCGCGCGAAGCACTAACTCCTGAATCTCACTCGGGTCCACGGACGTGCTCCTGTCTCGACGGTCGTCAATGTGCAAAAAAGACTCATGATAAGGCCATTCGCGGTTGTGCGGAAGACAAAGCAAGCATGGCGTGAATGATTGCACAGAATCCTTGGCCTTCATCCCAGCGGGCTGCGACAGTAGCCAATCACCCACGGAAATCCCGGATAAACCGACTTTCTTGTCGCTCGGTGTATGATTTCTGCGGTGTCCGCCGAGTTTGCCCAGTCTATCTTGGAACTATATAGTCGTTGGGCGGGCCGATCGTGGTCCACAAAACAAAACTGATAAACAATTACCAATGTTAGAGTTCAAGCCAAATTTACAATCTAACGCCACCGTTCTTTGTTTGGGCGCGCATTGCGACGATATAGAGATCGGATGCGCGGGCACCCTGTTGGAGCTGCGGCAGCGGTATCCCGCCTTGCACGTTGTGTGGACGGTCTTTTCGGGAACCGAGGATCGCGCAGCCGAAACTAAGTCCGCGGCCGCAAGGCTGTTCGGAGAGGGAACGAGCTATAGCGTGGACGTTCATCGCTTTCGCGGCAGCTATTTTCCGTTCTGCGGCTCCGACATCAAAGACGTATTCGAGACGATCAAGGCTCAGGTGATACCGGATCTGATCTTTACCCATTTCTTACAAGATCGCCACCAGGATCATCGCGTGATCGCCGAACTGACCTGGAATACTTTTCGTGATCACGCGATTTTTGAATACGAGATTGCAAAATTCGAGGGCGATTTGGCGCAGCCTAATGTCTATGTCCCGCTCACCAAGGCCAATATGGAGCGCAAGATCGGCACCTTGATGGACTCCTTCCCTTCGCAACGCTCGCGGACGTGGTTCGACGCCGAATTATTCCAAGGGCATATGCGTTTGCGCGGCATGGAATGCAATGCTCCAAGCCGCTATGCCGAGGCGTTTCACGCGCGAAAGCTGAGGTTGTGACTTTAGCCAGGCGATCGGAAAGGGTCCGTGCGATAGTCGGTGCGCTTTTCCTTGGGGCACACCTTTAGGCACGATAATTGCGTCTTTCCTAGTGAAACTTGCCGGAAACCCCATGCAGCTACACAAGAAGCCGATTCCTCTTCAGCAGCTTCTGAACGAGGACCTGGATGCCATTTGCCAAGACCTAGCGGAAGAGTTCGGCCGCATGTCCGGGGGGCGGCTGCTCATCACTGGCGGCGGCGGTTTTCTAGGCTACTACCTGGTGCAAAGTGCGTTGCATTGGAATCGCACGCGTTCGACCGGCGCCAAGATCGACGTCACCGTTTTCGACAACTACATGCGCGGCGTGCCGGCATGGCTTGAGGCCTTGCGCAAGGAGCCCAACCTCACCTTGGCGCGGCAAGACATGATTCTGCCGTTGCCCGAAGACATGCCGCACTTCGATTACGTCATTCACGCCGCGGGCATTGCTTCGCCCATGTACTACCGCGCGCAGCCGCTCAAGTGTATCGATGCCAACATTAACGGCATTCGCAACCTCTTCGATTACGCCGTTGCCGAACGTAACGCGGGTCGCCCGCTACAGGGGTTTCTATTCTATTCGTCGAGCGAAATCTACGGCGATCCCGTCGCCAGCGCTATTCCTACGCCGGAAACTTATCGCGGCAACGTCTCCTGCACCGGGCCGCGCGCGTGCTATGACGAGTCGAAACGTTTCGGTGAGACTTTGTGTGTGACGTTCGCAAAGCAAGAGGGGATACCCGCAAGGATCGCCAGACCGTTCAACAACTACGGACCCGGACTCAAAATCACCGACGGGCGTGTGCTGCCGGATTTCGCCAGCAACGTATTGGCTGGGCGCGATATCGTGATGTTATCGGACGGCAGTCCCAAACGAACCTTTTGTTATGCGACAGATGCAATCGTCGGCTACTACAAAGTGTTGGTGCGCGGCGGCAACGGCGAGGCCTATAACGTCGGCATCGATCGGCCGGAAATCTCCGTGGCGCAATTGGCGGCCACGGTTGTAAGTACTGCCCAAGAGTTATTCGGCTATCGCGGCAAGGTCGTACTGGGCAAAGCCAAAGAAGCCGACTATTTGGTCGACAATCCGAACCGGCGTTGCCCGATCATCGACAAGGCGCGACTGCAGTTAGGCTACGACCCAAGAGTTTTTGTGGATGAAGGCATTCGGCGCTCGCTTATTTGGTATTTCCACAATCAAGTAGCGGAAGCGGCGTAATGAATATCTCCATTGTTGGCACCGGTTATGTGGGTTTGGTTTCAGGCGCATGCCTGGCCGATCGCGGTCACAAGGTTGCCTGTGTGGATATCGATGAGCGCAAGGTGGATTTGATTAATTCCGGACAAGCGCCGATCCACGAGTTGGGTTTGCCCGAGCTGCTGAAGCGCAACGTGGGCGTGCGTTTGTCGGCGACCACGGATCTAGCGGCTGCGGTTGCCGGATCCGATATTACTTTTATTGCAGTCGGCACGCCGGCAATAGACGGACACATCGATCTGCGCTTCGTCGAACAAGCAGCGGCCGAGATCGGCCGTGCTCTGCGCGATAAAGAGAGCTATCACACACTCGTTGTGAAGAGCACGGTAATTCCGGGCACCACCGACGGGGTCGTGCGTCAGAGCGCAGAAGAAGCTTCCGGAAAAATGGCGGGCCGCGATTTCGGCCTGGGGATGAATCCGGAATTCCTGACCGAGGGGCGCGCGATCGAGGATTTCATGACGCCCGATAGAATCGTGGTCGGCGGGATCGATCGGCGTTCGCAAGATGGGTTGCAGAGCGTGTACGCAAGCTTCGACAAGACACCCATCATTCGCACCAACTGTCGTACCGCCGAGATGATCAAGTACGCCTCCAATTCCCTGCTCGCTACGATGATCTCGTTCAGTAACGAGATAGCGCGACTCTGCTCGGCGGTTGGGGACATCGATGCCTTGGATGTGATGCGCGGCGTGCATCAATCGCTGTATCTGACATCGTACGTCGAGAACAAGGAGCCGGTGAAAGCCGCGCTCAGCAGCTTTCTCGAAGCAGGTTGCGGGTTCGGAGGCAGTTGTCTGCCCAAGGATGTGACTGCACTGGTCGCGCAGGGCGCGGACTTGGGCATCCCAACCCCCGTGCTGAGTGCGGTGCTGGATGTAAACCGCAATCAACCCGAGGAAATGGTGCGTTTGGTAACGAAGCATATTCCCGACCTGCGCGGAGTCAAGACCACGATATTGGGATTGGCTTTCAAACCGGATACCGACGACATCCGCGAGTCGCCCGCATTTCCCATTATTCGCTTGCTGCGCAGTGCGGGTGCGGACATTACCGCGTACGACCCGATTGCGCACCCTGAAAATCACGAAGGACTTGCGGGTGTGCGACTTGCTCAATCGTTGCCGGATGCACTTAAGCAAGCGCAGGTGGTAATGCTGGTAACGCGGTGGCAACAATTTGAACGCGTTGCCGACGAGTTGGCAAAACTGGGCCTTAATCCGCTCGTGGTCGATGGGCGGCGTGTTCTCGATCAATCGGCATTCAAGCGTTACGAAGGTATCGGTTGGCGGCGGCTTGCCGCAGGACCTGCAGGACGACCGTCATGAAAGTAGTATTGTTTTGCGGCGGTCTCGGCACGCGTCTGCGCGAGCATTCAGAAACGATTCCCAAGCCGCTCGTAAATGTGGGGGCGCGCCCGATTATTTGGCACTTGATGCGTTACTACGCGCACTTCGGCCACAAAGATTTCATCCTTTGCCTGGGCTACCAAGGCCAGATGATTCGCGACTATTTCCTAAAGTACAACGAGTGCCTTTCCAACGATTTCACGCTCTCCGAAGGCGGCAAGAAAATTGAATTGTATAGCTCCGATATTCAAGACTGGCGCATTACCTTTGTCGAAACCGGATTGCACTCGAACATCGGTCAACGGTTGTTGCGTGTTAAGAAATACTTGGGTCGAGACGAGATGTTCCTTGCGAACTATTCGGACGGCTTGTCGGACCTGCCGCTTAACGTAATGATCGAAGAGTTCAGGGCTAAGCAACTGGTGGCGAGTTTCGCGGCAGTGCGTTCTTGGCAAAGCTTTCACTTTGTGGAGTCCGCGCCCGACGGGCTGGTCAAGGCAATAGGGCCGCTGCGCAAGCACGATTTGTTGATCAACGGCGGCTACTTTGTGCTGCGCAAAGAGATATTCGACTACATTCAAGAAGGCGAGGAATTGGTCGAACGTCCATTTGCAAGATTGATCGACAAGCAATTGCTCGGCACGTATGCGCATCGCGGTTTCTGGCAGGCAATGGATACCTTCAAGGACAAGATTGCATTCGACCATCTTGAGGGCCAGGAGCAATGTCCCTGGATGGTATGGAAACCACCCCGCGAGGGGGCGGAAAACTCGAAAGCCGGCGGCACCGTTTCGTGATCTTTACACCGACAAAAATTGCGGGCGTTCACGTGATCGATATCGAAAGACGCCAAGACGAGCGCGGCTATTTCTGCCGCATGTGGTGCGAGCGTGAAATGATCGCTCAGGGACTATCGACGCGCGTGGCGCAAACTAACCTGGCTGTAAGCCTGAAAGCGGGGACGTTGCGCGGCATGCACTATCAGCGCGCGCCGTTTGCCGAAGTGAAGATACTGCATTGCCAACGCGGTGCTGTTTACGATGTCATTGTCGATCTGCGTCCGGCTTCTGCCACATACTCGCAATGGGTGGGCGTCGAGTTGACTGCAGAGAACGGCAGGATGCTCTATGCGCCCGAAGGATGCGCGCACGGTTATGTGACATTGCGCGACGACACCGCGCTGTCATATTCCACATCGCAGTTCTATGCGCCGGAAGCGGCTCATGGCGTTCGATTCAACGATCCCGCCTTTGATATTCAGTGGCCGGTGGCGGTAAGCGTGATTTCGGCGCAAGATCGTAATTGGCCGACTTTTGGACAATGAGCAGGGCAGGGCTACGGGCTTTCCGTTATATTGATGCTCTTGAGCATCGACGCTCGCCGATAAACACGCTGCTGCGTTGGTTCTTCCGGAATTTGCACATTGTGTGGGGGATCTAATCATGATTATCGTCGATACCGCATTGCAGAAACGTTTGGACGCGGGCAATCCCGTTTGTGTCGCTCTAGCAGGCGCCGGCTATATGGGCCGCGGCATCGCACTTGAGATTTTGACGGCCATTCCGGGTTTGCGGTTGGTGGCGATCGCCAATCGCAACGTGTCGCAAGCGGAACGGGCGTATCGCGAAGCAGGCGTGCATAAGTTTCGGTCGATCGCCAGCGCGGCCGAACTCGACAAAGCCATCGCTGCCGGCGAGTACGCGGTGAGCGACGATCCGAATGCTCTGTGCCAAGCGGGCGCAGTGGAAGCGGTTATCGAAACGACCGGCGACGTCGAATACGGTTCGCGCGTGGCATCGGAAGCCATACGCAACGGCAAACACATCATTCTGATGAATGCCGAGGTCGACGCGGCGGTTGGCCCCATTCTTAAGGTATACGCCGATCGCAACAACGTCGTCTATACCTATACCGATGGCGACGAGCCCGGAGTCGCGATGAATCTCTATCGATTCGTCGCAAGCATCGGTTACAAGCCCGTGCTGATGGGGCAGATAAAAGGTTTCTTGGATCGCTATCGGAATCCCGATACGCAACGCGAGTTTGCCGCCAAGAACAAGCAGAAGCCGGAAATGGTTGCGTCGTTCGCCGATGGCTCGAAGTTGGCGACCGAGTCGGCAATCATCGGCAATGCTACCGGCTTCCGTCCCGGCAAACGTGGCATGCATGGCCATCGTTGCAAGCATGTGAAGGATTTGCTCAAGCTCTTCTCCGTCAACGATTTTGCGAATGGCGGCCTCGTCGACTTTGTGCTGGAAGCCGAGCCGCACACCGGCGCGTTTGTGATGGGATTCAACGACAATCCCGTCAAGCGCCAGTACATGAGTTATTTCAAGATGGGCGATGGACCGCTTTACATGTTCTATACGCCTTACCACCTTCCGCACTTGCAGTTGCCGGCGTCGGTTGCGCGCGCCGTGCTGTTTAAAGACCCAACCCTGACGCCGCGCGGCGCACCGGTTTGCGACGCCGTTGCCTATGCGAAGCGCGATCTAAAAGCCGGCCAAACGCGGGACGGAATGGGTGGCTTTACGTGCTATGGGCTGGTGGATACCTACGAGAACTCGATTGCGGCGAACAGCTTGCCCATGTCGTTGTCCGTTGGCTGCCGCTTGAAGCGCGATATTCGCAAGGACGAGGCTGTCGGTTACGACGATGTAGCACTCCCGACGGGGCGCCTTTGCGACCAGTTACGAGCCGAACAGACCACGCACTTTGCGGCGCAGTCGCTGCGTCGTGCTTAGCCGGCGCACGGCTGAGGTCGCGCGGGTGACGCCGGCCACGGAATAGCGGTCTTTGCAACGCGTGTAAGTGGAACTGTGGCGCATCTCCACGGGGCGGGGGTTAGCCTGTCTTCAATAGCCATCCGGTAAAGAGTTCGCACATGGCCAAAGTGGCAATTTTGGGCACGGGAATTTCCGCTTTCGGCGCGGCAAGTCGGCTTAAATCGGAACAGACCGACGTGGTTCTGTACGACAAGAATTCCTTTCACGGCGGTCATACCGTTTCGCTGAAGTACAAAGAGGGCTTCACTTTCGATATCGGCCCACACGTTTCATTCACCAGCGATACGCGCATTCAAGAGATGCTGGCGGCGAACGTCGACGGGCAGTTCGACACCCACGATTACAAGTTCACAAACTCTTGGAAGGGTCACTGGCTGGGCCATCCTGCGCAAACCAATTTGTACGGTTTGCCGCCGGAAGTGATCGTCAAGATCATCGCCGATTTTGTGGAGCAGAGCGGCAAGCAAGTCGATATCAAGAACTACGAGGACTGGTTGCTGGTTTCCTACGGGCGCACCTTTGCCGAGCAGTTTCCGGGTCAATACACCTTCAAGTACCACACCACGCCGGCGCGCAATCTGACCACCGATTGGATGGGCCCGCGGATGTACCGTCCCAAGCTGGAAGAGATGTTGCACGGTGCATTGAGTCCGATCACGCCTAACGTCCACTACATCCAAAAGTTTCGCTATCCCAAGCATGGCGGATTCTCTGCGTATTTGTCGAAGTGGGCGGCGACAACGCATATGGAGTTGAATCACGAAGTCGTGCGTATCGAACCGAAGCTCCGGCAAGTGGCGTTCAAGAATGGCCGCACGACCGGTTACGATGCCTTGATCTCGTCCCTGCCGCTGCCGGAACTGGTCAAGTTGATCCCGGGAATACCGCGTGAGGTCGTTTCGGCTGCGGAACGACTCGCCTGTTCGGCCTGTGTGCTGGTCAATGTCGGAGTGGGTCGCGACGATTTCGCGGACACGCATATCGACTACTTCTACGATCTCGATGTGATATTTCCCCGCATCAGCTACCCGCACATGATGGCCAAGAGCAACACGCCACCCGGGTGCGGCAGTGTGCAGGTGGAAATATATTTCTCGCCCAAGTATCGCCCCTTTGTCGGCAAGCCCGAAGACTACATCGAGCCGACCATTCGCGATCTCATCCGGTGCGGCGTGTTGCACGAAGACGAAAAGATCGTTTTCAAAGACGCTGTCTACATACCTTACGCGAACATCATTTTCGACCACGATCGAGCCGCAGCGCTCAAGCGGGTCCACGACTATCTAGACGAAGTGGGCATTCAGCCCTGCGGCCGCTATGGCGAATGGGGCTATTTCTGGACCGATGACAGCATCAAGAGCGGCGAACGAGCTGCGGAGAAAGCCCTGGGGCGCTTGGGCAAAGTTTCAAGCTAGGACTGCAAGGGTCTGCGTAGATAGGAGCAAGGGCCTACGTGGATAGGAAATATGCTTGGCTATCGAAACAGCTATTGGAAGACGTTGTTGCTTGCCGGTATGTCCGGCGTGGCCGTAATCGTCGGCGTGTATCTGCTGCCGATCGCGTTGGGCATCGTAAAGACCGTGCTCGTAGTCCTCGCGTGGCTGGCAGCTTTGCCCCTGTTGGGCGTGGCGCTGGGTGGCTGTGTCGTTCTGTATCGCGATCGCCTACAGCGGTACGGCCGGCGCGATCTGTTTCATGCGTTGAACGCGTGTCGCACCGACGACGCGCTGGCAAGCAGCTCGCGTAACTTCGGACTCGCAATGCGGCGGTTTTGTCGCAGTCTTTTTCGCATCGAAGGATTGGTGGTCGGGGACCGTGTGCAAGTGCGGACTTTCGACGAGATTCGCGCAACACTTGACGCTGCGGACAGTCTTGACGGTTTACCCTTTCTTCCAGAAATGACGCGCTATTGCGGGAAGGAAGGCGTGGTATTTCGTCGGGTCGACAAGATCTACGACTATGGCGGCAAGAAGGACCTCCGACGTCTGAGGAATTGTGTGCTGGTGGGGACTATTCGCTGCGACGGCAGCGCCCACGGAGACTGTCAGGCGGCGTGCTATTTGTTGTGGAATGAGAAGTGGCTACAGCGCGTCAAGAGAGCCTCCGTCGCGACGACATCGAATGTGGAGGGCAAGAGTGTCGAAGCGCCCATATTTGCGCCGCAGTCTTACCGTCATGCCAATGGCGCCATTAGATACACCTGCCAGTTTACGCAGTTGGTAAGAGCCTCTACGCCGTTACGGCCCTGGGATGTGCGTCAGGATCTACGTCCGCTTGTTGCGGGAAATGTAACGCTGAGCGGCTTCCTGGTTGTCCTGCTGACGCGCTTATTCAACTACGCACAAGGCGTTCGCGGCGGTATTCCATTTCCGTTTGTTCCGGGTAGCGGCGTTTCCCAGACTCCCACGATCAAAAGCGATTTGCTGCGCGGCGATACGGTGCGTGTGCTTAGCGCGGAAGAAATCAGCCGCACTCTCGACAAGAAAGGCAAGAATCGCGGCCTGTGGTTTGATCGCGACATGGTGAAGTACTGCGGGCGCACTTACCAAGTTCTTAGGCGCGTCGGTCAAATCATCGACGACGCGACAGGCGAGATGCGCCTGATGAAAGCGCCCTGCATCGTGCTGAAGAACGCACAGTATTCGGGAGAATACTTGCGATTCAGTGCGCAACAGGATCATCTTTTCTGGCGGGAAGTGTGGCTATCGCCCAAGCTTGACATGGAGAGCAGCCAGGGAGCAATAGCGCCGCCGGTGGCCGGAGAATTTCGCTAGCTTTCGAGCGCGATCACAATGTCA
>Ga0137427_10001201_pt1 | contig 11994 bp, 5 predicted proteins | sample EasRivERMZT700_2_FD_102309 | JGI IMG/M metagenome (GOLD analysis project Ga0137427, IMG submission 102309) | Soil microbial communities from meander-bound floodplain in the East River, Colorado, USA - East River MetaG ERMZT700_2 | ecosystem: Environmental > Terrestrial > Soil > Floodplain ...
GGGCAGGGCCGCGGCCGTCAGACCGGCCCGCCCGATCCGCGCGTGGGTCTCAAGGCCGGCTTCTACGACGCCGGCCAGGCCGCGAAGGGCATGGAACTGATCGCGACGCTGCCGAAGCCGGAGAACTTTGCGGACCCGACGGGTCGCGGCGGTCTCAGCTTCGCCAACTCGGATCTCGCGTTCCGCGGTCCGCTGCTCATTCAAGGAAACTTCAGCGGCTTCAGCTTCTACGACATCGAAGATCCGCGGAAGCCGGCGCTCCGGACGAACATCGTCTGCCCCGGCGGACAGGGCGACGTGTCCGTGTACGGCAACCTGCTGTTCATGTCCGTCGAAGAGACTCGCGGGCGCATTGACTGCGGCGTGGCGCCGCAGCCGGCCGGCGGTGGCGGACGCGGAGGCGGCGATGCGGCGGCGCAGGGTGGAGCGGGCGCCGCGGGCGCGCAGCAGCAAGCGGGGCAGCAGCAGACGGGGCAGCAGCAGGCGGGCCAGCAACAGCAGGCCGGTCAGCAGGCGGCGGCCGGCCAGGCCGGACAACAGGCACAAGCGCAGGGGCAGGGCCGCGGCCAGGGACGCGGACGCGGCGGCACGACGCCGCCGGATCCGCTGCGCTTCCGCGGCGTGCGCATCTTCGACATCTCGAATCTCGCGGCGCCGAAGCAGGTCGGTCAAGTACAGACGTGCCGCGGCTCGCACACGCACACGCTCGTGCCCGATCCCAAGGACAAGGCCAACGTCTACATCTACGGGCAGGGCACCGGCGGCGTGCGCTCGGCGGAAGAGCTCAAAGAGTGCATTGCCGACGACGCCGATCCCAACACGGCGAACTTCAGCATCGACGTGATCAAGGTCCCCCTCGCGAATCCCGAGAAGGCCGCGATCGTGAATCGCCCGCGTATCTTCGCCGATCCGACGACGGGCGCGGTCTCGGGGTTGTGGCAGGGCGGCGCTCACGGCTCCGGCACGCAGGCGTCACGGATGACGAACCAGTGCCACGACATCACGGTGTATCCGGCGCTCGGGCTCGCCGCGGGCGCGTGCTCCGGCAACGGCATCCTGCTCGACATCTCCGATCCCGTTCATCCCGTGCGTCTGGACGATGTGATCGATCCGAGCTTTGCGTACTGGCACTCGGCGTCGTTCAACAACGACGGCACGAAGGTGCTCTTCACGGATGAATGGGGCGGCGGCACGTCGCCGCGCTGCCGCGAGAGCGACCCGCTCAACTGGGGCGCGAACGCGATCTTTACGGTGACGAACAAGCGCATGCGGTTCGGGTCCTACTACAAGATGCCGGCCCCGCAGACCGACCAGGAGAACTGCGTCGCGCACAACGGTTCGCTCATTCCCGTGCCGGGCCGCGACATCAAGGTGCAAGCCTGGTATCAGGGCGGCATCTCCATCGTCGACTTCACGAACGCGTCGGCGCCGATCGAGATCGCCTACTTCGATCGTGGTCCGGTCTTCGCCGACCGGCTCATCACGGCCGGGTTCTGGTCCACCTACTGGTACAACGGCTTCATCTACGGCTCGGAGATCGCGCGCGGCATCGACATCCTCAAACTCGTGCCGACCGACCTTCTCACGCAGAACGAGATCGACGCCGCCAACCTCGTGAAGTTCAACGAGCTGAACGTGCAGTCGCAGCCGAAGTTCACCTGGCCCGCCAGCTTCGTCGTGGCGAAGGCGTACCTCGATCAGTTCACCCGCGCGAAGACGCTCACGCCCGAGCGCGTGACCGCGCTCGTCACCGCGATGGACAACCTCGAGAAGATGCCGGCCGGGGGGCCGCGGCGCACGGCCGCCGGCGAGCTCGACGCGCTGGCGAGCCAGCTCGAGAAGGACGCGACGACGATGCCCAAGGACGCCGCGAAGCTGAGGTCGCTGGCCGCGACGATCAAGGGACGCACGGCGCAGTTGCGGTAGGAGTACGTAGGGCAAGGTGATTTGTGGAGGCCGGGTCTTCAGACCCGGCCTTCTTTTTTCCATTTCAGGAGGCACTGTGCTGAATCGAGTCGCTGCAGGCGTTGTCGGGTTCGTGATTGGCGTGAGCTGCGTGGTGAGTACGACCGCGCAATCGGGCCGCCGGTACGTCACGCCGCGATCCGCGGCGAATGCCGCCGATGCGACGCAGCCGCCGTTCAGCGGCGCCGTGGTCGTCGGCAACACCGCGTACCTCGCCGGGGTCCTCGGCAGCGGTGACACCGCGGAAGCGGCAGCGAAGAGCGGACTCGACGCCTTGCAGACGTCGCTCACGAATGCCGGCATGACAATGGACGATCTGGTGTCGGTGCAGATCTTCTGCCCGGACGTGGCGAACTACGACGCGTTCAACAAGGTGTATCGCACGTACTTCAAGCAGGAATTCCCGGCGCGCGCGTTTCTCGGATCCGGCCCGCTTCTGCGCGGTGCGAAGTTCGAGATTCAGGGGATTGCCGTCAAACGGTGAGCGGGCGGCGCTGAGCCGGGTCAGACCACGATCGGCACTGGGTCGGTTTGGGAGAGTGGGGTACGCCTCGCGACGCGCGTGCTACTCGGCCAGCCTTCGCTGGCCTACGCACGTCGCGCTCGAAACCTGAGCTCCTTCCGCGTCGGTTTCATGCTGCGCGTATCGCGCGGCTTCACGTCGGCGTGCCCCACTCTCCCAAACCCGACCCCGTGCCGATCGCAAGAACGGATACCCACGCCGACGCGAACGCGGACCCGGTGCGCGCGGGCACGGGGTCAGGTTGGGCGTGTGCAGTGCGCCGACGTGAAGCGGCGCGATGGGCGAAGCATGAAACCGACGCGCAGGGAGCTCAGGTTTCGAGGGCGCCGTGCGTAGGCGTGCGAAGTGGGGCCGGATAGCACGCGCCCGAAACGCGAAGCCATGAAACCTGAGCGGACGGAGCGATCGGTTTCGAGCGCCAGCTTCCCGGAGGCGCGCTGTGCACGCCCAACCTGACCCAGTCCCGACCAGGGTCGGTCCCCGATAGGCGACCGCTCACCGCACGATCGGAAACCCCGCCTGTCGCTGCCAGTCATCGAACGAGCCGACGTACACGCGCGCGCGCAGGCCGGCGTAGCGCGCGGCGAAGTACATCAGGCTGGCCCGCATGCCGATCGCGCAGTAGGTGACGACTTCCTGATCCGGCCCCGCGCCCGCGCGACGGAGGATCGCCACGATGTCCTCGCGCGGCTTGAACCGTGCCTGGCTCACGTTCGAAAACAGATCCTGCCAGAGTACTAGCGTCGCGCCCGGCAGATGACCGGCACGCCACTCGCGATCCGTCCGCACGTCGAGGATGCGCGTGCCCGGCGTCTCGAGTCGCGCGCGCACCCACGGCGCGTCGACGATGACGTCGGGCGCGGGGCGCGGTGTCAGGCGGCCGGTGCCGGGCGGCTCTGTCGAGGTGGACGTCGGCCGGCCTTCGGCGACCCAGGCGGCGACGTTGCCGTCGAGCATCGAGACATGGTCCGCGTGGCCGATCGACGCGAACGCCATGTACAGCCAGCCCGTCGCCATCGGCGCGTCGCCGTACAACACGATGCGCGCTTCGTCCGTAGCGCCGGCGCGCGCGAGCGCGGCGGCGAGCGCTTGCGGGTCGAGCAGCGCGTGGCTGGCGCCCATCGTGGCGTCGTGCGCCAGGAATCGCGCGCCCGGAATGTGCGCGCGATCCGGCCGCTCGTCGCCGGTGTAGATCACGCGGACGCGCGGGTCGGCGAGGTGCGTCGAGAGCCAGGCCGTGGTGACGACGGGGCCGGGATCTGTTGTGGTTCCTTGTCCGGTGGACGTCACTGTCAACAGGAGCGTGAGAGCGATCGTCGGTGTCATCGTGAGACCTCACAGGGTCGATGGTGTTTTCCCGATGTTCGGCCTCTATTGTAGGCCGTCGACAGGTGGGGTCAGACCGGGGTCAGACCAGGGAAAACTGATGCCGGGTGTCGGTTTTCGAGGGCCGTGGCCGAAAACCGACACCCGGGATCGGTTTTCTGACCCCACCCCGATGTCAGACTCCTTCCATGGAATGGTCTGCAGCGTGGGGGCTGGCGGCAATTGCCGGGCTCGTACTGGCGAACGGGTTCTTCGTCGCGACGGAGTTCGCGATGGTGGCCGTGCGCCGATCCCGGCTCGAGCAGCTGATCACCGAGGGTCGTGTCGGGGCGCTGGGCGCGAGGGAGGTCGTCAATCACCTCGACGCCTACATCGCGGCGACGCAGTTCGGCATCACGCTCGCCTCGTTGGCGCTCGGCTGGCTTGGCGAGCCCGCGCTGGCGCGGCTGCTGGACCCGATCTTCGCGAAGACCGTCGGTGAGTTCGCGCCGGCCGCGGCGCACGGCGTCGCGTTCGGCGTCGCCTTCGCCATCATCACTGGGTTGCACATCGTGCTGGGCGAGCTCGCGCCGAAGGGGCTGGCCCTGCAACGGCCGGAGGCCACCGCGCTGTGGGTGGCGGCCCCGATCCGGCTCTTCCACGCGATCTTCAAATGGCCGATCAGCGGACTGAATGCCGTCGGCAACGCCACCCTGAGGTACGCGGGCCTGCACGCGTCGGCGGGGCACGAGATGGTGCACTCCGTCGAGGAGCTGCGCGTGTTGCTCACGAGCATGCAAGAGGCCGGCGTGGTGCCCGCGACAGAGGCGCAGATTGCGCGGCGCGCGTTCGCGTTTGGCGAGCTCACCGCCGGAAGTCTCATGACGCCGCGGACCGATATCGCGGCCATCGCGGTCACGACGCCGCTCGAGGGCATTCTGACCCTCGCAGAAACGACGCGGCATACCCGCCTGCCCGTGTACGACGGATCGCTCGACAACATCGTGGGCATCCTGCACGTCAGAGATCTGTTCAAGCACCGCAACGACCGTTCGGAGCGGTTCGACTTCCGCACGCTCGTCCGCGCGCCGCTCATCGTGCCGGAGCAGAAGCATGCGGCGGACGTCCTGGACATCATGCGCGCCCGGCACCAGCACATCGCCATCGTCATCGACGAGTACGGCGGCACCGCCGGGCTCTTGACGTTGGACAATCTCCTGGCCGCGCTCGTCGGCGCGATCGACAGCGGGCCGGCGACCGACGTGCGGCTCGAGCCAGACGGCTCGATGATCGTGGACGGGTTGATGCGAGTTGACGAGTTCCTCGAAATGACACGGACCCGGGTCGATCCGACCTTGACCGATGGTGTCGAGACCGTCGGCGGCTTGATTGGGGCGATCCTCGGGCGGTTTCCCGAGACCGGGGAAACGGTCGTCGTCGGAGACCGAACGGTGCGGATCGAAGCTCGAGACGGTTTGCGAATCGCGACCGTGCGCGTGATGTCGCCTTCGGCCTGAAGGTCCCGAGGGGAGGTCCCGAGGGGTCAGACCGGGGTCAGACCCCGGTCTGACCCCGGTCTCTATCGCCGAGGGACTTCGTTCGCGGCCGCCTCGCGCGTTCGCGTCGGCCGGGGCCGCCGGTTTCGTTGAGCGCCCAGTTGCGGCGAGCGCGGGTCCAGTTCCTTCAAACCCAGACGCTGATGGCAGAAGTGCACGAAGCGGCTGCCGAAGACGTTGCGAGAGCTGCGCCACGCCTCCTGGAAGCACGGACTCTTGGCCCACATGCTGAAGAGCACCGTCCAGCCACGATTGTCCGGATGCGTCCAGAAATCATCGAGCCGCAGGGCCAGGAACGCGTTCTCCATCAGCTGGAACAGCGAGAGGCACGCGGCCAGTTCCTCATCCGTCGGCACCCCGCGAGGCATCGACGGCCCGTTGGCCGTGAGCTCCCGCCAGAGCGGGGACAGCGACGGCGACGTGCGGAAGCGCTCCCAGATGCCGTCGAGGGCTTCGGTTTGATCGACGAACAAGTCACTGCCGACACTCGCCGGCACCCACAGGTCGGCCAGCTTGTCGGCCATCGCGAGCACGCTCGGTTCATCTTCGACGTCGCGGAAGGTCAGCCTGGCGACGTGGTGTCCCAGCCGCCGGTAGCTTTCGAACTGGTCCTCGGCGAAGAACTGGTCGCTCGTGGATTCGTGCGGAAACGCCGGATGTGCGGCCTTGTACTGCGCGACGCTGACGTCTTCGTCGCCGGTCATCGACGATTTCAAGTAAATCAGGCAGCCTTGACTGCCGTTCGCGTAGGTAATCCGGCCGACCGCGCAGTGCGCGCGGCTCGTCTGCCGGCCCTCGGGCCGGCGGATCGACTCCACGTCGATGTCGATCTTCGCCCCGAAATCGGTTTCGCACATGCGGACGACGCTGCCCAGGCTGCCGAACGCCAGGTCGCCATCACACTCCGCGTCCGACGCGATGATGACCTTGCACCGCCGGCGAATCAGCTCGTAGATCCCCAGGTTGTCGAAGTGCCCACCGTCCGACACGTTGACGAAGCGGTTGCGCTCGTCCGCCTGCGCAAACATCTCCTTCGCCAGGTACCACAGGCTGAACCGGAGCCACGTGGATTTCCAGGACCTCCGTCCCGGATTCGGAAACCACCACCCGAGCCGAACGTTGAACATCGTCAGGAGCACCGCGACGAGCGGTGACGTGCTGTAGCCACTGTTCGGGCTGGCCGCGGCGCCTGACACCGAGATCGCCTGGCCCAGCTCCACGCCGCCGGCAAATACCGGGCCGGGCGGACGCGATGGCGCGTAGCCGACGGCCCGGCGGTCCGCACCCGATCTCAGCGGGGTGAGCACGAAGGACGCACTGTGACGGGTGTGGACGCTCAAGTCAGAGCTGCCGCCGAGGTTCAACGCACAGTTCACGATCGGAAACGGCCCGCTGAACGGCATCTCGTCCGTCGCCACATGCCGGAGCTCCGAGAGCTCGAGGTCGTCATTCCGATCGAAGCCCGTGAATCGATGCGGTTTGCGCAATCCGGGCAGCCATCGCGTGGCGCCGAGGTAGCAGCGCACCAGGCGGTTCCGGTAGAACTGGTTCAGGCCGAAGACGTTGATCTCGAACCGCCACGAGAACACGAGTCCCAGCGCGAGCAGTACCGCGGCCGTCCAGAGGTAGTGGTCCGTGTTCAGCGTGTTCAGTGCTCCCCAGTAGTCGTTCGGCACGACGCCGGCGGGCCAGATCTTCAGCAGCACGGCATGGAGACCCGCCGAGGTGAACAGCACGGCGCCGACGATGAATACGAGCGCCGCGATCTTCGCGAACCAGGCCATCGCCTGCGCGGACAGCGTGCGATCGCCCTCGCCCGACGATTGGCTGCTGTTGCCGGTGAGCAAGCCGCCAATCACCGTGGCGATCCAACCCGCCACCGTTGTCCACTTGTTCCAGGGCTGATCGAGCGCACGTTCGACGAGCCAGGGGCCGGTGATGCTGATGAGGCCGAGCCCAAGAAAGCACACCGCCACGATGCCCTGCCAGGATCCAAATCTGGTCCACCACTCGCGCCGCCAATCCTCAGAGTCGTGACCGATGAGACCAATGATCACGAAGACGGCCAGCGTCATCACCAACAGGACGAGCGGAGGGCCGATGACGTACGCCAGCCAGACACCGTTGGGATTGGGACCCCATTGTCCGAACAGCCAGCGCACACCACACAGACCGAGGTAGACGACTCCCATTGACGCCGCAGCCTGGAAGAGCCCGCCGATGTACGTCGTCGCTCGTTTGCCATCGACCGAGAACCACGACATGACGCACAGGCCCAAGAAGAGCGCGGCGAGTGGCATGGACCAGGGCGCCCACGCGTCGGCCAGAATCGTGCTGTACGAATCGGCCCGCCCGTGCCAGCGTCCCCAGAGCATGGCGGCGGTGAGAAACGAGCCAATCCATGCAGGCGCGACCGCGCAGATGAGGACGTACTTTTCCGTGCTCGAGCGGGATGGTTGTTTCAGGTTGAAGCAGATGAAGACCGTGAGCGCGACGACGAACCCGCCCAGCACCGCGAGGTTGTACGGGTTCGAGGCGACGGTCCCGAAGATCTCGGCGCTGAAGGCCGTCTTCCCGAGTCGTGTGAGCACCAGGAACAGCGCCACCCAGGTGATCGCGGTCAGCTGGATCAGAAAGGCATTGCGGATCCAGGTTCCCCACATCGTCCACGTATCCGCGCTCATCAGGCCGGTCCGCGGCGCGAGGTAGTTGGAGAAGCGCCGCAGGTGCGCGATGGACGGACTCCAATCCGTCAACTGACTGAGCCAGTAGTGTGTCCGGCGGACGTTGGCGAGGAGCCACGCGCCGATGTAGCCGCCGCCGGACACGGTCGAGAGGTAGTCGACCTTGCGCAGCAGGTCGATCTCCTGCAGGCGCTGGAGCACGCCGAGGTTGAACGTGGCGCTCCGGATGCCGCCGCCGGACAGCGCCAGTCCGATCAGGCCTTCGACGTGTTCTCCGGTTCGGATCCGACGACTCCACGTCGAGCGCCTGGGACCAACGGGATCGACGCGTGCTGCGCCGAACTGCGTGCCGTCGTCGAAGCGGCGCTCCTTGCGTTGCTGCGCGATCTCGGCCAGCTCTTCGTCGTACGCGGCGCGCCAGGCGACGGTCTCCGCCGGCCACGCTTCGTAGCGCTTCTTGGGAGGCAGCAGTCCGTCGCGAGCGATCTGCACGGCATTCTGGATGAGATCGCAGGCGTAGTCGAACACGGCGTGCAGGACTTCGTCGACCCGTGCGAACTCGGCGGCCTCCTCACTCGCGGCCGGCAGCCGAGCCGCCATCAGCGAGAGCCACGATCCCTCGCCGTAGGTGACGACGCCGGCGCGCGACACATCGGCCCGCAGCAGTCGCGCCAGCAGGTACAGATCGGCCACGCCGAATCGGGCGCTCAGGGGATTCTTGGCACACCATTCTTCTTTGGCCGCCCCGCGTTTTCCGGAGAACTCGCCGGAGATGTCGCGCTCCAGCGCGAGGTAGAAATCCGCTTTCATCCGCGCGAATTTCCACAGTCCCGCCGTCAGCCGCTCGAACCGCGCCTCGCCGGGAAGGTCTGGATTGACCCGATCACCCGGCTCGCGACGCGCATGGCGACCGAGACCGCGCAGCCACAGTTCGTAATCAGCTTGTTCGCCGAAGTAGTGGACGTAGTCGTCCAGGAAGTGTGTGGCCTCCTCGACGTCGCTCGCGTCGTGTGCGGCCTTGGAGAAGGCCAGCAGCCGGCTGATGGCCGGACCGGCGCCGGGCGCGTGCGGTGGCTCGATCGCAGGAGGCGTCGGCAGGGCCACCGGCCACTCGTTGATCTCTCGATTCTCGTCGGTCGCGTCGAGAGGCAACCTGCTCTCGGGTCCCAGGACGCGCTCGGCAATGAAGAGCACGTCGAAGTAGAGATACGAGGTCAAGTACCTCGTGAAGGCGCTCGAGCCCAGCAACAGCTCGAGACCGCGAATCGACGCGAAGTCGTAGTGCTTCAGGACGCCGACCTGGATGCCGAGCTCGAGCGACGACAGCCGCTCGAGCGCCTCATCGAGACGATGGCGCATGCCGACATCGGCATCGTCCTCGCCGGTGCCGTCGAACGACCGCTCGCGATGAAAACGCAGCACCCGGCGGAGTCGTGCTTCGTCGAGATCCGCGAGTCCCCCGAACACAGACCAGTCGCCGTGTGCTCTGGCCAGCAGATCGACTTCAGGTTTCTCAGGCACGGGCAGTCTCCGTCGCAAGGTCAACTAGAGTCGGAATAGGTTGGCCGCGACGGAGGGATACTACACCCGCGACGACGACCTAGGTCGTGGCGGTCCGAAAAAGACACACACCGGGCCGGGCGCCGGTGTCCGCTCGCAGAAACCGACGCCCGGCCCGGTGCGCCGAGAGGTAGCGGCCGGGCATGCCCGGCCGCTACACCTACCGCCTACTGCCGTCCGTCCACGCGCGTCACACCGTCCTGGTAGAACGCGTTATGCAGCGCGGCGGCGATGTGGGTCGCATAGGCTTCGTGACCGGTCTTCGTGGGGTGCGCGATGCCCCAATAGGTCGCCTGCGTCTCGAACGACGCCTTGATGCGCACGATCCACGTGGCGGTCGAGCAGTAGCCGTGCAGGCGGAACGCCTCGTCGATGCCCGTCACTGGCGTCCATCCCAGCGAAGTGCCCGTTCCGACGATCACCTGGTTCAGCCGCTGGCCCGCCTGGGTTTCGGCCCAGCTGTACTCGTTCGAGCTGATGCCGGGCAACTCGCGCGATGAGTCGGCGGAGTTTCCGCACAGCTGGTTCAGTTCGTTGCGGGTCACGATCGGGTACTGCGTCAGGAACATGCGGTCCGCAGGCAGCCCCGGCCACGCGGTGCTCGTCGCCGTCTTCAATTCGCCATAGAGGCCCGGCAACGCTGCCAGGTTCGAGTTCAGCCATCCGGGCAGCCCAGTGGGGAGGTTCTGCCGCATCGACTGCATCAACAGGATGCATGAGGCCTCCGAGAGGTCGAAGAGGCTGCCCGGACTGCTCACGTTGAAGCAGGTGTCCTTGATCATCTGATCGGTCACGATGGTGCCGTTGCCTGCGTAGCAGGGTTCCAGCACGATGCATCCCTCCATGATCTTGGCGAAGCCGATGTCGTTGCCGCCGATGGAGGTGAGGAGCGCGTCCACTTCGCGGCCGGTCGAGATCCGCTTCGCCACGTCAATCTGCGGCTCGCGAGGGCCGATGCCGGCGGGGGCCGGTGTCACGCCTTGATACGCGCCGAGGATACCCTCGCGGATCGTCGCGCCGGTGCACGCGAGGTGGATGAACGTCACGGACGTCTTGGGATCGTCCTGTTCCATCGTGAGCGCAGCCGTGGCCTGACCAGCGAACTTCGATTGATGGCACTGCGAATACCGCGTGCCATTGCCGAGAACCATCGTGTCTTGCCACGTCGCGAGGCCCTCGGTCTTCGCCAGCAGGTTCCCCGCGTGGGAATCCCTGGCCATGATGGCGTATTGGAGCTGAGCAGTGAGCGCGCTCAGATTCTGACGCCGTAGCTCGAGGGTTTCCTGCCGAGAGTTGAAGCCTGCCGTCACGACTTCGAGGGCGTACTCGAATGTCGCCACGCCAACCGACGCGGCCTTGCTGGCCGCGTCGTTCAGCGCGTTGTTGCGACGCGTCGCCGCCGTCGCGCGGGTGTCCAGCGCGCGGCCCTGCCGCTGATGTGCGAGGGTCAGCTGAGAGCGCGCCGCCGAGCAGCCAGCCGGATCCCACCACTGCGCGCACTCGAACCACACCTTGGCCTGCGCCGCGCTCAGCGCTGCCGTCGATGCCGTCAGCTCGGCGGTGGCGACAGCCAACACCGCTTGCGAAGCGAGCAGCTCCTGGCTCGTCGCCGCGAATTGACCGACGGTCGTCTGCATCGCGTTGACGTCCGCAATCGCCTCGTCCACGGCCTGCTGCGCCGCGTCAACACTGGCTTGCGTCGCCGTGACCTGCGCCTGCACATCCTGAACGACCCTCGCCAGGTTGTTCGCCGCATCGAACGCCGCGCCTGCCAGCGAGGCCGGTACGTTCGGGTTGCCTTCTCCGGATCCGTACGAGTCGCCAAGTCCGATGATCAGCCAGTCCTGGATGTTCACGTCCTGTGCGCTCGTCGCGCTGAACCCGAAGGTATCGACCGCCGTGATCTCGACGCGATATTTCCCCTCGCGCGGGAACACGATCCGCGTCGGGCCGCAGGCGGCGGAGTCACTGACGAGCGTGCCGTTGACCTTCCAGACGTAGCGGACGATGAAGCCCTGCGACGCGCAGGCGTTGAAGTCGGCCGGCCAACCCGCGGCCTCGCCGCCGCCGAACGTGCCTTCGGGATTGAGGACGCGCATCGTCGCTGCCGACTCCGTGATCGGCAGGGAGACGCCGATCATCCCGTCGGCGCCCAAACGGTCGGGGACGGTCCAGTCAAAGGAGACCGAGACGGTGGCGGGTTGAGCGGCCACGCGCCCGGACGGGACGGCCGCCACCAGGGCAGCCGCGAGAGCGATTGAGGCCGCCGTGGCACCGGCCGTGCGGCTGATTCGGGTGAGAAGGGGTGACTTCATGGCATTCCTCCGGGGTCGAACGCTGGACCTTGGTGGTCCGGTTCGCGGTCACCGGTGAATGCGCAAGGGCGGGAGGAAACCCGCAA
>Ga0137427_10001202_pt1 | contig 11978 bp, 22 predicted proteins | sample EasRivERMZT700_2_FD_102309 | JGI IMG/M metagenome (GOLD analysis project Ga0137427, IMG submission 102309) | Soil microbial communities from meander-bound floodplain in the East River, Colorado, USA - East River MetaG ERMZT700_2 | ecosystem: Environmental > Terrestrial > Soil > Floodplain ...
CATGCGGGACAACGACGTCCCGGCGATCCCGGACGGCACGGAGGTGCAGGCCGTCAAGGACGCCCTCGACGAGATCCGGCCGGCGAACACCGCCACGGGGGACCTGATCGTGGCGGCCCCCACTGCCGTTCCCACGAACTACACCTTCACCGCCCTCGTCCCGAACACGGCCTCGATGAAGGCCGCGATCCAGGCGAGCCTGGTCCAGTTCTACGCCGAGAGAACTCAGGTCGGGCAGAACGTGAAGGCCGACGCCTACCGCTCCGCGATCTTCAACACGGTCGACACGGTCACGGGGGACGAGGTCACCTCCTTCACTCTTTCGACTCCGACCGGAGACGTCGCCATCACCGCGGGGCAGATCGGGACTCTCGGAAACGTGACCTTCCCGTAGGGGGCGACATGTCCGAACCTCTGCTCCCGCTCTCCGCCGACCAGCAGACCCAGGCCCTGGCCAACTACCTCCCCACCGGGCGGGCCTTCGGAGCCAAGAACCTCGAGGGTTCTGTCACGCGCCAGCTGCTCGCGGGCCTCGGCGTGGAGGCGGGCCGCGCCGACCAGGCGATCCTCGACTTCCTCCGCGAGATCCTGCCGGACCAGACGGTGCAGTTCCTCGCCGAGTGGGAGAGCGCGGTCGGGATCCCCGACGACTGCTTCGACACGAACGGGATTACGGACGAGCGCCGCAGGAACGTACTCGCGAAGCTCTCCGCCGAGGGGCTCCAGACGTGCCTCGACTTCCTGGCTCTTGCCGCGAAGTTCGGAGTCGTCGCTGACTGCGTCGGCGGATCGGTCAACGGGACTTTCCCCTACACGTTTCCGATGGTCTTCTTCAACTCGCCGAAAGAAGCTCACTTCACCATCATCATCAACTTCGTGCTCCCAGCAAACCTCACCTTCCCCTACACGTTTCCGATTCAGTTCGGAAACGCGGAGCTCATCTTGGTCCAGTGCCTCTTCAGGCACCTCAAGCCGGCGAACGTCCAGATCCTCTTCGTCAACCTCTAGCCCTGGGGTAGAATCCGAGCCATGCAGGACCTGAACGACAAGATCATTGGCGGAGGCGCCGCTGGGCAGCTCACCGCCGCAGAGTGGAACGAGGTCCCGACGGAGATCCAGAACATCATCGCGGCCGTCGGGCTCACCCTCTCGGCCGGCGACCTCAACCAGCTGGGGAAGGGGATCGCGGCCTACGCCGGAGCGGGTCACTTCTACACGGAGACGGGGGCGGCCAACGCCTACGTCGCCGGCGTGATCGGTGGCAAGCAGGGACCTCCGTTCCTGAACGTGGCGGCGGACGGGCTCCTCGTTCGGTTCCGCGCGGCCAACGCGAACTCGGGCGCTTCGACGGTCAACGTCAGCGGGCTCGGAGCGAAGACGATCACGCGCGAGGACGGAGTCGCCTTGGTGACCGGCGACATCGTGACGGGGAAGGACGTGATCCTCCGCTACCGGCAGAGCACGGACACGTTCCTCCTGCTGCAAGCCGCGCTTCCGGCCGAGGCCACGGCCATCGCGCCCCGAGGCTACATCGACGGAGTGATCCTCTCGAACGACGCCGGGGACGTGACCAACGACATCAGCTTCGCGGCCGGAGTCTGTCGTGACTCGACCGACTCCGCTACCATCCGGCGGACCACGGCGATCATCAAGCAGGCGGATGCCGTGTGGGCGGCGGGCTCCGCCGCGGGAGGTCGCGCTTCTGGCGCGACTGCGCGGGCCGCGGGCGTCTGGTACCATTGCTTCCTCATCCGCAACCCCTCGAGCGGCGCAGTCGACGCGGGCTTCGACTCGAGCCTGACGGCCGCCAACTTGCTGGCGGACGCGACGGGCTTCACTCAGTTCCGGCGAGTCGGAAGCATCCTGACCATCGCTGGTCCCGCGAACAAGCTCTTCCACCAGAGCGACGCGGAGTTCCTGTGGCTCGACCCGGTCGAGGACTTCGACGGCGCTGGCTCTGGCGCAGGCGCGGCAGAAGTGCTCGAATCCGTCCCGCCCGGGGTCAGGGTCTGGGCGATCATCAACGCCTACATGAGCGCGAACCCCGGCCAGTGGAACCTCCACGCGATGGACACGAACTCCACGGCGTCGAGCAATGATCCGCCGAACCTGACCCTCCGGTGCAACGGCGGCGACATGACCACCAACGGATTCGGTCCTCTCATCCTGCGAACGGATGCCTCCCAGCAGATCCGACAGCGGGGCGACGGCACTCCGAACCGGATCGTGACTCGTGGCTGGATCGACGCGCGCGGCCGGAACGCCTAGCCGTGCAGGACTTGAATGACAAGGTGACCGGCGGCAACGTCACCGCCGCTGAGTGGAACCAGGTCCCGTCCGAGCTCCAAAACGTCATCGTGGCCTTGGGTCTCACCCTCTCGAGCGGGGACCTCAACCAGCTCGGGAAGGCGCTCGTGACGATGGCTGGAGCGGCCTCCCACTACGTGGACACGGGAGCCGCGGACGCCTACGTCGTGGGGGCGATCGGTGGCAAGCAGGCCCCGCCTTTCCTGAACGCCGCGGCCGACGGGCTCCTCGTCAGGTTTCGGCCGGTCAACAACAACACGGGCGCATCGACGGTGAACGTCAACGGGATCGGGGCGAAGACGATCACTCGAGAGGACGGGAACGCCCTCGTCCTCGGCGACCTGATGACGACCCGAGACGCGCTCCTCCGCTACCGGCAGAGCACGGACTCGTTCCTCCTCCTCGATGCTTCCCTCCCTCAGGACCGGGTCAACACGGTCGCCTTCCGGGGCTACGTCGACGGGTTCATCCTCTCGAACGATCCGGGCGACGCGGCGAATGACATCGCCGTCTCCCCCGGGATCGCGCGCGATTCCACGGACGCGGCGACGATGAAGAGGTTGACCTCGATCACGAAGCGCCTGGACGCGGCCTGGGCCGCGGGCTCGGGCGCGGGCGGCTTCCCCACCGGGCTGACTCGAACGTCCGGGATTTGGTACCACGTCTATCTGATCCGCAACCCCGCGAGCGGGGCCGTGGACGTCGGAGTCGACTCGAGCCTGACGGCCGTGAACCTGCTGGCGGACGCGACGGGCTTTATCCAGTTTCGCCGGATCGGCGCGATCAAGACGATCGCGGGTCCGGCGAACAAGCTCTTTCACCAGTACGGGGACGAGTTCCTCTGGCTGGACTCCGAAGAGGACTTCGACGGCGCGGGTTCCACGGCGGGCGCCCTCGAGGCACTCGACTTCGTCCCGACCGGAGTCAGGGTCTGGGCAATCATCAATGCCTACACGGGCGTCGGCGCGGGAGAGCTCCTGCTCTCCTCGGGCGACGTCAACAACGCCGCTCAGGCGAGCGACCCGCCGAACCTCACCCTCCGATGCAACGGCGGCACCGCCGCGACGAACGGCGTGGGGCCGATCCGGCTGCGGACGAACGCCTCGGCGCAGATCAGGCACCGGCAGACGAACACGAACAACTGGAAGCTCGTCGTTCGAGGGTGGATCGATCCTCGCGGGCAGGACGCGTAGGCCGTGGACGCGCTCGAGCGAATCGAAGAGGCCGTCACGGCCCAAGGTCAGATCCTGGCCCGCGTGGACGAGCGGACCCGCCTGATGAAGGACGCCTTCGAGCGCGAGGTAGCGGCCCTCCACCACCGAGTCGATGAGGTGAAGGAGGACTGCGACCGAGACGCGGCGCGCCTCGACAAGCGGGTGGACGAGCTCGCCTCCCGGCCGGCGACCGGGCGCGGGCGGGTGGTTGCTACCACTGGAGGCGGAGTGGTCGGGACCCTCGGCCTCGTGCAGGTCCTCGATTGGTTCAAGGACCCTCACAACGCCTCGTGGCTCAAGCGGCTCCTGGGGATCAGCTGATGCCCTTGCGCCTGTGGCTCTGGAAGGGCCGGATCCTGCTTGCCCTGTGGATCACGTGGCTCGCGCTCGTGCTCGCAGAGGTGCTGTAAAGTGGACTTCCTCGTCGCGATCCTGATCGTAGCCGCCTGCGCCGCTATCGTGGCGCGGGCTCCGGAGTAACCCATGACCACGGACGAGCGGCTTCACTGGCTGGCAGGGTACGCCCTGGGCCTGACCCTCCTGTTCGTCTCCAGCTCCAGGGCGAAGGCCGCGATCCAGAGCCTCGACCTCTGGGCCTGGGAGCGGGAGTGGGAGCAGAACCTCGCGGGCGAAAACCCGAACGACCCCATGTCCGCCCGCCAGGTGGCGGAGGCGCGGGCTTGGGGCTTCGGGGTCAGGGCTTCGCGCGGCGTGAACCCGCCCTTCCCGGTTCCTCCGTACCCGGCCTGACGCGCTACGTTCTCCTTCGTCTCGTCACCAACCAAGGAGGCTCCCTCATGCTCGCTCACTGGCAGACCACGGCGGCCGGCATCGGACTCATCTGCACCGCCCTCGGGATGGGCATCTCCGTCCTCGCCGGCGGGGAGGGGGACCTGAAGGTCGCCCTCGCCACTCTCCTCGCGGGCCTGGGGCTCCTCCGCGCGGCGGACGCCTCCAAGGTCGGGTAGCGTGGCGGGAGCAGAGATCGCCGCGATCCTCTGGCCCGTCCTCAAGGTCCTGGCCGCTCTGGCGGCAGTCTTCGGCTTCCTGGCCTTCCTGATCCGAGCCGGCCGCCGGCAGGGTCGAGCCGAGGCCGGTGGTCAGATCCTCAAGGAGGCAGACGATGCGCGGATCGACTTCGAGAGGGAGCGCGCTCGGCTCCGGGACGAGGCTCTGGCTCGCCTCCGCGATCGCAGGGCTCTTCGCCGCGGCCGGGTGCGCGGGTCGGACCGGCCCGGCGGGGACGCCGCTTAGCTGCGCCAGTCCCGCGGCCGAGGACGCCCTCCTCGACTCCGGCGTCTCGGACCAGCTGGCCGCCGAGTGGCTCGTCGAGAGGGCCGACTGCCGGGCCCACAACCAGGCAGTCCTGGGTGCCGAGTCTGATCCTGAGCCCGCCACGCTCTGGCATCGCATCCTGAGGCTCTTCCGGCAGGTCGGATGACCGCGGACTAGGGCCGCTCCCAGGAGTGAGCCCTCGGATCATCCTGGAGCGCGCCATCCAGGATGATCTCAGAGGCCGTCGGACGATTCAGCCTGACCGTGGACCCAGGTCGTGGATCCCGTGAGCCCTCGGCGCGACTACCGGGTCTCCATGATGGCCGGGGGCCCCTGGTAGACCGCGACGGTCCCGGACCGGCCGGCCAGGGCCGCCATGAGGTTGGCGTGGGCCTGCTGGCTCGCGGTCACCGCCCACTGGCCTCGGACGACTCCGAGCCCCAGGCCGACGGCCACGCATCCCTCCACGTCGTCCATGGTGTTCCCGACGTGGATCAGGATCCGGCTCCTGCCCGCCACCGGCCGGATCTCCGGGGCGTCGTAGCCCCCGCGGTAGAAGCGGGACGGGATGAGGCCATAGGTCCCTTCCGGGATGCAGGAGATGCGGGCTTGGTTGTCGAGCCACGGGCGCTCCACGGTCCAGAGCTCCAGGAGGTTCCCGCCCTTCCCGGGGTCCCGGATGACGAGGCGCCCGAAGGTGCCCCTCGGGGTGTAGGCGACGCGCTCGATCAGGACGAACGGCGGGACCTCGGACGAAGCCGTCATCTCTTCCTCCTCCGCCTGAGGCGGACCTTCTTCGACTCCTCCCGGCCTCCCTGGTCGTGGTAGTGCCGGTAGACTCGGCCGTAGGCCAGGGCCCACTCGTCCCCGTGGTCCGGGTGGTAGCCCTTCTTCTCCAGAGCCTCGTGGCGCCAAGTCATCGCGTGGGCCCACTCGTGGAGGGCCGTCTCGATCATCGAGTACGTCTTGAGCCGGCCGTCGATGATGATCCAGATCGTCCGGCCCTTCCTGCTGGTGGTTCCGTCGTAAGACTGGGTCCAGTGCTTGCCGACGCAGATCGGGCGGAAGATGACCCTGACGGGGAGGGGCGGCGGGTGGACCTTCCGGAGCCACCCGACGATCTGGAGGGTCCGCTCCTTCTTCGTCAGGCCCATGCTGAGACCGTATCTCAGGCCAGGCGGCCGTGCATGTGCGGCCGGCTGGCGTTCGCGGCGATCTTCGAGCTGACTTCCCACTCGAGGTCGAGGCGCAGCCCGGCGGCCAGGTCCATCACCCGGATCACGACGTCCGCCAGCTCCTCTCCGAGGTTGGCCCAGTCGCCGCTCCGGACGGCTTCGGCAGCCTCCGCCACCTCGGTGGTGACGAGCATCAGCTTGGCCAGGCAAGCTTCGACCTCGTCGATCGAGGCCGGAGTGGAGAAGCCGCTGGCCATGGAGACGGCCCTGACCCTGCGGCTCAGCTCGTGGATGGTGGGCGGGACGACCTGTGCGGCCGGAGACGGCAGCATCTCGGGGGTGATGACGGGCACGGAGTTCTCCTCCTTCAGGTGGTGGTGGCGTGGCCTAGGATCTCGAGGAACGTCCTCGCGATCGATCGGTTCTCGGGGCTGTTCCACCAGCGGCTCACGCCGCTGGGATGGGGGACGACGAACGCGGGGAAGGCCGGCAGCAAGGGCGATGCCGTCATGCAGAAGTGCGGGGTCTTCGAGGGCAGCTGGAACGCTCTTCGGACGCGAGTGCCGGCGAGGATCAGGATGTCGGGCTGGGATCTCCAGAACCCGTGCCATTCCCAGCCTCCCACGCAGCCACCCCGCGGGCCGTCGCCGCGCATCCTCGCCGCCATGCGCTGGGCCATCTTGATCCCGCCTGCCGCGGGAAACCTCGATCCCCGGCCGTCGCGCCCGGGCCAGCGCTGGAGGAGGTTGACGTGGATCGCCGCTCTCGCGAAGGGATGCGAGAGGACGACCGGAGAATCCCGGTGCACCTCGAACGCCCTCGCAACGAGTGACAGGTGCAGTCCCTTCTTCTCCTCGTCCCTGGCGGGAGCCTCGCCGATCAGGAGGTAGCGCACGACTTCTCCTCCAGGCGGTTGAGCCACTTGGTCAGCAACCGGCTGGAATCTCGCCGGTGAGAGTCGCATCCCGTGGGCGCGTCCATCAGGGGGTGACTGACCTTGAGCTCGCTACCTTTCCCGCGCCGTAAGCAGCAGCCCAGGCTTCTCGCCCGCCTGAGCTCGTGCCTGAGATCTTGCCCGCCTCGCGTCATGCCTTCTCCTTCTCCGGGATCCCCGCCTTGTAGAGGAACCACCTGAGGATCCGAAGGTCCGTCCATTCGCCGACCTTCGTGGCGGCGAGGTCGGCTTCGTGGATCACGGACATGGGGACGTGGGCCGTCCCGAGCTTGTAGTCTACCGTGAGGTGCTTCATGGAGAGGGCCGTCACCCGGCAAGGGCCGACGGTCCCGTAGTCGTTCATCGCCACCAGGGGAGGGATGGACCTCCCGCGCCGCGGACGCCTCGAGCTCTTGCCCATCTTCGACCACAAGTCCGCCATCATCAACCCTTTCGAAAGCGTCGACCGCTCCAGCCCTTGGCCTCGATGGGTATTCCCACGAGCCAGGGGAGCGGCTCCGTCATCAGCTTCTCGTACTCGCTCACCGACCCGAACCCCGGGTCGGCCTCGCTGATCAGCTCGTCGTGGACGCGGCCCACGAGGTCGTAGCCGGCGCGCTGCGTGGCGAGGGCTCCGGCCATCATGACGTCCCTGGCCGTGGCCTGCACGGCGTTCTCCGTGAAGCGGCCCGGCGAGATCGACAGCCGCCGCCACTCCTTCGAGTAGGCATCAGTTCCCATGCACGTGACCGCCGGCTTCTTCTCGCCCCACGGCATGCGGACGAGGTCGACCTTCGGCTCGTAGTAAGCGAGGCGCCGCCCAGAGGCCAGGACCATGAAGAGGAAGTCGCCCTCCACCCGGAACTGGATTCGCTTGTAGCGGGTAGGCCGCTTCGTCCTGACGGCCTCGATGGCCGCGCGGTTCAGCCCGTACCAAAGCTGGACGACGTCGGCGTAGATCTCGCGGTAGCCGTAGATGGCCCGCTGGGCGACTTCCTTGGTGGTTTCTTGGCCGAACTTCGCCGCTTGGCGGAGGAACGTGTCCGCGCCCATGCCAAAACAACAACCCAAAATCACGCCTTTGGCGTGGTCTCGCTGAGCAGGGTCGACGTCCTCGTACCGGACTCCGTAAAAGTCGGACGCGAACATCCGGTATTGGTCCAGGCCCCGCTCGAAGATCTCGATCCCCTTCGCGTCTTCCGCGTACCAGACCGTGATCCGGTTCTCGATGGAGGAGTTGTGGGAAAAGAATCCATCAGAGAAGAATGTCTTCGTTGACGTGCCAAGAGCCACGACCAGTCCTTCTCCAAGATCTTCTACCCTTAGGACCTCAGCGTCTTCTCCTAGGGCCTTCTTACCTTCCCAGATTGAGTTGGCCTTGGGCAAGAGGCGGCAGGGGCGGACTGTTCCCAAGAGACGAAGCTTGTCCCACATTCGCCCGACGGAGATGGTCGAAAAGTTTTTACTCTTTCGCTCGACCGTTGTAAAGTCGATCTTGAGCAAATGCAAGAACAACTTGGCCCTCTCGAGAACAAGTCCATGATTCTGCCCCGCAGCCACGCGCTGGCTATTGACGCATCCTTCCCCATCAAGAAAGCCAGCGAGCCACCCAGTTCGATAGTCAGATTGACAAACCCATGGTGTTGCCGCAAAGGCTACGCGATCTCCCGGGCGCAACTTGGAGGCTTCGCACCATTGCCAGGACGTCTTCCATTTCGTCCTTCTCATGAGGAAGCCGTGCGCCCCAGAAACGATCGTGCTGCCTAGAGTCGTGGAAACACGAACTTTATGAGTCCTGATCAGACTCTTTCGAAGTATCTGAGCAGTCTTCAGACGACGGGGAGCCCGGCTGTTTCCACCGGCCGGCTTCTCGTCGAAGGCAATGATCTCTTGACCGATAATCAGCTCTCTCGCTTGAATCCAACGAAGATCTTCCGTGAGGACAAGCGCGCACGGATCTACGCAGTAGTCCGCGCCGTAGAGGATGCGGCCGGGCTTCGCGACGAGCATGGACCTGAGCATGGCACTGGCGAACTGCGTGGCGGACCCGTACGCGAGCTCCACGGCGCCCAGCGGAGACTGGGTCCACAAGGCGCGAACTGCGCGCTCGATCGAGGCTTCGGGATTCGGCTCCTTCTTCGGGACGACCGTGGCCCTGGGGAAGTTCTGGATCTGCATGCCGCGGCCCGCGTCGCGCCCCGTCGTGGAGCCGTGATAGACCACGTTGTTCTTGACCGTTCCGTCGCGGCAAGCTCGATCTCGCATGGCCGCGTACTTCTTCACGCTGGCCTTGGCGATCTCCTGCCTGAGCTCGAGGAGGCGACGCGCCTCTGGATCAGCGACCTCCGCCAGCTTCTTGGCGACCGTCTCCACCTTGAGGTCGGCTACTTCGACTCCCCGGCCTCTCAGCCACTCGAGGATCTTGTCGCGCTGGCCTCCGGTCTCGACGGCTCCTCCAGTCAGGCGACGGATCTCGGCCGAGGCCCCCGTCGCGTGGCGCGCGAGGAGCCCAAGCATCCGCTCCACGGACGGCAGGTCGACGGCCCAGCCCCTCTCGTTCATCTGGACCGTGAGCCTCCAGACCTCGAGCTCCAGGGGAGAGACGTCCAGGATGGGGAGGGCTCGCTCGATCGCCCTCTCGGACTTCACGTCCTGGCGGCAGTAAGCGTACAGCTCCCGGAAGTCCTCGGGCGCGGTCTCCGGAGTCCAGCGCGCGGCCAGGTTCGACTTGGACGGGCGGCGAGGCTTGCACAGCTTCTGGATCAGGTACGTCCCGCGCTTGTCCTTCTGGACGTCCAGCTTGAGGGCCGCGCCGGCGCTGGCCAAGTGAATGGGCAGGGCCAGGGACGCGGCCGTCGCGGCGGTATCCCGCCACTGGCGGAGCGGGATCAGGGGCCAGGCCATTCGATCCCAGCACGCCGACTGCCAGATGGCCCTCTCGAACTCGGCATTCCAGGCGCACACGATCCCGCCCTCGGCCACGTGGCGGAAGAGGCGCGCCGGGGGAGGATGGCGGGGCTCCCACAGCCTCGGCTCCTCGTCCCCGATAGCCCAGCCCAGGCAGAGGACCTCGGTGCTCCCGTGCTCGGCGTACTTGCAGGGCCCGACCCGCTTCAGGTCCGCCGCCGAGAAGGTTTCGAAGTCGATGTGGGCTCGCGGGGGACGGGCCATGAGGCCAACTATACCACGCCCTACCACCAGCCCAGCAACCGGCCGGCGCCCCAGGCCGCGGCCAGGACGATCGGGACCTCGTGGGTGAGGAGGTGGAGGGCGAGGAGGGCCAGGCCAATCCTGCCGATGATGGGCCTGCTCCTGCGAGCGTCCCTGAGCATCTGTGCCATTTGGCTTTGCGTCAGCACGGTCGGCGGTCCTTCGGGCGTGAGGTCCTCGCGACGGCCGCCGCGCGACTTGCGCGCCGAAGGTCGAGGGCGCTGAGCACCGCGGCCGTGGAGGACCGGCGGGCTTGGCGGCGCAGGTGCGTTTCCCGCGCTCGCTCCGAGCACAGGTCGATGAAGGCGTTGCCGGGAATGATCACGACGCGCCCCCCTCGTGAAGCAGCTCGCCGATCACGCTCCCCAGCTCTTTGAGGGCGCGGGCGAGCCCGTCCGAGCGACTCTTCCCGACCCTGCGAGAGTCCATGGAAATGGCCCGCGTCAGCAGCGCGAACTCTTCGCGCACCTCCTGGATCTGATCGAACGCGGCCGAGAGCCGCGTCACCTGTCGCTTCGGTTCCTGTCGTGCCAGTCTCGATGCCATCACTCTTCTCCTTCTTCACTCCAAGATCTCGAGGGCCGGAAACTCCGCGCCCTCCTGCTCGGCGCAGTCCCTGCACTTCAGGTCCTCGCCGTCCCACCAGCACAGGTCCGGCGCCATCGGGAGCTCCGTCGCGCAGTCGGGCCTCGAGCACCGGCCTCCGGTCAGGCCGAGCCTGGTCCAGTGGGGTCGCGCGCTCACGCTACGCCCTCCTGTCGAACGTCAGGATCCAGACGGCGCCCGCGCCGATCACGGCCGCCACGAAGAGGTTGATCCATTCGCCACTCACGTTCACTTCTCCCTCGGCCCCGGAGGCGGGGCGGTGTTTTCCCGGACGTCCAGGAGGATCTCGAGCTCGAGGATCTGCAGGGCCTCGCCAAGAGTCGGGGCTCCGTAGTCTCCGAGCACGTCGTCGAGGTCGGCCTCGATCTCGGCTCGCGTCCTCTGAGTGGAAGCCGGAGCCGCGGCCAGCGAAGACGCGGCTAAGGCCACGAAGGCGGCGAGTGCTGCCAAGACCACTTGCTTCGTCACGACCGGAGCTCTCCGAAGAATCCGTCGAGCGCGGCCTTGATCACGCGCACCATCCAGTCGTGCTCGGCCTCGCCTCGCCCGCGAGGGGGCAGCAGGGGGCATTCCTCGAGGACCCCCCAGATCTTGTCCTGAAAGGAAGCGGCTTGGATCGGCATGCCACGAGCCGGGACGGACTTCGGCGGCGACTTCGCTTCCAGCTCGGCAACGGCCTGCTCGATCATCCGGAGCCCTTCTCGACCCATGCTCGGCCGGTGCCCACGTTGGAAGGACTGCTCTGCGAACAGGTTGACGGCCACCTGCTCCTCCGCGGAAATGTCGAGCGAGGCGAGTGCCTTCTTGACCAGCGGGCGGCGCACTTCCAGTTGCCCCGGCTTCCAGCCTTCGATCTGGAACGCCATGACGAACTCCTGAGCGTCGTAGCGCTTGACGACGGAAGTGAGGCAGCTCAGCAGGAAGGGAAGCCTGGTCTGGTCTTGATTCAAGATGCCGGACATGTCATCCTCCGTTCACTGGGTTTCCCGGTCAGTACTCCCGGCCCGCGGGCGGCCGGGAGTGTCTGACCGCGAAGTTCCTACGCGGCCACCGCCACCACGGCCTTGCCGACCACCTTGTCCCGCCAGTACTCGCCGTCCGTGATGGCCTGGACGCGGCCCATCCGAAGGTCGAGGCTGATCGCCTCCCGACCCTCGCTGAGCTTCCCGTGAGTGGCATGGGACGTCATCGCGTTGTAGACCGAGAAGGCGTTGGGGCCGATCTCGACCTTCTCCTTCGCCGTCCAGCTCTCGAACA
>Ga0137427_10001203_pt1 | contig 11972 bp, 26 predicted proteins | sample EasRivERMZT700_2_FD_102309 | JGI IMG/M metagenome (GOLD analysis project Ga0137427, IMG submission 102309) | Soil microbial communities from meander-bound floodplain in the East River, Colorado, USA - East River MetaG ERMZT700_2 | ecosystem: Environmental > Terrestrial > Soil > Floodplain ...
ACACAAGGAGCGAGGCTGAAGCTGTTAACCGCCAGGGTAACGACAGCCCGAAAATAGCCTGGGGACGCCACAAAGTGCCTGTTAACCAACTGCAGAACGCCATTTAGCCGCCCCAAATCGCGATTAACGCCCGACTTTGAAAGTGTTAACTAAGCGGGTTAACACCGGGATCTTGGGACGCCGGCCGTTTTCACGGCACGGGGATTGCAGTATCCTGGGCAGGTATGCACCAACCGAAAGGAAGCGAAACGATGAACCTTGAAAGGATAGCGGCGGCCATTGCAGAATTCAGCGTTGCAATGGCGAAAGCGCAAGTTGACGAAGGGCACAGCCGGAAATTGGCGGAAGCCCTAGACCTGATAACGCCGTCGGAAGAATTGCGGTTCCTCAAGATGTTGACCGCGCACCTGGAAACCATCGCCGCGCGGGAAGCTAAGCGCGACTCTAACGGTCTAACCAAGAATGACTGGGGAGTCTAACGTGTTAACCAAGAAGGAAGTTTATCGCTATGGACACAAAAAAATTGTCATTTCTTTTTTCGAAGCGCGCGAAGGGCACCAATCACACGCCGAAATCAACGGCGACTTGCCAAGCGGTCACAGTAATTATACCACGGTCGAAACCGCTAACGATTTCGCCTATTGGCTCATCGACTGCGGGTGACAGGAAGAAGCCGACACTGGCGCAAATTGACGCCGCTTTGACAAGGATTTTCGACTGTCATCCGGTCAAAAAAGGATGGTAAACTAGATAGACGCCCGAGGAATGGGCGGGGCGGCCCCTTAGCATTGAGGAAAGCCCTATAAGCGATGCGCGCTATGCGCTGAACGGGGCCGCCCTTTTTCACTCCAACCGAAAGGCCCGCAATGGCTACCACACGAAAGAAAGCAACACCCAAGCCCGAAACCCTCGCCGCTCGAAAGGGCGACGAAATCACGTCAATCTGTCCCCGCTGCCACTTCCCCGGCGTTCATACGATCAAAGGCCCGCGTAAGGGGCGTTACAAAGTCGTGTGCCAGCATGATGCGGGGTTGGGGAAGTGTGGCCGCGTGTACGAAATAGATTTCGGTCCTGGCGCATGAGCACGCCAAACGGAATGTTCGTTGCGCTTACACGACGCAACGACGGACTTTGGGAAGCGTTCATTCCCGCGCCGCCCGGAGCGCCCAACATCGTGCAGTCTGTCCGGCTTCCTGGGCTATCGCTTCCGGCAATTCAGCAAACGGTAGATACGGGCGGGGCAATCGCTCTGTTGATTGGCGCGGCGGCGGGTGTGGCCGGTGTGCCGATTGACGAATTTATCAAAAAGTTGCACCTGTCAAACGACGCAATCCGGCAAGCGCGCGGGATTGTAGACCGCCCGGATTAATGATGCCATCCTCGACTAGTGTATACGTTCTCGCCGGGGCCATTGTGTTCCACGCGTTCGCAACGGGCGTGTTGTACGGCGCTGCGGTGCGGTCGCTGTATCACAACGTCGTGCGTGCTCTGGTAGACGCGACGAATGAAATCAGAAAGGCCGGGAAGTGAAACGGCCGACAGAAGAATGGGATTTGAACAAACCCCGGCGACGTTGGCGCGTCGTTAAGGGCAAGGTCCGGTTGTTGCTGGCTGGTCCTGGGGGTTGGCGGCTACTGCGGAACGTCCGCAGGTTTAACCGCGAGTGTCGAGAGATTTCGAAAGGGGGGACACGATGAAATCGACCAACCTTGTCGATATTCTTTGGTGGATGCGAAAGCGTTGAACGTGTAGCATTCACGTCGGCGCTATCATACGGGGGGCGTTGTGGTAGCGCAAGGGGCCGTCAGACCTACAGGGGCTTGGCGGCCCCGACTATTTCCCCACCTTGCCGGAGATCATCCAATACAGGCCCGCCAGGGCGACACCGCCGCCCAGGAAGCGCATACGGTCGCCCGTCGTCTTATTCGCCAGGAACGCGAGCGCCGCGAATGCGCCCAGGGCAAGGTATAGCTGTTTGTTATTCATGGAATCAACGCCGCCAGTTGAAAAAGTAGTGTCAACGCGTCCGCATTGGACAAAAGCACTAGGTCGTTTGTGGGGACGTATTGGATCACGAAAAAGGTTAGACCGCTCGCACAGAAAAACCCCTTCGCCCCGGCGTCATTCACGGGACAAATTAGCGTCATTCCCGCTTGCTTGCAAACCGTCAAAGCTTTCCGGTCCGCTGTGATTGCGCTGTTGTACTGTTGTGCCGTCCACGCCATTTAGAAGTACCTCACGCTGCAACCGACTTTCCAGCCGTCCGCGCCGCCGCCAACGTGGATCACGGTAAACCGAACGCTAGAATTTAGATTTGTCGAAGGGCCAGTAGTGCCGAAGTGGTGCGAAATGTTGTTGAAGTTGAGCGGGTACGTTGTATCTAGCGCGACGCTCCAAATTTCAACGTTGGGATTCGAAAAGTTGAACGTCACGTTGATTAGGTCGCCCAGGCCGACGCCTTGCGCGTGGACGTATAGGTCTGTGACAATGTACCGACGGCCGACCGCGCCCGAATGTAACACCTGATTGACAGGTGCCCCGACTCCCGCCACTTGCGCGTGTACGAATTGCGAGTTTTCGGAAATTTGATATAGGTCGTTGTTGTAAACCGAGTCAACCGCATTCGCAACGACCAATTCCCCGAAGTTTGTCAGTCGAAGGGATCGGACGTTTCCGCTCGCATCGTAGCCCGACGCATTCGGCCGGAACGGTACGCGGTCCGCGCCGCCGCTCATTAGATAGCCCTGGAAAGTGCAGGTTGCGCCCGCCTCAAGGTTTCGAATTCGCCATTCCCGTGTTCCAGGCATTCGAATAAGCACGCCCGATTTTGCCAAGCCAACAACCGCGCCGTCCGCGATGATTTGCGCGTCGGATTGACTGTAACCGTTGCCGTCGTCGAAGGGGTCGGTTCGCTCTATATAGATGCTGTCGTAAGTAACCGTGTCGGTATCGGTTAGGATTACTTCCGATCCGATACCGGCCGCGAGTAATTTTGTGAAAGGCAATACAAAGCCGGTCGAGTGCCGCTCGCCGCTATCGGCGCGCGGTTCAACGGGTCGAGCGGTAACACGCTGGATATGATCGACACGTTCTTGAAACGAACCGGGGGCCGGTCCCTTTGGTTTGAACGCGTCGAGCGGGTTGCGCCAGTCTGCCATTGCTTACCAGGGGCGCGGGAAGTACGGCGGAATATTTTCCGGGTACTTCGTTTCGTCGAAATCAACAGACGGGACCAGAACGCAATAAGCGGTATACGCTGCAACCGCGCCGCCGACGACAGTTGCAATATTCGTCACGTCGATAGTGACACGGGAACCGGAGCCAAAGGTAATAGGGGGCATTGGATTTTGTCCGGCGCTCGATGCTGCGATGCGGTAAACACGTTCCGCGTTACCGCTAACGTCCCGTTCCGTCAATTCAAATGCCATTCCACCGCTGCCCAGGGAAGCGGAAAGCATAGTCACCATCAACGCAAAATCCGTAGGAACCTCAAAGGTTGTAGCCCCCGTGTGAAATACAAGGGGAGTCACAACGCCTGCCGCTACGTTTGCACTTATCGCAGCGCTTGCGGTAATAATTCTAGCGTGCATTATTGGCCCTTTCCGTCTAAAGCGCGGTCAAGTTTGTCGTCCATATTTTCAACGGACGATTTGATTGCTTCCAACGCGACTACGGCGCGTTCAAACCATTTTTCTAAAAAGTTAACAGCACGAAGCGCAAAGTATACCAGCAATCCGCTCGCGCCGATTTTAGCGAGCGTGTCAAACGTGCTTTCAATCCCGGCCCCTGGAGTCATTTCAACAGCCGCGCCGTTCCGATTACCGCGCCGATCAATAGCGGCAGTGTGAGCGCGTGCGCTTCAACGTGGAAATGCGGCGCGGTTCCCGTCTTTTGTTCGTCATACACTTTGCCGAAAAGTCGAAGCATTGAAACCGCGATTTCTGGCGCGTCGCGCGCAATGTCGATTGCGTCGCCGCTCAAGTGTTTGCTCGACGGGTTCCCGCCGATTGCGGCGTTGTCCCCGGCACTACGGCGGCCCGATGTGACGCGAGCGCCGAACGCGCGCGCAATGGCGTACAACACTTGCCCGCCTGGGGAAAGATCATCGTACACGCTTCAACACCTGCCACACGACGACGAAACCGACGGCGGCGACCAACAGGCCCACACCGCCCGACCGTGCAAGCCCGCCCGTTGTGGCGGGTTCAGCGATACCGCCCGCGCCAGGAAGCCCCAGTTTTGTTACGCGGTACGTCGCTTTTCGCTGATTCGCCCAGGGTTTCATTATCGGGTAAAATCCGGCCGCTTTCGACTGATAGATTTGCCCGTCCGTTTTGGCAAGATAGAACGTCCCCGGCTCCGGCGCGGCCGCCGCATATGCGGGATTGCCGGGAGCGCCAAGCCGGATAATGGGGCCGACGTTGGACGCCGTGCTACGAGCGGTTGGGTCGCTATTGCTTCCGCCGCCGATTGCGCCGCCAATAGCGCCGCCGATCTTACCAACTATACCCGTTTTAGCTGCTGCCGCAATGCCCGCCGCAATAAGTGGAATCGGCATTTCTTACCGTCGCTTTTTGAGTAAGTACCACGCTGCAAACGCGAGCGCGGCCAGTGTCAAAATGGGAATACCGCGTTTCACCACGGGCGCGGTCGTCCCCGTTTTTGGTTTCGGAGCGGCGAGCGTCTTTACCGTCTTTGCTGTTTCGGTTATCTGCGAAATGCCCGTTGGCAATCCCCAAAACGGCGACAGAGAAAGTAACGGCCCGCGTGCAAATGCGGACGTGATTCGCGTCGTCGTGCTTAGGTAAAAGCTTTTGATGCTCATTTGCTTTTAAGCGCGCGAATCACAAACACGCCCGCGATTAGGGTTACGGGGACGATCAAACCTTTCAGTTTTTCCAGCGTGTTAGGCACGACCTGAACGGTTTCTTTTGCTTCGTGCAGGACCAACGCGCCGCCGAAAAGCGCCGCAATGCCCGCCGCAATTCTGGCGATAGAAAGAGCGTTCACCCGATCACCTCGACGAAAACGGACGTTCCCTCAATGCGAATAGAATTTACCTTGCAACCCGAAACGTCCTTTTCGAGTTTGTCTTTCAGTTGCTTTTTGAAATCGTCGGTACGGCTTTTCGTCCAACCCTCTACCGGCGTTGGCGACTCAAACCGCAATTCAGTGACGACCCCGCGCGAAATTGTCTCGGGGACGCTCTTTCGCGGTTCCATCGTAATGAACGGCCCGTTACCCTCTCGATGGTTTCGCCCTTCCTCGCCGTGGACAGTCACCGGCCGGGGAGCCTCTTTAAGCGTCCTGGGCGAGTGTGGGGGGCTTCCCCCGCCCGGTCGGGTATGGTCGGCCGGGGCGTTCCCTTTTCGGCCCAGGGCGAGCCTTTGGAATGCGGCAATAGTCTGTCCAAAGGGCGTGTTGTTGACCCAACCGCGCCGGGGCGGTTCGGGCGTGTTCCCGCGCCGCGTCTTTGTGGAGTCGGCTTCCGCTCGCCCGCCCTGGCGTCGAGTTTTGGAAACTGGCGTCTTTTCCCAACCGTAAACGCTTGCCGGTCGTTTTTCGCTCATTTTTTCACCGCAAAGTAAAGGCCGACGGCGGCCACCAATAAAAGCCCCCAGGGAATGCCCGCCGGAAGCGCGGGCGCATTCGGGGACAGACCAAACGAACGCGCGGGCGGGGCCGCGTCATAATTGAAAACCGGACGCGCGAGCGGAACGGGTTGCGTTGTCGGGGGCTTTACCGGCAACCGTACCGGCGTCGGGGCCGTGTAAATCGGTTGCGTATTTGTTGGCCGCCACAACTGCGACGTGCCCCCGCCCCATTTGATTGACATTACTTTTTCTTCCTCAAAATGAGGATGGTAACAACCGTCAACGCGCCCAGGATCAAAACCGCTTCAACAGGAACGCCGCCGAAAAATCCGGCAAGCTTTGCGCGCGTCGTCGCGGGAATATCGCCGCGCGCTTTCGCAAGGTTCGCATCGGCTTTTGCCTTCAATTTGTCGATGTAGGTACCGCCCGCGCCCAGGATGCCCGACACCGCGCCGCCGACGACGACACCGGCGATAGGTTTGACGCTACCGCTGATATTGTCAATGGCACGCGCCAGGGACGATTTGATTGAAGTAAACGAAAGAGAAAGGCCCACGGTTAACCCTCTTTGCTTTCAGGTTGAGGAACGCGGCCCGGTCGAAAGGAAAGACAATCCCCGGACCGCGTTCCCCTGTTGGTACCCTGCCGGTTAACCCGTGGTAGCGTCGATTACGCTAAGCGCGCGGGTCTTTCCGCTCGCCGCCTTGTCACGCTTCGCGCGAGACAAGCGGTCCTGAATTTCGGCGGTCGATTCCCCGAGACGATCCGGATTGGGTTTCATCCCAACTGTGAGCATCTGCGGGGTCGCGGTCGTCGCCCCGGTCTGCACGGTCAGGTTGTAACGATCTTCCAGCCGTGCCGAAAAATCGCTTCCTTCCATCCCGAACAATTCCCCGAGGATTTGAGTCGTTGACGCGTCGCCCGCGCCCTCGATGTTGTACTTCGTCGCCGTGTACGCCATAAGCGCCGTACGCGACGCATCAACCGTAACGTCGCCCTTGCGAGCGCGTACACGGTCGATAGCCGACCCCGCGAGAGTGAGAACACCCGTTACCACGTCCGAAATGTACGCGGCGCAAACGTTCTCGACGCTCGAAAGATCGTCCACGAAATTCGAATTCGCGGCCACCGTCGGATAAGCCTGCTGGAAAAGCAACAGGTTATACGACTGCGGACCCTCGCCCGAAACCGCGTACAATTCCGCCAGGAACGTTCCCGCCGTTACCTTGCCCAAAAGGGTCGAAGTAAACGACGTGTCGAAAATGGCGGCGTCGGATTTCGTCACGCGCTCAACGTTGGAGTCGCCAACGAAGGAACGCGGAATAAAACACGACCAGCGGAACGGCAAGGCAACCGTCGAAATGAATTCATTCGACCCATACCAGTGATTTGCGAGCGCGGACAGATAGTCCGCGTCCGCATCTACCACGGGCTGTTGACGAATGGAAAAACGAAGCCTTCCGATCTCACGCAACGTTGCGGTCTGTCCCGCGATGTTCGTAAAGGTGACCCGGAAGTAAAGCGCCGACATTGAAATCGGAATTTCAATGCGGTGTAGAAACTGTGCCGGTTGTGCGCTAGCAAAGAGTAACCGAAGCATTGCGTCGGCCCCCTTTACTTGCCCACTTTGGACATGATGAAACCGGCGAGGATGGTGCCCAGGGCGGCGGCCACGACGACGGTAATAAACGACTTGCCCACAGTGAAAACCCCCGAATTGGAGTAGTACGGGCGGCCGACTTTCGGCGCGCTACTTGTCAACGGGGAGAATCAGGGAAGGAAGGGGAAAGGGTCTACTGCGAAAGTTTGCGAATAAATGCGCGGAATTCTGCTAACAAATCATAAATCAAATTCTTTAAATTTACCGCGTTCCAGGGTCGTTATTCCGTCGGTTCCGTCGCCTATGATTTCCTCTAGCGCGTCAACGTCGTGCGGGCTTCGCTGTTGAAAAATAACAACGCGGTCCGCCATGCTGTAAACGATTTGCGGAAAGTCTCGCACGCGTTGAGATACCAGGATCAAAGAAATGCCCGGTTCGCCGCCCATGCGAACAAGTCGGCTTAGGTTCGGGTCAATGTTGTGCGGCGAGCAATACAAATGCGCTTCCTCGACGACCAGGACATGCGGCGAGTAATAATAGAGCGCATCAAACGCGGCGGCCGTGTCGGAGAGATCAAAGCGCAACGACGCGCGCCAGAATTGCGGCGCGTCGAGGAAGTCGTCGAGCGTGTAATAAATTTCAGTAAAGCCGTCGTCGGGACCATATTCCCCCTTTACGTCGAGCACAGCCACGGGAAGCGGAAGCTTGGGTAAGACGTGTTCCCGAAGGTACGTCGATTTTCCAAACTTCCGCCGCCCGATCACTAGCGCGGTTGTCGCGTAATGCGTCAACTACTCGCCCTTTTCCTTTGCTTCCGCCGCCGCGCGCTTTTCCGCGCGTGCGCGGTTGATTGCAGACAACGACACCGCTACCAGAAGGAACGCGGGCAAGTGTTTGCTCATTCCCGCCGGTAGATACGTTTCGACGCAATAGTAAAGCCCTTCCTCGATAGCGGGCTTTTCTTCCGGCGTGAAAACGACAGGTGCAAATGCGAGCAACGAAAGAGCGATTGCGTATGACTCGGCAAGCGTCCCCTTCAATGCTTTCACCATCGCCGGGTCAAGTGGCATTCCCGCGTCCTCAACCGGCGACGCGCTCGCCGCCGTCTTGGGCGGCCGTCCACGCTTTGCGGGCGGCGCGTTCGGGTCTTTCGGCGGACGGCCCCGGCGAACGCTACGGGCGCGCTCGATGTTGTCGGGGTCTAAAGGGACGGCCGGTTGCCCTGGGGCCGGTTCCACGACCGGCGCGGGGGCTTCCTGGGCGTCCTGGGGCGGCGTCCCGGCGTCGCTACCGAACGCCGCCAACAAGTCGCTGCTACTTTTTTGCGTCATTTCCGCCCGCTTCCTCGACGGCGGGCTTTTCATCGCTCGCGCCAAAGGCGTCAAGCAATGCGTCCCCCGTCCCCGTGATTTTGTGGGCAAGTTTCCCGTCTTTCAAAAAGACGGTAATAATCCGCCCGCAATCACACTTTACAACGTATTTGTCCATATAACCCCTTCGCTTTCTTCCGATTCGTCGGCCCAGGGCGACAAATCCCAACGTAATGACATGAATTGCGACACGCTCGATACTCTCCCTGAATTGTTTGCCCACGTCAAGCCCCTATTATTAACGGCACGGTCCGGCCGTCTTTTAATCGGGTCCGCTTTTCGAAGCCGTCCACGCCAAAAGATTTTTCGAAACTAGTCCACACGTTCGGGGGGAGATTGCGCTTTATCGCTTCCCGTAGTCTCATCGGCTTTTTAAATTCGGCGTGTCCTAATTCGTAAAATTCGGCGGCGACGCGTTCAGGAACACCGCGCGCACGGTAGAACGTTTCCCCACCTTCCCGCAATCGGTAAAGCTTGGGGGACAATACTTTCATCCGCGCGCGTTCGTGTTCTAGTTTCAATTCGCCCAGGCCCGTGCCCGTCGAGAATCGGCCCGCGTGTTTCATCGCCACAAAAACCGAGTCGGTATCACAATAGACTAGCGACCCTTCCGCCTCAATTAGCAGCTTGTGCAACGTCACGCGAGCACGCGCCGTGATAATCGCGGGCCACGCCGGGTTATAGTCGCGGACCGGCAACGACAATTCTTTGACTTCCTGGCAATTCATCGGCCCTTGAACGTATTCCAGCGTCCCTTGTTGTGCCATTTTTCCGTACAGGGAGTTTAGCAGTCGTTTGGCGTAGTAATTCGAAAACTTGTCTTTCTTGCGGCGCTCAAATAGCGTCGCACAAAAAACGTCAAAGGGACGCACGCGAGCGGACGCCGCGAACGCGTGGTATACGCGTTCTACCGTTGCGCCCATTGCAACCGCGTGCGCCAATTCCTCGCGCGCCCAGGAACCCGTAAACGTGCCCTGGGGGAATAACAGCCGTTCATCCCGAACCGGAAGCGGCGGAACGTGCATTTTTGGAACGTGAACGCGAGCGCGTATAAAGTCGGCACTTTCCCATTCGCGGACGGATTTGTAACGACCGGCCGGGAAGTCGCCTTGAAGCATCGCGGCCGGGAACATGCTGTTAACGTCGTACCCGTTTACCACGCGCTCGCGGTAGTCGAAGCATTCCGTCCGGCCGCCGTAATACGCCGCGCGGACAACCGACTCTAACGCGGGCGGAAAGGGGGCCACTTCGCCGCCGAACGCTTTAAACGTTCGGAGCGACGCGCCCGCAAGTGTCCCGCGCGGTTTGCCCGCGCCCAGGTCGTCTAATTCTTTAATGAGTCGTTGCAACACCGCCCAGGTGTTGTCGAGATCGTTTCGGAGATAATCTCGGGACCGCGCATCTAGTGCGGTTTTTTGCTTTCCAATAAGCGCCGCAGAAAACGCCATGCCGACGCCGCCCATCCCCCAAACAAGATCAAATAGAGAAGCCACACCAACGCGAGCGCTAAGAATGCGGCCGCTAGACCGCCAATAACGCACAACAGCCAAATCAGGCCAATAAAGAGAAACAAGATCATATTCAAGATTGAACGTGTAGAACGCGCCGCGCGTTTCTCCCATGAATCGGCCCATTTCCTCGCGCGTGTCGAAAAATTCGTATCGGTTCCCGTCATAAACCCCGCCTTGCGTGAAATTCGCCGCGCCGTCGTCCTCGGTATCAAAGGCGTAATATTTCACGGCTTGTAAATATGCGTTGTCGGCTTTCCCGCCGTGCAAATCAGGTGCATTCCCAGGGCGGTTAATGCGGCGGTAAAGATCATCGCCACCAACACCGCGCGCCACGTTGCGTTAGCACTCATTTTTGCAACCGCTTTGCGAACGCTTCGCCCGCGTCTTTCGCTTCCTGTAAAGTCGCATGGTCGGATAAGACTAGCCCGTTACCTAGAAACGGCTTTGTCATAAGATAAAAGCGTTTCGACTTGTTGCTTTTCTGAATTGCCAGCATACCGTAACCCCCGGTCCCGCTTTTCCATTGGTTACGGCCGTCGCTTTCCCATTTCGTTAGTTTTTTCATTAGCTTAACCTCACGACGATTTTGACAGAGCGGTGTAAATCGTATGCGCGGTGTGAACCTTTCCCCGCGCGGGCTTTCGCACTCACACGCTCGCGCGTGGCGTGGGCGCGTTCAAAGTAACTCGATAGCGCCTGGGCGAGCATTTCTTGTAAGTCGAGACGATTGAAGAATACCGAGAAGGAAAGATCACCGGCGACGACGGACACAACACCGCTTTGCGGCCCTTCGGAGAATGCGACCGCGAGCGGTTGGCCGGTTTCGTTATTCGCCGCCTGCAATAGACGGTCCGCCATTGTCCCGCTTAGCGTGGCGGCCGTGTAGACGCGTTCGGATTCTTTGCCCAGGTCTGCGATTGCTTCCGCCACTTCCGCGCGTCCACGCCGACGCGGTTTCGCGTAGCCCTTGCGCCCGATCACTTGCACACCCTGGCGCGTTCTCGACGACCGCGCGGTAAATTTCCCGGTCGTGTCCCGGTACACGACTTGCGGCGCTTTTTTCTTTTTACCGCCGCGCGCTTTTCGCCGCGCCGCTTTCTGTTTTAGTAGAGCGCCGCCACTACGTTGTAACTTTTTCTTCTTCGCCACGGCCGCCGCCCTTCAACCGTTCAACAACTGCGAATTCGCTGTAAAGGATGTAGTCCCGGTGTGGGTAGTCTGCGGACACGGCGAGCGGGTCAAGACGATCCCCGCACGTTGGACAATAGGCACGGTCGAGCGTTCCCACGGCCCCCCAACGGTAGAACGTTTGACACCGATCGCACGCGCCGCAGACCATTGGCGGACCTAGAAAGGAAGCGCCATTGTGGAAATACGGTAATTCCACGCTGTGCGCCCGCCCGTAATTGCGACCCGTTCAACGCACGCCACTTTGACGGTTGCGCCGGTTTTGATCTTACCGAACGCCGTTACCAGTTGCGTGTGCGCGGGCAAGATCACGCTTTGACCTTGTACCAGCAACACCGGCCGCAATTCCTCTTTGTTCTCGATCCGATTTTGCATCGGCCGCAATTCAACAAAGTCGCCCGTGATGGAACGGCCCGGCTGAATTGTGATGTAGTGCAATTCGGTCGTTACTTCGTGCTCGAAGTCCTCGCCGTCGTCGGGCGTGGTAAAGAGCGTGCTTTCCTTTTCGCGGGCCTCTTTCTTATTTCCCTTGTCGTCTTTTTTGGTAGCCACTTTTGCTTTCCTTTCTCTAGATGATACGTCGGCAACAACACGTCCGGCCGTGCGTTTGTGTTCCACCAATCGAAAACCAATTCACGCAACACGGCACCCGCCGTTGTGGAGTGTTCCTCGGCAACGCTGTCGAGGAAATCAGCCACTTCAACGGGGA
>Ga0137427_10001205_pt1 | contig 11951 bp, 8 predicted proteins | sample EasRivERMZT700_2_FD_102309 | JGI IMG/M metagenome (GOLD analysis project Ga0137427, IMG submission 102309) | Soil microbial communities from meander-bound floodplain in the East River, Colorado, USA - East River MetaG ERMZT700_2 | ecosystem: Environmental > Terrestrial > Soil > Floodplain ...
AACGCCAACTCAAGCAGGAGTTGGGATTTCGCACGATCCTGCCCGGGGTTCGCGGTCAGGTTACGGACCCGGAGGAATTCAAGGGAGAGAGCGTCATGCTGACGGGAGATCTGAATGTGGCTGTTGTCGAATGGATCGTTCAATACCGGGTGTCGGACCCTTACCGCTTTCTCTTCAAAGTGCGCGGTCTCGAAGAAACTTTTCGCAGCCTCAATGAAGCAGTGATGCGGGGAGTCGTGGGCGATCGAACGGTGACGGAGGTACTGACCGTTGGCCGGCAGGAAATTGAAACGACGGCTCAACAGAAACTCCAGGAACTCTGCGAACAATACGAGACGGGGATCACGGTTGCTCAAGTTGTACTGCAGGACGTGAACCCTCCGGATGCAGTGAAGCCGTCATGGGACGAGGTGAATCAGGCTCAACAGCAGCGCGATCGGATGATCAATGAAGCTCGCGCTGAGTACAACAAAGTCATCCCACGATCGAGCGGCGAAGCGCAGCAGACCATCCTGAGCGCCGAAGGTTACGCGCTGGATCGCGTGAACCGCTCGCAGGGCGATGCGGCCCGTTTCAAGGCGTTGCAGGAAGCATACCGAACGGCTCCTGAAGTGACGCGTCAACGTATCTACCTGGAAACCATGGCGCGCGTCTTGCCACGTGTCGGAGGGAAGGTGTTCCTTGACCGGAATGCGCAAGGCCTTCTGCCGCTGCTTCCGCTGAACAATCTTACAGGTGCGATCGCCGGCGACCCGGCCGTCAAAGGTCCAGGAGGATCAAAATGAAGAACCCTAAATTCGTCACTATCGGGGGGGCAGCACTGGGATTACTGGCTGTGCTGTTGGGCTCGGTTTATGTCATCGACGAGACGCAGCAAGTGATCATCACGCAGTTTGGTGAACCGGTCGGCCAACCCGTTACGACTCCGGGACTCCACTTCAAAATTCCTTTCGTACAGAATGCAAACTACTTCGATAAACGTTTTCTCGAGTGGGACGGCAGTCCCAACCAGATTCCTACAAAAGACAAGCGTTTCATCTGGGTCGATTCGTATGCTCGCTGGCGGATCGCCGATCCACTCCTCTTTTTTCAACGGCTCCGTGATGAGCGAGGTGCGCAGTCACGTTTGGATGACATCCTCGACGGCGAAACCCGCAATGCAATCGCCCGTAACAATCTCGTCGAAGCCGTCCGCACAACAAATCGCGATCCTGCAAACGTTCCGGTGGAAACCGAAGAAGAGACTTCCGTCCTCGAGACAATCCAATTGGGTCGGCTGGCATTGACCCGTCAGATTCTCGCCACCACCGCGCCGCGCGTGAAGGAGTTCGGAATCGAGTTGATGGACTTTCAATTCAAGCGGATCAATTACGTCGATCAGGTCCAGAACGACGTGTTCCAACGGATGATAGCGGAGAGAAAACGGGTAGCGGAACGGTTCCGTTCTGAAGGCGCCGGAGAAGCAGCTCGAATCAGCGGAGAACGCGAGAGGGATTTGCAGCGAATACAGTCGGAGGCCTACCGTACGGCTCAGGAAACACGCGGAAAGGCGGACGCGCAAGCAACCCGAATCTACGCCGAAGCGCACAACCGGGATGCTGCCTTTTATGCATTCACGAAAAGCATGGAAGCCTACGAAGCCAGCGTGGATGCCAAGACCATATTGATTCTCACGACCAGCGGGGAGTTATTGAAGTATCTCGAACGTCCGCGATAGTCGTTGACGCTTGTGCAGGCCCCGGACGGCAGAGCCGCTTCTTTCAGAAATCGACACTCTGACGGAAAGCAGACCTCGCCGCGCTTTCCGTCCGTCCGGTACCTCAGCCAATGTTCACGCCCATTTAAGTGAAGGTTAGTTCCTTCTGATAAATGAAGCATGGACGATCTGCCAGCGGCGCGAGGGCAGATCGCCATCTTGCTCGCTCTCAACGAAAGTGTGACCGGCGCCGCCCTTGCGGTATGCTCAGCGTTCGTCAACGTAACCATGGACAGATGTCTTCCGCGTCGATACGCTGAACTGCAATAATCGACTGCCGTGCGACGTTTAGGGCGTCCGCCGTGGACGCGATTCAAAGATTCTCTGAAGCGGCGGTCCGTGACCGCCGACAGTGTTAGACTCTCCCACCATGTCGTTCTTCAATCCCGGACCAACAAAACGAACTCTGGAGATTGCACCTCGAACACGAAACGCCGATAAAGTCGTTCGATCCATTTGTCCGTACTGTGCGGTCGGTTGCGGGCAGTTGGTGTTCGTTGAGAAAGGGCGCATTACGGATATCGAAGGCGATCCGGACTCGCCGATTTCAGAGGGATGCCTGTGTCCTAAGGGTGCGGCAACGTATCAGCTCGTCACTGGTTCACACAGAGTTCGTCATGTCCTCTATCGAAAGCCATACGGCGAGAAGTGGGAAACTATTCCACTGGAACAAGCCATGGAAATGGTGGCGTTTCGAGTAAAGTCCACGCGCGATTCCAATTGGGATACGCCACTGCGACGGACGATGGCGATGGCTCATCTCGGCGGCGCAACTCTGGACAACGAAGAGAACTACGTCATCAAGAAGCTCTTCACCGCGTTGGGTATGGTCCAGATCGAGAATCAGGCCCGAGTTTGACATTCGGCGACGGTCCCCAGTTTGGGGACATCGTTCGGCCGCGGTGGCGCGACGACATTTCAGCAGGATCTGCAGAATTCGGACTGCATTGTCATCCAGGGCTCAAATATGGCTGAGTGTCACCCGGTGGGATTTCGCTGGGCCATGGAGGCGAAAGCCCGCGGCGCGACGCTGATTCACGTCGATCCCCGATTTACGCGAACCAGCGCGGTTGCCGACATTCACGTTCCTATCCGTGTCGGTTCCGACATCGTATTTCTCGGCGGCATCGTGAGATACATTCTCGAGAACGAACGATACTTTCACGACTACGTCGTCAACTACACCAACGCACCTGTCATCATTTCGCCGGAATTCAGGGACACCGAAGATCTCGACGGTCTGTTTAGCGGCTGGAACCAGGACGAACATCGATACGATCAATCGAGTTGGCGCTATAGCGATGAGCCCGCAGACCCCACTCTGCAGCATCCTCGCAGCGTGTTTCAGATCCTGAAGCGGCATTATTCTCGCTATACACCGGCGATGGTTGAAGACGCGTGCGGCGTCCCGGAGCGGCTCTTCCTGCGTGTTGCCGAAACCCTGTGCCACAACTCCGGTCGCGATCGGACCTCGGCTTTCTGTTACGCCGTTGGCTGGACGCAACACACCGTGGGCGCCCAGTACATTCGAACCGCATCCATCATCCAACTGCTGCTCGGCAATATCGGCCGGCCTGGCGGAGGAATTCTGGCCCTGCGTGGGCACGCTTCCATCCAGGGATCAACCGATATTCCGACGTTGTTCAACCTGCTGCCCGGCTATCTGCCGATGCCAACGGCGGGTGTCGATGTCAGCTTGAAAGCTTATCTGGATGCGCATACGGCAGGTTCCGGCTGGTGGAGTGAGCTTCCGAAGTATGCCGTCTCTTTGCTGAAGGCATATTTCGGCGAGGCGGCCAATGCGAACAACGATTTCTGTTTCGACCATCTGCCTTTCATCAATGGCAATCATTCGCATATGTCGACTGTCGCGGACATGGCCGACGGCAAGCTCAAGGGATACTTTGTGCTGGGCGAGAATCCCGTCGTCGGGTCAATGAACGGGCGGCTCCAGGTAGAAGGGTTGCGCCGTCTGGATTGGCTTGTGGTTCGCGATCTGGCGCTGATTGAGACGGCGGATTTCTGGCGGGATGCTCCTGAGAAGTTCCCGACAGAAGTCTTCTTTTTTCCCGCGGCAGCGCACACGGAGAAGGATGGAAGCTTCACGAACACGCAGCGGTTATTGCAATGGCATCATCAAGCCATCGATCCACCAGGAGACTGCAGAAGTGATCTGGACTTCATTCTGGACCTCGGTCGCCGGCTCAAGGCGCTTTACGCGTCTTCAACGGAAGCGAAGGACCGTCCCATCCAGCAAGTCACGTGGGACTACACGAATGCGGAATCTGTACTTGCCGAGATCAACGGGTTTGGTGTCACGGATCGAAGACCGATCAGCCGATTTACTGAACTGAAGGACGATGGCACGACCGCTTGCGGATGCTGGATCTACTGCGGGAGTTTCGCGGACAACAAGAACCAGCCTGCGCGCCGAAAACCTGGTCACGAACAGCATTGGGTTGCGCCCGAATGGGGATGGTCGTGGCCGAACAATCGCCGGATTCTGTACAACCGAGCGTCTGCGGATACAAAAGGGCGGCCATGGTCAGAAAGAAAAAAGTATGTCTGGTGGAATCCCGATGCGAAGACGTGGGAGGGGTATGACACGCCGGACTTCATTCTGGATCGCCCGCCGGACTATCGTCCATCGGAGGATGCGAAGAACCTGGAACGGATCTCGGGTATCGATCCGTTCATTATGAATGTCGATGGAAAGGGCTGGATTTTTGCACCGACAGGTTTACTCGATGGGCCGCTGCCAACACATTACGAGCCGCTTGAATCTGCCATAGAGAATCCATTGTATAAACAGCAGCTCAATCCGGCTCTTCTTGAATGGAGACGCCGGGACAATCCGTATCACCGTCCGTTTGACGATCCGAGATTTCCCTATGTCCTCACAACCTACAGATTGACCGAACACCATACGGCCGGTGGCATGTCTCGGTGGTTGTCCTGGCTCGCGGAACTTCAACCTGAGATGTTTTGCGAGGTGTCGCCGGAACTGGCCGAAGAGAAAGGATTGAGGAACGGAGGGTGGGCCACAATCACCACCGCGCGAGCTCAAATCGAGGCGCGCGTGCTTGTGACGCCGCGCATGCCGGCACTTCGGGTTGGACGGCGCACGATCCATCAGATCGGTCTGCCTTATCATTGGGGTTCTAAAGGACTGGTTCGCGGGGATAGCGCTAATGACCTGATCGCTTTTGTTGCTGACCCGAACGTATCCATACAGGAGTCGAAGGCATTGACGGGTAACATTGAGCCCGGACGTCGGCGGTCGTAGACAAACATGCCGCAAAAAGGTTTTTTTACAGATACGACAATCTGCATCGGGTGCAAAGCATGCGAAGTCGCATGCAAGGAATGGAACCAGCTTCCCGACGATGGATTTGTCTTTTCAGGACTGTCGTACGACAACACCGTTGAACTCGGCGCATCGACCTGGCGGCATGTGGCATTTATCGAACGGCCCGTGGCGCTAGGCAATCAGGAGACCGCGCTGGGAAACTTTTCATGGCTGATGATGTCTGACGTGTGCAAGCACTGCACACGAGCGGGCTGCCTCGAGAGTTGTCCAACAGGAGCGATCGTTCGAACCGAGTTTGATTCCGTTTTCGTTCAACCCGACGTTTGCAATGGTTGTGGATACTGCGTCGTGAGCTGTCCTTTCGGCGTGATCGATCGCCGGGCAGATGATGGTTTAGCCTGGAAGTGTACGCTTTGTTACGACCGGCTGAAGGACGACCTGGAGCCTGCTTGTGCAAAGGCCTGCCCAACCGACTCCATCAAATTCGGTGATTTGATCGAACTCCGTTTGATGGCGGAGAAGCGAGTCGAGGAACTTCACGAGCGCGGACTGACCGAAGCGTATCTCTACGGTGCGGATCCGGCTACACAGCCTGGCACCGAGGGTCTCAATGCATTCTTTCTCCTGGTGGACAAACCGGAGGTTTATAACCTGCCATCCGATCCTGTAGCACCGGCGAAGAGATCGGGAGCGGCGTGGGCCTCTCTCGCAGTCGCCGGCGTCGGATTGGTGGCTGCCGCGGTCGCGGCAATCTGGAGTGACGATGAATCCAGTGGTTCCTGACGAAAATGCCGTTGCGACTTACTATGGCCGTCCCGTATTGAAGCAGCCCGTCTGGATTTGGACGGTGCCCGCGTACTTTTACGTCGGTGGGATTTCCGGAGCCGTTCTGGTTCTTGGCGCGGTCGCTCAGATCAAGCGCGATCCCGGCTTAAGGCCACTTGTCATTGCAGCGCGTCGGCTGGGATTCATCGGCCAGGCGGTCGGTTCCGTTTTGCTGATAGCCGACCTCGGTAAACCATCGCGTTTTCTGAACATGCTTCGAGTCTTCCGTCCGCTCTCTCCTTTAAGTATGGGATCGTGGGTTTTGGCTGTGGGAGGCGCGCTGTCCGGGTTGGCATCCATCCTACCGCAGAAGCATCGATCGACTCGTTCCCTGAGCGACGTTTCGGGATTGGCGGCGGGCGCGCTCGGTATACCTCTGGCGGGTTATACGGGAGTTCTGCTGGCTAATTCGGCGATACCGGTGTGGCAGGGAGCACGCCACTCGCTGCCTGCCCTCTTCGTGTCGTCGTCGGTTGCGAGCTGTGCATCGCTGTTCGAAATGATGGAACTGTCGCCTCGCGAGCAACGAATCGTGCATCGATTCGGAGTTATTGGGAAGACCGCCGAACTCATATGCATCACTGCAATGGAAAGACAACTCTCGGAACGTGAAGCGGTCGTCAAACCGTTGCGGAACGGCGTCGCTGGGGCGTTATGGACGGTGTCCAAGGTTTTGACCGTGGCCAGTCTCGCGCTGACTTTAATGCCAGGCCAATCGAAAGCTCGGCGAACGGCTGGAGTCCTGGGAACGATCGCAGGCATTGGATTAAGGTTCGCGGTTTTTCAAGCGGGTTTCGCCTCCAGCCGAAATCCGAAAGCCGTTGTCTAGATTCTGAGGTAACATGCCGCGTCTATGAGTTTAGCGGCTGTTATTCTCATCGCATTCCTCCAGACTCAGTCCATTCCTTCCATTCGCGGCACCGTTTTTGATCCGGATCAAAAACCCGTTGCGCATGCCCTCGTTACGATCAGCAATACACTTGGTCGAACAACTCAAACGACATTGACTGGCGAGACCGGCGAGTTTCAGTTCGGCGAAGTTCCGGCTGGATCGTACGACCTCTCGGTCAGCATGGCCGGCTTTGCAGTTCAACATCGTGTGATACGGCATGACCCGGGCGAATCGCTCAATATGTCGATCACGTTGAATCTCGCATCGCTCGCCGAGCAGGTTACCGTGACCGCAGAATCCGGATTGGTCGAAGACATTCGAAACACACCCCAACAGGTCACGATACTCGAAGGCGATGAATTGCAGGTAGGCGCCTCCGGCGTCCTTGCCGCGACCGTCTTCGACTCTGTTGGCGCCACGATGCAAAGAACGTCCCCAACCATCGGCGGAATATATGTACGCGGACTCACGGGGAAGAACGTGGCTGTTTATGTCGATGGCGTTCGTTATACGACATCGGCTCAGCGCGGAGGCATCAATACTTTCCTCAATTTGAACGATCCTGCGGAACTCAGCCGGATCGAGATTCTTCGTGGACCGTCCAGTTCACAATACGGCAGCGACAGTCTGGGCGGGACGATCAATTTGCTACATCACGGCGCCTCGTTCAGCGACACACCGAACTGGCACGGCGAAGCCGGCGTCGCGTTCTCGGCTGCGACGCTGGGTGGAGGTTCGAATCTGCGCATGGGCTACAGTACCGACCGCTTTGGTTTCGCGACTACAGTGACGGCGAAACGATCCAATACATTTCGACCTGGACGCGGTATCGACACTCACGCGGCGGTTACCCGCTTCCTCGGTTTGCCATCCACAGTTTTTGGTGATCGTCTGACGGATACGGCATTTACCCAATATGGCGGGAACATTCGCTTCAATTATTCACTCAGCGGAAGCAGTCAATTGACGATCAACTACAGTCGCAATCAGCAGGACGGCGGCAAGCGTTACGATCAGACTTTCGGCGGCGACGGCAATCTGATCGCCGACCTCCGCAATCTCATGGGGGACTTCTTCTACGTCCGTATTGATTCCGGTTACCGGACGCTGTTCGACACCATGTCCTTTTCGTTCTCGTACAACAGGCAGCGTGAGGAGCGGGTGAATCAGGGAGGAAACGGTAATCCGAACGCGGGCATTGTGTCGCAGTATGAGCGGTTGAACGCATTTGGTCTGCAATGGCAGGGAAGCCGGTCGTTCAACCGGCGGTACAATCTGCACGTAAGTGCGGAAGCGTATCCGGAAAGAATGAGTGCTCCCGCGTTCACGTTCGATCCAGTGACACGGACTGCAACCGCTTCGCGGCCGCGGGTTCCGGATCAGGCGCTTCACAATAGTGGCGGTGTCTACACACGGCATTCCGTCGAAGCGATTCCGCGCCGGCTCCGGTTGACTGGAGCGGTGCGCTGGAACGCGGCAAAGTACAGGGTGGAACGAGCAGCGTTGTGGCCATCGGACTCCGCTCGCTCGTCGGATCTGTCCGGATCAGTTGGTGCGGTCGCGACCATCACATCCGCTTTCCGAATTCATTTCAATCATGCCAATGGATTTCGCGCGCCCAGCATGACGGATCTAGGAACGCTCGGCCTGACCGGCGATGGATTCGAAGTCTCAGCCGCTGACGTAGCCGGACTTGATGCATTCGTCGGATCGACTGCGGACAATGCCTCACGCTCGACGGGACTGCCAGTGACACAGATCAAGTCGGAGCGTACTTTCAACTACGAAGCGGGTTTCCGCTTTACCGCTTTAGCTGTGCATCTCAGCGCAACGGGATTCGTTCTCGATTTGAAGGACGCCGTTGTTAAGCAGGCATTGATTCTGCCGCAAGGGGCCGTCGGTCGAGTCAACCTGGGTGGTCAAACAGTGTCGCAGCAAACGGTTAATGGCGCCGTCTTTGTCCCTCTATCGACGACGCCGGTTCTGGTGCGCACCAATCTCGACCACACCCGACATTACGGCTGGGAGATGGAGGCCGATTATCGCGCTGCCACCGACTGGTCTTTGCATACGAATGCCACATGGGTAAGAGCATTCGACACAGCCACCGGACTGGCACCGAATATCGAAGGAGGAATCCCGGCTGCTCGTGGCGTCATCGCCGTGAAATACCGTCCGCAACGAAGGCCGTATGAAATACAGTTGTCGACAAATCTGGTCGCCGCTCAATCCCGATTCTCCACACTGGATATTGCCGATCGACGAACAGGCGCAACCAGAACACGAGCCACTATCTCGAATTACTTCAATCGCGCAGCCGTCGTTCACGGACTTGTTCGTAGCGGTGTTTTAATCGCCACGGGAGAGACGCTCGCACAAGTTCAGGACCGCGTGTTGGGCGTTGGAGTGAATTCCTCGCCTCTGATCCGCCGTTTACCCGGCTATGTTCTTTTGAACCTCAGGAGCACTTTCCGGATCGCCGACAATCAAGATGTACATGTCGGCGTTGAGAACCTGACAGATAGGAATTATCGAGGCGTCAATTGGGGCGCCCCCGGTATAGGCGTGGACCTGAATATCCGGTACAACGTCCGCTTCTAGGGTGGGCCGCTACCGGCGCCGGATCTGCGCGGGGGAATCGGAGATTGGACGAATCCTGCAACTCAAAACCGAAATCCCGAAATCTCAAATCGGACGGGCTTTCCCAACAATTCGGCAAACCACAAAGTCGTACCGCTGTAGGCCGCGTGGCTTAGCCCGCGGCACGATTTTGCGATTTGTTGGGAAGAGCCACGTCCAATTTGAGATTTCGGGATTTCGGTTTTGAGTTGCAGGATTCGTCCAATCTCCGATTCCCCCAGGAGAGACCGACTGTAGTCCGCAGAGATTGGAAGAAATACCGACGGTCTGAAGTGGTACTCCGACGGAATCGCTTCCTCCCTCCCGTGGTACACACAGTCCACTCGGAATTCTTTCCAATCTATAAGTCCCACGAACTGACCGAGAAACCCACTGGCATCCAGAGTGCAAGGCGCTTCACTGCATGAAAAAGAGGGTTCTTGTTACGGGAGGTGTTGGGTTCATCGGGTCACATGTCACGGACGAACTCCTGTCCGCCGGCTACGATGTTCGTATACTGGATAACCTCTCGCTTCCGACTCATGGCCCAGGCCAGCGGCGTCCGCGGTTCCTCAATTCGCAGGCGGAATTCGTAATCGGAGAGATTCAGGACCCTGAAGCATTACGGCGGTCGTTAAAGGGCATCGACGCAGTCTGTCATCTCGCATCGGCGGTGGGCGTAGGACAAAGCATGCTGGACATTCGTTCCTACACAAATGCGAATACTCTTGGTACAGCGGTTTTGATTGATGCGCTCATTCAACACCCCGTAGAACACCTGATCGTCGCCTCCAGTATGAATGTGTACGGAGAGGGTGCATACATGCTCCCGGACGGAACCCGAATAGACACAGCAGAACGCACGCGTGAACAGTTGGCTTCAAAAGACTGGGACGTGCGTGATCGATCAGGAAAACTACTGGTTCCAATGGCCACACCTGAAACCAAGGCTCCCGCATTGATGTCAGTGTATGCGCTTTCGAAGTTTTCGCAGGAGCGACTGTGCCTGATGCTGGGCGAAGAGTACGGCATTGCGACCACAGCCCTACGAATTTTCAACGCCTACGGACCTCGCCAGCTGCTGTTGAATCCATACATGGGCGTGCTTTCGGTATTTGCTTCCCGGCTGGTAAACCACAACTCTCCGATCGTTTACGAGGATGGTAATCAACTGCGCGACTTCATTCACGTGCGGGACGTCGCACGGGCTTTCCGTCTCACCCTGGAGTCGGACAAAAGCGCCGGACGAGTCATCAATTTAGGAAGTGGGACTGCACTCACTATTCGAGAGGCTGCGCAACTGTTGGTGGAAAAAATGGGCCGGTCGAACGTGAAGTTGAGCATAACGGGTCGGCATCGAGCTCACGACGTCCGTCACTGTTTCGCGGACATCAGGTTGGCGAGGGAATTGTTGGACTTCGATCCGCGCGTAACTTTTGTCGAAGGACTAACGGAGATGGCGAACTGGCTCGAGGAACGAGTCCCTTATGACCGGATTGCGATAAGTATGGGGTTCGCATCCTGAAGCAATCGAGTAGAAGGACCGACGTTGGGGAGGAATCATGAAGGCGACGCTGTTCATTCACAAGGATCACGAAAAGGTTCAAGAGCTATTTCGCAAACTCGACGAAACACAGCCGAATCCACGAAACGGAAAACATGCCGTACTGGCGGAGTTAAAACGGGAACTCCTGGCTCATTCCAATGTTGAGGTGGAACTCTTTTATCCCGAATTGCTGAAAACGGTGTCGAGCCGGGCGCAGGAGCTCGTCGACGAAGCTATCGAGGACCACCGGAAGATCGATCGGATGGTATCCGAAGTCGCAGCCATGGACTCGAGCGACAAAAGCTTCGATAGCAAGCTGACGGAACTCATTGAGTTTGTGAATCAACACATCGAGAAGGAAGAGGAAGATGTGTTCGCGGAGATACGACAATACCTTTCGGAACAGCGCATCGAGGAACTTGGACTCGAACTCGAGGCGCGCAAGCGTATCCTTACTCAGATCGCGGCGTGACCGGCGCCGTTTTGATCCAGCCGCGCAATACTTCGGCGACACTCCAAGCCTGGGCTACGCAGCCCCTTGGCAAAAATGGATCCTCAGCGTCGAAGACTTCGCTGATCGAACCAATGCATGCGTCGCCGATGTGCGATGCAAACCCACGTAGACAATGACGAGCCGTTTCCCGGTCGTCGGGATGCACTCGCAGCCATGCATCAATGAATGGACCGATGAGCCATGCCCACACCGTCCCCTGGTGATACGCAGCATCACGGGCGCGGAGATCGCCGTAATACTGCTTCTTGTAATTCTGATGATGTCGTGACAGCGATCTCAAACCGTACGGTGTCAGCAACTCTCGCTCGACGACACCGAGAACCTGCTGCCAGTGGCTGCTGTCGAGGACCGGATGACTTAACGAGAAGGCGAGAAGTTGATTTGGCCGCAGCGAAGGATCGTTTCCGTTTTCGCCGTCAACGACGTCGTAAAGGTATCCGCCGTCGGCATACCAGAATCGGCGGTTGAACGATTCTCGTACCTGATCCG
>Ga0137427_10001206_pt1 | contig 11945 bp, 6 predicted proteins | sample EasRivERMZT700_2_FD_102309 | JGI IMG/M metagenome (GOLD analysis project Ga0137427, IMG submission 102309) | Soil microbial communities from meander-bound floodplain in the East River, Colorado, USA - East River MetaG ERMZT700_2 | ecosystem: Environmental > Terrestrial > Soil > Floodplain ...
AGCGGCGCAGGCTGGACCTCGAGAGTTTCGCCGCCGCGGCATAATGCGTGAGCGTCATCCCGCTCCAGTTCAGCGTCTCCACATGCATCGCCCAGAACGCCTGCACAGCCTGGCTGCGTTTGTTCGCCGTCAGCTTGAACGGTCTTCCCCTGCGTTGTCTCCCACGCTCGTCGTGCTCGGTTTCGGCAAGGATTTTGGCGTTTTGGGCACGGATTTTGGCCGCTTCCGCGTCGGTGATCGCGCGCAGCCAACGTGTAAATGTTGTGTCTGTGAGGCGGTGCATTCGGCAATAACGGCGCTGCGACAAGCCGCTGCGTTGCCATGCTTCGATGTGAATCGACCACCACTCGCGCCTAGCTTTGTTCTGGAAATGTTTTGGACCCACCGGAGATTCTCCAATGCAGCAGAGAACCCGATATGGAACGACAGTGCGCTCTCGGAAAGTCGTGCAAGAACCGGACGCTTACCACGAAAGTGAATGACTGCAAGATAAAGCGGGTGTCCCCGCTGCGGACCTTCGGCCCTAACTGATTGTCTGCACGTTGTTTTTTGCGCGGCTCACGTCGCCCCGCTGAGGTGCGGTTGCGGCGCTTATGTCATTTTCTGGTTTGTTTTCAATGCTCCGAGCGCCATCGCCCGCGATGTGCGGCGGAGCGAACCCTGCCGCGCCTACGCTGGCGCAAGTCTTTCTACGCTACGCCACGACAACCGCATTTTCTCTCTTGCCGGAAGCGTTTCGACTTCCAATCGTCGTCTCATGGCGTACGACGAAGACGACTTCCGCATCCGTCCCGGCAAGGTCCGCGACCGTGGCGGTGCGCACCGCATCGGCGTGCGCGCCCGTCCGACCAGCTTCATTGGCGAGGTTCATCAGGCGATCCGGCGCGCGGGCGGCAACCCCAACCGGCTGGCGGGGACCGGGAAGGGCGGCGGCCGGTTCAACGCGCGGGGCCGGGGCGTTGCGACGGCGCTGACGCTCAAGGGCCGGAGCGCATGGAGCCGGGACGGGAGCGGTGTGCGCACGCGAGCGCGGCGGGTGGCGGTGAAGGCCCGCGTCGTGAAGCTCAACCCGCAGCGCGGCGCCGCGCGCGGACGGCAGTTCGTCAGCGCCAAGGCCGTGGACGCGCATCTGCGCTACCTCGAACGCGACGGGGTGACGCGGGACGGCGAGAAAGGACAGGTCTATTCGGCCGAGCGCGACGTGGAGGACGGCCGGTCTTTCGTCGAACGGGGCCGAGAGGATCGCCACCAGTTCCGCTTCATCGTCTCGGCCGAGGACGGGGTGGAGCTGTCCGACCCGCGCGAGACCACCCGCGATCTGATGAAGCAGATGGAAGCCGACCTTGGCACCAAGCTCGACTGGATCGCGGTCGATCACCACAACACCGGACACCCGCACAGCCACATCATCGTCCGCGGCGTTACAGACGACGGCAAGACTCTCAACATCGCCGGCGACTATATCGCCCATGGCATTCGCGAGCGGGCCAGCGAGATCGTCACTCTGGAGCTGGGCCGCCAGACCGAGCAGGAGGTGACACGGGGTATGGAGCGGGAGGTGGACGCCGACCGCTTCACCCGGCTCGACCGGATGCTGATCGCGGAGCAGCGAGGCCAAGAGTTCACCGACCTGCGCCCCGACAAGGACATGCTCGACACGTTCCGCCAGAACCGCGCGCTGCTGATCGACCGGGCACGCAAGCTGGAGCGCATGGGGCTGGCGACTGAGATCGACACCGGCCGCTGGATGGTGTCGCCAGAGGCCGAACCAATTCTGCGGGAGCTTGGCGAACGCGGCGACATCATCAAGACCATGCACCGCGCCCTGGAGCGCGAGGGATTGGCCGAGCACCGCCATCCCTCGCGCTACGTCCTGCACCGCGAGAAGACGACTGAGCGCATTGTCGGCCGGGTGCTCGACAAGGGGCTGGGCGGCGACGAGATGGGCGAGCGCGCCCGGCTGGTCATCGACGGCGTGGACGGGCGTATCCATCACATCGAACCGGACGCCTCCCGCGCCGAGGAGGTTGGCCGAGGCATGATCGTGGCGGCCGGGCCCGCTCCGTCAGGCCCACGCGCCGCCGACCGCAACATCATGGACATCGCCGACACGCAAGGCGTCTATCGCCCGTCCGCGCATCTGGAGCGGGGGCGCGCCACCATCGACCGCATCGGTGGCGATCCCGAGGCGTTTGTCCGCTCCCATGTCCGCCGGCTGGAGGCGCTGCGGCGGGCCGGCCATGTCGAGCGGATCGACGCGGATCACTGGCGCGTCCCCGCCGACCTCCCAGAGCGCGGCCACGCCTACGACCTCGCCCGCGACGGCGCGAACATCCGTGTCAGCATCCTGTCTCCCATCGGCCTTGACCAGCAGATCGGCCACGAGGGCGCGACCTGGCTCGACCGTGAGCTGGTCTCCCGCCAGCGTATCGCTCTGGCTGACGAGGGATTCGGCCAGGAGGTGAAGACAGCGCTGGAGAAGCGTAAGCAATCGCTGGTCGATATGGGTCACGTAACCGATGTCGGCGACGGCAATATGCGCGCACCGAAAGATCTGATCCGGCGTCTTGAGGCCGCCGACATCGAGCACACCGGCAAAGCGCTCGCCGCCGAGCGCGGACTGGAATGGCGGCCCGCCGTTCCCGGCAACTATGTCACCGGCGAGCTTGTCGGCTCCACCCAGCTATCCAGCGGCCGGTTCGCCATGATCGACGATGGGCTCGGGTTCAGCCTCGTCCCCTGGCGGCCCGCCCTGGAACAGCATATCGGCCGCCACATCTCCGGCATCGCCGTGCCCGGCGGAGATGTCGACTGGTCGTTTGTACGGTCGAGAGGGTTGGGGCTGTGAGAGGAAAAGAAAGCCTTGTCTGCTTGGAGGCAAGCAGGCCGGACCAGCGCCATCCCGTCAAGGCTGGCGCTGTTCCGCGCCACCACTTCGCGGCTTGCGACCTTGACCGACTGTCGCCTGGCCCGGCAGGGGCTGCTCAAGCGTGTCAAGAAGACGAAGCAACCAGCGCGCGCGCCCGTCACGTCCCAAAGGTGAAGGCGTATCCATCACTGCCTCAAGTACAGACGAAATCGTCGGCCCCGACGGGGCGGCAGAATTCCGGCCAGCCTTTGGCGCGCCAATATTCGACGAGGCCGCGCGCGCGAACATAGGCCTTGAAGCGCTCGGTCTTGCGCACCGGGGCGAAGGAAGCATGCCAAACTAACGGCAAGATGGTACCCCCCGAGAAGCCGTCTTGGACGTCGCGCTCATAACTCTCAAGAGCGCGTTCGGGAGCGCCAACATAGAGGTAGACCCAATTGAGAATGCCGAGGCTTGGAAGGCTCTGCGGCGCGGCCGCGTTCGCCGGGGCAGTGCGCAGTAGCCGTGCGGCGTCCTTCGAGAATGCCGCATTGAGGTCTCCAGCAGGAATATTCTCCAATAGATCGGCGGCTTCCGCATACCGGCCCAACGACGCATAAATCATCGCGAGGTCGTTCAAACCTTGACCCGGAGGCAGAGCTTTGAGGATCGCAATCGCCGCGTCGTTCTGTCCGTCTAACCAGAGGTGGTGAGCGGTGGTCCTGTTATACAAAGGCACGAAGGGTTCCAGCGCCTGCAATTGCTGCATTATCGCGAGGGCTTCCTTCAGCCGCCCCACTTCGGCAAGCAGCAAAGTTATACGCCCATTGTTCGGGTCCAATGCCCGCGCCTGGTTGTGCCTATCCTCGGCCAGCAGCAATTTCCCGCGCACGAATTGTATAAAGCCCAGGGCCGCGTACCCATCCGCGCTGTTGGGGTCCAACTGGACCGCCCGCTGAGCCGCTGCCTCCGCTTTCCGAAGCAACTCATCCACGACGCGACGGGACTCTTCGGTAGAGCGCCCGCGCCGCGCCGGGTGGAAGATAGGCATCAACGAATAGTCCGACGCCAGCAGCGCCCAGGCGGGCGCGTAATCCGGGTTGCGGGCGACCACCTGTTCCAGCATCGCCGCCGCTTGGTCGAGTCGAGCTTCTCCTCTCGCCAGGATCAGTGCCTTGGCGCGCAAGTATTGCTGATACGACTCCGGATCGATGCCGCGGTTGTTGACCAAGTTATCGCCCGGCTTCAAGCCGAGCGGCAGGCGCAGGGATGTGGCAATGGCCCGCGCGATGTCCTCCTGGGTGGCGAACACGCCGTCGAGCTGGCGGTCGTAACTCTCGGTCCAGACGCTTACGCCGCTATCGGCCTGAATGAGCTGCGCCGTGATGCGCACGCGGTCTCCCTCCATGCGCACCGAGCCATCGACCAGATAGGGCACGTTCAGAGCTCGCCGGATGGCGGCAAAATCTTTGCTCTGGCCCTTGAACTGGAAGGCCGACGTGCGTCCGATGACTCGGAGACTGGGAACTCTTGCCAGGGCTGCCGTGATCTCCTCGGTCATTCCGTCGGAAAAGTATTCTTGCTCGGGATCGCCGGACAGATTGGTGAAGGGCAGAACGACAACCGAAATCTCGCCGGCCTGCGGCTGCTGCGTCGCCGTTGTGCTGGGCGAGGGCGCGAACTGGTAACCCAAAACGAGCGCCATCGCAGCGGCAAGCCCGCCTGCGAGTACCCAGTTGCGCGTGCTCCTGGTCACTCGTCGAGCCGCGCTGATCGCCGCACCAGGCCGCGGTGCCGCCAGCGGCAGCGGCGCCAGGGGCGCGTCGCTCGCGCGCGCCATGCTCGGCGACGCGGTGGCGGCCGAAGAAGGTGCCTGCTCCTCGCCGCCGCGGGTGATCTCGGCGAACACCGCGCGAGTCTCGGCCTCGGGCTGGGCATCGAGCTCCGTTTTCAGGGCGTCGGCGAGCGTCCGATAGAGCTGGATCGCGACGGAGCGACGGCCGCTCCCGGCATAGAGCCGCATGAGCCGGCGGACGGCGGACTCGTGTAGCGGATCGAGCCGCAAGAGCTGCTCGCCCGTCTCGATCGCGCGCTCGGTCTCGCCGCCTTCAGAGAGCTGCGTCATCAGCCGGTTCAACACATCCACGGCCTGATCCCGGCAGCGCGTCGCCTCGGACCGGCGCCAGGATTCGAACTCCTCGCTTTCGATGTCGAGCCCGTCCAGCAATCCCCCGGCATAGAGCTTCGCCGCCTCTTCCAAGCCGTTCCGGTCCGATTGGGCTGCGAGGCGGCGAAACGCCAGGGCATCGACCTCGAAGGCCGCCGCGTCGAGCACGATGTCTTCGCCGTCCGAGGCGATGACGCGATGCTCGCTGTCGCCGAGCGCCTTGCGCAGGCCCCATAGACAGTTGCGGAGATTTTCGAGCGTGGTCTCGTCGGCAGTGTCGCCCCACAGCAGCGTGGTCAATTTCCGCCGCTGCTCCCTGCCTTTCGGGCTGAGGGCGAGGTAGGCGAGCAGCACGCGCTCGCGCTTTGCGAGCGACGTCACCCGCTCGCCGCCGGGAAGCGCGCTGAGCTCGAAGCCGCCAAAGAGACGAAGCGACCAGCGCGCCCGCCCCTCGTTGCCTAAAGCTGAAGCCGTATCCATCACCGCCTCACATACACACGAAATCGTCGGCGCCGGCCGCGCGGCAGAACTCCGGCCAGCCTTTCGCGCGCCAATATTCGACGAGGCCGGCGTTGCGCGCGAACGCCTTGAAGCGCTCGGTCTTGCGCACGGGGGCATATAAGGGATGCCAAAGCGCAGGAATCCAGGGATTCGGTAATATTCCCGCTTCCAGCGACTCTTCAAACGGCTGAAGAACACGCTCGGGAAGGCCAACATGAAAGTAGACGAACGAGAGACGCTCGTTCAATTCCGGAAGGCTCTGCGGCGCGGCGGCAGCCGGCGCGGTGCGCAGCAGACGCACGGCGGCCTCCACCATTTCCGCGGGGAAGAACGCCCCTCCGGGAGGGATCGCCATCAAGGCGTCCGCGGCGTCGCTGTACCGGCCCGCCGCCGAGTATATCTGGGCGAGGTCGGCGAGCGCAGGGGCCACATTCCCCTGAACCTTTAGCATCGCGACGGCCTCGTCGGACCGGCCGTTGATCCACTGGAGCACGGAGAACCTCGGGTTAACGGCGGGAACAAACGGCTCCATGCGCGCCAATTGTTCCCTGATCGCGAGGGCTTCCTTCACCCGCCCCGTGACGCCGAGGAGATGGGCGCTAAAGTTCAAGGCATCGGGGTGGAAAGGGTCCAGCGCGCGTGCTTTGGACAAGACTTCGTCCGCCCGAAGAAGGTTTCTCAGCGTTACCATCGTTGCCCCAAGGGACGAATAGCCGTCCGGGAGATTGGCATCCAATTGGATCGCCCGCTCTGCCGCCGCCTCTGCCTTGCGCATCCATTCTTCAGGGTTGGGAAGAGTCACAAACGGCACCCGGTGGTGGGCCAGCGCCAACAGCGCCCAGGCGGGCGCGTAGTCGGGTTTGCGCGCAAGCAGCGGCTCTAGAATCTCGATCGCTTGCATGCCCCTGAAGGCGCTTAGAAGCAGCGCCTTGGCGCGCAAGAACTGCTGGTAGTCTTCCGGATCGATGTTGCGGTTGCTCACCAGGGTCTCGCCCGCCGCCAATCCGAGCGGCGCGCTCAAAGCGACGGCAATCGCCTGCGCGATGTCTTCCTGGGTGGCGAACACGCCATCAATCTGGCGGTCGTAACTCTGCGTCCAAACGCTGACGCCGTTGTCGGCCTGAATGAGCTGCGCCGTGATGCGAATGCGGTCTCCCTCCATGCGCACCGAGCCATCGACCAGATACGGCACGTCCAGCGCTTGCCGGATGGCGGCAAAATCCTTGCGCTGCCCTTTGAACTGAAAAGCCGACGTGCGTCCGATAACTCGCAGGCTGGGGACTCTCGCCAGTGCTGCCGTGATCTCCTCGGTCATGCCGTCGGAGAAGAAATCTTGTCCTGGGTCGCCGGATAGATTCGTGAACGGGAGAACGACAACGGATATCTCGCCGGCCTGCACCTGCTGTGCCGTCGTTGTGCCGGTCCAGGGGATGAACTGGTACGCCAGAACAAGCGCAATCGCGGCGGCGAGGCCGCCCGCGAGTATCCAGTTGCGCGTGCTGAACCTCGTTCCTCCTTTGTCATGGCCCTGCTTGAGAGGGCCATCCATCAGGCGCGCGTCCGTGCGCCGTGAAAGTTCTTCATAGCCTGGATGGCGCGCCATATTCGCAGACGCACTTGCCAGCTTGGTATCGGCGGCCGGAGCGCCCGTCTGCTCATCGCCGCCGCGCGTGATTTCCGCGAACACGGCCCGAGTCTCGGCCTCGGGCTGTGCATCGAGCTCGGTTTTCAGCGCATCGCTTAGCGTACGATAGAGCTGGATCGCGGCGGAGCGACGGCCGCTCCCGGCATGGAGCCGCATCAGGCGGCGCACGGCGGACTCATGCAGCGGATCGAGCCGCAAAATCCGCTCGCCCGTCTCGATCGCGCGCTCGGTCTCGACGGCGTCCGAGAGCTGCGTCATGAGCCGGTGCAGCACGTCCACGGCCTGGTCCCGGCAGCGCGTCGCCTCGGACCGGCGCCAGGATTCGAACTCCTCGCTCTCGATGTCGAGCCCGTCCAGCAGTCCACCGGCGTAGAGCTTCGCCGCCACTTCCAGGTCGGCCCTGTCCGGTTGGGCTGCGAGGCGGCGAAACGCCAGGGCATCGACCTCGAAGGCCGCGGCGTCGAGCACGATATCTTCGCCGTCCGAGGCGATGACCCGATGGTCGCTGTCGCCGAGCGTTTTTCGCAGGCCGTATAAGCAGTTGCGCAGGTTTTCGAGCGTGGTCTCGTCGGCGGAATCGCCCCACAAGAGCGTGGTCAATTTCCGGCGTTGCTCCCGGCCTTTCGGGCTGAGGGCGAGGTAGGCGAGCAGCACGCGCTCGCGTTTTGCGAGCGACGCCACCCTCTCGCCGCCGGGAAGCGCGCTCAGCTCGAAGCCGCCAAAGAGCCGAAGAGACCAGCGCGCCCGCCCGTCATGGCCCAAAGCAGAAGCAGTATTCATCGCCGCCCCACTGGTCCTGCCGCGTGAAGACGCGCCTTTCACGCAGTATAGCGCAGTTTCACGGGGCTTTCACGGCACGCCGACGCGGTTTTCACCGACGCGGCGACGCCCGGCTCACAGCCGGTCCTCAGCATGGCAACCGTTGAGCATCGGAAGCGGAGAGGACGCAAAGACGGTGCGCAACGAGAGCCACTCAAACCCTGATGGAGAAAGCCATGAACACCAACATTTCCACCGCGGCGCGCCGCACCTTCGTTTCCAGCTTTGCCGCTCTCGCCCTAGCCACGGCGCTTCCCCAGACCAGCTTCGCCAGCGACACGGAAGCCGGACTCTGGAAGGTCAACACCGCACTGTCGAAATTCCACTCCCGCTCAAGCAGCCTCGTCATCGAACGGGCGAAGGCAACCGATGGAACCGGGGGCGCGTTCGTTGTCATCAACAACGGGAAAGCCTACCTGGCGACGCCTGCGGCCGATGCATCCTCAGGCGGCGTCAAGGCTGCCGACTACGGCGCCTGGAAAGGCATGAAGCTCACACAGATCGGCATCGGCGCGCGAGCGATCAACGACTGCGCCCCTGTATGTCAATTCGGCCGGGTGAGCGACCGCTTGACCGTGACCTTCAGGAACGTCGGCGCAGGAGGGCAGCCGATGGGCAATTTGCTCGCTCTCGATCAGTAGGCGGGCAGCTCATTTGACAGCGCATCGAACGTCCATCCCAGCGACGGCAAGAAGGCCCCGATTCGGGGGCCTTCTTGTTTATTGCGCTTGGCAATGGCGAAGCGCGCATGATGCTGGCCGTGCCGGTAGGCGGTGACGATTTCATTTGCGATCAAGCCCCACGGCGTTGCTTACCGGAGCTTCACGTTAGGACCTGCTCGGTCGGCGCTGGAAAGGTCTCCTATGGGTCTTGGCCGTGTAAAAACGCAGGGTCAGGAAAGGAGCTTGAGGGCCGGTAGGGGCGGTCGCGCTTCCGATTACGCCCGCATCGCCGCCAGGAGAGGCTGGATACCCATGATGTTGATGACGCGGGTGAGATTGTAGGCCAGGACGTGCAACGCCATCTCGCTGGCGACGCGCGGCAGGGTCTTCATCAGGAAGTGGGTTGCGCCCATGCGCGCTTTTATCGTGCCGAATGGATGCTCGACCGTCTCGCGCCGCAGGCGCATCTTCTCTGGATGTTCGTCGAGCCTCTTCTGCACCGCTTCGAGAAACATGCTCATGCTCCCAGCGCGTGATCCGGCGATGTACTGCTGTTGTGCAGCGTCTCTTAAGCGGGCAGGTTCGGCAGGCGTTGGTCCAGTAGCGGCGCAACCTCAGCCCGCCTTCAACAGTCGTGAAGTAGTACCTCAGCCGCTGATTGGACAATCCGGAATCGCACCCATTGCGCGTGCCCGCTCGAACGCGTTCATCCAAACGGCTTTACTCCCCATCCGTCGCCCACCCGGGGATCCAACCATCACCGGCGCGGTCTTCTCCGCCTGTGCCCATCTTCAATGCCACGCCGAACTTCGAAGCGTTGTCCGGCCTCGTGACCAGCGTGGTAAGCATCGGAGAGCACAGTGCGCCCGCTGTTGCGCTCGCGCGTGTGGAACCGGATCCCAAGCCGGGCAAGTTCCTCATCGACCACCGAGGCCTTGATCGGCACCAGGTCGCGCCCGCTCGAGCGTATCATCGCCGCCTCGCGCTCCCTGCGCATGGCGTCGAGCTTGCGAACCACGCCGTGAGCCAGGCCGATTTGAAACGAGTTCGTGCCGCTGCGCCGCTCGGTCGTGTGCAACTCCGCATATAGATTCTCACGTTTGAATCGTTCGGTCTCTGTGATGAATGTCACCTCGATTAGATCATAGAGATAATGGGCGGCCTCGACATCGGCAGGGAGGCCAAAGAAGACGTAGCGCAGCATGCCTTCTTTGGTCTTTTCGCCCCAGACGCGGCAATCGAAGAAGGCGGCGACAGTGGGGACACAGTCGTCGATGGGGCCAGTGCGCCGTCGGCCTGTTTCGACCCCAACGCCCTCGCAGGCTTGTTGGCGCAGGTCGAGTTCGCTCAAGGATAGGCCATAGCGGTCCAACAACTCGGCCACCTTTTCGGCGGCGGCCAGCGCCTCCTGCTCGGTGCAACCCTGCTCGACAGTCTTGGCCCTGAGCGCCTGAATGCGCTGGATCAAGGACACGAGCTTGGCATCGTCGTGACTGCCGGCCGAAGCCACTCGCACCCGGCGGCGTAGATCGTCGAACAAGGAGCGGACCAGCGGGGGCAGTTCTTCCCGCGCAATCAACCGCTCTATCTCGGCCGCGACCGTATCCAGCGACGGGCTTCGCCCACCGAAGCCGGAGGTAGCGCGCCGCTGCAGTGTCTCCATCTGCACGATCGCGATGCGGGCATAGGCTTCAGCCAACGCCTCTCGTCCGCACTCGCGGGCGAAAGCCGAGGTCGATACCGCTTCAATCAGGTCATCTAAATTGGCCAACCGACGGGCCGCCAACAGGCTGTCAGGCGAAGGCTCTGTCCCAGCCGGAAGTTCCGCCCAGGCGAAGGCCAGCGCGTCTAGTTCGCTGTCGTCGGGGTCGTATGGGAATTCCGGCTTGCCATCGAACCCTTCAGGCGGCCGGTTGATGCCGGCGATCTCGGCGCCGCCATGGCGGAGCACATGGCGGTAAATTGCTTCGGCGCAGCGATGAGGGTTGGTGAGCCCATTGCCTCCAGAGCGGATGAAGCTAGTGGCCACCTTCAGGCCAGAATCATCGAGTGGCAGCGTGGAACCCAAGGTGACATGGCCGTCGGTTCCGGCAACCGGGCATAGCCGCGTCGCGATCACCTGCCCGACGGCCGAGACAGGAATGCGGTCGTCGAACAGGTGCAGTGACTCGCCAGTGGCGATGTCCTCAACAAGAAAGACGCCGCCCGTTTCTACCGCTCGGATCCGCAGCAGCCGGAACCGCATCTGCTGCAGGGCCGCGACCGCTTCTTTCTCCCGCGGCGACGGACGCCGATGGCGCAGCAATCGGTCGATGGCGGTGGAGCCGCTGGCTGAGGGCTGGGTCATCGAGAGGTCGATGGCAAATGCTACGGCGTCGGCCAACACCAGTGCGGTCCTCGGATCGTCGGGATCGAGGCTTGCGCGGTTGAGCCATCCGCGCATGGTCGCATCGATCTTGGCATGCGGCGCGAACGTCAAGGCTTCTATACCGATCTCATTGACGAGGGCGCGCAGCGGACGCGCCCTATCGAGCGCATCCGTCGGAGTCGCCAGTGCATGCATGTTCATTTATTCCGCCGCGTCGAATCGTATTTCGCGGCATCTATCATGAAATCGCCATCGCGGTTTCGCAGCCCCCCGCGGTAGTTTTTTGTGTTTTTCCACAGCTAGGCCACCAATCGGGTGTCGGGCGACACCAAGGGCGTAGACGATATCTTCACTAGGGAACTTACGACCGGCGCAATCGCATTGGTCTCCGCCGAATGGCGCAAGCACTGAGGCGGCCGTATCCAAGTTGAGGAACTCACCGGTCATCGCACACGCACTGCTGGGCGTCGCCATCGCCTTCGCGCTCGGATTCCTCGTTGGAAAGCTCTCAGGTCTTCGGCGAGCTCGCGTTCGAAGCGGGCGCCCAAGAGATCGCGCACTTGTTCAGGCCTAAGATCGAAGGCTCGCGCGCGCGCGTTGCTCGCCGCGTCCCACGTCATCAGCTGGTGGTAGCCGTTGTAGCCGGCCACGCCCCCTATCGCCGCCGAGAGCGCCCTCGCCGTCTGCACCTATTTAGCACCTAGCACGATTTCGCCCCGTCGAGCAGCTCTTTGATCCACTCGCCCAACCCCCGAAAATCAAACGCCTTTTCAACTCACCGTGATATACTGTCGCACAATGCACAAACTAGTTTTCTGATCTGCCGGCCGGTCGGCCCGTGCGCTAAATCCTTCCACCGAGGGCCCTGTAGGCCGCTTCGACATTTGTCGGCATGCGCTCCTGGCTGCCCCAGCTCGCATATTCCGGCATCTTCA
>Ga0137427_10001208_pt1 | contig 11936 bp, 12 predicted proteins | sample EasRivERMZT700_2_FD_102309 | JGI IMG/M metagenome (GOLD analysis project Ga0137427, IMG submission 102309) | Soil microbial communities from meander-bound floodplain in the East River, Colorado, USA - East River MetaG ERMZT700_2 | ecosystem: Environmental > Terrestrial > Soil > Floodplain ...
ACCTGAGAGGATCGGGCACCGAGATCTCCACAAAGATTGTTCTTCTGGTCGGAATTACCGCAGCCGAAGCTGAACGCGAATTGATTCTGAAAACCCTCGAAAGGACCGGATACAACAAAGCCGAGGCCGCCCGCCAGCTCGGCTTGGATGTGAAGACGATCCGGAACAAGTTAAAAACCTACAAAATCGAGGACTAATGGGGCTCTCCTGGCTCATTCGCCTGCTTAACGGAAATCGCGGACGTCGGAATGAAATCGAACAGATGAAAAAGGATTTCATTTCTCACGTCTCGCACGAATTGAAGGCCCCACTTGCGTCCATGCAGGAAACAACACATCTGATCCTGGAGCGCATCCCGGGTCCATTGACGGAGAAACAGGAACGGCTGCTTCAACTCAATCTGCAAAGCGGTAAACGCCTTGCTGCAATGATCGGCAACCTGTTGGACTTTTCGCGACTCGAGGCCGGCATCGTCGATTACGAAATGCAATTGCAGGATGTTCGAGAGTTGGTCCAAAGTGTCGTGACGGAGTTAACCCCACGCGCACACGAGAAGGCGCTACATATCATGGTGGACTTCCCGGAAGAAGCGTTGATGACAATGTGTGATCCGAATCGAATGATTCAGGTTTTCACAAACCTGCTGGATAACGCCGTACGGTTTTCTTCAAAAGGTGGCAGTGTCAGCCTGAGAATGGACGAAGTGGGAACCCCTCCAACGAATGCCGCCAGGCCCCCATACTCCCCAGAGGGTTATATTCTCCTCAGCATCTCGGACTCCGGCCCAGGCATTGAAGGTCTCACGAAAGACAGGATCTTTGGCAGCTTTCCGCAAGTGGAGCAGGGAAAGAAAACGTTCGGACAAAGTCTGGGCCTCGGCCTGGCGATTTCGCGCGCATTGATCGAAGCGCATCAGGGAACGATATGGGTCGAAGACAATCCGAACGGTGGAAGCGTCTTTTCTGTGCTTCTTCCGAAAGCATCAGCACAGTTCGAAACTCTCGACCTTGCATCCTGAACTACTCCACATGCCAGACCCAGAAGGCCGTCTGGTTGCCGATCGTATGGACCACTTCAATGTCCAGTTTTCCCTGCCTGGTCAACTCATCCAGTGTCTTGTCTTCCGCGATACACAGCACACGCGACTGACCGATAACACCCGATAGTTCTTCGGGTGATCCAACACCCATGGCATTGTTGTTTCTATAGAACTGTAAACCGTATTCCATCCAGCGAGCCGGCCGGTACAGAAAGACCATTTGTCCGGGTGGAACAATGGGACCCAGTGCCTGTTCCCATGGCTTCATCGTTTCAGTTCGATCGAACCTGGGAAACACAAAACTGGTCGCAACCAAAACGAGCGCGACGATCGCTGTTGCGTTGAATGCGGCGAGGAAGCGCGGCGTCAACCACAATGCGATCAACGACAGCATTATGGCCATTGAGAACGTGATCACAGCGATCAGCATCCCGCTAACATGGGGATCTATGTTGATCATCGTTCCATAGAAACCAAATGCAACCCCAATGAACGCCATGGTTCCCGCCTCGATGTACGTTGCCACCTTGAACGTTCGAGACGACGAAGGCTGCAGCAGTTCACGTGCGCATAAGAGTGCGACTGATGGAACCATCGGAAGGATGTATCCGGGAAGCTTCGAACCCGACAAAGAAAAAAATACAAACGGAACGATTGCCCACCACGCAATAAGTTGTTCGTTGCGCGCGAAGTGTCGCCTCAACGTCGGAATGAGCATGTAGGTCCAGGGAAAGGTCAGGAGCAGCACGACAGGCAAATAGAAATAGATCGGTCGCTGATGGCCATGAACGGTAGAAGCAAACCGTGCAAGGTTGTGATTGATGATGAAGACTCGAATGAATTCATAACCGTTCATCCAGGTACAGGCGATGTACCATGGCAATGCGACAAGCAATGCTATCCACACGCCTTCCGGATGCCACGTGCGCCATTCATCCCATGCGCCACGAATCCAAAGAAAACAAAACAGCGAAATCGCAGGAAGAAGAAAAGCCACGGGCCCCTTGGCGAGAACGCCCAGACCGATCGCCGCGTAGAACAAGTAGAACCAACGTCGCCGCGTCGATGTGCCGTCGCTCACACCAACGAGAAAGAACACAAGAGCCGCCGTCAGACATGCCGTCAAGGGCATGTCCATTGAGGCGGCTCGCGCGAATGCCATGAAACCCACAGATGATGCCGTGATCAGAGCGGCCATGAAACCTACGGTTGAATTCCAAAGCCGACGGCCGCACCAAAAGATGAGCATCACGCAAAACGTGGCGGACAGAGCCGACGGAAACCGCGCGCCCATTTCATTCACGCCGAACAATTTGTAACCGAGCGCCGCACCCCAGTACATCAGAACGGGCTTTTCAAACCACGGCTGGCCATTCAAACGCGGAGTGATGTAGTCACCGCTTTGAAACATCGCGCGAGCGACTCCGGCGTAACGGGGTTCATCGGGACCCAACATTCCGACGTCGCCGAGTCGGTGGAAAAAGAGAAGATAACAACTGACGGCGAGGACGATCAGAAGGACGTGGTCAATATAGGAATGCCATCGTCGATTCATGCAATCGAAAGTATGTGAAAATACCACGGATGCGCGGAGGTCTGAAAGAGATCGTCGAATACTTGCTCGCGTTCGGCTTGCTCAAGACCTTCGGCCTTATGCCCCGCCCTGTGGCTCGACCCGCTGCTCAAATCTTTGCCTGGTGTGGATTTCACCTCGCTCATCGTCAACGACGTACCGGCATGCGCAATCTCGCGCTGGCATTTCCGTCGATGCCCGAGCCGAAGCGACTCGAGATTCTTCGTGGATGTTTCCGGAACATCGGGCGTTTGCTTGTCGAGTTCAGTCATTTTCCGGAGTTCAATCGAAACAACATCGCGCGACATGTCGCTGTCGATGGATTTGAAAACTATCAAGAAGCCGTTCGGCGCGGCCGAGGCGTCATCTATCTTACAGGACATCTTGGAGCATGGGAGCTTGGATCCTTCTCGCAATCCATCTTCGGTTATCCCCTCAAGTTTATCGTCCGTCCGATCGCTAACACCCGTGTCGAAAGACTCATTTCGAAGTATCGCACGCTTGGTGGGAATATCCCGATCCACAGACGTAACGCAGCGCGCGACATTCTGAATGCATTGCGCCGCAATGAGGCCGTTGGAATTCTTTTCGATCAGAACACAACGCGTGACGAGGGTGTTTTTGCGGAATTCTTTGGAGTTCCCGCCGCAACCACTCCTGCTATTGCCACATTCGCCCTGAGGACCGGTGCCGCCGTCGTGCCGGCATTCCTGATTTGGGATGAACGACTGAAGAAGCACCGGCTGACTTTCGATCCTCCAGTACAGTTGGTCGATACCGGAGATCGAAGCAAAGATATCCTCGAAAACACGAAACTGTTCAACCAGGTATTGGAATCGTTCGTTCGACGGTACCCGGACCAGTGGCTCTGGATACATCGTCGATGGAAGACTCGGCCTGAAGGAGAGAGTTCAGTGTATTGAACGAGACCACGCCGTCGCAAACGCGTCGAGCGTGGTCTCACACGATGTTGGACGGCTTAGCTGATTGGACCGTACGCCAATTTCTCGAGGCGAGCAACTCGCTCTTCCATCGGAGGATGTGTACTGAAAAGACTCATCATGCCGCCGCCACTTAACGGATTAACAATAAACATGTGTGCCGTAGCGGGGTTCGCGTTCATCGGGATCCGTTGAGCTCCCATTTGAAGTTTCTTCAAAGCACTGGCCAGGGCCAGTGGATTACCACAGAGACGCGCCCCTGTAGCATCGGCCTGATATTCACGCGACCTCGAAATCGCAAACTGGATCAGCATTGCGGCAATTGGGGCAAGGATGATAATGGCGATCGCGCCAATGCCGCCGCCCTGACGGTCTTCTCGATCGCGTCCACCGCCGCCGAAGATCATCGCCCATTGGGCCATGCTTGCAAGCATGCTGATTGCGCCTGCTATTGTTGCCGCCACCGTGCCGATCAGGATGTCACGATTCATCACGTGACCGAGTTCATGAGCCATGACACCCATCAACTCGTCGCGATTGAGCATCCGGACTATCCCTTCCGTCGCCGCAACGGCTGCGTGGCTTGGATTCCGCCCAGTCGCGAAAGCGTTGGGCGCATCCGAAGGAATAATGTAGACCTTCGGCATTGGTAGACTCGCCCGCAGCGCCAACTCGCGTGTCACGCCGTAAAGAACCGGCGCATCCACTTCCGTAACCTCTCGAGCGTTGTACATGCGCAAAACAATCTTGTCGCTGAACCAGTAAGTAAAGATGTTCATCGCCGATGCAAACATGAATGCCATGATCATTCCCTGGCGTCCCGCCAACCCGCCGCCGACAAACACCAGCAGCACAGTTAAGCCGGCCATGAGAACGACCGTCTTCGTCGTATTCATATTCCTCCTCGGATTAGAAACCGGACTAGCAAATCGGGGTCAGACGGATAGTTCGTATATGAAAAAATACAGTTCACCCGCCTGACCCCGGTTTTTACAGCCCCAATCTCCAACTACAATTCTATGTCAATCCAGACTACGTGCAAGCAGTTCCACAGGATGGAGCACTTCCAACCTCATGCCGGCACGTTCGGCGCCGTAGCGGAACTGAAACATACAGCCGGGATTACCGGTCGCCAGGATATCGATTCCGGACTTCCGAATCTTTTCCATCTTCTTATCCAGAATCTCCATGGACAACTCGTTCTGTGTAATGTTGTAGATACCGGCGCTCCCACAGCACTGATCGGCACCTTCGATTTCCACGAAGTCGATCCCCGGGATCGCTTTAAGCAACTTCCTTGGCTCGGATTTCACACCTTGTCCATGAATCAGATGACAGGGATCGTCGTAGCCGACACGTCCTCGCTGTGGCGTTTTCAGACGATCGTATATTCGAGTCGATGCCAGAAATTCCGAGATATCCTTCACCTTCCCCGAGAACTCTTCCGCTCCATCGACCAGCAGGACGTATTCCTTCAACATGGCGCCGCAACCTGCAGCGTTGATGATGACGGCATCGAGTTCTCGAACGGGAAATGCCTCAATATTCTTCTTCGCCATTTCCTGAGCAGTTTCTCGAAGTCCCGCGTGGTTGGCCAGAGCGCCGCAGCAGATCTGCCGTCCAGGCACGACGACATCGTAGCCCGCGGCATTCAAAAGCCGAATAGTCGATCGGTTGATTGAACCGAGCATGGCGTTCATGACACAGCCGGTAAAGAGGGCGACCGTTCCTTGTTTTCGTCCTTCGGCATGATGGTAACTGTCCATCGTCACACCGTCTTGAACCTCGAGCTGAGGCATCAAGGCTTCCGCCTTAGCGCTGCCGGGAGCGATTCTTTCCAGAAGCCCCGTGGATCGAATGAATCCCTGCAAACCGGATTGCTGATAGATCTGGAGAGCCCGCGCAACAGTGGTAAATCGCCAGGGATGCGGAAAGACCTGGGTCATCACAAAACGAGTAACCCAATTCGGTGGTCGTTTCTCCACCACTTTGGATCGCATCACCTCCATCATGTGCCCAAATTGAACACCCGATGGACACGCGGTTTCGCAAGCGCGGCAATCGAGGCATCGAAACATATGCTCGGCAAAGGTATCGGTTATCTTTGCACGGCCCTCGTCGAACGCGCGCATCAGGTAAATGCGTCCACGAGGCGAATCCATCTCGCTGCCAAGCACCCGATAGGTTGGGCAGGACGGGAGGCAAAGACCACAGTGCACACAGTCTAAATAGAGAGGATTCTCGCCTTGCTTCAACATATACGGTGCCGCTTAACGCTCGCCATCCACATGACGACCTGGGTTCAATCGACCCTCCGGGTCGAAAGCCCTCTTCATTCTTAACATCAAAGCGTATTCTGCGTCGGAAAGACCGAACGTCGAAACCTCTTTACGAACCTCCAGTGGTGCTCGCTCGACGACTACCCGATGATTCGTTCGGATCCGATCAACGTCGGCCGCGTTCGTAACGCTCATGAAAACAATTCCGTTAAGTGCGTGAGCAATCCACCCTGACGGATTGCAGACTGCCACGATCTCCGCCATTGTCGTGGGAAGTCCGACCACCTTCGCAACGACAGGTCCCAGCGCGGAAAATCGGCCTCGAAGGCGCTCCCAGGCTGCATCTTCATCCGGTCCTTCCGTAACGTTCCATTGGGCAGGAGGCAGATTCTTCAGCTGCCAATCGATAGCCCGAGGATGCTCTCCAAACCGGAGCCAGACTTCATGTTCCGGTCCCACCCATTCACAAGAAACCGGCTGCAATGAGGATGTTCGAATCAATCCAAGGGCCGTCTCGGTTGCTTCCAGTGTTTCAAAGCGAGCGATGGCCGTGACCGTTCGTTCATATCTGGCGCGAACCTTCAAGCTGATTTCGGTAATGATGGCAAGTGTTCCGATAGACCCGGTGTAAAGTTTCGCGAGATCGTATCCTGTGACGTTCTTGACCACGCGGCCTCCGGTCTTGGAAACCTTGCCGTTTACTTCAACAACCTTCATCCCGATGATCCAATCGCGCATTGAGCCACACGCGCGGTAAGGACCTTGCGAATTTGCCGACGCAATGCCACCCATGGTAGCCGTCGGACCATTCCATGGGTCGAGCGGAAGGAACTGCCGATTCTCAGCCAAGGTCCGGCGGAGCTCACCCAGCGTTACACCGGCTTCCACGTGGATGGTGAGGTCTGCGGGAACATACTCGGTGATTCGATTCAATTGTTTCAAGTCGACGGCGCAATCGAAGCTTCGGAGGGGATTTCCGAAATGCGACTGGGTCGAAGCGCCCACCGGCACGACGCTTCCTCGCTCGTTAGAAAGAATTTCTGAAAGTTCTTCAGTGGACTGTGGGCTGACCATTCGCTTCGCCGAAAAACCATCGATCGTCAACGCGCATTTCCTCGCAGGACGGTCTCGATGCGCTTCTCAATTTCGGCGGTGCTGGTGGTCGTTTGCTTTCCGATTTCTGTGCAGGATCTGCGCGTCGGAAAGATCTTATCCGGGTTTAGCAGCCCCTCGGGATTGAAGACCGCTTTGACTTGAAGCATCGTTGCCAGATCGGCATCCGAAAAAACCATACACATGTATTCTTTCTTTTCGCAGCCGATACCATGCTCTCCGCTCAACGAGCCCCCGACATCGACACATACTCTCAGGATCTCTTCCCCCATCGCGAAGATCCGATCGACCTGATCCGCCTGGCGGCTGTCGAAGAGAATCAGCGGATGCAGATTCCCGTCTCCGGCGTGAAAGACGTTCGCAACCGGCAATTTGTAACGCTCTGAGATTCGATCGATTTCGGCAAGCACTTCCGGAAGTCGAGTCCTCGGAATAACAGCATCCATAACGAGCATGTCCGGACTGATGCGGCCCATCGCGCCAAACGCACCTTTCCGGCCCATCCATAGCTTTGCGCGTTCTTCCTCATCCTTGGCTACGCGTATTTCGTAAGCTTTGTTTCGACGGCAAATCTCGACGATCTGATTCCCGGTCTCTTCAAGGCCGTCCCGAAACCCATCCACTTCGATCAGTGCAACGGCAGCTGCATCTCGAGGATATCCGGCTCGGTACACCGAAGCCTCCACCGCCTCGATCGTCTTTGCATCCACGAACTCGAAAGCGGCCGGCAGGATACCTGCCGCAATAACGTCCGAAACGGTCTGGCTGCATTCTTCGATCGAGTGATAAGCGGCAATCAACGTCTTCACGGCCTGCGGCTTCGCAAGAAGTCGAATCGTGATTTCCGTAACGATCGCAAAAGTACCTTCCGACCCAACGATTGCACCGAGCAGATCCATTCCGATCGCTTCGCCAGCCGCGTTTCCCAACCGCACGACCGAACCATCGGTCAAGACGGCTTCCACGGCCAGAATATGATTTGTGGTCATCCCATATTTCAAACAATGGGGACCACCGGCATTTTCAGCGACGTTGCCACCGATACTGCACGCCGATTGACTCGATGGATCAGGTGCGTAGTAGAGCCCGTGCTGTGCGACCGCCTGGGATATGTGCAGATTCACAACACCCGGTTGAACCACAGCAATCCGATTCTCGACATCGACAGCGAGAATCTTGTTCATGCGCTGAAGTTCGATAACGATTCCGCCTGCAATCGCCATCGCGCCTCCGCTCAGTCCGGTGCCTGAACCTCGGGGGAGAAAGGGTATTTTGTGCTCGTTCGCCAGGCGCACCACTGCGGCAACCTGTTCGGTCCTGGTCACAAAGACCACCACGTCTGGCTTGTTTCGAAAGAGAGTCAGCGCGTCGCATTCATAGACGAGTAGCTCCGTCTCATCGGAGACGACGCAATCATCACCGACGATTGCCTTCAACTTTTTGATGATTTCGGGTCGCACTATTTTTTCTGCGATTCCTTTAAGGCTCGGATCTGGTCCTTAACTACAGCGATTTGCGGGAAGTTCGGATTCGTTGCAACTAGCTTCTCCCACGCCTGGAGTGCTCCCTGCGGATTGTTCTTTCCGTGCAACAGAACCACACCTTCATTGAACAGCGCCTGACCATGAGTCGGATTCTTCGCCAGCACTTTGCCTAACTCACTCATCGCTTCATCGTATTTGTTTAGATAAAAAAGCATCGTGCCACGATCCGTTCGCACGTCGAGGTCATCGCGGATCTCAAGCGCCTTCTGGTACAAGTCCGCAGCGCTGGAATAATTTCGCTGGTCGTAATGAACATTGCCGAGTTGAACCAGTGCGTCGTAGTCCTTTGGGTTGGCCTTGATACGGTCCTGAAGCCGTTGCACCTCAGCCATATCCACGGGTGGCGGAGCAGGGGCGGGAGGCGCTTGTCCTGCACTGGGTAGTTGTAATGGAACGGGCGTCGCGCTCACGATCTGGGGTTCCCGGTGCTTGGTCCAGAAGTAGAGGAGGGCAAAACCAAGAGCGAACCCGATGAGCATGAACGCCAAAGAGTCCTTGCGCATTGGTCGATGATAACACTCTGCTGAGAAATCCGGGTTAGTGGGCTTAGTGCTGGTGTCAGCTCCTGCAAGGGATCGGGCCCCAATCAATGCCAAACGTCACATGTCGATTGTCACGTGTCACATGTTCGGAACGCAGAACAGGCGGAATTCACTACTACTAACTGGCGGGACCAAGCTTTTGCGTCAGGTCCTCGAACCAGTTTCGAACAACGTGAATCTGGCTGAGATTAAATCCGCCGAGATTTGAAATAAGCTCATCAACATCGGAGGGTGAGCGCGGAGCATAAACCATAACTCCGCTGGCGGAAAACACGAAGTCTGTCCCACCGGCGTAGCCGCCTCCGAGGTCGATATCGATGATTCGCTGGGGAAGGCCAATGACTTTGAGTTCGTCGAGGTCGAAGTGCGCGGCCATTGCAACATGCGGACGCTCACTCGCATAGACGATATGACCGCTCGGGGCGTAACGCGCCCAATATCCACTGTCACTAATCACCGTTCGGACCTCACCGGTTTCCAGCAGCAACACGCGAGTACGCGCCGATCTCAATCCGAAACCATCAATTGCCGTGAACAACACCGCCTTGCCGCCTGGCAGAACGTGAGGCCAATAGGTTGGAGTCTCGGGCCCGAATTCGCCGTCACTTTTTCGCAGCGCTGATGAAATCCCTTCAGACAACTTGAAGCGGAGAAGACCGCCCCGGCCATTTCCGAGAACAAGCTCATCGTCACTTAACCAGGACACTCCCCTAATCATCGGAGCCTCTCCCGCATCGCGAACAGGTCCCCCTTGCGCGGAAACAGTTTTAATGCGGCTATTGGAAACAAACGCGATTTGATCGCCCTTCGGCGAAAACGTCGGCTCAGTTGCACGCTCGGTCCCGGGAATGGGTGTTGCCGGAACGTCGTCGCCGATATTCTTCACATAGAGCACACGATTGCCCTGGCCCCTTGCCAGGTAGACAATCGTTTTCCCATCCGGCGAAATATCCAGTTGGCTGCCGCTGGAGGTTCCTCCATAAGCTTGATCCGGAGGAATTTCGATAACCAGGCGTTTGGAAGTGGCGGGCTCGGGCTTGGAGGTCATGAAGGACTGCCAGACTGAAATCAGGATGGCCACCAAAGCGAGCACTACCAGTCCTCCGATCGGTACTAACAATAACAATCGGCGCTGAAACATGAGATTCCCCACCTTCCTACTAGATACGATCGGGCGCCCTATCTTGTTAACACGGCCGGCGGATCGTGTCACGTTAGCGTTACGGAACAAGGCGTGATAAATCTATCGATGATGAGCGGTCGTGGACAGGAATACTTTCTGGTCTTTGCAAACTCCGACTATACGTTGGATCTTTCGCGCTTTCTGCGGACGGAATCAACGGACGGCTGGCATTTCTTCCAGGGCAGGCAAAATATCGGGACGATGCTTGTCGTGAAAAGCGGGGACCTCTACTATGTCCACGCTTCCTTCACCGTCGATCTCGACGGAGAGAAAATCACCAATTACATTCGTTCATTGCTTTGGTCTCTGAATGTGCATAACGCATTGGTCACTGTACACAGCGGGAAGCAGGTTGCGCATTTCGACTACGAAGTCTGATCAATGGTGGCCCAGGAAAAGCTCGAAGACCACCCGATAACCTTCATCGGGAAACCCTGCCCCGTATTGGACTGAATGGAGTAGATCGATTACAGCGATCTGAAGCGACAGGTTGATCGGCTTCTCCACCTCGACCGCGAGCACGACGGCAAATCCTGCATATTGCCGGCCCAGCTTGCGCAGCGTTTCGTTCGTCAGCCGCTCCACAAGACTTACACGCACTCGACGCTTTCCCTGCTCAAGCAACAACGTGGTGCCATCGTCTTGCAACACATTCCATTGGTACTTAAGCACCGTTTGACGGGCCGCGGCCAGGATCGGCAAAGCGAAGCTGGTGGTGCATGAGAGGCGTTGCTCTTTGTCGTATCTGCGCCGTCGTGTGGGCTCGCCAAGAACAGCATAGGCTTCGTTGATGCGCGCCATTGTCGAGGCAGCCTCCGGGCTGGAGTTTCTGTCCGGATGGTACCGCATCGCCATAGCCCGATAGGCGCTGTGGACTTCATCGTGTGTCGCGCCGGCATTTAACTGCAGAACAGCGTAGTAATCGATTTCCATCACTCGCCTCCGAAGTAACAGGTTCGATACGCTTCCTCGACCGACATTCGTCCGGTTAGAACCAACTCCACGGCCTGCTGTGTGATGGTCCGCATGCCGGTCCCCAGCGCCACGTTTCGCAGTTCCGACTCGGACCCTTTGGCCGCCGACGTCCGCACCTCCCCTCTGATTTCCAGCAATTCATAGAGGCCAACTCGGCCAGATGTTCCACTCATGTTGCAGTGGGCGCAGCCTGGACTTCTTCGAAATCGAGCAGGGTCTTCCGCTGCGATTTCAAGTCGCTCCAAATAGATTGGTCTCGCCTGCTCGACCTCAGCACACACCGGACAATTCTGGCGAACGAGACGTTGACCGATGATCCCAATCAGAGTTGAAGCCACAAGGCTTCGATCGAGACCGAGTTCGCGAACGCGCAGCAGCGCCGAAATGGCATCCGTTGCATGTACTGTGGAAAGGACCAGGTGCCCCGTCATCGCCGCGTGGAAAGCCGTGACAGCCGTTTCTGCATCGCGGATCTCGCCACAAGAATCACATCGGGATCCTGTCGAAGTATGGATCGCAGGACTTTGGCGAATGTCAGGCCGGCGCGCTCGTGGACTTGAACCTGCGTGAGGCGATCCACTTCGTACTCGATGGGATCCTCGATCGTGACGATGTTCAAGGGTTCCTGACGGATCTCATTGATCAGCGCATACAGCGTCGTCGTTTTCCCGCTGCCAGTCGGACCGACTACGAGCAACATCCCCTGGGGTCTTCGAATAAGCGCGTGAAGACGCTGCTCGGTGTCGG
>Ga0137427_10001209_pt1 | contig 11932 bp, 11 predicted proteins | sample EasRivERMZT700_2_FD_102309 | JGI IMG/M metagenome (GOLD analysis project Ga0137427, IMG submission 102309) | Soil microbial communities from meander-bound floodplain in the East River, Colorado, USA - East River MetaG ERMZT700_2 | ecosystem: Environmental > Terrestrial > Soil > Floodplain ...
CGAGAGGATTCCTGTTCTCGGTGGGGAGGAACTCCGATGTGATGCCCATGTCCTGCAAATAGGCCTCGACGGTTTGCTGGACGAGGCTCGACGTCTGGCCTTTGCGACCGAAGCGCCCGAGCTTGAGCCCTTCGCCGCCTCCCGGCTCGGAGTGCGGCACCCATGGCGCGGCGCGGACCCAATTGGGGCGGCCGGAAATTCCGTCGCCGTCGCGATCGTCCGGGTCGGCCAGCGCGACGACCGTGGCTTCCGGGATCGCCTCGATGAGTCCGACTCCGAAAACGGGGGGCGGGAGACGCACGGACACGGCAGTGAACGCGGGGAGGCGCTCGGCTTCGGCGCCCGGAATCGCTTTGTCCTGGATCTGCGGCCCGCCTATGGCGCGCAGGAAATCGTCGTCGACCGAGCCGATGCGCTGGAGGGCGTTGTCCAGCACGCCGCGTCCGTCGCCGCTGTGGCAGGCGGCGCACGACGCGTTGTTGAAGATGGGACCGAGCCCGGTATTGGGCGCGAACCGGCGCTCGAACTCGGCGTCGCCGCGGGCGAATGCGGAGAGCTCGGCGGGTGTGAGGCCGTCGAGCGGGGCGTCGAAGACGTCGCCGTCGGGGGCCGCCTCGGTGACGAGCTGCGAGCAGGCGACCGCCAAAACGGAGGCAACGAGCAGGGTCGAGACGAACCGGATCGGGAAGCGGGGCAAGGCGACACTCAAGAATGATTTAGTCGAGACTAAATTATGGTTGAGGGCCTGCTTACGCAAGAGCCAAAGTGGGAATCAATGGAGTCTGACCCCATTGAAATTCCTACGCGGGGTGGTCGATCGCGAAGACCAGGCGATTCGAGGTCGGGTCCTCGTGCGGACCGGGAGGGCGCGATTCGTCGATCAATTTTGCGCCGATTTTCAGGAGCGCCTTCTGAGAGCGGAGATTGCGCTCCCCGACTCGGAAGACCACGCGCGGCACGAAGCGAAAGGCGTGGTCGAGCATGAGCGTCTTGAGCTCGCCGTTGTACTCGCCACCCCAGAACGCGCGCTCCAGGAACGTGAAGCCGATCTCGACTTCGCGGCGCACGGGGTCGAGGGCGCAGTAGCGCGAGCTGCCGATGACGCGCCCCGTCGCACGATCGATCACGGCGAAGGCGCCTTTCGACGCGATGGCGCCGTCGAAGAACCGTTGAAAGACCGGCCGCGTATGGCGCTCGCGATCGGGGTGCTGTTCCCAGATCAGTGGATCGCTCGCCGCGAGGAAGAGCGCGTCGAAGTCGTCGGTGCAAAGCGGGCGTGCCTCGACGAGTTGACCGCGGAGTGTAGGTTGGAGATCGAAGTCCATATGGTTCGTGGCAGAACGGGCACGGCTTCTAACACGTCTCGCATGAAGCTACTACGCATCGCGGCGATCGTCGTTCTGACTCAGCCGGCGTTCGCGCAATCGCGCCAGACGCCGGCGGTGATCGACGGGATCGTCACCGACACGAGTCTCGTCGCGCTCGCCGATGCCACCGTTTCAATTCTCGGATCGAGGGTGCGGGTTGCGACGGGCGCGAGCGGTCGATTCAGGATTCTTGGCCTTTCGCCCGGCGAGTACATCCTCGTCGTGAACCGAATCGGCTACGCGCCGGTTTCGGCATCGGCACGGGTGACCGACCGCGACACGCTGCGCCTGTCATTCGCGATGTCCCGAGCCGTCGCCGTCCTCGACACGGTCGTCGTTGCGACGAAGCCGTACACGACGCGAATGGCGGAATTCGAGGAGCGACGAAAGGTGGGGTTTGGGCAGTTCATGACGCAGGAGCAGATCGAGAAGCGGAATACCGTCTATGCGAAAGAGCTCCTCCGGACGTTCATGTCGGTCGAGATACGCGGCGAATGGGCGGTGAATCGTCGCATGGGCATCCCGACGCCAATCACGAAGACGTGCCCGTTTCAGTTCTTCATCGATGGCGTCGCGATCCCGACGCCAAAACTCGACGCCGAGCTCCCGTCGCCGAAAGAGATCGCAGGCATCGAGGTCCACGCGAGCTCGGCCACGGTCCCGCTCCAGTACAAGACCGCGAGCGGGGGTGGGTTCTGTGGTGTGATCCTGCTGTGGACGAGGGGCGGATGACGCGCGCCGTCTAACGCGCCGTCATCGCGACTTCTTTTTCCGGCTGCTCTTTTTCCGCGGGACCTTCGCGCCCTTCTTGCGCGCCTCGGACAAGCCGATCGCGATAGCCTGCTCGCGGGTCCTCACCTTTCCGCCCTTGCCGCCGGGGCCACTCTTGAGCGTGCCGCGCTTTTCCCGGCGTAACGCGATGACCACGCGTTTTTCGGCGGCTTTGCCGTACTTACGCGCACTGGCCTTCTTGCGCGAACTCTTCTTGCGCGAGCTCTTCTTACGTGCAGCCATGTCGAACCCTCGGTTGAGCCGTTTGTCCTGGTGACGCGTTCAAGTTGCGTTCCAGTGGTCCGGCCATGCCGCGGTCGTTCGCGTCGCTATGGCGACGCCCCATCACCTCGCATCCAATCATAAGCGCGCTCGCGGTTCATGAGTCGCCAACGCGCCGGCCATGCCGTGCGCTGCCAGTCGATCGGCTCGCCGAGCGGCTGCGGCATTGCGGCGATCGCGAGCGCCGCGCGCAGGTCGCGCCGCTGCGCGTCGCCCAGTGCATCCGGCGCCAGCGAGACGAAGAGCATCGTGCCGCTACGCGCGAGGAGGTCGAGCCACTGCCGGTTGAACTCCCACGGCACGGCGTTGGTGACGCCGACGCAGTCCGCGTCGGCGATGTAGAACGCACCGTGCTGCGCCGCGCGAAAGGCGAGCGTGTTCACTCCCATTTTGCGCGTGCGCGCCCACTCGGTGCCGCTCGTGTCGTCGCCGATGCGGCAGATCTCGAAGCGCCCCGCCGACAGGTGGCTCACCGTGTTGCATCCGATGATCGGCGTGTCGCCGGCGGCGGTGCGGATCGTTCGATATAGCTCGTCGATCACCTCGGCGGTCGTGCGCGTCGGTCCGGCGGCGAACGTCCAGCCGTCGCGCGTGAGGGCCGTGCCCATCTGAAAGCCCCAGCGACCAAAGACGTCGTACGTCGAATAGTCGTGCTTGATCAGCTGGAAGCCCCACTGCGTGAGGCGCCCGATGTCGGCGCCGACCTTCTGCAGGACGTCGGGCACCGTGGGGTCGAGCACGTTGCGATCGCGCGGAAGGCGCCACGAGTCGGGCGCGTCGGCGGGGGCAAGCAGGGGCCGGATCCAGATGCCCGGGCGCGCGCCCGCCTTTCGTATATCGGCGGCGAGTCCAGGCATGTCGGGAAACTTCTCGTTGCCCCGGTCCCACATGCCGACGCCGGCTCGGTCCTTCCCGCGCTGCGGCTGCCATCCGTCGTCGATCACCGCGAATGGCCGATTCGCACCGGGCGGGGACAGCTCGGCGATGTTCTGCGCGTCGGTGAGCACCGTGGCGGCGGTGTTCTTTCCGTAGACCCAGTACCAGTCGTTGCTCCCGTACACCGGCTGCGCCACGGTTCGGGGATTCGGGCACATCTGGCGGCAGAAAGCGTGAATCGCGGCGAAGGGCGATTCGCCGGCGCGTCCGGACCGAGAAGCGACGTCACACACGGTGAGCGTCCGCTCTCCCAACTGGATCGGAGCGCTTCCGCTGCGAACGTCGGCCCACAGACTGATGCCCTGCGGATCGACGAACCAGAAACAAAGGGCGCCCGCTCCCGTGCGAACGCCGTATGCGTTTGTGGATGAACCGTCCCACGTCGCGACGTACCACGGCATGGCACGATCGGGGACGAAGCCGCGCCACTCGAGGTCGCCGTAGCCGCGCTCCCAGGCGTCGCCAAGGATGAGGCGCGTGTCGTCCATGCGCCCGCGCCACCGGAGGTGGATCCGTTTGATAGCGGTTGCCGGCGAAGCAAGACGCACACGCAGTGCGCCGGGCACTTCCGCGACCGTGATGACCACTCCCGTGTCGTTCGACCAACGCCCGCCGGCGGCACGCAGGGGACGATCGCCGGTGGCGTCCTGCACCGTGATGGAATCCGGGGGACGGCGCAGGTCGAGAAACGCATGACCACCGCGGCCAAACGCGGCGCGACTAGGGAGGGCCAGGCCGGCGGCCACGGTCGCGCTCCGCTGCAAGAACTCTCGACGTGAGGTCATTGGCGATGAGCCTACTGCCGCAACCGGCGGGTGTCTAGCGCAGCCGCCGCCCGGCCTGGCCTGGGTGGGTGACACTGCCCCGTGTCCCTATCTGACCGATCGGTCCATGCGTTGTTGCGACTGCCACGGGCCATCGTCGCCTTTCTAGCCCGCGATTGCACTCATAAGCTGTTTTCATAATGAGCACACTTAGGATGGCACCAATGCCCTTTCAAAAGCCCTCATTCGTCGGCCTCGTAACGATCGGGTGTTGCCTCCTGGTCTGCCCCGGAGCCGTTGGCGCGCAAGAAGGGAAGACAACGCAGCTGCTCGACAAGATTTCATGGGCCGCCGGCCCGATCACGGGTGAACTGGGAAGGACCGCGGACGTAGGCGTTCCGGCGAACTGCCGCTTCACGGACGCCGATGGGGCGAAGCTGTTCTTGGAGGCCACGCAGAATCCGTCCGGCGGCAATGAGCTCGGCGTGCTGCTGTGCCAGGCCGCGAACGACCGTCATTGGTTCGCCGTCTTCACGTTCGCCAATTCCGGCTTCGTCCGCGACGACGAGAAAACGTCGCTCGACCAGAATGCGGTGCTCAAGCAAATCCAGCGCGGCACGGAGGCGGGGAACTCCGAGCGCCGTCGCCGCGGCTGGGAGGAGATCGAAGTTCTCGGCTGGGAGCGCGCTCCATACTATGACACGGTCACGCACAATCTGACCTGGGCGACCCGCCTCAAAGGCAAAGACACTCCGGAGTCGACGATCAATCATTCGGTGAGACTGCTGGGCCGGCGGGGCGTGATGCACGCCGATCTCGTCGCGGATCAAGAAGGCCTGGCGGAGGCCGTCGCCGCATTCGACTCGGTGCTGACCAACTACACATATGTCGAAGGCGAGCGCTATGCGGAGTGGCGAGACGGCGACAAAGTCGCCGAGTACGGCCTCACGGCGCTGATCGCGGGTGGAGCCGGTGTCGCCGCGGCCAAGCTCGGCCTGTTCGGCAAGGCGTGGAAAGTCATCCTTGGACTCTTCATCGCGCTCAAGAAACTCATCATCGTTGCCGTCGTTGGCGCGGTTGCGTTCCTCAAGCGCCTGTTCGGCAAGAAGGAATCGACAAGCACCGCGACTGACGGCGCGGCCTGATCGTTCGCCGCAGGTTTCGCAATGACCTCGGCGGACGCGATCGCCGCGATCGTCGTGCTGGCGGCGATCACGCTGTCCGAGGGTATCCGTCGCCTCGCCGCCGACGCGATCGTCGTGAGGCGGAGCCTGTTGGGCCGTTGGTCCGTCGCGCGCGCGAACGAAATCGGGAATGGCATTCGCCTGGTGAGTCCGTGCATTCCCGTTAGCGTCCCTCTGGTTCTCACCCCCGTCGGTACGGAGGGCGTCGGGAGTCCCGGTTTGCGCCGACTGCGATCGCGCTTCACCGCCCGCGCGGAACGCACCCACCTCGCGCTCATAACCTTGCAGGTGCAAGGCATGGCCGTGCTCCTGGCGCTCGTCGTCGGCATTCCGTTGGCGGCGTTCCGCGGCCCGCGCGAGCTCGCACTCGTCTTCGGTGTCGTACTCAGCCTGTCGGTCGGACAGGCGTGCCTCACCGCGGCCGCGCTCATGCGCGCCGGAGCTCGGCGATCGCGATCGCTTGCCGCGGCGTGTCGGATCGTGTGGCCATTTGCGGCGTTCAGAGCCGCGGAGGTCGTGCAAGCGCAAATAGCCGCCGGTGTTCCGCGAATGGCGGTGCTGCACGGCTTGCTCGGGCAGGACGCTCTGCTGCGGGCGTACCGCCCTCTTGTCCACGACATCATCCAAGCCGGGGACGCCAGCGAGGATGCCGGAACACTTCTGGAGCTCGTGGGCCGCCCGCGTCTCGAAGCCTTTCTACGCCACCGTCCGGACGGCGATGCGGCCTGCTGCCCGCGCTGCGGCGTGGAGTACGAAGCATCGCGCGAACGGTGCGCCGACTGCCTCGTTCCGCTTCAGAGCCCGGCCCTACGCTAAAAGGTCATAGGCTCGGGGCCAGGCCCGAGCCTATGACCTCCGTCATCCGCGCTCAGCGCTACGCTGCCGCGCGCGAGGCTACAGGCGTTCGAGGTCGTTGATCTTCTTGCGGTCCCGGATGGCCGAATCGGATTCGGACGCGCGGTTGCCGCTCGGATTGGCGCTCACCCGTCCCGGATGTTTGTCGCTTGTGTGGCCGTCGAGGTCCCGCTGTGAATCGAGGTGTGCTCCGCAAATCTTGCAGTCGAAGGTGTGGTCGTGTGCCATGGGTTCCTCCCGGGATGGCCAGCCGGGCTCGTTTCGAATTGAAGCGTGACGCGGCTGACGTCGGCGCTGCGTCCCGCACGTACGATGCCCGATCCCCGGCGCGGCCGGGGCCGGCAATCTTTATCAGAAATGAATGCCCCGTCGCGCAGCGATCGGGGTAGTGAGAGCGTTCATCCGGTGTGAATAGCGATGTCAACTGAACCCGCAGCGCTCCGCGAACCAGCCCGGCTCGCTCGCCACTGGCCAACCGTCGCGCCGGTCGCATCGGCTGCGATCGTACTTCTGTTCGGTGCGATCGCGTACTCCGGCGCGCGGCGTGAAGACGCGAGCATCCAGGTCGTGGCGCACACCGACTCCGTGATCGCCGCGAACGCGGCCGTTCTCATGGGCATGGGCGACCACGCCGTGAACGAGGAGATGGCGGTTCGCCTTCGCTCGCTGCGCGCGCTCGTTGCCGACAGCCCGCGCGAGCAGGCGCTCGTCGACTCCATCCAAAATCTGCTGTCGCATAACTCGCGCGCCGCGCTCGACTCCGCGCGCCGGATCAGTGCGGCGATCGAGGCGCGGGAGCAACAACTGCTGGCGGCACAGAACGCCGATCAGGACGACCACGAGCGTACCGTGCGCTGGATCGTCGCCATCGGCTCGTTCGTCGCGGCGGGGCTGGCGCTTCTCATCGGACTCACGCTGTCACACTCCGCCCGGACCAATGCCCACCTGGCCGTGGAGGCTCACGCCCTCAACGAGGAGCTTCAGGTGATCAACGAGCAGCTCGAGGACCGCACGGCCGAGGCGGAAGAAGCGAACAAGGCGAAGGCGCGCTTTCTGGCGAACATGAGCCACGACCTCCGCACGCCGCTCAACGCCATCATCGGATACGCGGACCTGCTCGACGTCGGAGCGCGCGGGGCGGTGACACCAGAACAGCGCGAGGACTTGCGCCGGATCAAGCGAAGCGGACAGCACCTCACGTCGCTGATCAACGACGTGCTGGACTTCGCCAAGATCGAGGCCGGCCGCCTGCGGCTGCGCGTCGAGGCCGTGTCGGTGAAGCGCGTGTTGTCGGACGTCGAGGCGCTCGTGGCGCCGCAGATCAGGACGGCGGGATTGGACATCTCCTACCGCTGCGACTCCGACCTCCTCGTTCGCGCCGATCGAGAAAAGCTGGACCAGATCCTGGTCAACCTGGTCGGCAACGCGATCAAGTTCACCGCGCCGGGTGGGCACATTGACGTCGAGGCGGTCGGTGACGGCGCCCAGGCGCGTTTGGCCGTGCGCGATACGGGGCGCGGGATCCCGTCGGGCGAGCTCGAATCCGTCTTCGAGCCGTTCGTGCAGGTGGACCCGCTACGTGTGCCAAACGGCCAGAAGGGCGTGGGCCTCGGCCTGGCGATCAGCCGAGAGCTGGCGCGTGCGATGAGCGGGGATCTCACGGTGTCGAGCGCACCGGGGGAAGGGAGCACGTTTACCGTGAGGCTTGAAAGGGCAGCATAGAGGTTCGGGATTCGGTGCTAGGGGTTCGGGATTGGGGTCAGGCCCCAGACCCGAGTCCCGAACCCCCAATCCCGAGTCCCTAGTGGCGCATCATCCTCGTCGTGAGGTGGCGTTTTACGTCCGGCCACTCGGCGGCAAGAATGCTGAACATGACGCTGTCGCGGACTGTGCCGTCGCGGCGGGCCGCGTGGTGACGGAGCACGCCGTCGCGCTTGGCCCCGAGCGCGGCGATGGCCTTCTGCGAGGCAAAATTGAAGTTGTCGGTGCGCAGGCCGACGACCGCGCATTTGAGCGTCTCGAAAGCGTGCGTCATGAGGAGGAGCTTGCACGCTGTGTTGACGTGCGTGCGCTGCCAGCGCGCCGCGTACCACGTGTAGCCGATCTCCACGCGGTCGATCGCTGGCATGATATCGTGGTAACGCGTCGTTCCGACGAGGGCGTTCGTCGCCAACTCGCGCACGGCCCAAGGGAGCATATGCCCGTCGCGCTGTCCGGTGAGCGCGTCGGCGATGTACTTGGCGGTTTGTCCCGGTTCGGGGACGGAAGTGAACCACAGTTCCCAGAGTTTGCCGTCGGCGGCGGCGGCGGCGAGTCCGTCCTCGTGCGCCGGTGTCAGCGGCTCGAGCCGGATGCCAAGTCCCTCGAGGGAGATTGGGGCGAGAACGATCACGAGCGGTTGGTTGGGGAACTGGGCACGCTAGCGCCGAACGACCGGCGGCGCAAATCGGCGGCTAGGCCAGCCGCACCGTCTTACCGGTGCGCGCCGACTCGTAGGCGGCCATGAGGATTCTCACGTCGCGCAGCCCTTCTTCGCCGGACACTTTGCTCGGCGTGCCCGCGACGACGTGTGCCGCGAAGTCGTCCAGCTCGGCCGCGAAGACGTCGATCTCGTCGAAGCGCAGCGGCTGCCGGTCGCCACGCCACCCACGGTTCCCCGAGTAGTTGTACGCCGGCTCCATCCCGAAGGCGCCGCGGTCGGCGTAGGCGGTGAACCGGTTGACGCCGGACACCTTGTACGTTGTGCGGCAGTCGGCGATGACGCCTCCCGGGAAGGTGAGCTGGAACGTCATCGACTCCTCGACGCTCTTGAACTTGACCGGATCGGTCTTCGTCTCGACCGCGCTCACGGCGACCGGTTCTTCACCCGCGAGCATGCGCGCCGTCTGCAGCGCGTAAATGCCGACGTCCATGAGCGGCCCGCCGCCGGAGAGCGCATGGTTGAGACGCCATTGGGTCGGATCGCCGATGGCGAAACCAAACCCCGCCTCGATCATCCGCACCGGGCCGAACACGCGTTCGCGGGCGATTCGCACGCACTCGAGATGGTGCGGCTCGAATTGACACCGATAGGCGACGGCAAGCTGCCGCTTCGCCGAACGACAGGCGGCGATCATCGCCTCGCAGCGTTCGACGGATACCTCCATCGGCTTCTCGCAGAACACGTGCTTTCCGGCGCGCGCGGCCTTGATGGTGTGTTCGGCGTGGAGCGCGTTCGGCGTGACGACATAGACGATGTCGATGTCGTGGTTGTCCGCCATGCGCTCCATGGTGGCGTAGTCGTAGACGCTGCGGTCGGGAAGCCCGTACTCGGCCTTCCATCGCGCCGCCTTGGCGGGCGTTCCGGTGACGATCCCGGCGAGTCGGCAGTTGGTCGTTTTACGTAGCGCGGGGGCGATCTGGTTCGTGCTCAGGCTCCCGAGGCCGACGAGTGCGACGCCGAGCGGCTTTGCCGCGCTCGGAATCGGCGCGCGGGCGAGCGTGGCAGCAACAAGAGCCTGTTCGATGAATTCGCGTCGAGTGGTCATGATCAGTTCCACGAACGGGACAGCAGATCCTTCGGTCGCTGCGCTCCCTCAGGATGACAACAAGAGGGGCGCTCCCTCAGGATGACAACAAGAGGGGCGCTCCCTCAGGATGACAACAAGAGGGGCACTCCCTCGGGATGACAAATCATGGTGTTCCTTTCGTCGTGAGCTTGACGCGCAACAGTTGGTTGTTCGCAGTGACGTACAGCGTCGAACCATCGTCGCCGAAGGTGCAATTCGCCGTCGGCTGACCGGTGACGATCGTGCCGAGGTGTTTGCCTTGCGGCGAGATCACCAGCACGCCGCCGGGGCCGGCGGCGAACAGGTTGCCGGCGCGATCGACACGCATCCCGTCGGGAACGCCGCGACGTCCCTGCTTCACGAGTGCTGTGGCGTCGAAGAACACGCGTCCGTTGGCGAGCGTGCCATTGGGCTGCACGTCGTACGCCATCCAGATCGGTCGCGACGACTCGGCGTTGGAGACATAGAGCGTTCGCTCGTCGGGCGAGAATGCGATGCCGTTGGGAAAACGGAGGTCCTGCGCGACGAGCGTCACGTCACCGCCCGGGGTGACGCGATAGACGCCGTTGACCGAGAGCTCCTTCGCCGGATCGTCGTTCAGGCCGCGCAGCCCGAACGGTGGATCGGTGAAGTAGAGATCGCCGTTCGCGCGGTACGCTAGATCGTTCGGACTGTTGAAGCGCTTGCAATCGTACCGCGCGGCGATGGTCGTCTTGATGAAGAGGGAATCGTCGAGCCGCGCGATCTGCCGGTTGCCGTGGTCGGCCATGACGATGTCGCCGCGTGCGTCCACGGTGAGACCGTTGCTCCCCAACTCGCGCCCTGGCGGGTTGGGCGTCGCGAGGCCCGACGGACGCAGGAAGATCGACAGGCCTTCGCCCTCCTTCCACTTGTAGATCGTGTTGCGTGGCACGTCGCTGAACACGAGATAGCGGTCGCGCGTGCGCCAGACGGGTCCCTCGGACCAGGTGAAACCGTCCGCCAACTTCTCGATGCGAGCGTCGCGCGCGATCAGCGCGTCGATCGCCGGGTCGAGCCGCTCGATCGATCCAACCGTCGTCTGCGCGGTCAGCCACGCCGGCGCGAGGAAGGCAAGGCGCAATGCGCGCATCATCGGGCATCCTCCACCGTGTTCCGAAGTGTGCCGATCGGCGGCACATGGATGCGGATCTCGTCTCCCGCACGAAGCCGGAACGAATCGTCGGGCACGACGCCGGTGCCGGTGAGCAGGACGCATCCGTCGGGAAATCGTGTCTCGCGATACAGATAGTCCACGAGCGACGCCTCCGGCCGCCGCATGTTGGAGTATGTCGTGCGTCCCTCGAAAACGGAGCCGCCGTCTCGAACGATTATCAGCTCGATCACGGTGGAGGGCGGAAGCGGAGCATCAGTCACGTAGAGCGCAGGTCCAAGCGCGCACCCGCCGTCGTAGATCTTGGCCTGCGGGAGGTAGAGCGGATTCTCTCCCTCGATGTCGCGTGAGCTCATGTCGTTGCCGATCGTGTAGCCGATCACGTGCCCGTCGGCATTGACATAGAGCGCGATTTCTGGTTCGGGAACACTCCACGTCGCGTCGCGCCGAATGCGCACTGCCTCGTCGTGTCCGCGCACACGCCAACCCGCCGACTTGAAAAAGAGCTCGGGGCGGTCGGCCGTGTAGACGCGATCGTAGAAGCTGCCGCCACTCGCCTCGCGCTGTTCCTCCATGCGCGCCGTGCGGCTGCGTGTATACGTGACGCCGGCGGCCCACACCTCCTGTCTGCCGATTGGCGCGAGCGGGGGATGCCCCAAGCGAGGCTCCCCGCGTCCGGGCGCCGCGTGAAGGTATGCGAGCAGGTCGTCGCGGTTGACGAGAGTATCCCAGTCGTCAGGGAGCCGGACGAACGCTTCGTTGCGTTCGACGACCGGGCCGATCGCGGTTCGGTACAACTTCAGCACGTAAGCCTCGATTGGCGCGAGAGTGGATCCTTCGCTGCGCTCAGGATGACAACAGGTTGAGCGCCTCAATGATTCGATCGACGTCGTACACGCACCCCGCCCAGGTTCCGCCGCTCACTTGCTGCAGCGCGGCCCAGAGTCGCGTGTCGTCGGGGAGGGACGCATGCGGTGCGAGGTCCGCGTGACCGGGGCGCTCACGCAGGACCGTGGCGCATTCGTCGGGCGTGAGCGCCACGCCTTCGACACCGACGAGATTGACCGATCCCTCGAGCTTCGTGCGATCGATC
>Ga0137427_10001210_pt1 | contig 11921 bp, 8 predicted proteins | sample EasRivERMZT700_2_FD_102309 | JGI IMG/M metagenome (GOLD analysis project Ga0137427, IMG submission 102309) | Soil microbial communities from meander-bound floodplain in the East River, Colorado, USA - East River MetaG ERMZT700_2 | ecosystem: Environmental > Terrestrial > Soil > Floodplain ...
CCGAGCTCGATCTGGCAGCGGGCGGCGAGCTCGAGCGCGGCCGCGCCTGCCGCCGGCGCGCCCAGCAGCGGCTTCAAGAGCTCGAGCGCGGCCGCCTCGTCGAGCGCGTCGAAGCGCTCCTTTGCCGCGGCGACCACGGCGCCGGCGTCGGCCGGAGCGGTCGGAGTGGCAGGTGCCGCCTCCTGCGCCGCCGCGGGCGCGCCGACCAGCACGAGGACGAGGAGGGCGCGGCGGCTCATTTCTCGACGCGCCCCTTCCCCTGCTCGACCACGATCGTGCGGTCGACCGGCGGCGCCTCGACCACCTCGACGGAGCCGTCGGGCCAGCGCACCTCGATCCGGTCGGCCTTCGTCGCGTCGCCGAGCCCGAAGTGCGCGCGCAGGTCCTCGTGCGAGAGGAAGCTGCCGCTCGAGCGGATCTCCCGGAAGCGGCGCCGATCTGCGGCGACCAGCGTCACGCGCGCGCCGATCGCGGAGCGGTTCATCCCCTGGCCGCGCACCAGGACGCTCACCCAGTGGCCGTGCTTCGCCGAGTCGTTGCGCAGCAGCGTCGGTTTCGCGTCGAGGTGGTTCACGACGATGTCGAGGTCGCCGTCGTCGTCGACGTCGCCCACCGCCGACCCGCGGCTCGGGAGCTTGACCTGGAACGCGGGGCCGGCGGCCTCGCTCACGTTCTTGAAGCGGCCCGGCGACGCCTGCACGAAGAGGAAGTTCTTCTGGCCGTAGGCGTATCCGCCGCCGACGAGGTCGGCCTGCGGATACGTGTGGCCGTTCGCGACGAAGAGGTCGAGGTCGCCGTCGTTGTCGACGTCGAAGAGCGAGGTGCCCCACGAGAGGGCGCGGAACACCTCGGCGCCGCCGAGCCCCGAACGCAGCGACACGTCGGTGAAGCTCTCCTTCCCGCCGTTCTTGAAGAGGGTCTTCGCGTCGTCGGAGAAGGTGGTGATGAAGAGGTCGGTGCGGCCGTCGTCGTCGAAGTCCTCGGCCGCGACGCCCATGTTCGACTGCGGCCGCCCGTTGGGGTTGTAGGCGACGCCCGCCATGAGCGCGACGTCGGTGAACTTCCCGTCGCCGTCGTTGCGCCACAGGAAGTTGGCCATCGAGTCGTTGGCGACGAAGAGGTCGACGTCGCCGTCGTCGTCGAAGTCGAGCGTGATCGGCTCGAACCCGAAGGAGGGGACGGCGCCGGCCATGCCCGCCTCCTGCGTGACCTCGGTGAACTTCCCGCGGCCGTCGTTTCGGTAGAGCGAGTCGGGGGCGGGCGTCAACTCGTGCGGCCCCTTGAAGACCTTCTGCCCCTTCCACTCCGACATCGGCAGATGGGTCGGCCCGTGCTCGATCGCGCCGGGCTCGAGCGTGATGTAGCGCGAGACGTAGAGGTCGAGGTCGCCGTCGCGGTCGTAGTCGAAGAAGGCGGCGCCGCTGTTCCAGCCGCCGCCGGCGACGCCCCACGCCTCGGCGCACTCGGTGAAGCGCCCCGCCGTCGTCTGGAGGTAGAGGCAGTTGCGCCCGATGTTGGCGACGAACAGGTCGAGCCGGCCGTCGCCGTCGACGTCGGCGACCGCGCAACCCTGCCCGAACGCGCCGTGCGAGTCGAGGCCGGCGGCCTCGGTCGCGTCCTCGAAGCGGCCGCCGCCGAGGTTGCGGAACAGGCGGTTGCTCGCCGCCTCCCCCTTCGGCATGCCGCCGAGCCGCGAGCCGCTCACGAAGAAGACGTCGAGGTCGCCGTCGCCGTCGCCGTCGAAGAGCGCGAGCCCGCCGCCGTTGGTGCCGGTGATGTGGTTCTTGGCCGGGTCGCCGTTCACCTGGACGAACGCGCCGAGCCCCGAGGATTCGGTCGCGTCGTCGAACCAGATCTCCTGCGCTTTCGCGGCCTCGGGGGACGCGGGGCGGGCGGCGTCGGGGGACGTCGGCCGGGCGGCGTCGGGGGGCGGCGCGCCCTGCGGGAAGGCCGCAGCGGCCGCGACGAGCAAGGCGGCGGCGGCTCCGATCATCCCGTGGCTTCCTCGCAGCGGTGGCCCCCGCGGCGACGCGCCGCGCCGCGAGGGCGGCGGAGTATAGCCCCGCCCCGCGCGCGCCCCCGGAAACGACGGGACGCGACGCTCGTGCGTCGCGTCCCGTCGCGGGAAACCACCGATCGGGGAATTACTTCTCGAACACTCCGCAGTCGTGCGACGGGCCGCGCGGCCGCGCGACCCACTGCTTGTCGCGCCAGACCACCGGCAGCGCGAGGCCCGCGTCGACCGCCGGCGAGCCCTCGAGCAGCGTGAAGTCGAGGTGCGACGGGTCGCTGAACAGCGGGTCGCCCCACTTCGAGTGCGAGTCCTTGCCCTTCACGCTCTTCCACGTGTCGAGTGAGGTGTCGGAGCTGCTGCCCTTGAGCACGATCATCAGGTCGGCCGGCGAGCGGTTCCTCCAGTGGAAGACGTTGTGGTCGCTGTCGAAGGTCGCCATCGACCAGGTCGCGTCGAGGAATCGGAAGAAGCCGGCCTTCGCGTTGTCGCGCACGAAGATGTTGTTGCGCAGCTCAACGTTTGGCGGGACGCTGGTCTGTCCGTCCTTCACCATGTCCTTGAAGCAGTTCACCGCGACGTCGGGCAGCTCGTTCGAATAGAAGGTGCAGTTGTAGATCTTGATCTTGTTCGCGGCGTCCGGGTTCCACTCGAGCGAGATCGCCGCGCCGTCCGGGTTGTTGGACGGGTCGTTGTTGTAGAAGGTGCAGTTGCGGATCGTGACGTCCTTGATCCAGCCGGTGTTGATGCCGGTGTACTGCCCGGCGTTGCCGTTGTTGTGGATCAGGCTGTCCTCGACGATGTAAGCGCTCGGCGTCGGCTTGCCGTCGCCCACCTCCTCGGAATTCTTGTAGCAGCCGATGCCCTGGTGGCAGTTGAAGACGTCGGCGCGGCGCACGACGACGCCGGTGCCGCCGTTGAGCTTCATGCCCTCGTTCGCGACGTATCCGTCGTAGGTCCGTCCGTTGATGACCATGTCCTCGAGCAGCCAGTGCTTGCCGTTGCTCAGGTAGATCTGGTGGTCGAAGACGTCGCGGTGGCCGTTCGCGGTCAGCTTGCAGCGGCGCAGCACGATGTCGTTGCCGCCCGAGAAGTAGCCGAACATCGCGCCGTACGAGACGTCGCAGTCCTCCATCACGAAGCCCTGCGCGCCGCGCACGCCGCCGTTCTCGATGGTGCAGCCGCGCGCGACGCCGCCGTACGGGATGTAGCTCGCGATCAGGCCGAACGCGCCGTTCTGCGTGGTGTAGCTCAGGTGCAGGTTCTGGATGATCGGGCCCCAGCCCCAGTCGTCGTTGTGGTACCAGACCAGCCCGGCGTCGGTCGTGAAGGCGATGTGCGGCTGCGCGCCGGTGCCGTAGGCGTCGAGGATCGACGGCGTCGGAACCGCGTCGACGCTAGGCACGGTCCAGGTGTCGCCGCGCAGGAAGAAGAGCCGGTCGGGGTGGCTCTGGTCGACGCGGGTCTTCATCTTGCCGAAGGCGTAGTTGATCGTCTTGAACGGCCGCGCCGAGCTCTTCCCGTCGTTGGAGTCGCTGCCCTGCGACGAGGAGACGTAGTAGTCGGTGCCGCTGTAGGCGGTCGTCGTGATCGTGGTCGTCGTCTTCGCCGTCGCGCCGGTCGAGTCGACCACGGTCAGCGTCACCGTGAAGGTGCCGGCGGTGTCGAAGCGGTGCGCGACGATCATCCCCTCGTCGGTCTGCGGATCGGCGCTGTTCGCGTCGCCGAAGTCCCAGTTCCAGCGGACGATGGGGTTGTTGCCCGTCGTCGACTCGAGCCCGCTGAAGAGCGTCGTGTAGGGCGCGATCTTCATCGGGTTCGGGGTCAGGTAGATCGTGGCCTTGAGCGCCGGGTCGTTCACGACCAGGTCGACGCCGCGCGAGGCGTCTCCGAAGCCGTTGGTCGTGTTCGCGAAGGCGACGTCGTCGTGATACGCCTGCGGCGGGAGGCCCGAGGCGTCGTTCTGGTCGATCGAGACGGTGACCGTCGTCGAGCCGCCGACCGGCAGCGTGCCGCCCTGCGAGGAGAGCGCGAGCCACGACTGCGATGCGGTCGCGGTCCAGTCGAGCGACGCGTCGCCCGTGTTGGAGAGCGTGTAGTCCATGCTCGCCGGCGAGAACGGGCCGCCCGCGTAGCCGGAGCTCTGGAAGCTGCCGGCCGGATCGACTTCGAGGATGCCGCCGGTCGAGGCGACGTCCATCTGGACGTCGAGCGACATCTCGTGCTCGCCCTGGTCCTCGTCGGGTTCGATCTGGACGGTGCCGAAATAGTGGCCGGGCAGCAGTCCGTAGCGGTCGATGGCGAGGACGAGCGTCTTCTTGTCCTTGGGGCCGGCGCTGGTCCCGACGACCTTGTCGAGGCGCAGCCAGGACGGATGGCTCGTCACGTTGAACGAGAGGACGCCGCCACCCGAGTTCCACACCTGCATCGCGTACGGGCCGTTGCCGTAGCCGAAGTTGTGGCTGGTCGTGTTGAGCTGCACGCCCACGACCGCGAGCGCGACGTTCACGTTCGCGACCTGGGAGCCGCTCGCGACGTGCACGGTGCCGCTGTAGGCGCCCGGCTGGAGCAGGTCGCGGACGGTGGAGATCGACGCGATGTCGTTCTCGCCGGACGAGCTGCCGCTCGACGGCGTGGCCGTGAGCCAGCCCTGCGCGCCGTTGCCCGAGTCGACCGTGATGTCGTAGTCGAGCTGGCCTTCGCCGGCGTTGCGGATCAGGAAGCTCGCGTTGGACTGGCTGCGGTCCCCGAGGTCGACGTGGTCCTGGGAGACCGAGAGGACCGCGCCGCCGGGAGGCAGGACCTCCCCGTCCGACGTGCCGGTCGAGCTCTTGAGCGAACAGCCGGCGTGTTCGAGCAGGAAGGCGAGGAGCAGCATCGCTTTCCCTGTCGAAGCGGTGTTGCGGGCGGTCGTGGGACGTCCGTCCATCATGGTGTTTTTCTCGTTCTCGCGCCTCGTCGGGCCCTCGCTGGACCCCGACGAACTTCGAAACCTTGAGTCCCCCCTCCCTCGGACACGGCCGATCGCGCTGCGCGGGACTTCGCTCGCCCCGCCGCCGATCCGTGATTTCCGCCGCATCCAGGTCCGGGTGCCCGGACAGGTTGATCGGATGCGGCTTTTCGGATCGGAGGCCCGGGCGGACGGGGCAGGTGGGAATTGCCTGCCGGGAATCACGCGCCCCCTGATGACGACCGGTCCCGATCGACTTCTTCACGGGAATCGGAATTCGGTGCGCGAATCGACCGGAACCTTTTCGACGCGTGGAACGACTCAGCAGACCAAGGCCGCATCCGCCCGCGTCAGCGGCCGCGCTTCGATTTTTCGCGCTGCTCGCGCTCGAGAGGCACGGCCCAGCGCTCGTCGTGCGAGCCGGGCGGACCGGGCCAGAAGAAGCACTTCGTCCACGCGAGCTTCAGCGTCTCCGCGAGCACCGCCTCCGCGCCGAGGCTGCTGGTCCACCAGCGCGCGGGGTCGTAGTTGTCGGGACGCGCCGCGTGGATGCCGACGGCGACGTCGGGTCCGAACGCCATCCGGTAGAGCAGGCGCGTGCGACGCGAATGCGCGCCGGAGGAAAAGACGTCGATCGCCTTCAGGTCAGGGATTTCCCGATTCGCCCACTCTCTAACCATGACGGCGCTGAGGAAAGTCCTGTCCTGCCGCGAAGCGGGCGCGTCGACGACGGCGAGCGCCGACTCGGGGACGCCGCGCCGCTTGAGCCAGTCGCCCGCGCGCTGCGCCCACGTCCCGTACGGGAAGAACTCGGGCGCGCTGTCGATCGGGCCGCCGGTCGTCGCAACGCGCTCGTATTTCCCGTCGTGGAACGTCTCGAGCGCCTGCTCGAGCGCCGCCGGCGCGAGCCACCCCTCGACGACGAGCAGACGCGCGTGGACCGGCTCGCTGGTCGCGAGGAAGGGATGCAGCCCGAGCGCCACCGCCAGGAACACGCCCGCGCCCCCGAGCACCAGGACGAGCCAGCCCCAGAGCGTCGGGACCCAGAAGGTGCGCCGTCGCAGGAATCGGATCATCGCGCGCCGACCCGCTGCAGGACGCCCAGGTTGAGCGCGGCGTCCTCGACGACGAGCTTGAACTCCCGCGCGATCGGGTCGTTCGCGATCCAGCGCGCGATGCCGACCCAGTCGGCGAGGTAGTCGATCGCGCCCCGCCCCGGCCCGAAGCGCCCGTCGACGACGTAGCGCGCTGTCGTCCCCGCGATCAGGTGCTTCAGCGCGTCGGGGTTCACCTTGCCGTCGAGGTTGACGGTGCGGTCGTGGAAGAAGCCGAGCGTGCCGGTCTGCACCGCGGCCATCCACTGGAATCCGGCGACGTGGCGTTCGGTCCACTCGACCACCTGGAAGTGCATGTGCGCGGTGCCGTTCCGGTAGAGCCGCACGTTCGTGGCCGCGGCCAGCGCGAGCAGCGCGACCGCGCCGACCGCCGGCAGCGCGCGCCGCGCCGTCGCGCAGCCGCGCGTGCAGCGCGAACGCCCCCGCCGTCGTCGCCAGCGCGAAGCCGATCGAGAGCGGCGAGAGGTAGCGCGCCATGAAGTAGGCCGCGCCGAAGAGCGCTCCGTAGTAGACGGCGAAGAAGGCGAGGAGGAGCGCCGCGACCACCATGTAGGCGCGCTCGCTCGCGTTCGCGAAGCGGCCCATGAGGGCGACGCCGGCGAGCCAGGCGACGAGCGCGACCGACCAGAGCGCGAGCATTCCGGGCGTCCGCTCGAGCGCATCGGGGATCGGGACGACCACGCTCGCGTACTCGGCGAGCTTCGCCGGTACCGTGGAGAGGTTGTCGCCCGGCTCCGCGCCGAACGCCTGCGCGGTGCCGCTGATCGGCATGAAGCTCCCGAAGTGCAGCTGGTTGTGGATCAGCCACGGGCTGAAGACGGCGACCGCGACCGCGCCGGCGAGCGCCGCCTCGACGAAGCGCGCGCGCACCGCCGCGCCGCCGCGCGCGACCCCGACCCCGAGGTGGGCGAGGCAGACGGCGGCGACCACGAAGACGCCGTCGATGCGCGCCCAGAGCGTCGCGCCGAGCAGGAGGCCGAGCCCGAGCGCGCCCGTCGCGGCGGCCGTCGTCTCGGGAGCGCGCCGCTCCGCGAAGCGGTGCCAGACCAGCAGCGAGCGCAGGATCAGCAGGTGGTAGAGCCCCGTCTCGAGGCAGTTCATGCTGTGCGGGACGACGTTGGGGCTCGCGAACCAGGCCGCCGCCGCGATCGCCGCCGCGTCGCCGCCCCAACTCCGCTCGCGCAGGATGCGCTGGCCGAGCCGGAAGAGCGTCCACGCCGCGACCAGCGCGAGCGCGATCGAGAGCCCCTGCGTCAGCAGGACGCCATTGCGCTTGTCGCCATGCGCGAGCGCAAACATGACCGCCTCGACGAAGTTGAAGCCCGGCTGCGTGCCGTTGGTGGGCAGCGTCCCGTCCGCGGTGCTCATGCCGTGCCCGAGCGCCATGTTGCGGGCGATCGTGAGCATCAGGTAGCCGTCCTCGGTCGGCCACTGCTTCAGCATGCGGCCGCCCTGATCGAGGAGCGGCGCCGCGCGCGAGGCGGTCCCGATCGCGACGAGCAGCACGGCGACGAGCCGCGCGAAGCGGCCGATTTCGCGCGGCGCGGGCGGCGGCGCGGCCGAAGGCTCGTGCGACACGCGGGAGTCCTCCATGGGATCGGCGCGCCGTTCCGGGGCCGCGCGCGCGCCGGGTCTACCACACCCTTCGGTCACGAGGCGAAGCGCGACTTGAGGGAGAGGATCGGCCGCTCGAACCAACGGTACATGAGCAGCGCCGCCGCCACCGTCAGCGCGGCGCAGCCGACGAAGCGCGCCTCCCTCCCCATCGGGCCGACGCGGGTGTCGACGCGCAGCACGACGTCGAGCACGATCAGGTGCAAGAGGTACATGCCGTAGCTCACCGCGCCGATCTTCTGCAGCGGCCGCCACGCGAGCGCGCGCGCCGCCATCCCCCCTTCCGCGACGACCACGCTGCCGAGCAGCACGGTCATGAGCAGGTGGAGCGCGAGGCGCGGCGCGCCGGAGAGGTCGCCGTCGAGGCTCGCGACCGCGACGATCCCGAGCGTCGAGAGCCAGGCCGCCGCCGGACCGAGCGCGGGCGCGACGCGCCGGAACCCGCGTGGATCGTCGAGCAGGTGCGCGAGCAGGACGCCGAGGCAGATCGGCGTGAAGGTCACCTGCAGGATCTTGCGGTCGTCGTGCCCGAAGCCGAACCACGACTGGAGCACCGGATCGGCGAGCCGGAAGTTGACGCACTGGTTCACGACGATCAGCACGAGCAGGATCTTCAGCGCGTGGCGCGGGACGTAACGCTCGACGGGAGGCCAGAGCAGATAGAACTGCTCCTCGGCCGCGAGCGACCAGGTGATCGAGAGCAGCGTGGTCGGCTCGACCCAGTTCGTGGTGTAGGTGAGGCACCACGGGAGCTCGTCGAAGAAGGCGGCGCGCATCGTCGCTTCGCGCCGCACGAAGAGCAGGACGAGCGCCAGCCCCGCGAGGATGAGGTAGTAGGGCGGGAAGATGCGCAGCGTGCGGCGCGCGTAGAAGTTCTTCAGCGAGATCGCGCCGGTCCGCGCCCGCTCGCGCAGCAGCAGCGTCGTGATCAGGAAGCCGCTGATCACGAAGAAGAGGTCGACGCCGAGGAAGCCGTGGCGCGTGGCCGGGAGCGCCGCGTACCCGCCGTGCGCGTGGTGCCAGACCACCGTGACGATCGCGAGGCAGCGCAGGCCGTCGAGCGAACGGAAGTTCCGGCGGGCGAGGAAGGCCGCGTGCGATCGCTCCCCGACCTCGTGCGCCATCGCTTCCTGCCACCCCTCCGTCCGTCGAAGCGGCGCGACGATAACGATCCCGCGCGCGCGTCCGTCCGTCCGCCGCCGGCCCGGTGCGCGCGACCGCGTGGATAGGATCGCCGCCATGCCCTCCCCGAATCCGGCCGGACCCGGCGGGCGCGAGCCCGACTTCGACGCGACCGCGCGCTTCGTCGCGCGCCACCGCAGCGCGTCGTGCCGGCTCGGCTCGGAGGCGGTCGTCCTCGACATCGATCAAGGGAAGTACTTCGGTCTCAACGACGTCGCCGCGCGCGTCTACGAGCTGCTCGAACAGCCGCACGCGCTGTCCGAGCTGCGCGACGCGATCGTGGCGGAGTACGAGGTCGCGCCCGAGGCCTGCGAGAGCGACGTGCGCCTGCTGCTGCGGGAGCTGCTCGAGCTCGGACTGATCGAGATGGTCGGTGGCCCTCCTCGCCCTCCTTCCTAAGTGGCGCGCGCTCGCGCCCGGCGACCGCCGCCTGGTCCGCGAGGCGCTCCTCTGGTTCCTCGCGATCCGCGTCGCCCTGCGCCTCCTCCCCTTCGCGCGCGTCGCCCGCTGGGCCGAGCGGCGCCACCGTGGCCGCGAGGGCCGCGCGCGGCCCGCCGCGCCCGGGGAGACGCCGGCGCGCATCGGCTGGGCGACCGCCGCGGTCGCGCGCCGCGTCGCGCCGCCGCGCAGCTGCCTCGCGCAGGCGCTGACGGCGCAGGTGATGCTCGGCGCGCGCGGACGCGCGGCGACGATCCGCTTCGGCGCAAAGCGCGAGGGCGCGGCGCCGCTCGACGCCCACGCCTGGCTCGAGTGCGACGGCGCCGTGCTGGTCGGCGACGAGACGCGCGGCGACTTCGTCGAGCTGCACGACCGCAGTACATATTGAGGAAGCGATTCGTACCCGGCGGGCCGACGGCCGGACGTGTCGGACATTGCGCGCGGCGATGGCGCACTCGCTTCCCGACTCGGTCGCGCGGCGGCGCGACGAGTCGGACGTTTCTTCCAGCGGGGTCACGGCGTTCGTGCGCCGTGTCCGAACTGAGGGAGAACCCATTGCAGCGAAGGGACTCACGCGACGAAGCACTGCACGCGTGGAAGGTTCTGACGCTATTCCACCGCTTCCAGGGCCCGCAGAAAGTTGTCGAAGCCGCCGCGAGTACGAGGACCCATTCGTGACCGCATCCCCCCCGCCCCCGTCCGCCCAGCCTCCGTCCCCGCGTCTCCCCAAGAAGGCGTACCAGGCGCCTCGCGTCCAGGTCCACGGCGACGTGAAGACGCTCACCGGCTCCGGCATTCACGCGGGGGGCGTCAACCCCTTCGCGACGTCGCGCCACCTGTTCAGCTGAACGGAAGCGCGCGCGCACCGTCGCGTCCGCCGTCGCACTTGTTCGCATACGCGGCGCACGGCCTCTCGATCCAGAGCGACCTCGCGCTCCCCGAACTGCGCCTCGCCCTTTCGGAGACGACGGAGCCGTCGCTCTCGATCCGCATCGAGCCGCGCGGCGGCGCGCCCTCGACGGCCGGATTCGACGTCGACATCGCTCCCGACGCCGTCGCCTTCGACCACTTCGAGTTCGGCCGCGTGACCGTGCACGGCGGGCGCGAGATCGTCGTCCGGCCGCACGAACGCGCCGACGAGCGCGCTCTCGCGCTCTTCCTCGCCGGTCCCGCGCTGGCCGTCGCCCTCCACCAGCGCGGCCTGCTCGTGCTGCACGCGACGGCGATCGCGATCGGCGGGCGGGCGCTCGCGATCCTCGGCGAGAAGGGCGCCGGCAAGTCGACGCTGGCCGCCGCCCTGACGCGCCGCGGCCACCGCCTGCTCTCCGACGACGTCGTGGCGATCGAGGAGCGCGACGGCGCATCCTTCGCGCTCGCCGGGACGGCGTCGCTCAAGATCCAGCCCGAGGCGGCGCGCGCGCTCGGCGTCGATCCGGGGACGCTCGCGCCGCTCCATCCCGACGCGGAGAAGCGCGCGTGGCCGGGCGGCACCGGCGAGGACGCGCCGACGGCGACGCCGATCACGACGCTGCTGGTCGCCTCCGCCGGCACCGAGCCCTCGCTCGCGCCGCTCGCCGCGCCGGCGGCCTTCCTCGAGGTGGTGCGCCACACCTACGGCGCGCGCTACGACCTCGCCCACCGCACCGGCACCGGCGCGCGCCACTTCCACCAAGTGAGCGCGCTCGTCCGCTCCACGAGCTCCCATCGACTGGTCCGCGGCGACGACCTCGCCCGTCTCGCGGAGACGGCCGCGCGCGTCGAGGCGCTGCTCGCGTGAGCGGCGCCCCGCAACTCGTGCCGGCGCTGCTGCGCGCCTGCTGCCGGCGCGACGGCGATCCGCCCGATCCCGACCTGGCGGGGGCCGCGGCCGCGGCGCCTCCCGAGGAGTGGTCGCGCGCCGCGGCGATCCTCGCGTCGCACCGCCTGCTTCCACTCGCCGGCCACGCGCTCGGCGAAGAACTCCTGGCGCAGGCGCCCGCACCTTTCGCGGACGCCGTGCGCGCGGCGTTCCGCGCGACTTTCGTCCGCAACTTCGTCGCGATGCGCGGGCTCGACGACGCCCTCGCGGCGCTGCGCGGCGACGGGATCGAGCCGGTCGTGCTGAAGGGCGCCGCGCTCGTGAACACGCTCTATCCCGCGCTCGCCGCCCGTCCGATGGGCGACGTCGACCTCCTGGTCGAGGAGGGCGAGCGGGAGCGCGCCGCCGCGGCGCTCGCGCGGCTCGGCTGGCGGCGGGCCGTGCAGGAGAAGGACGCGACCAACTTCGTCGGCGCCGACGGGCAGAAGCTCGACCTCGCCCACCGCTTCCGCCTCTTCGAGGGGCGGCCGCGCGCGACCTGGACCGAGACGGTGAAGCCGCGCTTCCTCGAGAGCACCCGCATCGCCACGCTCGAGCCGAACGCGCTGCTCGTCCACCTCGTGGTCCACATGAACGGCCACCGCCGAGCGGTCGGCCACCTGCTCGCGTGGATCGTCGACGCGGCGCTCGTCCTGCGCGACCACGGCGATCGCCTCGAGCGCGGCCGGCTCGAGCCGCTGCTCCGCGACGACGAGGCGTGGACCTGGCTCGTGCGCACCGTCGCCTTCGCGCGCGACGTGCTCGACGTGCCGC
>Ga0137427_10001211_pt1 | contig 11920 bp, 7 predicted proteins | sample EasRivERMZT700_2_FD_102309 | JGI IMG/M metagenome (GOLD analysis project Ga0137427, IMG submission 102309) | Soil microbial communities from meander-bound floodplain in the East River, Colorado, USA - East River MetaG ERMZT700_2 | ecosystem: Environmental > Terrestrial > Soil > Floodplain ...
AGGCCGAGCCGCATTTCTATTTCAGAACGACGGGCATTGAGCGTCAGCGACGCCTGCTTCATATCCAAAACACTTTCCCCAAATGGATCGAACAGTCTGTCGAAGAGGCCGAGCGAATCTGCAGACATAAAGTGCAACTTCTGGGCTTCGGCGAAGTCGACCTTGGCGAGGTAATCGATTGGCATCGAGACCCTTTGACCGGGAGATCGTGGCCTCGCCGCTTTTGGTCGGACTTTGATGTGGTGCACGACTGCGGCGCCGGCGATCCGAAAGTCATTCACGAGTTGAACCGCCATCAGCACATCGTCGCGTTGGCTAAGGCCTATTTCCTTACCGGGGACGGGCGTTATTCGCGGGAAGCCCTTACCCAGATGGATGGCTGGATAGATCAGAATCCACGATCCATGGGAATCAATTGGCAATCCAGTCTTGAAATTGCGATCCGTGTCATTTCCTGGATGTGGGCGATCTTTTTGTTGCTTCCATCAGAATCGTTGACCCATGCAGTGGCGGCGCGCATCGGACGCTCGCTGTTTGCGCAGATCGACCACATCGATCGGTTTCCATCCCTCTTCAGCAGTCCCAACACGCATCTCATTGGTGAAGCCACGGCCCTTTTCGTCGCAGGAACCGTGTTTCAAGGAGTAGAGCAGGCCGGCCGCTGGCAGAAAAAAGGGGCCGATTGGTTGATTCAGGAGATGGAATTGCAGGTTACCCGCGATGGCGTTCACGGCGAGCTTTCATCGTATTACCACTGCTATACGGTGGACTTTCTCCTGCAAGCGCTCACGATATCCGAACTGAACGGCTTTGAGTTTCCGAAATGGATGTGGAAACGACTTGATCAAATGATTGAGTTTCTCGTGCATTTTACTCGGGACGACGGAAACCTGCCCCTCGTCGGCGATGATGACGGCGGTAGAGCACTGGCCATCGTGTCCAGGGACTATCGGTCCTGCAGGTTTGACGAAGAATTGTTCTGGCTCCTCGGAGAAGATGTGGCCCGCCCACTGCCGAACGAGACGCACGCCTTCTATAGCGAAGCAGGTTATGCCATTCAGCGTTCCGGTTGGGGGCCGCATGAAAGCCAGGTCATCTTCGATTGTGGAGGGCTTGGCATGCTCAATGGTGGTCATGGGCATGCGGACGCTCTGTCGCTTGTTATGAATGTCGGTGGGACGCAGATTCTTGCGGATCCGGGAACTTGCGTCTACAACGGATCTCCCGAGTGGCGAAACTTCTTCCGTTCCACCCGCGCCCACAACACCGTCGTGGTCGACGATTCGGATCAGTCGGTACCCGACGGGACGTTTAGATGGCGGAGAAAAGCACGCTGCCGTGTCGTGCAGCACATTCCGGGCGCGGACTTCGACTACGTTGAAGCGGAACACGATGGCTATCGCGACGCTCCACACAACATCATGCACCGCCGTCACGTTTTGCATGTCCGGCCCGCTCTGTGGGTCGTCGCAGACGATCTGCAAGGTTTGCCTGACACGCACTTGTTTGATTCTTACTTTCACTTTCCTCCAGATACGCGGCTTTGCGTTGATCAGGAAAATGATTCGGCAGTCCGAGTGAACGCGCGCTCCGATTCGGCGAGACTGGATCTCCTGATGTGTACCTCGGCGGCGGTCAGTGGAAAAACGATCGAAGGACAGACGGATCCGATACAGGGATGGGTATCGTCATTGTATGGAAACAAATCACCCGCGCCTGCTCTGCGTATGCGTATGCAAACTCCTGCTCCTGCATCCAGCATGTTTATCCTGCGGCCATCGCATGCGGGCGCAGATTCCGATCAACCGATTGTCATGCGCCCTGTCTGCATACAGCAAGGTTCCGCTCTCGCTTGCGAGGCGGAATATGGCGACGTGACTGATATCTTCGTGTCCTCATTTCGAGACCAGCGCATCGGTATCCTGGACTTCACGTTGCGCGGAAGGTTTTTTTGGCTACGCAAGACGAACGGCCGCCTCGACCAGGTTCTTGGCATCGACTGCAAAGAAGTCCGCTACGGCAATGTGCTTCTCATGCGCGATGAAACCGGCAGCCGTCATTTTGAGTATTCAGCACCCCTCCTGAGTTAGGGCATCAACGTACTAAACGCATCACCCTCGGCTGAGAATTGAGAATTGATTGTTGAATATTGTCTATTGGCAGATCAGGGCCGTCGCAACCTTCGGAGAGTCGGCAGCTGATGGCGGTAACTGCCAATAGACAATATTCAACAATCAATTCTCAATTCTCAGCCGAGGCCCATGGACGCTTAAAAAACTATGTGTGGAATTTGCGGCATCGTTAACTTCGATCGATCCGAGCCCGTTGATTCAAACCTCGTTGAGCGGATGACCACGGTTCTTGTTCACCGTGGGCCGGACGACGACGGCTATTTCGTTGAGGGCAACGCGGGGTTCGGTCACCGGAGGCTGAGCATCATCGACCTCGGTGGAGGCAAGCAACCGATCTTCAACGAAGACGGTTCTATCCTGATTGTCTTTAATGGAGAGATCTACAACTATGCAGAGCTTACCGTCAAGCTCACCCAACTCGGACACCGATTCAAGTCGCGTTCGGACACCGAGGCGATCGTTCACGCATATGAAGAGTACGGCGACGGGTGCGTAGAACACCTTCGCGGCATGTTTGCCTTCGCCATCTGGGATCGACGACGGAAGCGATTGCTGATTGCGCGAGATCGAATGGGGATCAAGCCTCTCTACTTCTATCAATGCGCTGAGTTTCTGGCGTTTGCTTCCGAAATCAAATCGCTGCTGCAAATACCCGCTGTATCTCGGTCTGTTGATCTCGATGCACTGGAATCCTACCTGATTCTGCGTTATGTGCCGGGGCCGCAGACCATGTTCAAAGGGATTTCAAAGCTCCAACCCGGACATCTTCTAGTCAAGGATGATCGCGGCGTTCGCATTCGTAAGTACTGGGATCTGCAGTATCGAACCGGCGAAGCGATGTCCGCCGATGACTACCGCGACCGTTTCGAGGAACTGCTCGAGGAAAGTGTGAAGCTCAGGCTGGTTGCAGAGGTGCCGCTTGGCGTCTTTCTGAGCGGTGGCCTGGATTCGAGCGCGATTTTGGCTGTGATGAGCAAGTTTAACGGACGGGAGCGAATCAAGACCTTCAGCGTGGGTTACGACGTACCACCCGCACAAGAAGAGAGTGTCAACGAATTCGAGTATGCACGGCTGGCAGCAAAGACATTCGGCACCGATCATCACGAGTTCAAGCTGACAGCGGAGGACTTTCGCGATTCCTTAAACGATCTTGTGTGGTATCTCGATGAACCACTGGCTGACGACAGTTGCATTCCTTTGTATTTCATTGCCCGTTTGGCTCGGAAACACATCACGGTGGTATTGTCCGGCGAGGGCGCCGATGAAATCCTCGCCGGCTACGGCATATATAAAAGGATGCTCGCGATCGACGCCGCCTACAGGCTGTCCCCGCGTTTGACTCCCTGGCTGATGCGAAAACTCTCCTACATGTTTCCCGGCGAAGCCAGCCGGCGTTACGCGCTTTGGGCCAGTCTGCCGATGGAGCAGCGATACCGCGGTGTGTCGATGGGAATGCCGACCGCTCTCCGAAAGCAACTGTTCGGACGACAGGGAGGAGAAACGCGTGTGGACGACGCATTCCGTTCCTGCTTTGAAGCTGTTCCGAAAAAAGACGTCCTGAACCAGATGTTGTACGCAGATGCGAAAATCTGGCTTCCCGACGATCTTCTCCTCAAGGCCGACAAGATGACCATGGCAAACGGCCTTGAACTGCGCGTGCCGTTCCTTGATCACAAACTCGTCGAATTTGCAGCGACGTTGCCAGCCCATCTGAAACTGAAGGGCAGGACGGGAAAGTTTCTGCTTCGTGAAGCGATGAAGAACGTGTTGCCTAAGAAAATCATCGATCGCTCCAAGAAAGGGTTTCCGGTGCCAACCGGAGCCTGGCTCCGCGACGATCTGAAGGATTTCGTCCACGACACGCTCCTTGCGACGGATTCGGCATGTAGCGGCTACATGGAATCGCGAGTCATCGAGAAGATCGTCAGCGAGCATGAGCATGGCACAGAGAATCGACGGCAGGAAATCTGGACACTCCTGGTTTTTGAAATCTGGCACCGATTGTTTATCGATCGGCAGGTAAACGCGGGCCGGCTTCAGGCGGAAAATCGAGGGCAAACTGCCCTCCTGAATTAGGAGCGGAAAACACAAGGTTCAATATGATCGAAGGTCACAACATCATCTGTTTCAGTAACGACTGGGACGGCGATCCGCTGAGCAAGAAACACATCATGCTCCGCCTGTCTCAAAAAAACCGCATACTTTGGGTCAATTCCATCGGTAACCGAAATCCCTCAGCTTCAGTCCGGGACCTGAAACGCGTTTTTAAGAAAGTCCAGGACTTCAGAGGGGGCTGTCGCCAGGTTGCGGAAAACATTTACACGCTTTCGCCGCTCGCCATTCCGTTTCATGGCAACGCGGCGGCCAGAGCGCTCAATCGACGTTTCCTCGCCTGGAGCGTGCGTCGAGCGTACCGACGGCTCGGATTCAAGAATCCGATCTCCTGGAGCTTTCTTCCGACGGCCGGCGAGGTCGTTGGCGCTCTCGGCGAGAAACTGATCGTTTATCACTGTGTTGATGAGTTTTCCGAATTCACCGGAACCGATAAGAACGCCATCCTCAATATGGAACGGGATTTGATGCGGAAGGCGGATCAGGTGTTGGTTTCGTCGGGACCCCTTTACGAAACCAAGAAATCTCACAATGCCCACACGTCGATGGTGACCCATGGAGTGGATCTTGACCACTTCCGAAAGGCGTGTGACCCGAAGCAGGTCCTTCCTGACGATATCGCCGGTCTCGTCCGGCCTGTGATCGGTTTTTACGGCCTTATTGAGGACTGGGTGGACCTGAAGCTCATCAGGCATCTTGCGGTGTCGCGGCCCTCGTGGTCGATCGTTCTGATTGGAAAGATCAACACGGACATCTCAGCCATCAAGGGACTTCCGAATGTACATCTGTTGGGCCGAAAAGCTTATGCGGAGCTTCCGTCCTATTGCGCGGGCATCGATGTCGCAATCCTGCCCTTCGTCATCAATAGCCTGACGTTTGCGGCAAATCCTCTAAAGCTTCGAGAGTATCTGGCTGCGGGTTTGCCGGTAGTGACAACGGATATACCCGAGGCTCGGAGGCTCGCCAGACATGTTCGCGTTGGCACAACATATGCTGAATTCCTGTCGCACATTGATGCTTACCTGGCTCAAGGGGCTGGCCCGCATCTCTCGATTTCGGAAGCGATGGCCGACGAATCGTGGGATGCAAAGGTTGAAGAGATGTCGTCTCTAATTCAGCCTCTGCTGTCCGTGGTAGAGTCCAAGTGGTTGACAAGAGCTATACAGAGCAAGTCCCCTCCTCTTCCAGGGTAATTCCATACTTGACTCGAAACCGGACTGTGATGAAAACAAAACCGACAGATTACCTTTTGCCCGAGATCGGGCAGCCTATGCTTCGGGCGTTGAAGATCATGGCTCCCTACTTCAAGGAAATCCGCGAAACGTGGGACCAGTTGATCCAGAGTCTCAAGATTGATCTGGACGCCGGAGATGTGGAGGAGCTTGCCGGCGTGACTCTCGAAGCCCACTACACAAACATAAGCGCTGGTAAGTTGGCTGCGTACCGACTGGCGCTGGCGCGCTGCGGGCAATCCCTGGACCGGCGCGGCGTGCCTCCGGTCCAGGCCATGCTTGCATTATCTCTTTATCTCGAGAGTTGTTGCGCACTCCTCTTAAAGCTGAACATTCGTGACATCGCACTGCCGAAGGCACTTGCCACTTTTAACTCAGCCAGCCAATCGCTCGTCGTTGCCGGCTACTCCAAAGAACATTCGACGAACCAGTTGAGGTTGGCTGAAAGCGAACGGCGACGGTTTTCACAGGATCTGCACGATGAAATCGGACACAACCTCATTGTGCTCAAGATGTATCTCGAGCTGATGGCACGAGACTATAAGAGAGGGCGCAAGGCGGACGTCATCGAAAGATTGGAGGAAGCGATGACACTGGTGAGCCAGGTCATCAAGTCCGTGCGCCGTCTCATCCTGGATCTCGGACCCGCGGTGTTGGAGCAACTGGGATTGCTGCCATCGTTCAAGATCTATGCCGGCCAGTTCTCCGCGCGAACGGGAATCAAAGCTGAGGTTCGGGGAAACGACATTCTGGAGATGCCGAAGGTTTGTCAGACCGCTCTGTTCAGGGTGTTCCAAGGGGCGCTCTCGAATGTTGCAAAACATTCGAGAGCAAAGAGAGTTCAAATCACCGCCAGAATGGTGAAAGGGTCAATCATCCGGATGACCATCGAAGATGACGGCGTCGGTTTTGTTGCAACGAAGCGGCCCAAGCAGATGTTCGGTCTCACCGCGATGAGAGAGCGCGTCGAAGCGCTCGGGGGACAATTCAGTCTGAAATCGCGCCATGCCTCAACGAATGAACGCCATTCCGGCACAAGAATAGATGTGCATATTCCGATGAAGGGCCGCGGAAACAAGCCACATAGGGCGCGGCCGTCAAAGAGATTGGCTGGAAGAGCGTCGAGGGTAGTCGCATGACCACAAGAGTCAAGCTTCTCATCTGCGATGATCATCCATTAGTGCGCGAAGGGATCAAGGTAGCCCTCAGCCAGCAGCCCAATATCGAAATTACCGGAGAGGCATCCACCGGTCGCGAGGCGGTCTCTGAAGCCAAGCGGTCCCGACCCGACCTGGTGCTTCTCGACATGTCCATGCCCGATTTGAACGGACTGGAAGCTACGATCCGAATCAAGCAATTCGACAAAGACATCAAAATATTGATCCTGACCATGTACGACGATGAAGAGGTCGTTATGCGGTGCCTGGCCGCCGGCGCATCCGGGTATATTCTCAAGGACACTCCTCTACCTCAGTTGGTCTATGCCATCAGGATGGTGATGAAGGGACACGAATACCTCGATCCTGGTGTGACCCGAAACGTGAACGAATACCTGCAGCAATCGACACCCTACCAAAGCAGTTACGATCGGCTGAGTCTGCGCGAGCGCGAAGTGTTGAAGCTGGTGGCTGAAGGACTATCGGTCAAGGAGATCGCAATTCGCCTCAATGTGGGCGCCAAGACGGTCGACACGCATAAGTACAATCTTATGACAAAGCTCGATATCCACAATGCCGCCGGTCTCATCCTCTATGCGATTCAAAACAAAGTCGTGAAGACTCTGCCAAATCTAAAGGCTGCTGCGAAAAGCCCGGCCCGACGTTAAAGCGTTGCCACTCGCGTGTGCAATTGAAGACAGACCTTTATACCAGCCACGTGTGAGATTGGTAAATCTCCAGCACAGGATCCTGCTATGAAGAAAAAGACAACGGACACTAACCGCAACGAGTTGCGGAAATCACCCACTGGAATTCGCGGGCTCGATGAAATCACGGAAGGCGGTTTACCGGCCGGACGGCCTACGCTGGTTTGCGGCGGCACGGGTTGCGGCAAAACTTTGCTCGCGATGGAATTTCTGGTGCACGGCGCGACCGAATACGGCGAGCCTGGTGTGTTCATGGCGTTCGAGGAAACGGCCGCGGAACTAACCGAAAATGTCGCCTCGCTTGGATTTGATTTAAAGACTCTGATCGCGCGCAAACTTCTGCTGATCGATTATGTTCAGATTGAGCGCTATGAGTTCGAGGAGACCGGCGAATACGATCTCGAGGGACTGTTCCTGAGGCTTGACCAGGCGATTGATGTGATCAAGGCGAAGCGGGTTGTGCTCGACACGATCGAAAGTCTTTTCTCAAGGTTGTCCAACCCAGCGATCATGCGTGAATCACTCCACAGGCTCTTTCGCTGGCTCAAGCAGCGAGGCGTCACGGTCATCATGACGGGCGAGCGCGGCGAAGGTCCGCTGACCCGCTACGGTCTGGAGGAATACGTCTCCGATTGCGTGATCTCGCTCGATCATCGCGTCCTGGACCAGACCACGACCCGGCGGATACGTGTGGTCAAATATCGCGGCTCAACACATGGGACCAACGAATATCCGTTTCTCATCGACAAAGTTGGTATCTCGATCTGGCCCGTCACTTCAGTTCATCTCGAGCACCACACATCGGACGAGTGCATTCCCACAGGCATCGAACGGCTCGACGCCATGCTCGATGGCCGGGGTTACTATCGCGGCAGCAGCATCCTGCTGTCAGGAACGGCGGGTACGGGGAAGACCAGCGTGGCGGCGACTCTGGCTGACGCCACGTGCCGCCGCGGCGGGCGCTGCCAGTTCTTTTCATTCGAGGAATCGCCAGAACAGATCATGCGTAACATGAGCACCATCGGCCTCGGGTTACAGCAATGGGTGAAAAAAGGGCGGCTCCAGTTCCAAACGGTGCGACCGTTTTACTATGGTCTGGAAATGCACCTCGCTCGAGCCATCCGGCTGATCACGGAATTTGAACCCCAAGTGGTGATCGTCGATCAGTTGTCCGGTTTGGAAACGACTGGTACACCAGTGGAACTCAAGGCGGCGATGATGCGATTGATCGATTTCCTGAAAATGAAAGGCATCACGGCGATGTATACGGACCTGACCAGCGACGGCAACTCCCTTGCGCTGACGGATACTGCGATTTCGTCGCTCGTGGACACCTGGCTCATATTGCGTGACCTCGAACTCAATGGCGAGCGCCACCGCAGTCTCCACATTCTTAAATCACGCGGTATGGCGCACTCGAATCAGGCCCGGGAATTCATCATGAGCGAACGCGGTATCGAGCTGAAGGATGTCTATCGTGGTCCGAGCGGAATGCTCACGGGCTCTGCGCGTGCGGGCCAGGAAGCACGCGAACGAGCATTGCAGGTGATTCGGAACGAGGAGGTCGAGCGACAACAGTTGGATCTGAAGCGCAAACATGACCTGCTCGAAAGGCAGATCGCCGCTCTGCACTCGGAGTTTTCTGCCGAAGAGGCCAGAATCGGCCGAATCAATGACTATAGACTGCGTCAAAAACAGTCGCGCGCCGGCGACGAGCTGGAGATGGGCCTCAGCCGCAAAGACGACGTCAAAATCGGGCGAAAACTCATTCCCAAGAATGGGGGGAATGGCACGAAATCGTGAAGGCTCGACCACGAAGGAACTCCAGACTGTTCAAGGCACCGGACTGGCACCTGCAACTCTATGTGGCCGGCCCGACTCCGAAATCCGCAGCAGCCTTCCGCAATCTCGAGCGGATTTGCGAAGAACATCTCGCCGGACGCTACCATATCGAGGTCATCGATCTGATCAAGAATCCGCAAATCGCAAGGTATGATCAAATCATCGCTGTGCCGACGGTGGTGCGAAAATCACCCCCGCCTGTTCGAAAGGTCATCGGCGATTTGTCTAATACCGAGCGCGTTCTGGCCGGACTCGATCTTCGACGTCACGACTCCTCGCCGTTTGTCTCACGAAAGGGAAAAACCCAACTCTGAGTCGTCTCATTCCGCAACCTGTGCAATTGTGACCAGACTTGCCCTGAGTTACCTGCGACACTTACCCTGAGGTAAAAACAGTGTTACAGACATTAGCTGTCATTCTGCTTGTGATGTGGTTACTAGGGATGGTGACGTCGTACACGATGGGAGGATTTATCCACGTTCTTTTGGTGGTGGCAGTGGTATCGATCTTGATTCGGTTGATACAGGGTCGCCAGGTCATTTGACGCACACTCTTGGTACTGACGAGTCACCGAACCCGCGATACAGCTTCCCACACCGCAACATCCGTTGCGGCGTGGGTGTCGATAGCGCCCACGCACCACGCCGTCGAGTGTCAGAAACCCGCTGCCAAGCCGGAAAACGTCAGCTCGGCAGCCGGCCGCTCGATATGATACGACGTCCCGGTTGGAGCAGTCGTACTCCCGGATATCACTTCAAATGCATCGACCCAAATCCACGTTCCACCGGATGCCGGGTTCTTGCGACCCGTCACTTCGATCATTAATGTATGCGCTCCGGCCGTAAGACCCGTAATGGAGTATTGCTGAGTCTTGGCCTGCATAGGCGTTCGGTACGTGTCGATCTCCGTTTTCAGGATGCCATCTACATACACTCTGGCGATACCGGAATACTCGTCTTTAAAGCCGATCCAGTTCGCACCAGTTCCAGTGAACGTAAAGGTTGCCCGGTAGCCGGCATCCATGGCCAGCTTCGCGCTGCCGCCGCTGTGCATGGTATTGCTGTTGTTCAACCATGTGCCGACGTAAGCGATTCCTCCGCCGTTTTGCTCAACGCGTGTTGTCGTCACCGTAGTGGGAGCCGGAGTGGGGGTTGGCGTTGGCGTTGGGGCCGTGGGCGTTGTGCTTCCGCTTGATATTGATTCGAATGCATCAATCCAAACCCAGTTTCCGGTTGAAGCCGCGTTACGGCGTCCCAGGACTTCGATCGTCAGCGTGTGGTTTCCCGCGGGGAGGCCGGTGATGGAGTATTGCTGAATCTTCTGCTGGCCAGGTGTTCTGTATGTGTCGATGTCGCCTTTGTCCAATCCATCGACGTAAACCTTGGCGATGCCCGCATACTCGTCCTTCAGGCCAATCCAGTTCGCGCCGGTACCATTGAAGCTGAACGTGGCGCGCGAACCGGGATCCATTGCCAGCACCGCGCTGCCGCCACTATGTCCGGCGTTGTTGTTGTTCAGCCAGGAGCCGGTGTAAGCGATGCCGCTGCCGTTCTGTTCAACACGGGTCGTGGTGGTTGTCGTTGGAGTTGGAGTTGGAGTCGGAGTCGGAGTCGGTGCAGGAACTGTGGGAGTCGTTCCGCCCGAACCTGGACTCGACACATTTAGATCGATCAGGTAGACATCCGAGTACTCGGCTGGAAGGCCAGTGGACTGCAGACCATAGTTGCTTCCGAAGACGAGCCGCGTGCTGTCACGGCTTACTGAAAGCTTCGGCATGTAGGTGTAGCTGTTCATTGGACGGCTGCGGTGGTGTGCCAATCGGCGAACTTCTGTCCCGTCAAGTTTCACCTGCAGAAATTCGTTTGTGTACGCTTTCCAGCCGGTTGGCGGAATCGGATCGGAAGGCGCGTACGTTTCGACGAAGACCCAACCGGAGTTATCCGGAGCCGACACGTGAACCGCAAGGCTCCAATCCAGCGAGATCAGGCAGGTCTGACGTGCATCGGAAAGGCGTACTTTCACGATTCCGTTGTTGCAGATCGCGCCTACCTCGTTCGAATTCGTCCACACCAGGATCTCGTCGCCGTTGGTATCGCGAGTGACGTCCATATGTCCGATCGCCGTTGTGAGCTGGCGCTGAAAGTTCATGTTCTTGTCGAACAACTCGGTACCTTGAAATCGGCCGGTGCCGTCCCTCTTCCACATCACCGCTACGTTGTCGTTCGGCGTGATGTAAAGGCTGTCGAACGAGTTTCCGCCCGTGTCGAGCGCGGCGCCTACCGTGTCGGTCGACAAGTCATACACGAATATGAAGCGGTTGTTTCCGGCAAGCACGAAGTGCTTACCATCGAAACAAATGTCGGATTCGCCGGCACCGGTAATGCTTGTGTAATTGTTGAACGTGCGAATGACCGTCATCACGTTGGTCCCCACGTTGTACTGTTTGAACTGGTTGCCGCGGAGGTAATAGAGAACGTTTGGATCCGAGCGCGACCATCGCGGCTGCGAGGATGCATTGATTTCGAATGGGAGATCAGCGAGATAGTTGCCAGCTCCGTCATAAAGCGCAAAGTATGAGAAATGGAGCAGGATCAGCCTGGTATTGTCCGTGTTGAAGGGCGACATCGTGGAGTATTCGGGAGTGATGGACCCGAGCAGTCCGCCCGTGTCGCTTCTTGTCGTGTTCATCGAGTCCGTGAGACGTTTGATCGCAGTGCCGAAGACGGCATCGGTATAGC
>Ga0137427_10001212_pt1 | contig 11912 bp, 8 predicted proteins | sample EasRivERMZT700_2_FD_102309 | JGI IMG/M metagenome (GOLD analysis project Ga0137427, IMG submission 102309) | Soil microbial communities from meander-bound floodplain in the East River, Colorado, USA - East River MetaG ERMZT700_2 | ecosystem: Environmental > Terrestrial > Soil > Floodplain ...
GCACGATGGGGGGCGACGCCGCTGGCGGCGAGCCGCTCCTGCGCGCCGCGCTCGCGCACGAGGAGCGCCTCGCGCCGCGCCACCGCCTCGCGCTCACGCGTTACGCGCTCGCGAACCTCCTCTTCGACGCGGGCCGCGGCGCCGACGCGGAGCCGCTCTTTCGTTCCGCCGCCGCCGCCGCGACCACCGGCGCCGGGCGCAGCGCCGCGCTGGTGCCGGTCGCCCGCATCGCGCTCGACGGCGGCCGGCTCGACGACGCCGGGCGCGCGCTCGACGAGGCGCTCGCCGCCTCGCCCGAGAACGAGCAGGCCCACTACGTCCGCTCGACGCTGCTGCGCCGGCGCGGCGCGACCGCCGAGGCCGAGCACGAGCTGCGGCTCCACTCGCTGCTCGCGTCGCTCGAGGAGGCGAGTCGCCGCACGCCGCTCGACGTCGAGGAGGTCCTGCGGCTGCGCGCCGACCTGATCGCCGCGTGGCCCGAGTGCGAGGTCCTGCGGCTCGCGCGGATCCGCTTCCTGATCGAGGCCGGCCGCTTCGCGCCGGCGCAGGCCGACGCCGCGGCGCTGCTCGAGAGCGCGGGACCGTCAGCGCCGCTCGCGTGGCTGCTCGCGCGCGCGCACGCAGGGAGCGGCGACCTCGCCGCCGCCGGAAAGGCGCGCGCGCTGGCGCTGCGCCTCGATCCCGGCGCCCCCGCCGAGCTCGAGGAGCAGGTGATCGCCGATTGGCGCCGCGGCGGCGTCGGCTTCAGCGAGGAGGCCGCCGCGAAGCTGCGCGAGCAGTGGCGGCGCCCCGCGCCGAAGCGGGAGTGACGCTGGAACCGCGTCGGGCGCTCCGCTTATGTGGCGCGGCTTGGACGTCCCTTCGCCGCTCCTCGACGACCTGAACGACGCGCAGCGCGCCGCCGTGCTGCACGGCGGCGGCCCGCTCCTGATCGTCGCCGGCGCCGGCTCCGGCAAGACGCGCGTGATCACGCGGCGCGTGGCGGCGCTCGTCGCGCGCGGCGTCGCGGCGCACCGCATCCTCGCGATCACCTTCACCAACAAGGCGGCGCGCGAGCTCGCCGAGCGCGTCGAGAAGCTGCTCCCCGGCGCGCGCGTCTGGGTCGCGACCTTCCACTCCGCCGCGGCGCGCATGCTCCGGATGGGGGGCGAGGCGATCGGGCTGCCCAAGGACTTCACCATCTGCGACCGCGACGACCTCGTCGCGCTCGCGCGCCGCCTGCTGCGCGCGCGCGGCCACGACCCCAAGGAGATCCGGCCCGAGGCGGTGGTCGAGGCGATCTCGCTCTGGAAGAACCACGGCCTCGCGCCGGCCGACGTCGCCGCCCTGCCGCACGAGCCGTTCGACCGCGTCGCGGCGGAGGTGTGGCCCGACCTCGCGAAGGCGCTCTCCGACTCGCGCCTGCTCGACTTCGACGACCTGCTGATCCAGTGCCGGCGCCTCGTCACCGACCCGATCGCGGGCGAGCCGTGGCGCCGCCGCTTCGAGCACGTCCTGGTCGACGAGTACCAGGACACCAACCGGCTGCAGAGCGAGATCGCCGACGCGCTCGCCTCCGGCCACGGCAACCTGACCGTCTGCGGCGACCCCGACCAGAGCATCTACGCGTGGCGCGGCGCCGACCTCTCCAACATCCTCGAGTTCGCGCAACGCCACGCCGACGCCGTGCTGGTCCGGCTCGAGAAGAACTACCGCTCGGTCGGGGCGATCCTCGCCGTCGCCTCCGCCCTGATCGCCCGCAACCGCCACCGCGTCGAACGCGGCCTCGAGAGCGCACGGGAATTCGGGAAGCGGCCGCGCATCGTCTCGGGCCGGAGCGACGGCGACGAGGCCGAGCTCGTCGCGCGCGAGATCTTCCGGCTGATCGCCGACGAGGGGCTGCGCGCCCGCGACATCGCCGTGCTCTACCGCACGAACGCGCTGTCGCGCCCGTTCGAGGCGAAGCTGCGCGAGCGCGGGATCGCCTACCGGGTCGTCGGAGCGCTGGAGTTCTACGCGAGGAAAGAGGTGAAGGACCTGCTCGCGTGGCTGCGCCTCAAGGTCAATCCGCGCGACGCCGAGTCGTTCCTGCGCGTGGTGAACACTCCCGCGCGGGGGATCGGCGAAGTCGCGCAGTCGCAGCTGCTCGAGGCGGCGCGCACGACCGGACTTCCCCTCTTCGAGCTCGTGCTCGACGCGGAGCGCCGCCCGAAGCTCCGGGGCGCGGCCGCGAAAGGTGCGCAAGAGCTCATCCACGTCCTCTCCTGGCTGCGCCAGGCACCCGACCGTCCGGTGGCCGCGCTCTTGCAAGAGCTCGTGGCGATGACCGGCTTCGAGCGCCACCTCGAGGAGGCGTACGGGGCCGACGGGGAGGATCGGATCGACAACGTGCGCGAGCTCGTCGCCGACGCCGACGACTTCGACCGGACGCGCCCCGACGCGGGGCTCGACCGCTTCCTCGAGGAGCGGGCGCTGGTGCAGGACGCGGACGACGCCGGGCTCGAGTCGGCCGACGCGGTCCGTCTCATGACGCTGCACAGCGCGAAGGGGCTCGAGTTCCGGGCCGTGTTCGTCGCCGGGCTCGAGGAGGAACGCCTGCCGCACCGGCGCTCGCAGTCGGAGACCGACCTGGAGGAGGAGCGCCGTCTGCTCTACGTCGGGATCACGCGCGCGCGCGAGTTCCTCTGGCTCACGCACGCGGGGCAGCGCTTCACCTTCGGCCGCATGGAGCCGGCGATCCCGTCGCGCTTCCTGCACGAGATCCCGCCGGAGCTCGTGCGCGGCGGTCCCGACGACGACGAGACGGAGGACGGCGGCGGCGCGCGGAACGCCGACGGGCCCGGCGTCGTGCAGGTCGTCCTCGACGACGACGAAGGGGAGGGCGGCGGCTTCGCGATCGGCGACCTCGTGAACCACGAGAACTACGGCAACGGCGAGATCGTCCTGGTGATGGGCCACGGCGCACGCGCGCGCGTGCTCGTCCGCTTCCGCTCCGGCGAGCGCGAGTTCCACCTCGCCTACGGGGGCTTGAAGAGGGTCCGACTGCATGACTCGTGAGTCCGACGACGCCCTGCTCCGGCGCACGCTCAAGCGCGCGCTGGCGGAACTCGTCGGCCGCTATCGCGAGGTACTCGGCGAGGCCGGGTTCGACGCCCTGAAGGCCGACCTCGTCGAGTTCGCGGCGCAGCGCCCGGCCGCGGCCGCATCGTCGTCCTCGACCGCCTCTTCGTCCCCGCCGCCCAAGGCGATCGACCCGGACCGCGACGACGTCGACTCGATCATCGCGCACTTCCCGCGGATCATCGGCCGCTCGCCGAAGATGCTCGACGTGTTCCGGCTGCTGCTCAAGATCGCGCCGACCAACGCGACGGTGCTGATCCACGGGGAGAGCGGGACGGGCAAGGAGCTGATCGCCCGCGCGCTGCACGACCTCTCGCCGCGGCGTACCGGCCCCTACGTCGCCGAGAACTGCGCCGCGTTCCCCGAGACGCTGCTGGAGAGCGAGCTCTTCGGCCACGCGAAGGGGGCGTTCACCGGCGCCGACCGGACCCGCAAAGGGCGCTTCCAGATGGCGCACAAGGGGACGCTCTTCCTCGACGAGGTCGGCGACATGAGCGTCGCGCTGCAGAAGAAGCTGCTGCGCGCGCTGCAGGAGGGCGAGGTGCGGCCGGTCGGCTCCTCGGTCTCGATCAAGGTCGACGTGCGCTTCATCTCCGCGTCGAACAAGGACCTCGCCGCCCTGATCAAGAAGGGCCTCTTCCGGGAGGACCTCTACTTCCGCCTCGCGCCCATCAAGGTCGAGTTGCCCCCGCTGCGCGACCGCGCCGGCGACCTCTTCCTGCTCCTCGAGCGGCTGATCGCGGAGGCGGCGCAGCGCTGCGGTCGCGCCCGGGCGCCGGACATCACCCCGGAAACCCTCGAGGCCCTCCGCCGCTACCGCTGGCCGGGCAACGTGCGCGAACTGCAGAACGAGGTCCAGCGGGTGATCGCGCTGACCGACCCGGGCCGGCCGATCGAGCCGCGCGACCTCTCTCCCGAGATCCAGGCCGCGGCGCGCTGAGGCGTCTCGTTCCCGTTAGTTTGTGCCGGCCGTCCCCCGACGTGCCGCGGCGCGGGTCGTCCGCCCCGCGGCTCCGCCAAGGAGCGCCCGTGCTCGAACTCCTGCTCGTCGACCCGCGCAGCGGCGCGCGCCGCCGCGTCCCGCTCGCGGGACCGGTCGCGACGATCGGCAGCGACCTCGGCTGCGACCTCGTCCTCGCGGCGCCCGAGGTGGCGAAGACCCACGCCCGCATCGAGGCGACGCCGTTCGGCTGGCAGGTGGTGCGGCAGGGGTCGAAGACGCCGGTCCAGGTGAACGACGCGGCGATCGAGAAGGCGCCGCTCCAGGCGGGCGACGTGCTTCGCGTCGGACCGTTCCAGCTCACCGTGCTGAGCGCGGCCGCGCCGGCGCGCAGGGCGCCGCCGCCGCCGGTGCCGCCGGAACTCGAGCCCGAGGCGCCGCCGGCGGTCGGGCGCACGGCGGCACCGCCGCCTCCGACGCGGCCGCACGCCGCGACGCACAGCGCGGGTGCGCGCCCGTCGGCGGCGCGCGTCGCCCGCGTCGGCGCGCCCAAGAGCGGGCTCTCGCCCGGCCTCGTCTGGGTCGGCGTCGGCTTCCTCGTCGTCATCGCGATCGTCGCATTCCTCCTGAACAGCGGACCGCCGCCCGTCGACCCCGAGCTCGTCAAGCGCGTCGACGACCTGGTCGCCGAGGCGCGCGTCGCGGCGGCGGAGTGCCGCTTCGCCGACGCGACCGAGAGCGTCACCTCCGCCGAGCGGCTCGCCACCGCGTCGATGCAGCCCAAGCTCGACCGGCTGCGCACCGACCTCTCCGCGCAGCGCAAGCGCTTCGAGGCGGGCCGGCGCGCCTGCGACGAGCTCGAGAAGCTGGTCGCCACCGACTTCACCGGGCGCACGCAGCCCGACATCGAGAACTTCCTTTCGAGCTACCGCGACGTCGAGCCGCTGCGCGTGCGCGCCGAGAAGCTGCGCTCCGACCTCACGCGCCGCAGCGCGGTCGGCAGGCCGACGATCGACGTCGGCGGCGTGTCGCTGCCGAACGACCGCACGTTCCAGTGGTGCCTCGACGAGGCGAAGAAGTTCTGCGACCAGGGCGACTTCGCGAAGGCGAAGTTCGTGGTGACGAGCTTGAAGCCGTCGGACGCCGAGAAGCCGAAGCAGGACGAGATGCTGCGCGCGATCGAGTCGGGCGCGCGCGCGAAGGCCGACGAGATCCTCGCGCGGGTGAAGGATCTCTGCGCTCAAGAGCGGGTGCTCGAGGCGTTGGGCGAGTTCGGGGAGAACGACGAGCGCCTCGCTCCGCTCAAGACGACGGAGGCGTGGTGGGACTGCGTCGAGGAGGCCGATCGCGTCGAGGAGCTCGTCGACCAGAAGATCCCGATGCACGCGCGCATCACGCAGCGCCGCCGCCACGCTCCGCCGCGGCCCAAGCCGACGCCGCCCGCGCCGGCGCCCGCCGTCCCGCCGACCGTCCCGCCGAAGGACGAGGCCCCCTTCCCGAAGCCGGACGGCGCCCCGAAGGACGACGGGAAGCCGGGTGACGGAGAGAAGCCGAAGGACGGCGAGAAACCGAAGGACGGCGGCGGCGCCGCGAAGGCGGACGGCGCTTCCCCGTCGAGCCCGCTGCGCCAGCAGGCCGAGGCGCTGCTCGCGCAGGGCGACTTCGCCGGCGCGGCGCAGCTCTTCGAGCAGGCGCTCGCGGCGGCGGCCGACGAGAACGAGCGCGCCCGCGTCGCGCTCGCGCAGGAACGCGCGGTCCGGCCGCTGCGGCTCGGCGTGCGCGTGGCCGAACTGCTCGCGCAGCGGCCGCCGAGCGCGCCGCTCGCGGTGACGCTGCGCGACGGCCGCGGCGCGAAGGTGAAGGGCAGCGACGGGAGCCGGCTGCTGCTCGCCGGCGACGGCGCCGAGGAGAGCGTCGCCCCCAACGACCTCGCCGCGCGCTCGCTGCTCGAGCTCTCGGGCCACGTTCCGCTGGAGCCGGACCATGTGCTCGGCCGCGCCCTCGTCGCGCTGGCCGCCGCCGACGAGAAGGCGTTCCTCCTCTGCCTCGACCGCGTCGCTGCCGACGATTCGCTGCGGGACGCGCGCGACCGCGCGCTCGCGCTGCAGCGCGGGCTCGACGCCGTCCCGCCGCGCGGCTTCGTGCGCGTCGGCAAGCGCTGGCTCACGTGGGCCGAAAAGGCCGACGAGGATCTCAAGCAGGAGGTGCGCGCCGCGGTCACCGCGTTCGCCGCGTCGGCCGCGTCGACCGCTGCGCCGGGAGCGGCCGCGGCGGGGGAGAAGGCGCGGGAGCGCGTGACCGAGCTCGCCGCCACGTCGCCGGCGCTCGTGCTCGAGGAGCTCAAGGCGCGGCGCGCCGAGCTCTCCAAGGAGTTCTTCGCGGCGCCGGAGCAGGAGAAGCTGAAGAAGCTGCGCGAGCGCCTGCTCGAGCTGCAGACCACGCGCAAGGAGGCGCTCACCCTCATCTTCGACGAGGGGAAGTACTTCTATCCCCACACCGCCGCCAACGAGACCGAGTACCGCGCCGTGCAGCTCGAGGTCGACCGGCGCGTCGCAATTGTGCGCGCGAACTGGGGGCGCGAGGAGGAGGAGCCGCCGCAGCCGTTCGTGACGCTGTCGCCGTCGTTCTCGGCGGTCGTCCGCGAGCTGCGCGCGAACCGGCAGATGCTGCACGACGTCGGCTCCGACGCCGACGCGCCCGAGCAGGCGCTGATGATCGCGTGGTGCTTGCCGTCCGGAGCGGTCGTGCACGTGCGCAACTTCGCCCTCGATTACCGCGAGCGCGTGCGCCTCGACGAGGACGACAACGTCCGCGCCTTCAACGCGACGATCGCGATCGGCGACAAGGGGCCGGTCTCGGGGCCGACGCGTGACGAGCTCGCGCTCGTCGCGATCACCAACGACTACCGCGCGATGCTGGGCCGGCGCGCGCTCGCCTACAACGAAAAGCTCTGGCGCGCGGCGCGCGGCCACAGCGACTGGATGTCGCGCAACGGCAAGCTCACGCACGACGAGGACGACCCCAAGCGCGCGAACCCCTACCAGCGCATGACGCTCGAGGGCTACCGAGGCGGCGCTGGCGAGAACTGCTCGGTCGGCGCGGGCGGCTCGGCCGGCGCGCTGCACGGCTGGTGTCAGTCGTCGGGACACCACCGCAACCTGCTGTTCGAGAGCCACACCGAGATGGGCGGCGCGGAGGTCGGCCCCTACTGGACCGAGAACTTCGGCGGTGCACGCGAGTACCGCGGGAACCTCGTGCACTGACGAAGTGTCGCCGCGCAGCGGCGACTTCGGCGGCGCACGCGAGTATTGTGGGAACCTCGTGCACTGATTGCCGCACCGCGCCGTCGCACCGCGTGACATTCCAACGTCACGCGCGAAGGAGTGCGCGGCAGAGTCGAACGGAGCGCGCCGCCGTCGCCGTCCTCCCCGGGGAAACCGGCATGAGGCGGCGGCGCGGCGCCCCGGTGTTACCGGGGAAGGCTCGGGCTATATCCCGGGCTGCCCCGACCGAAGAAAGCCTGGTGATGGGAATCTCGGTGATGCGCAAGGCGGAGCTCTGGACAGCTCTGCCGCATGCTGGACTGTGCCACCTCTGCGAGCGCCAGTGCGTGCTCGAGGAGTCGGCCAGCGGTCCGTGCGGCCTGCGGGAATTCCACGACGGCGTCCTCTGGACGCGCGCCGACGGCCGCTTCGTGCAGGTGGTGCCGCGCTCCATCGAGTCGCTCGGCCTCTACCACGTCCTGCCGGGCAGCCGCGTGCTCGTCGCCACGTTCCTCGGCGGGCCCGACGACGCATCCGCGCCGCCGCCCGCCGCCACCGCCTCGATCGGGGAACTCCCCGAGCTCGCGCGCGCCGCGTCGGCAGCGACCATCGCGTTCGGCGCGTTCGGCGCGCCCGGCACGGCCAGCGCCTCGGGTTTCCGCGATCCGACGCTGCACTACGAGGCGCTCGCGCCGGCGCTCCAGCTCGCGCGCGATCGCGGCTTCGTCACGGTGGTGCGCGCGCGCGGCGGGGCGACCTTCGCCACGTATGCGCGTCTCGCGTCGCTGATCGACGCGGTGAGCCTCGAGGTCCCGACGCTGAACGACGCGACGGTGCGCCGCATCGAGGGCGTCCCCTCGCACGTCGTTCGCGCGTCGCTGGCCACGCTGCGCGCGCGCGGCGTGTGGGTCGAGGTGACGACGCTCCTCGTCCCCGGACTGAACGACCAGGAGAGCGAGCTGCTCGAGGTCGCGCTCTCGCTGCGCTCGATCGACCCGACCATCCCGTGGCACGTGCGCTGCGCCCCGGGCGGCGAGCAGCGCGGCACCGGCTGGGCCGACCGCGCCGTCGAGCGCGCGCTCGACGCCGGCGCGCGCGCCGGGCTCGAGTACGTCTACACGCAGGAGTCGGCGGGCGCCGACCGCGAGGTCACCTTCTGCCACGTCTGCCGCGACGAGGTCCTGATCGAGCGCTTCCTCGGCCAGCCGCGCAACCTGATGGCGGGCGGCCTGCGCTGCCGCCGCTGCCTCACGCCGGCGCGCGGCCTCTTCCACCGCCGCTCGCGCGCCGCCTGCTACGGAGCGCGCGCCGCCGCGTCGGCGCTTCCCTGAGCGCCGCGCGCGACGACGTCCTGCGCCTCTGCCTCTGGTCGGGCCCGCGCAACGTCTCCACCGCGCTGATGGTCTCGTTCGCGCAGCGCGCCGACACGCGCGTCGTCGACGAGCCGCTCTACGCCCACTACCTGCGCGTCAGCGGCGCCGACCACCCCGGCCGCGACGAGGTGCTGCGCGCCCAGGAGGCCGACGGCGAGAAGGTCGTGCGCGACGTCGTGCTCGGGCCGTGCGACCGGCCGGTCCTCTTCCAGAAGCACATGGCGCATCACCTCGTCGAGCTCGATCGGGGCTTCCTGCGCCGCACCGTGAACGTCCTCCTGGTGCGCGATCCGGCCGAGGTCGCGGTGACGCTCGCGCGCCAGATCGCGGAGCCGACGCTGCGCGACGTCGGGGTGAAGGCGCAGTGCGAGCTGCTCGACTTGCTGCGTGCGCTCGGGCAGGAGCCGCCGGTCCTCGACGCCAAGGAGACCCTGCTCGACCCGCCGGGCGTCCTGCGCGAGCTCTGCCGCCGCGTCGGCCTCGCCTTCGACGCCGCGATGCTCGCGTGGCCCGCCGGCCGGCCGGCCTACTTCGGGGTCTGGGCGCCGCACTGGTACCAGAACGTCGAGCGGTCGACCGGCTTCGAGCCCTGGCGCCCGAAGACGGGGCCGATTCCCGAGCGGCTGCGGCCGCTCGTCGAGGAATGCCGGCCCTGGTATGCGAAGCTCTACAGTCTCGCGCTGCGGGCCGGCTCCCGCTGACGGCCGGCGCGCGCCCCCGCCGTCTCCCGACAGGATCGCGCACCCGCCCATGACGCCGAGCGAGCCCGGACTGGTCGCGTCCCCCGACCCGCGCAACGACTCGATCTGGGTCCACGTCGGCGGCGAACTGCTGCCGCGCGCGCAGGCGAAGGTCTCCGTCTTCGACAGCGTGGTGCAGGGCGGCGACGCGGTGTGGGAGGGGCTGCGCGTCTACGGCGGGCGCGTCTTCGCGCTCGACCGCCACCTCGACCGCCTGCTCGCGTCGGCGCACGCCATGGCGTTCGCCCCGATCCCGGCGCGCGACGCCGTCCGCGCCGCGATCTTTGCGTGCTTGAAGAAGAACGGGATGTCCGACGGCGTCCACGTCCGCCTCACGCTCACGCGCGGCCCGAAGGTCACGTCGGGAATGGACCCGCGCAACAACCGCGCGGGGCCGTGCCTCATCGTGCTGCCCGAGTGGAAGCCGGCGCGCGGGGCCGACGCGACGGCGCGCGGCGACGCGTGGGGGATCCGGCTCAAGACCGCGGCGACCCGGCGCAACCCGCCGCAGTGCGTCGACTCGAAGATCCACCACAACAACCTGATCAACAACATCCTCGCCAAGATCGAGGCGAACGCGGCGGGCGCCGACGACGCGCTGATGCTCGACGTCGACGGTTTCGTGGCCGAGACGAACGCCACCAACGTCTTCCTGGTACGGCGCGGCGAGCTCGCGACGCCGTACCCGCGCGCCTGCCTGCCCGGGATCACGCGCGGCCTCGTGCTCGAGCTCGCGCGGGACGCGGGGATCGCGGCCGCGGAGAGGGACTTGAGCCTCACCGACGTGTACACCGCCGACGAGATGTTCGCGACCGGGACGATGGGCGAGCTCACGCCCGTCCTGGAATGCGACGGCCGCCGCATCGGCGCCGGTCGCCGCGGACCGCTCACCGCGAGCCTGCAGCAGCTCTTCGCGGAGCGCACCGCCCGCGACGGCGATCCGATCCCGGACTGAAGGGGGAGAACGGGCGGATGGGGACGACGATCTGCAGCCGGTGCAAGGCCTGGATCAACGATCGCGAGTGGCGCTGCCGCAGCTGCGGCAAACTGCTGCCCGGCCTGTTCGGGCAGCGCCGCTGGCTCGACACGATCTTCTCGAGGTCGAGGTCGCAGGCACGCACGCTGATCTACGTGCTGATCGGCTGCTTCCTGCTCGAGCTGTTCGTCTCGCAGTTCACGCCGGAGCCGGGCGAGCGGCCGCACTTCTCGCTCGACCCGAGCGGCCCCGGGATGCTGCGCTCCGGGGCGATTTTCTCGATGGGCCGCCACGGCGGCCCCAACGAATTGATCCGGAGCGAGCCGTGGCGCCTCGTGACGGCGATGCTCCTCCACGGCGGCGTGTTCCACCTGCTGATGAACGGCCTCGCGCTGCTCTCGCTCGGGATGTTCATCGAGTCGCTGTTCGGACCGGCGATGTTCTGGATCCTGTTCACGCTGACCGGCGTCCTGGGCAACCTCGCCGTGATCGAATTCTCCCGATACGGCCTCACGATCGGCGCGTCGGGCGGGATCTTCGGGCTGTTCGGCGCGCTGCTCGGGTGGACCATCCGGCGCGGCGGCACGTTCGGGAAGGAGCTCCGCCGTCAGCTGCTGCAGTCGCTGCTCATCAACGCGGTGATCAGCTTCATGCCGGGCGTCAGCTTCGCGGCGCACGCGGGCGGCTTCGCGGCGGGCTTCGTCCTGGTCTGGCTGCTGCCGATGATGAACGAGCGATCGGGGCGCGAGCCGGATGGCGTGCGCTTCGTCGCGCTCGGATGCCTCGCGCTGCTGGTCGTCTGCAGCGTTCTCGCGGTCGTCTCCGCCGCGAGATGGGGAAGCTGACTCAGTTCCGCTCCCCGCGCAGCAGGATCAGGTTGCCGTCGCGCGTGAGCTCGCGGAAGCGCATCGCCTGCGACGCGTGCAGCTCGTCGAGGTAGTCCTCGCCGTTCATCAGCACGAGCAGGCTCGCGTTCTCCGAGAAGAAGCGCTCCAGCGCGACGCGGTCCTTCTGCAGCGCGAGCGGCGGCGAGCCCTCCGGCCACGTCTCGGAGAGCGGCAGCGCGTGGCCGAACTCGTGGTAGCTCGCGATCCAGAGCGTCGAGTACCGTCCGAGGTAGAAGGGCAGCCCGCGCACGTGCACGTCGAACTGGAACAGCCGCTCGCCCGGCCGCTCGTGCTCGGCGATCAGCTCTGCGACGGGGCCCGACGTGAAGAGGCGGTCGGCGCCGCGCAGCACGAACGGGGCGAGCAGCACGAGCACGAGCCCGCCGCGCGCGACCGCGAGGCCGGCGCGCAGCGGCTCGCCGCGCGACGCTCGCCACGCCGCGACCAGGAGGCCGGCGGCGATCGGCGCGGAGATGCTCGCGAACCACGGCAGCTCGGCGTGGATCGTTGAGACGCGCAGCGCGAGCTCGATGGGGTCGCGCCGTTGCGCCAGTGCGTCGGGCAGCGCGGCGAGGAGCTGTTTTGCCGACCACGTTCATGGCATCGCCAGCGCGACGACCGCGAGCAGCGCGAA
>Ga0137427_10001213_pt1 | contig 11911 bp, 5 predicted proteins | sample EasRivERMZT700_2_FD_102309 | JGI IMG/M metagenome (GOLD analysis project Ga0137427, IMG submission 102309) | Soil microbial communities from meander-bound floodplain in the East River, Colorado, USA - East River MetaG ERMZT700_2 | ecosystem: Environmental > Terrestrial > Soil > Floodplain ...
ACGTGGAACCCGCCGCGGGATATGCGTGGCGGGTTTCCGCATTTCTGAGCTCAGTTTTTCGGCGCTGGAATTGGGGAGGAGCGTTCGGGAGGCAGCTCCGGAACGGCGCGGAATTCCTTCGCCGGCGATTTCCAATCGAAGGGCTGAGCGGGTAGCGGCTGGACGCAAGGCGTCAGCAGGGACTGGCCGTCGGCGTTGCGGATTTCAAAAACGACGCCCGGTTTCGCGAACTCTGCGCAATGCTGCCAGAGCGCGATGGCCATCCACTCGCCCATTGCGTCCTCGCGTTTCAAAATACCCCCGACATGAAAGTCTAGTCGGTCGTTTCTACGGTCGGCCTAAACCCACGGCTCGCCGACGTGTACATGCGCGCCCAGAAGCGTTGCGAGGTCAAGCGTCTCCGGATGGGCCGCGGGGATTTGATCGTCGTCCATGCCGTGTTTGTCCCCGTGCCCGTGGCCGAAGATCGTGCCGCCCGCGCCGTAGCCGTCGCCGGTGTCGTTTCCCCTTGCGCCTCGGGTGCGCCCGGCGGTGTCGCCGGCGCCGGTGAGGGTCATCGTGATCGTCTGCGTCACCGTCCCGCCGTGGCCATCGTTGATGGTCACGTCGTAAAGCTGGGTGAGCGTCTGCCCGGCCTTCAGGTAATCGAGCGCGCTGTCCGCCACTGTGAACGACCAACCGACCGTATCGCTCGAGTCGATCGCGGCGGTGGTGAGTGAAAATGTCCCGAGATAGCCCGCTCCCTTTGGCGCAAAGGATGCGGTGTGCAGGTCAAGCGCATTCGCGTCGGTATACGTCACGGAGCCCGAAGCCGTGTGCGGGGTGTTCGCCGTCTCGTTGGCCGACTTGTCCGCCCATTCGGTCGCACCGCCTGTGGCGGTGGCGGACGTAATCACGGGAGCCGAGTTGCCCGGTGGCGGCGGCGGAGGGGGTTGCACCTGCCCGCCCAGCGCTTGAAGCAAGTTGCTGAACTGCAAGGTCTCGATGTTCCACAACGTGTCCGTGCCGTCCGGACTTCCGGTGCGCAGATCGACGATCGACCAGCTCCCGTTGGCGTTCTGCATGACCGTATAATTGGCAAACATCCCTGAATACACGGCAATATCCGAGCCCGCCGCGCCGTCCAGCACGTCGTTGCCGCCACCGCCGGTGAGGTTGTTGCCCGCGTTGTTGCCGGTGAGCGTATCGGTGCCCGAGCCGCCCACGGCGTTCTCGATCAGCGAGGCCGAATTGTTGTTGTAGAGCAGCGCATTTGCGATGTTCCCCGCAGCATAGTGACCGCCGCCGAGCGAGGCGAGCTGCGCGGAGGATGCGGTCGTCCAGCTTCCGGGCTGCAGATTGACGAGGAGATTGGTCGCGTAATTCGAGAAGTCGTAGGTGTCGATGCCGCCGCCGTCCCAGATCGTCATGAAGATCTTGTTGCCGGCGGGAGCACCCTGCCCCACGCCGTTGATCGCCATCTGGCCCGTCAGCGGGTTCCATGTGTAGGCGGTGTTGCCGGCATTCGTGGTGTAGTTGGCGCCGTAGAGCAGCTGGAGCGCGGCGATGTCGTATATCATCAGCGTCTGCGGGTAGCTGGTCGAACCGGCGGTGTATCCTGTAAGCGGCGCCCCGACATAGGAGCGGTAGCTCATCACCGAATACTCGAGCGAGTCGTGGTCGGCCGGCATGGCGCCAAACGCGCCCTTCGCATCCTGGGGATGTTTCAGGCCCATCGCATGGCCGGTCTCGTGCAAGAACGTCTGGTAGCCGTACGTCCCCTTGAGCGGGTTGTCGTAATAGTTCCTGGAGTTGTTGGCCCAGACGTCGCCGCCGAGGGCCGAAGTGCTCGGGTAGTAGGCCCAGGCGGTGCCGGGCGCATCGGATTCGGCGTAACGCAGATCGCCGTGCTGGGTTGAGGTTTCGGTGACTTCGGTGAATGTGATGTTCACCACCGACGAGAACGTTTGCAAAACGGCGCGGACGGCATTCTGCTGGAGCGTGGTGAAGGCTTCGAAATTGTTCGACGGCTCGCCGCTGCCGTAGGCGCCCCCGTAGAGCGATCCGCTGGACGGAAAGCTGAACGTGAGCGATCCGGTTGCCCATTTGATGCCGCTGAGCACCCCGTTGACGTAAGGGTCGCTGGTCGGGCTGTAGGTGGAAACTGCCGGCACCTTCTATCTCCTTCATTGCACTCGCCAGCGGTCGAGAGCCCCCCGACCGCGATTCCCAACAGCTCCCCGGATGGAGGGCTTGGACGCAGGGATAGGTTCGAGGATAGAGGGGGGGAAATACAGGAAACTCGAAAGATATGTCTTCCGAAGTCTTTACGCGTGGGGAGCGTTTCTTGGGTTTCTCAAGTATAGTCTTGATACGAATGCAAATTGGTAAAAAATTAACCAAATAATCGGCTTGGCAGCGAGCACGGCGCCCAGCCTAAGCTTGCATTGGACAGCCCCATGCAGTTAATTCCCGCCCCTTGCCTTGTCGGAGGCCGCTGTCAAGGGCGGCAGGGCCGTGGTGCCTGCCAAAGGCGGCGCGTCAAGCCGTTCAAATTTTGTTAGAATTGCCCAGTAAGAACGGCGAATTAGCGGGGCTTACATCAAAGTGGGACTACAACCGCCGTCCGGACGCGGGGCTCAGTATTTAGACACCTAATAGAGAGAGACTGATAGCTTGAGCATGGCATCCAGAACCAAGCCGGATGAGGTCCGCGACATCCTGAAAACCTGCCGCTCCTATTTCGTGAGCGTGGGGATCTTCAGCTTGGCCATCAATCTGCTCTATCTCGCCTCGCCGCTCTATATGCTCCAGGTTTACGACCGTGTGATCTCCAGCTCGAGCGTTGTCACGCTGGTGATGTTGACGGTCGCGCTCCTGCTTGCATTCAGCGCGCTTGCGGGTCTGGACGTGGTGCGCGCGCAGGTGCTCACGCGGGCGAGCATCAGACTCGACCGCCTGATGGCCGGCCGCGTCGTAATGGCGATCCTCGACAGCAACGCCATCGGCGGCGCGCGCAGCCAGTTGCTGCGTGATTTCGACACCTTCCGCCAGTTCATCACCGGCATGGGCATTCATGCGGTTTTCGATCTGCCTTGGGCACCGCTCTATCTGCTCGTCATTTTCATGCTGCATCCGTTGCTGGGAGCATTCGCGCTCGCCTCCGCCGTTTTGCTCGTCCTCATGGCGCTGATCAACGAGCGCCTGGTCAGGCCACCGATCAACGAGTCGAACGAGGCGGCCAGCCGCAACTACGCCTTCACGGAAATGAGCCTGCGCAATTCCGAGGTGGTGCAGGCGATGGGCATGACCGAAGGCCTGCTCCGGCGCTGGGGCCGCGACCGCGTCCGCATGATCGGACGCCAAGTCACGGCCAGCGATCGCGCCGCCGTCATGTCGAGCCTGATCCGCTTCCTGAGACTGGCGATGCAGTCGCTGATCCTCGGCCTTGGCGCTTATCTTGTGATCGAGCGCATGATCACCATCGGCGCCATGTTCGCCGCGAGCATCCTTCTCGGCCGTGCGCTCCAGCCCATTGAACTGATCGTCGGCTCATGGCGTGGCCTCGTGTCCGCGCGCGATGCGTATTTCCGCGTGCGCGACCTGCTGGCGGCGAATCCGCTGCGCGCAGGGCGCCTGGAACTGCCGCGCCCGGTCGGCCATGTCTCGGTCGAAGGCGTGACCTACGTTCCGCCGCGCAGCAACAAGCCGATTCTGAAAAGCGTGTCGTTCCGTATCGAGCCCGGCGAGGTGATCGGAATCATCGGACCGTCGGGTGCGGGTAAATCTACGCTGGTCCGCAACATCGTGGGCGTGCTGAAGCCCAATGCCGGCGCCGTGCGCTTGGACGGCGCGGACATCGCCACCTGGCCTCGCGCGTCGCTCGGGCAATATTTCGGCTATCTTCCGCAGGACGTGGAGCTGTTCGCGGATTCGGTCGCTGCCAACATCAGCCGCTTCCAGCAGACGCGCGGCGAGGCCGTGGTCAAGGCCGCTCAGATGGCCGGCGTGCACGACATGATCCTGAGGCTCCAGGACGGCTACGAGACGCAAGTTGGCGAAGGGGGAACCATCCTTTCCGGCGGATACCGCCAGCGCATCGGGCTCGCGCGAGCCGTATTCGGCAGCCCGAGCCTCGTCGTGCTCGACGAACCCAGCTCCAACCTCGATGCCGAAGGCGAAGCGGCGCTCTCGGAGTGCATCCTCAGGCTCAAGAAGAACAAAGTGACGGTGATCCTTGTCTCGCACCGCCCCTCCACGGTCGCGGTGGTGGACAAGATCCTTCTGTTGATCGACGGCGTGGTCGAAGCCTTCGGGCCGCGCGCGGAGATCCTCGCGCGCCTCAGCTCGCCGCGGAGCGTACCGACGGTGGCATCGGCGGCCGCAGGGCATGGTGGAGCATAAGATGAGCGACAACGCGAAGACCCTCGTGCCGGCGCAAGACAGCGCCTCGGACGTGACCCCGTGGCGTCATTCCGTTCCGGTCACCGCTCCGGACGCAGGGTCCGAAGTGCTCCCCGATGAATCGCTGAGGAAATACTCACTTGCCGGTTGGCTCATCCTCGCGCTCTTCTTCGGCGGTTTCGGCGCCTGGGCCGCGACGGCGCCCTTGAACGGCGCCGTGGTCGCAGAAGCGGTCGTCAAGGTGGAAGGCAACCGCAAGAGCATCCAGCATCTCGACGGCGGCATCGTCCGCGAGGTCAAAGTCAAAGAGGGCGACACCGTCAAAGCAGGCGACGTGCTGATCGTGCTCGACGATGTACGGGCGCGTTCGGATTTCGACGTCTTCTCTCAGCAGCAGATGGTGCTCCGCGCCACACAGGTTCGTTTGACCGGCGAGTTGAACCGCGCGACAAGCCTCGTTCCGCCCCCCGACGTTGCCGCCCAGATGAACGATCCCGAAATGAAGACGGTGTGGACGGCACAATTGCAGCAATTTCAGAGCCGCCGCGCAGCGATCGAGGGGCAGCGCCAAGTGCTGGCCGAAAGGATCAACCAGTTCCAGGCGCAGATCGTCGGCAACGAACAGGAGGTCGCCTCCTTCAAGCAGCAGATCGAGTCGGTCCGCAAAGAGCTCAACGACATCATGCCGCTGGTCGAAAAAGGCCTGATCACCCAGCCGCGCCGGCTGCAGCTCGAACGCACGGCATTCGGGCTGGAGGGGCAGATTGCGTCGACCACGGCCGAAATCGCGCGCGCCCGCCAGGCGATTGCCGAGCAGCGGCAACAGATCGCGCAGCTCGACAATGACCGCATGGAGGAGGTGACCAAGGAACTGCGCGACACCCAAGCGGGACTCCTTGAGGTTACGCCGCGCGTGACCAATGCGCAGAGCTCGCTCGGCCGCATGGACATCAAGTCGCCCTATAGCGGGAAGATCGTCGGCCTCAACGTGTTCGCGATGGGGGCCGTGATCAAGCCCGGCGAGAATCTCCTCGACATCGTTCCCAACGACGATGCGCTGACCATCGAAGCGCGCGTTGCGGTGGAGAACATCAGCGACGTCCATCCCGATACGGTCGCCGAGGTTCATCTGACGGCGTACAAACAACGCATCACGCCGATGGTGCACGGCGTGGTGATCCAGGTTTCCGCCGATCGGCTGATGGATGAGCGGACCGGCATCCCCTATTACACGGCACTCGTGCGCATCGACCGCGACGAACTTGCCGCGCTGCCTGAAGTGAAACTCTATCCGGGCATGCCGGCACAAGTGATGATTCCAACCGTGGAGCGGACTGCGCTCGACTATCTGCTGGGGCCTCTCACGCAGTCCTTCAACACCGCGTTCCGGCAGAAATAGATAAGCAGGCTGCTATTGCGGCAGCGCCGGAACGCCGTTCTGGGCAATTTGGAACGGAGGCGCCGAGGGAACGCGCACGCCGTAGATCCAGTTCTGCTGCGAACTCAGCGCATAGATCGGGCGGTAGCCGCGCATCCAGTCGGCGCGGCCGACTTTCCACGAGGTGTTGTCGAGAACATATTGGTGTCCGTCCTCAACGACGCTCAGAACCGCATGGTCGAGATCGCGGAGCGTATCCCTCAACACGACAAGTCGCATGCTCGAGAGGTCGATACCGGCCGCGTTCAGAAGCCACATCTTGGCGATCGCGATGTCTTCGCAGTCGCCCCGCCCTTTTGACATGCTCTCTTGGAGCGTCGCCCAGTAGTCGTCAACGCCATAGACCTCCTCGTCGCTCGCATAGGTCAGCAACGCGTTGATCCCTTCGTTGGCCGCCTGCAGACGTGCCTCGCCCTTCAGCGTGGAGATCCTCTGCACAAGCTCATGCCAGCGGGTCCACGGCGAGGCCGCGCAGCCTTCGGCGGACATCTCTGGACATTCCGAAGCGGCAAGCCTTGCAGGATGCTCATCGACGATCCGGCGCCACGTCGCATTCGCGGCGAGACGCGGAACCACCACGGCGACGGCTCCCGGAAATTCTTCCAATGGAGGTTCCAGCATCGGCCCAGCCACCAGGCGAGGCCGAGCGATATCGGCGCCCAGCACGGCTGACAGGCGAACACTCGAGCTTGCCTCGGCAACCTCTATATCCTCATTGGGAACAGGCTCACGGGCGGCAGGCGTCCCCGGCTCGTCGCCAATTGCGACCGGTTCCAAACCCCTTTCCCCCGGCAAAAATACGAGTTCCGCCCGAGGCACTTCGATCGTCCGCAGAGCGAGAATCGGGAACGATGGCCTCGTAAGGAATCGGTCGGGAGCTGGACGCGAGACCATTTGGGAAGGCGCCCAAGCGGCATCATTAGGCGGCAGTGGAACGCCGATGAGAAGGGAAGCCAGGGCTGCAATCCCGCCGGAACCAATATTTGCGGCCATAAGGTGTCTTCCCGACAGACTTTGAGAAGGAAGACAGTACTGACCGCGCTCTTATTTCCCTTTTACATGATCCTTCGACTATGAATACACATAGATATTCTATTTATTCAATTGAGTTCTAAACAAGGTATTCATTCAATCCGAATCGTATTGAGAACCTTTGCTGATTCCTAACCAAGCGATACCGGCGACGTTCAACGGCCGCTGGCACGGCGCTGGCAGTCCCTTCCCGCCATGTTCTCTTTCAGGACACCTCGACCGACGGGTGGCATACGTGTTTATGCCGTCGTAGTTAACCAAGAGTAAAAAATCCCTATTCGTCATACCAGGATATGACAACTAAGTGGTTGAGCGCTTGCGAGTGGGACCATCGACTGTGTACTGACAAATTGGCTCAAATTAGAAAGAACCATCAAAATGAAACAGGATTTTTCGGCGGATCAGGGTGCGGGCCGGGCGGACGCCGTGGATCACGTTGATGGGGCTACCGGAGCCGATGCGCCCATCCAACTCGCGGCTGCGGTGATCCCTCAGCCCCCGATTGTCCTGGCACAGGCCGGCGGCATGGGACCGCCGCAAGGACGGTTCATACCGACGGTGCCGCCCGGGGCGGTTTCTACGACGGCTGGCTCGACCACCGCATACGTGATCGGACCCGACGGTGCGGTTCACCTGCCCGCCGGCACGGTCATCGACATGGCAATGGTGGTGGGGAACGACCTTCACCTGCTGCAGCCGGACGGCTCGCTCATCGTGATCGTCAATGGCGCCGTCTCGATGCTCGCGATCTATGTCGGGGGCGTTGCCTTTGGCCCGGACGTGATCGCGGCCCTGATCGGCTTGGGCACTCCAGGCTCCGGGGCCTCACCTGCGGCGGGTCCCGCCGCCGACCCGGGCGGTGTCGGAAGCGCGGGCGCCGAACTCGGCGAGGACGCCGGCCCCATCGATCCCAGAGCCATCAATCTCACTGACCTCCTCCTTCGGACAGCGCTCCAATTCGGCGTCCCGGAAGTCGAGGAGGTCGGCTTCGCGCTCGACGAGGATCCGACTGTCGGCGAAAACCCGTCGGTCATCGCTGATGACGACGATCTTGCCGGCGGGATTCCCGGCGGCGTCGGCGACGATTCACCGGCGAATCTGTCGGGCTTCCTTTCCCATGATTTCGGCAGTCCGTCGGGAACGATCGGTTTCCTGACCTCGGGTGCGCCCGCGGGGTTCACCTATGAATTGTCGGGAAACTCCCTTCTGATCCTCCAGGGCGAGACACTCGTCCTGACGGTCTCGTTGAATCCCGCGACCGGTGCATACACGGTCGTCCAGAACAATCCGCTTGACCATGCGGCGGGCGGGAATGAGAACAACCAGGATTTCACGCTCACCTATCGGGTTACGGCTGCCAGCGGAAATTTCGTCGACGGCGCGCTGAACATCAGCGTCGATGACGACACACCGACGGTGACCGGCAATGCGGCGGCTCTTGTCGATGACGACAATCTTGCCGGCGGCAATCCCGGTGGCGTCGGCGACGACGCGCCGGTGAACGTCAGCGGCACGCTCGCTCACAGTTTCGGCGCCGATGGCGGCTCGATCGCGTTCCTGACCACCGGCGCACCGTCGGGCTTCACCTACGAAACCTCGGGAAGCTCGCTTCTGATCAAGCAGGGCGCGACGCTGGTTTTGACCGTCACGCTGAACACGGCGACCGGCGCCTACTCGGTGATTCAGAACGCTCCGATCGATCACGCGGCCGGCGACAACGAGAACAACCAGGCCTTCACCATCGGCTATCGCGTCACCGACGGTGACGGCGATACGGTCGACGGCTCGCTGTCGCTCAGCGTCGACGACGACACGCCGACGGTGACGGCGAACACAAACGCCGTCCTCGATGACGATGAGTTGGCGGGCGGCAATCCGGGCGGCACGAACGACGACGCCGTCTCCCAGACGTCCGGCAGCATCAGTTTCAGCTTCGGTGCCGATGGACCCGGCTCGGCCGTGTTCCTCACAACCGGCGCGCCTGCGGGATTCACTTATGAAGTGTCCGGCAGCAATCTCTTGATCAAGCAGGGCACGACCACGGTTCTGACCGTGTCGCTGGACGATGCGACGGGCGCCTACGTCGTGACCCAGAACGCCGTCATCGACCACGCGGCCGGCAACGCCGAAAACAACAGCATCTTCACCCTGACCTACCGCGTCACCGATGGCGACGGCGATGTTGCCGACGGGACGCTGACCATCAACGTCGACGACGATACGCCGACCGTCACGTCCAATGCCGCCGTGATGGTGGACGACGACGATCTCCCCGCCGGCAATGGCGATAACGCCGTAGGCGACGACGCGCCCGCCAATACGACCGGAACGCTGGGCCACAGTTACGGCGCTGATGGCGCGGGCACCACAGTTCTGACAGGCGCCGGCCTTCCGACGTCGTCGGCGACGGAAGGGGCGTTCTTCCAGACCGTGTCTGGCGATGGCCTGACGCTGACGATTAGCCAGGTTCAGGGCGGCGTAGACGTCCAGGTTCTGCAGGTTACGCTGAGCAACGCCACGGGCGGCGCCTACACGGTGACGCAGCTTGCGGCGATCGACCACGCGACCGGCAATGACGAGAACAACCAGTCGTTCACGGTCAACTACACGGTGACGGACGGCGACGGCGACACCGCCAACGGGACGCTGTCGATCAGCGTGGACGACGACCTTCCCATTGCGAACCCACAACCGCGGCCGATCACCGCCACCGTTCTGGAAGACGGACTTTCCACTGCCACCGGTGATCTGTCGAACGGCAATCGCGAAGGCGGCGAGACGACGGCCGACGACGAAGCCTCCGGCACAGCCGGGTCTTTGTCCGGCCTGTTCTTTGCCGGTGCAGATCAGCCGCTCAACATCTCGCTTTCGACCGACACCTCCGAATTGCCGACGCTGTATTCGAACGGCGATGCGGTCACCTACTCGGTCTCGGGCAATGTGCTCACGGCGACGGCGGATAGCCGCGTGGTGTTCACGCTGACGGTCAATGCGGACGGGTCTTGGAACTTTGATCTGAAGGACCAGCTCGACCACGTCGACAATGGTCTCAATGACGAGAACACGGCGCTGCGCACCAACGCGAGCGGCTCGACCTCGGTCGGCTCGATCGACTTCTCTTCTCTGATTGTTGCGGTGGATGCAGACGGCGACCAGGTCGCGGCGGGGGCCTCGGGCAGCTTCACGATCGTGGTCGGGGACGACGTACCGGGACCGGTTTCCGAGCCCGAGACGGTCAGCGGGACGGTTTTGGAAGACGGCCTTTCCTCCGGGACGGGCGATCTGTCCGAAGGCAATCGCGAAGGCGGCGAGACCACGGCCGACGACGAAGCCTCCGGTACATCCGGTTCTTTGAGCGGCCTGTTCTCGGTCGGAGCAGACGAGCCGCTGAGCATTTCGCTTTCGGGCGACACCTCCGGACTGCCGACACTGTACTCGAATAACGATGAGGTCACCTACTCGGTGGTGGGGAATGTCCTGACAGCGACGGCGGATGCCGGCGGCGGGAACGAGCGCGTGGTGTTCACGCTGACGGTGAATGCGAACGGCTCGTGGGCATTCGATCTGAAGGACCAGCTCGACCACGTCGACAACGGTCTCAATGACGAGAACGTCGCGCTCGTTACGGACGGTTCCCCGATCGATGCCATCGACTTTTCCTCTCTGATCCTTGCGGTCGATGCGGATGGCGACGAGATCGCGGCGGCCGCCTCGGGCAGCTTCACCATCGTGGTCGAGGACGACGTACCGGTGGCGGTTTCCGAGCCTGAAACAGTCAGCGGGACGGTTCTGGAAGACGGGCTCTCCACTGCGACAAGCGATCTGTCGGAAGGCAATCGCGAAAGCGGTGAGACGACGGCCGACGACGAAGCCTCCGGCTCAACCGGGTCTTTGACCGGTCTGTTCTCGATTGGCGCGGACGAGCCGCTCAACATCTCGATCTCGGGCGACACGTCGGAGTTGCCGACGCTGTACTCGAATGGGGATGCGATCACCTACTCGGTGTTGGGCAATGTGCTCACGGCGACGGCGGATTCCGGCGGCGGGGATGAGCGCGTGGTCTTCACGCTGACGGTGAATGCGGATGGCTCGTGGGCATTCGACCTCAAGGACCAGCTCGACCACGTCGACAACGGTCTCAATGACGAGAACACGGCGCTTCGCACCAATGCCAGCGGCTCGACTTCGGTCGGCTCGATCGACTTCTCCTCTCTGATCGTTGCGGTCGATGCGGACGGCGACGAGATCGCGGGGGCAGCCTCGGGCAGCTTCACCATCGTCGTCGAGGACGACGTACCGGTGGCGGTTTCCGAGCCTGAGACGGTCAGCGGGACGGTTCTGGAAGACGGACTTTCCTCCGGGACAGGCGATCTGTCGGAAGGCAATCGCGAAAGCGGCGAGACGACGGCCGACGACGAAGCCTCCGGCTCAACCGGGTCTTTGACCGGTCTGTTCTCGATTGGCGCGGACGAACCGCTGAACATTTCGCTCTCGAGCGACACCTCGGAGTTGCCGACGCTGTACTCGAACGGCGATGCGATCACCTACTCGGTATTGGGCAATGTGCTCACGGCGACGGCGGATGCCGGCGGCGGGGATGAGCGCGTGGTGTTCACGTTGACGGTGAATGCGGACGGCTCGTGGGCGTTCGACCTCAAGGACCAGCTCGACCACGTCGATAACGGTCTCAATGACGAGAACACGGCGCTTCGCACCAATGCCAGCGGCTCGACTTCGGTCGGCTCGATCGACTTCTCCTCCGTCATTGTTGCGGTCGATGCGGACGGCGACGAGATCCCGGCGGGGGCCTCGGGCAGCTTCACCATCGTGGTCGAGGACGACGTACCGGTGGCGGTTTCCGAGCCTGAGACGGTCCGCGGCGAGGTTTTGGAAGACGGCCTTTCAACTGCGACAGGCGATCTGTCGAACGGCAATCGCGAAGGCGTCGAGACGACGGCCGACGACGAAGCCTCCGGCTCAACCGGGTCTTTGACCGGTCTGTTCTCGATTGGCGCGGACGAACCGCTGAACATCTCGCTCTCGAGCGACACCTCGGAG
>Ga0137427_10001214_pt1 | contig 11909 bp, 8 predicted proteins | sample EasRivERMZT700_2_FD_102309 | JGI IMG/M metagenome (GOLD analysis project Ga0137427, IMG submission 102309) | Soil microbial communities from meander-bound floodplain in the East River, Colorado, USA - East River MetaG ERMZT700_2 | ecosystem: Environmental > Terrestrial > Soil > Floodplain ...
GAATTCCCGGTCAGCCCCATCAGATCGACGGCAATGTCCACCTGTTGCTGGCGCAAGAGGGTCGCCACCTCGATATCGGTCCTGCCTCTCACATCGACGAAGCGGTCGAACGATCGCATCAGGCGTGCGCGCAAATCGCTGCCGTCGTCGGGACCGAAGGAGATGGCAATGGTCTCGAATCGCGTCCTGTCGTGCTGCTCGAACACGCCCGCCATCAGGATCGAAACCGGATGGACGCAGAAATCGCCCGACAAATAGGCAACCCGGATCTTCTCGTGGGTGTAGCGTTGGCCGCGCCAGAGCGGAGGTGGGGTCCCCTGCCCGCGCATCCACGCCTGCGCGCATTGCAGCTGGTCCGCGGAATCGCGCGAGATCATCAGGTTGCCGAAGGGCTGGATGACTCTCGCGCCCGAGCGCAGGCGCGACGTGACCTCGGCGATGTCCGCCTCGAGGTTACGCCAGTCGCAGCACCACAATTTGGCAAGCAGGCGATAGCCGCGCGCGCTGCCGTGCTCGGGATCCAACGCCAGCGCCTTGTCGTAATCCCCGATGCCTTCCTCGTAGCGCTTCTGTTCGAGCAGCGCATTGCCCCGGTTGCTCCAGGTCTGCGCGCTGTCGGGCCGGAGGGCCAAGACCTTGTCGAACGAAGCAACCGCCTCGCCAAAGCGCTCCATTTGCGACAGCGCGATGCCATGATTGTGCCAGGCCTCCGCGGAGTCGGGATGCGCCTTCAGATAGCTCTCGTAACAGGTGAGCGCTTCGGGCCTGCGCCCGAGCTGCAACAGCGAATTCGCGCTCTGCAGCAGCGAGTCGCTCATCGCGGCGCGTCGACAGCGAAGGTCTGCGGCCGCTCGCCGCGCTGATAGCGCTCCCACATCGAGATATAAGCGGCCTCGAGGTTGCGGGTGAAGCGGGCCGTATCGAACAGCGGATAGGTGTCCCGGTTGCGCACCACCTTGTCCCTGATGGCCGCGAGTGCGGTTCGATCCCGCGCCAGCTTCAAGGCCAATGCCTCGTATTCCTCCAGCGAGCGCCCGATCAACTCGGGAACACCGAGCGCGGAGAGCAGGCTTGCCGCGACCCGGCCGGCAAAGCAGCCGCCCAGCACAGTGACGACAGGAAGCCCGGCCCACAACGCGTCGCTGCATGTCGTGTGCGCGTTGTAGGGCAGCGTGTCCAGGAACAGGTCGGCGAGACGCTGTCGCGCCAGGTGCTCAGCCGGAAGACAACGGCGCGCGAACACCAACCGCTCGGGCGCAACGCCCCTGGCGATCGCTTCACGCGAAAGGTTGCGGGCCACCACCTGATTGTCCTGAAGCAGCCAGAGCACACTGTTGTCGACCTGGCGCAGCAGGCGCATCCAGATGTCGAACATTTCGGGCAGGATCTTGTGGTTGTTGTTGAAACAGCAGAACACAAATCCGTTCTCGGGAAGGCCGACCTCGGCCCGCCGCGGCGCGCGCGGCGCGATCGCGCGCTTGGAGTCGTTGCACTGGTAGGTATCGGGCAGGTAGGCGACCTGCTCGCTGAAGAACGGCCGGTGTTCCTCCGGAATCACACACGCGTCCGCGATGACATAGTCGTAGTAGCTCGCCGCCATCGTACCGGGATAACCGAGATATTGCGCTTGGATCGGCGCGGGGCGGTACGCCAGGATCCCGGGCCTGCTCTCCTGCGTGAAGCCTTTCAGATCGACGACGATGTCCACTTCTTCGCGCCGCAAACGCTGCGCGATCTCGGCGTCTCGGACATCGCGCATATCGACGAAGTGATCGAAGCCTGCCTCGAGCCGCGCACGCATCGCGCTTCTGTCGTCGGCACCGAACGAGATCGCGGTGGTTTCAAAACGCGCGCGGTCGTGAGCCTCGAAGACGCCCGCCATAAGAAGTGCGGTCGCGTGGGTGCGGAAGTCGGCCGAAAGATAGGCCACGCGAATCTTGTCGTGGCGATAGACATCGCCGTTCCAGAGCGGGACCGGGGCGGCAGGATATTTCTGGGTGGCCCAGACCCTGGCGAAGTCCATCTGCTTCGCGGGCGAGTCGAATAAGAGGATGTTGCCTATCGGATCGAGCACGAACTGTTCGGCCTCGACGAAGGCCGAAATCTTCGCGCGCTCTTCGTCCAGCCCGTTCCAATCGCAGCCATGCAGCCGGCACAGCGTCATGTAGCCCGTGACATAGGCCGGACAGGTGGGATCGCCGTCGCGCACGGCCTGATACTCGCCGGCGGCCTCATCGAAGCGCTCGATCTCGAACAGCAGATTGGCGCGGTTGAGCCGCGCCCCGAAATCGCCGGGCGCAAGGACAAGCGCCTTCTCATAGCAGGCGAGCGCGTCGGGGAGCCGCCGCTCCTGTTGCAGAGCGCTGCCGCGGCGGTTCCAGGCGGGCGCATCGTCGGGTTTCAGCGCCAGATAGGCCTCGTAGCCGCGTGCCGCGTCCCGGTGCCGATTGAGCTGAAACAGCAAATCGGCGCGACGAAGCTGAATCTCCGCATCGCGCGGTGCAAGCGCCGAGGCCTTCTCGAAACCGGCCAGAGCGTCATCGAACCGCTGCAGCAGCAAAAGCGCGATGGCGCGATTCTTCCACGCTTCCGTGTATTCCGGTTTCAACGCGATCGAGCGGTCATAGCTCGCGAGCGCGTCGTCCAGGTGCCCGAGCGCGAACTGCGCTGCGCCTCGATTGTTCCACGCTTCGGCGATATTGGGCCTGAGCGCCACAACCTCATCCAGGCTCGCCAGGGCTGCGTCGTGACGTTTGAGGCCTGCAAGCACCATGCTCCGGTTGACGAGCGCCTCGAGATAATCCGGTTTGATGGCGATGGCCCGGTCGAAACAGGTGAGCGCTTCCTCGGGCCGATTCAATTTCTGGAGCAGACAAGCCCGGTTATAGAACGCGTTCGCGGCGTTGGGGTTGACGTTGGCCGCCTCGCCGATGAGACGTTCCGCCTCTTCGAGACGCCCCGTCTGGTAGCGGATGACGCCGAGACCGTGCAGCGCATCGAAGTGGCGCGGCTCGCTGCGCAGAAGCTGCGCGTAAACGTCCGCGGCTTCCGCCAGCCGGCCGGCCCGCTGCAAACGAAGCGCGCTTTCGAGCAGCGTCTCGCTCATGCCGGTGACCGCCGCATTTGCGCTGCAACCGCGAAGCCCTGGACCGGCTCGCCGCGCTGGTGGCGCTCCCACATTGTCGTGTAGGCGGATTCCAGATGGCGGGTGAACCCGGTGGTGTCGAACAGCGGATGCGTCTTGCGATGGCGCGCGACCTTCGCCTTGAGCGAAGCTGCCTTGAGCGGATCGCGCGCGATGGCAAGCGCCAGGTCCTCATAGGCGGGCAGAGAATCCGCGACCAGCTCGGGCAGCCCATGGGCGAGCAGCGTGCTGGCCGCGACCCGCCCCGCGAAACTCGTGCCCGGGCACGTCACGACGGGCACACCCGAAAAAAGCGCGTCGCACGCCGAGGTGTGCGAATTGTAGGGCAGCGTATCGAGGAACAGATCCGCCAATCGAAGCCTGGCCAGATGATCCTCGACCGTTGCCGCGAACGGCGCAAACACCAGACGCCGAGCAGCAACGCCGCGAGCCTCGGCTTCGCGTTTCAGGTTCCGGACCGCGGCGGAGGGGAAGTCCTGAAGCCACAGCACGCTGCCCTCGGTCGCGCGCAGCAGGCGCATCCAGATGTCGAACAATTCAGGCGCGAACTTGTAAGTCTGATTGAAGGAGCAGAAGACGAAGCCCTCTTCCGGCAAACCCGCCTCGCCGCGCGTCGGTGTCCGTTCCGCCACGGCGCGGGCGGCATCGTTCGGCAAATAGCAATCGGGCAGATAGACGACCTGCTCGGCGAAATGGCGTTGTTGATCCGCTGGGAGAACGAACGCATCGGCGATGATGTAGTCGATGTAGTCCGCGCCCATGGTCCCCGGAAAACCGAGGTAATTCACCTGCACGGGGGCGGGACGAAAGGCGAGAATCCCCGGCCGGCAATGCTCGGTAAAACCCATCAGGTCGATCGCGATGTCGACTTCCAATTGCCGGACCAGTTGCGCCGCGTCCGCATCGGTCTTTGCCGTCACATCGATGAAGTGTTCGAAAGCCCGGCTCAGCCGCGCATGCATTTGCCCGCCGCTGCGGCCGAAGGAGACGCCGATGGTTTCGAATTTTTCTCGGTCATGGCTTTCGAAGACACCCGCCATGAGGCGCGCGACCGCGTGGTCGTTGAAGTTCGCCGAAAGGTAGGCAATGCGGATACGGTCATGTGCATAGGCCGGGCCGCGCCACAGCGGCGGGTCAACGGGCGGGCATTCCTCCGCCACCCATTGCCGCGCGACATCGAGCAGGTCGGCGGGTTGGAGTGCGGCAGCAAGGGAAACAAAGGGTGCGAGTGCGCGCCTTCCCCCGCGGACGTCGTTCAGGGTCCGCGCCAATTTCTTCTCCGCCGCCTCCCAGTCGCAGCAATGCAACGCGCAGAAGAACGCGTTGCCGGACGCGTAACGATAATCGGGGCTGAGCGTCAGCACACGATCATAGTCCGCAGCCGCTTCCTCAAAGCGCCGGAGCGAGAGAAAGGCATTGGCACGGCGGAAGATCGTCTCGGGGTGATCCGCCCGAAGGAGAAGCGAGCGGTCGAAGCTCGCAACCGCCTCGGCCGGCTTCAAGAGCGCTAGCGCGTTGCCTCGGTTCTCCCACGCTTCGGCCGAGTTGGGAACGAGGGCGACCGCCTTGTCGAAATCGGCCAACGCTTTTTCGCGAAGCCCCTGCAGCAGGAAAACGAGGCCGCGGTTCTTCCAGGCGTCGGCATAGTCGGGTCTCAGGGCGAGCGCGCGATCCAAACTTTCCAGCGCCTCGTCGTAGCGGCGCAGCTTTGTCGCTGCGCTGCCACGGTTGTTCCACGCCTGCGCGAACGCCGGCGCGAGCAGGACGGCCGCGTCGAAATCCGCTTTCGCCTCATCGTAGCGGGCAAGCTGCATCAGCGCTCCGCCGCGGTTGGTGAGCGCCTCGACGTAGCCCGGTCTGACAGAGATCGCATCGCCGAAACATGCGATCGCGTCGTCCGTGCGGCCGAGCTTCTGCAACAGGCAGGCGCGGTTGTAGATCGCGTCGGCGGCGCGAGGCTCGACGGCGATGGCTGCGCCGATCAGACGCTCGGCCTCGTCGATCCGGCCCGATTGGTAGCGCAGGATACCCAGCGCATGCAGCGCCTCGAAATGCCGGGGATCGGCGAGCAGGATCCGGCTGTAGATCTCCGCGGCCTCGACGAGCCGGCCTGCGCGGCGCAAGCGAAGAGCGTTGTCGAGCGCAGAGTCACCCATTGCCTTTGCCATGTGGAAGATGCGTTGCCGCTCGCCACCCTCGCCGGCAGAACGCAAGCAGCGCCGTCCGCGGACGGCTAATACCGCGCGCCCGGCCCGGCCGTGTTGGGATTATTGCCCATCGTGCTCGAAGCCGGACCTGCGGTCTCGGATGCCGACTTGGCCGGAGCCGGGATCACGCGTGGAGCAACCGGCATGGCCGGCCCGCGCAATTCGAGCTGCGACACACGGCCGTCTTTGGTGCGGTCGGCAAGATCGAAGTAGGAGTGCGCCGTGTTGCTGAACTCGCGCAGATCGACACAGCCGTCGAGATTCCAATCGACGAGCGGCGAGGCTTGGGTCGCGTCGCGCCGCAAACGCAGCGCGTTCTCGGCGCGGACTTCCGCAGAGCTGATGCAATTGTCGGAGTTCGCATCGGCTGCCGCGTAATCCGTCTTCAGCCCGGCTTCCATCTCATCCTTGGTGATGCCTCCATCCTTGTCGGCGTCGTAGCGCAGCAAGAGGGCTGCGCTCGGCGGCAGTCCCGGAGGCAGCCGCTCGGCCGCGCTCAGCCCGCCGGCCAGCGCCCCCGCCGCAATCGCGGCTCCAGCCGCCAGAATTGCGATGTGCTTCATCGTAGGGCCACCCTCTCTTGCGACGTCAAACTAGACAAGTTCACAGCGTCCGGAAAGACTTGTCCGGGCCCGGCGCGCCCCCGCTCTGGCCCGAAGCCGCCCGCGGCCGAACCCCTCGAATGCGCGGCGCCTGCAACTCGGCGCCCGCCAGCGAGCCGCCCTGATCGCGGTCGAGCTGGGCAAATATGGAATGCGCCGTGCCCGAGAATTCGGCCAGACTGACGGTCCCGTCCTGATTCCAGTCGATCAAGGGGGACGACGCCGTGCCGCTGGTCTGCCAGCGTCGCCCGTTCTCCGCCTGGATCTCGCCCAGATTGAGGCTGCCGTTGTGATCCGCATCGGCCTGGTCGAACTGGCGTTTCAGGCCGGTCTCGACCTCATCGCGCGTCACGGAGCCATCCTTGTTCGTGTCGAAACCGAGCATGAGCTGGATGTTCAGCTGCATTTCGCCGACCTGGGACGACGCTATCCGCGGGTCTCGGGCCAGCACCGGCTCGCCGGGGTTGCGCGCGCAACCAAATCCGGCGAGCAGCACCAAACCGCCGCAGGCGAGCACTCGGGTCAGGGGTCCCATGACCCGAGTATCGCAGACTTTCACTGCGCTATAAACGCCTGACGGTCGCCGTCAGGGCGCGAGGTGCCCCATCCGGCCACTCTGGTAGTCCTGGATGGCGCGACGGATTTCGGCCTCGGTGTTCATGACGAAAGGCCCGTAGCCGACAACCGGCTCGCCGATCGGCTCGCCGCCCAGCACAAGCAGGGTGGTATCGGCATCGGCATCGATGCGGATCGCCGCGCCGTCGCGGCCAAGGGTCGCGAATTCGCCGGCGCCGAGCTTCGTCGAGCCGTTAGCGGTCACGCCGCCCTTGAGCACGAAAAGCGCAGCCATCTGACCTGCGGGCAGCTCGAGGAGAGCGCCCTTCCCCGCGTTCAGCCGAACGTCAAACAGATTGACCGGCGTGAAGGTTCTGGCCGGTCCGCGCGCATCGCCTAAAGCGCCGGCGATGACCCGCGCCGTGCCGGCACCGCCGGCGAGCGCGACTTCCGGAATATCGCGAGCGAGCAGCGTCTGGTAGCCCGGGGCGGTCATCTTGTGCTGCGCCGGGAGATTGACCCAGAGCTGAATCGCCTCGAACGGACCGCCGCGCCTTGAATAGTCGATGCTGTGCATTTCCTCGTGCACGACGCCCGATCCGGCGGTCATCCACTGCACGTCGCCGGGGCCGATCTTTCCCGAGCTGCCGCTGGAATCGCGGTGCTCGACCTCGCCGCTATACATGATGGTGACGGTTTCAAATCCGCGATGCGGATGCTCGCCAACACCGCGGCGCTTTTCCGAGGGCGGGAATACGGCCGGGCCGGCATGGTCCATGAGCAGGAACGGGCTCACTTCAGGATCGTCGTAGGCGAAGATCGTACGGACCGGGAAGCCGTCGCCAACCCAATGCCCCTGGGGCGCCGGACGCGGCGCGGACACTGTCTTGAGCTCGGGGATCGTTTCCAATCTTTCCCTCGTCGCGGACTGCGTCGTCGTCATCTCATTCTCCAAATGGTGGCTTTCGACCACTGAGATGGTGTGTCACCGGCCTCGCGTTAAGGGGGCAAACGTCGCGGGTTGGGCTGAGGCCGCGCCACGCGTAGCCCGTCAGGGCGAAGCGTGGTGGGCGGTGACGGGCTCGAACCGCCGACCCCATCGGTGTAAACGATGTGCTCTACCAGCTGAGCTAACCGCCCGCCTGAGGGCCGCCGCTGACGCGGTCGGCGGTCTAGGTGTTCAGCGCATCCTTCAGGGGCTTGCCGGCCCGGAAGCGCGCCGCCTTGGACGCCTTGATGGTGATTTCCTCGCCGGTCTGCGGATTGCGGCCTTTGCCGCCGGCCCGGCTCGACACGACAAATACGCCAAAACCGGTGACGCGGACTTCCTCGCCGGCCTTGAGAGAATCGGTGATCACGTCAAATACGCCATCGACGGCCTTCTGCGCGTCCATCTTGGAAAGAGCAGTCCGCTCTGACAGTTTTTGAACAAGGTCGTTTTTGTTCACGGGCTTTCTCCTGAAGCGCGGGCCGTCCCGCTAGAATGGCAGTTTACGGCGGGTTTTCGGCCCGGCAAAGCACGAATCGTACAAAAAAGCCGCCCTCTCGCGAAGACCGGGAGGGCGGCTTTTGAGTCAAACAGGGGGTCAGTGGGTGACGACCGGGTCCTCCGCTTCGTCGGCCAACCGGGCCGGCGGCGCGTCTTCGGCGTCTTCCCACACGACCGGCGTCGGTTGCCGGATCAGGGCGATCTTGAGGACCTCTTCCATGTTCGAGACGGGGCGAATCTCAAGTCCGCTCTTCACATTGTCCGGTATCTCCGCGAGATCCTTCTCGTTTTCGGAGGGAATGATGACCGTCTTGAGTCCGGTGCGGAGCGCCGCGAGGAGCTTTTCCTTGAGGCCGCCGATGGGCAGCACCCGGCCGCGCAGGGTGATCTCTCCGGTCATGGCCACGTCGCGCCTCACCGGAATTCCGGTCAGAACCGAGATGATCGATGTCGCCATGGCGACGCCGGCCGACGGTCCGTCCTTGGGCGTGGCGCCCTCCGGCACGTGAACGTGTATGTCCTTGCGATCGAACAAGGGCGGCTTGATGCCGAAGCTCAGCGCACGCGAGCGGGCAAATGAGCGCGCCGCGTCGATCGATTCCTTCATGACATCGCCGAGCTTTCCCGTGGCCTGGAAGCGGCCTTTGCCCGGCACCATGATGGCTTCGATGGTCAGCGTTTCGCCGCCCACTTCGGTCCAGGCAAGGCCGGTGACGACACCGACCTGGTCTTCGCCTTCCATCTCGCCGTAGCGGTGCTTCTGGACGCCGGCATAGGTCCCGAGATTGGTTGCGGTGACCTCGATCTTCTCCGCCTTGTGGGAGACGATTTCCTTGACCGCCTTGCGGGCCAGATTGGCCAACTCGCGTTCCAGATTCCGGACGCCGGCCTCGCGCGTGTGATAGCGGATGAGGTCACGCAGGCCATCGTCCGTGATCGACCACTCGCCGTCTTTCAGGCCGTGCGCCTTGAGCTGCTTCGGCAGCAGGTGCCGCTTGGCGATCTCAACCTTCTCATCTTCGGTGTAGCCGGGGATGCGGATGATCTCCATGCGGTCCAGCAGCGGTTGCGGCATGCGCAGCGTGTTGGCGGTGGTGATGAACATCACATCCGACAGATCGAAATCGACCTCCAGATAATGATCGTTGAAGGCGTGGTTCTGCTCGGGGTCGAGCACCTCGAGGAGCGCAGCCGAAGGATCGCCGCGCCAGTCGGCGCCCAGCTTGTCGACCTCGTCCAAGAGGAACAGCGGGTTGGCCGCCTTCGCCTTCTTCATCGACTGGATGATCTTGCCGGGCATCGAGCCGATATAGGTCCGCCGATGTCCGCGGATTTCCGCCTCGTCGCGAACGCCGCCGAGACTCATGCGGACGAACTCGCGTCCCGTCGCGCGCGCGATCGACTTTCCGAGCGACGTCTTGCCGACGCCCGGAGGCCCGACAAGGCAAAGGATCGGCCCTTTCATCTTGCCGGCGCGCAGTTGCACCGCAAGATATTCGAGGATGCGTTCCTTGACCTTCTCGAGACCGTAATGGTCGTCGTTCAACACCGCTTCGGCGTGGGCGATATCCTTCTTGATCTTGGATTTCTTGCCCCAGGGAAGCGACAGCATCCAGTCGAGATAGTTGCGGACGACCGTCGCCTCGGCCGACATCGGGCTCATCGAACGCAGCTTCTTGAGCTCGGCCGCGGCTTTCTCCCGAGCTTCCTTGCTGAGCTTGGCCTTCTTGATGCGGTCTTCGAGCTCGGCCAATTCATCGCGGCCTTCCTCGCCTTCGCCAAGCTCCTTCTGGATCGCCTTCAGCTGCTCGTTCAAATAGTACTCGCGCTGCGTCTTCTCCATCTGACGCTTGACGCGGCTTCTGATCTTGCGCTCGACCTGCAGCACGCCGATCTCGCCCTCGATGAGGGCGAGCACGCGCTCCAGCCGCTCCACGACATTCAGGGTCTCGAGCAATTGCTGGCGGTCGGCGATCTTGACCGTGAGGTGGGAGGCCACCGTGTCGGCAAGCTTGGCCGCGTCTTCGATCTGCGAGACCGACGCCAGCGTCTCAGCCGGAACCTTCTTGTTCAGCTTGATGTAGTTCTCGAAATTGGATTTGACCGAGCGCACCAGGGCCTCGATCTCCTGCGGTCCGCCGGTCTGATCGGCGACGGGCTCCATCAGGGCCTGAAAGAAATCGGTCCGGGGAGAGAACCCCTTTACGCGCGCGCGCGTCTTGCCCTCGACCAGGACCCGCACGGTCTGGTCGGGAAGCTTGAGCAGCTGCAGCACGGTCGCGAGCGTGCCCAGACGGTAGAGTCCGTCGGACGAAGGATCGTCTTCGCCGGCGTTCTTCTGGGTCAACAGGAGAATTTGCTTCTCCTCGTTCATGACCTCTTCAAGCGCGCGCACGGATTTCTCGCGCCCGACGAAAAGCGGCACGATCATATGCGGGAAAACCACAATGTCCCTGAGCGGCAGGACGGCGGCCAATTGGCCGTCGGCCACCGGCGGAGGGTTGACCGGAGGAGGAATCGGATTTTCTGGAACTGAACTCGACTCGGACATGCTTTTCTCCTTGCCCCCGATACTAGCACGCAAGCCTTAAAGTTCGGGAAAAACAATACCCCGCGGGCATTTACTATCGGGAGGGTTCCCTATTTGGAATGGGCAGGGAACCCCATTTTGTTGTCGATTTCGGCTACGTTTTCGCAATTAAGGTGGCCCCCGGGTGCGGCGCTTTCAAGACTTATCCTAAAGAGCGCCCAGGAAACCCGGGGATTCCCCGGATCCACGCCACCACGATGGTCTCGCCAGCACTGTCAAAGGAACGGTAATCTTGGCGCCAGTTCCATGGGGACCGAGATGATCAACCGCCGCGCATTTGCAGGGCTGATGGCGAGTACATTCGCATTCGCATCCAGCACCTGGGCCCAGACAGCACAAAGCAAGACCGTCTTCTTCGCCAGCGTAGGACCCATTCTCACGCTCTATGATATCGATGTCGAGTCCGGAACTCTGACGGCGCGCGGTTCCGTCACGCTTCCCGCCAATGTGCAATATGCGTGGCCGCATCCTTCGCGCCGATATTTTTATGTCGCTTCGAGCGACGGACAGCCCGGCGGCGGCGAAGCACCGAGAGGCGCTACGCACAGGCTGAACGCGTTCACCATCGATTCGCGCACCGGCGCTCTTACCGCCCACGGTGAAGCTCGGGCTCTGCCGTCGCGTCCCATTCATCTCAGCGTGGACCAGACCGGCACATACGTGCTGACCGCGTTCAACGATCCGAGCAGTGCGACTGTTCATCGCCTCAATGCGGACGGCACGCTGGGACAACTCGTTGAACAGCCCGCAAAACCCGACACGGGAATCTACGCCCATCAAATTCGTGCCGTGCCGTCCAACCGCTCGGTGATCGTGATCGCGCGCGGCAACAACGCTACCGCTTCGCGGGCCGAGGATCCCGGCGCGATCAAGGTGTTCGGCTTCAGCAACGGCGTGCTTTCGGCGCTCCAACACGTCGCACCGGGAAACGGATTGGGATTCGGCCCGCGCCACCTCGATTTTCACCCGACGAAACCGTGGGTCTACGTCTCCATCGAGCGGCAGAACCAGATCTTCCTCTACGATCTAACGCCGGACGGCCGGCTTTCGGCGGCGCCACGATTTGTGAAGACCAGCCTGATCGATTCGCGCAACGTGAGACCGAGCCAGGGCGCGGGCACGATCCATGTCCATCCCAACGGCCGCTTCGTCTATCAGACCAACCGCAACGCCGGCGTGGTCGATTACCAAGGCCAGAAAGTGTTCGGCGGCGGCGAGAACAATGTCGCGGTCTATGCCATCGATCAGCAGACGGGCGAGCCGAGTTTCATCGAGGCCGTCGACGGCCACGGAATCCAGCTGCGTACCTTTGGCATCCATC